>Ga0247727_10015611_pt1 | contig 12421 bp, 10 predicted proteins | sample WisWelCaveWW1625_FD_202498 | JGI IMG/M metagenome (GOLD analysis project Ga0247727, IMG submission 202498) | Biofilm microbial communities from Wishing Well Cave, Virginia, United States - WW16-25 | ecosystem: Environmental > Aquatic > Deep subsurface > Groundwater > Cave microbial mat | place... | reverse complement strand
GTCGAGGCGATGGGGGCCGAACCGACCGCCGAGCAGTGGGTCGCCATCTCGTGGCCGCTCGAGCCGTGCGTGCTCATCGCGGGCGCCGGGTCGGGCAAGACCAGCGTCATGGCGGCCCGGGTCGTTTACCTGGCGCTCGCCGCGCTCGGCCACATCGACGCGCCGGGCGTCATGCCGGGCAACGTCTTGTGCCTCACGTTCACCAACAAGGCCACCGAGAACCTGCGCCTGCGCGTCCGCCGTGCGCTCGCCTCGCTCGAGCTGCCCGAAGGCGAGGAGCCCGAGATCGCGAACTACCATGGGTTCGCCGCGACGCTCCTTGACCGATACGGCGTGCTCGCCGGCTACGAGCCCGGCGCCCGGGTGTTGAGCCAGGCCCAGCGCGAGGAGCTGTGCGCGCGCGTGCTCGACGACATGACGTTCGAGTTCGCGTCGGCCACCTACCAACCGTCGCTCGTCGGCAAGATCTTGGAGCTCGACGACCAGATGCAGAACCACCGCGTAGAGCCCGAGACCACCGAGGCGTGGCTCACCGACCGCCTCGAGGTGCTGCGGAACCACCGCAACGACCGGTCGTTCAAAGCCGCGCAGGAGCGCATCGAGCTGACGCGTGCCGCCGCGATGTACCGCGACCGCAAACGCGACCTGGGGGTCATCGACTTCGGCGACCAGATCGACCGCGCCATCGACGTGGTCACCCGATACCCCGACGTCATCGCCGACCACCGCACACGGTTCCAAGCCGTGTTGCTGGACGAGTACCAGGACACCAACGTCGCGCAGGCGCAGCTGCTGCACGCGGTGTTCGGCGGTGGGCACGCGGTCATGGCCGTGGGCGACCCCGACCAGAACATCTACGCCTGGCGCGGCGCGTCGCTGTACAACCTGTTCCGGTTCCCCGAGACGTTCACGAAAGCCGACGGCACCCCTGCGGCGCGACTGCCGCTGTACACGAACTTCCGCTCGGGCTCGCGCATCTTGTCGGTGGCCGACGCGCTCATCTCCCAGGTGCCCGAGTCGCAGCGGCCCGATCCCGACAAGCAGCTGGTCCCGTTCCCTCCCAACGGCGAGGGCGAGGTGCACCTGGCGCGCGTGCAAGACGAGTGGACCGACGCCGTGGCGATCGCCGAGCGCTGCGTGACGCTGCACGGCGGCGGCGCGCGGTGGGCCGACATGGCGGTGTTGTGCCGAACGTCTCGGCTGTTCGGTCTGCTGCGGCGTGCGTTCGAGGAACGCGGGGTGCCGGTCGAGATCGTGGGGCTCGCGGGGTTGCTACAGCAGCCCGAGATCGTCGAGGTGCTCGCGTACGCGCGAGCCGTGCACGACCCTACCGCGAGCGTCGCTTTGGCACGCGTCTTGCTCGGCCCGCGCTACCGCGTGGGCTTCAAGGACCTGGCGCTCGTCGCGCGGAGCGCTTCCATCGAGACCAAACGCCTCCAGCAGGAGTACCAGCTGTCCGAAGACGACGCCGAGGCCGAGCCCTTCCTGCTGGCCGAGGCGCTCGAGCGGCTCGACGAGATCGAGAGGCTGTCCGATGAGGCTCGTGACCGGCTCGAGGCGTTCCGCGACGAGCTGCGCGAGCTCCGCACCGAGGCGCGCCGCCCGGTGGGTGAGTTCCTCGGTGAGGTGATCAGGCGCATCGGCATCGCCGACGAGCTCGATGCCGACCTCGACCGCGACCGGGCGACCGCCGCGCGGCGGAACCTGGCGGCGTTCCTCGACGAGGTGCACGCCTTCGAGCCGGTCGACGGCGACCTGACCTTGCGGGCGTTCCTCGACTACGTCGACGCCGTCGACCGGCTCGACAAGCAGGAGTGGGCACCGGTGCAGCCCTCCGACGCCGATTCGGTGAAGGTCATGACGATCCACGTGGCGAAAGGGCTGGAGTTCGACCACGTCTTCGTGCCGGGGTTCGCACACGGCCTGCTCCCCAACCCGACGGTCCCGCAGAACCCGGCCGAGCGTGGCAAGTCGCTCGACTTCGAACTCCGCGGCGATTCCGACATCTTGCCGCGTTACGACGGCAACCTCTCGGCGTTCAAGACCGCCCTGAGCGCCCAAGAGATCATCGAGGAACGCCGCACCGCCTACGTGGCGCTCACCAGGGCCCGGCGCTCGCTCCACGTGAGCGGCGCGTACTGGTACGGCGACAACGCGTGGCCGAAGAAGCCCAGCAGGTTCCTCGACGAGCTCATGGATCACGCCGCGGCCACCGGCGTGGCGACCGTCGACCGTGGCCCCGAGCAGGCGCCCGATAACCCCATGCTCGGTCTCCGCGCTCGGTTCGTCCGTGACTGGCCGGGGCCGGCGAGGGCCGCCGATGACGACCCGCTGTTCACCGGCGGGTGGCGCGCGGCGGCCCTCGCCGGCCCCGCGACGCCCGACCTGGTGGCGGCCCTCGGGCCCGGCGACCGTGCGTCGTTCGACGAGCTGGCGGCCGACCAGCGACAGCTCGCGCTGCATCTGCGCGAGCGCGAAGCCGCCGACGACCGTCCCGACGATCCCGCGGGCCGGGCCCCGCGGGCGCTCTCGGCCAGCGGGCTCATGGACTACGCCCGCTGCCCGAAGCGCTTCTACTGGACGAGCGTGCGGCCGCTACCGCGGTTCAGCGGGCCCGCCGCGCGCATCGGCACCGAGGTCCACCGGTGGATCGAACGGCGCTCCAGCGGCCAGGGCCGGCTGCTCGAACCCGACGACACGGTCGACCTCACGCACGAAGAGCTCGCCGGGGATCCCGGTCGGGTCGACCGTTTGCGCCAGGCGTTCTTGGCGTCGCGCTACGCGGACGTCACGCCGCTGTCAGCCGAGCGTCCGTTCATGCTGCGCCTCGGCGCGTTCGCGGTGAGCGGCCGCATCGACGCGATCTACGGCGACGCCGACGGCGCGTGGGACATCGTCGACTGGAAGACCGGTCGGGCCGACGCCGACCCGTTGCAACTCGAGCTGTACGGTTTGGCCGCGGTCGAGATCTGGGGCAAGCGACCTGACCAGCTCACGCTGACCTACTGCTATCTCGCGCGTGACGAAGTGGTGTCGATCCCCATGGGCGACCCCGACGAGGTCCGGGCTCGTGTGGGCGCGTCGGTCGAAAGCATCGGCGCGGGCGCCTTCGAGCCCACCCCGGGGTCGTGGTGCGGGTTCTGCGATTTCCGCCGGTTCTGCGATGCCGGCAAGGAGTGGCTAGGCGACAACACCTAGCCGGTGCTGCGGGCGGTGAGCCTCTCGACCTGTTCGCTGAACGGGCGGTAGCCCGCGGCGGGATCGAACCCGCTGACGATGCGGTCGGCGACGACCCGCGCGATCAGACCGGTCTCGGCCAGGACACGCGTCTGCGCGGCGGCGCGGAACCAGGCCAGGTCGCCGGGAACGATCACCGTGGGCCCGTGGGTGCCGAGCCGCCGCAGCGACGCGTCGTCGCTCACGACGGCCGTTGGCCTGAACGCATGAGCGATGGCACGTCGCCGCCCGTCGCTGTCGGCCACCACCTCCGTGGCACGCCCGTCCCACGTGGCGGTGGCGACGACAGCCTTCAGCTCGTCGGCGGGATCGTAGAACTCGACCTTCATGGTGACCAAGGCTAGCGTGCCGATGCGGCGGGGTGCCTCAGTGGGTCTGGCTCGCGCTGACCCGCCGGAACATGTGCGCGATCTCGGTCATGAGCGCGAGGCCGAGCTGGGGATCGGCCTTCAGGGCCGTCAGGAAGTCCTTGCGCTTCAAGATCAGCAGCGTCACGGGGGTCTCGCTGGTAACCGTGGCCGTGCGCGGCCCTCCGTCGAGCACAGCTATCTCACCGAAGTGGTCGCCGGGCAACAACCTGCCCAGGAACTTCCGCCCCGCGGTGACCTTCGCCTGCCCCGTGAGCATCACGTAGAAGGCGTCGCCCCGATCTCCCTGGCGCACGATGGAGTGATCGGACATGAAGTCACCGACGTCGCACAACGCGGCCACCTGGCGGAGCTGTTTCTTCGACAGGCCGCGGAACATGGGGACGAGCGCCAGGACCTCCTCGAGCTTCGCCTTCTTGGCCACGGATCACCCTCCCGCGTCGGTCGCCGCCACAGCCTAGCCCTTCGTGGCCGAGCCGGGGAAGTGTGGGCGTGGCGTCGGCGAGCCGCATGTGTGCGCGTTGGCGAGGTTCGTGTCGGTGTCGGTGGATAGGGTCGGCGGCCGAAGGGGTGGTGCCCGTGATCGAGCGCGTGAGCGCGATCGAACCACTCCCCCTCATGGTCGTGCGGCCCGGCCGCACGCCGGTCCTGCAAGGTGAACCCGCCGACGGTGGTCCCTGGGTGGTGGAAGCCGGTGTGTTCAGCGCCTGGCTCGTCGGCGACGACCACCGACCGCTCTGGCTCGACCTGCTGGGACCGGGCGACGGCGTCGGGCCGTCATCGGGTGGCCCGTCGCCGTGGACGGTCACCGCGCTCAGCCCGGCCCGGCTGCGGTGCATCGGGCCCGGCCGCGCCGCGCAGCTCGCCGACGCCCGCCAGGCCCGGCTCGCGGCATTCGCGGCCGACCTCGCGTCGCTCGACGTCACGTCGCGCGTCGAGCGTCGCCTCACCGACCTCGCGCGCCGGTTCGGCCGCGCGGTGCCCGACGGTGTCATGATCCCGATGCGGCTGCCGCAGGAGCAGCTCGGCGCGCTCGCCGGCACGTCCCGCGAATCGGCCAACCGTGCGCTGCAGCGTCTGATGGCGGCGGGGCGGGTCAGCTGCGTCCGGCGGTGTCGCTACGTCGTACACCAGCCGCTCCGGGTGGTGTCGTGAGGGTCGGAGGGACCGAAGGTCCGTGCCCGCGGTTCAGCCGTCGGCCGCTGTGTCTTGCAACAGAGCTAGGCTGCACGGGCCGCAGTATCGGCCTCGGCCCTTCACCGGCCTGCCACACCGCGCGCACGAACGGGCCTCCACGGCCGACCACCGCTGCTCGTCACCGCGGCCTCGCTTGTCGACGCGCCCCTCGGCGTCGAGCTTGCGCAGATGAGCCGTGACCGATCGCGCCGCGAGCGGACGCACCTCCACCGGGTGCTCAGCGTAGATGCGAGCCACCAGATCGGCGATGCTGAGCGCGCCGCCCGTCAGCTCCTCCAGGATCTGCCGCTCGCGCTCGGCGCGATGCTCGACGTACTCCTGCAGCTTCGCGGCGGCGTCGAGCACGACCGGGCCGTGGCCCGGATAGATCGTGCGCGGCGCCAGCTCGGCCATGCGCTCGAGTGAGCGGAGGTAGTGCACCAGATCACCGTCGGGCGGATCGATGAAGCTCGTCCCCCGGCCGAGCACCGCGTCGCCGGTGAACAATGCGCGCGCGTCGGGCTCGTGGAACACGACGTGGTCGGCGCTGTGACCTGGCGTGGCCACGGCGATCAGCACCGCGCCGGCATCGACCGGCCCGGAGGCACCGCCGGCGCCGATGGCGAACCGCTGCCGGTCGTGCAACGGGTCTGCCCCGGCGGCGCGTACGCCGAACAACGTGGCGCGCGCCGCATCCGCGAACGCGAGCGCGCCCTCCGCGTGATCTTCGTGGTCGTGCGTCACCACCACTGCCCCCACCGAGCCGGCGCCACCGGCCTCGCGCAACACGTCGTCGAGGTGCTCGGCGTCGGCGGGACCGGGGTCGATGACCACCGACGGTGACGCGCCCACGACCCACGTATTCGTTCCCTCCAGCGTGAACACGCCGGGGTTCGGCGCCAAGATCCGCCGGACGCGCAACACGTCAGTCCTGCTCCATGACGTGGCGCGGGAGCGAGCGCTCTTCGGAAGGGGTGGGCTCGCGCGTATCGAACCGGAGCGAGAGCAGCTGGTCGAGCCGGTCACACGCCTCGAGCGCCAGCACGGTGACGTAGGTGGGCCAATACAGCTTGCGTTCACCCCGCTCCCAGCCGCGCAGCAGGTCGGACGGCCGCGTCCACCACGCCGCCACGGCCTCGTGGCCGTCCGCGGTGGGCGCGGCATCGGGTCCAGCTTCGACCACGTAGTAGCGCGCGTCGAACCGCACCGGCACCTCGGCGGGCGCGATCCAGTGTGCGGCCTCGTGCAGCTGATCGGTCCGTGGCGGCGCGGCATCGACCTGTGCGAACCCGTCGCCCACCGACGGCACCGGGCCGGCCGCCACCAGGCACAGACCAACCTCCTCGAACAGCTCACGGACGGCGGCCGCACGCTGGTGCTGGGCGGCATCGCCGAACCACCGCGAGGCGTGCTGCTCGTCGCCCGGATCGACGGCGCCGCCGGGGAACGCGACGTAGCCCGGGAGGAAGCGGCTCGCGGCGCTCCGTTCGACCACGAGCACCTCGGGGCCGCCTTCACCCGGGCGTGCACAGATCACGCTCGCCGCCATCCGGATGGGCCGCTCGTCCACCGGGCAATCCTCCCAGGTCGGATGTCGCTGCATACTCGGTGTCCATGGCGCAGGAGCGAGGCGGTATCGGCGACGTCATCCGCAACGAGATCCGTTCTGCTGGGCCCCTGACGTTCGCGCGGTACATGGAGCTGGCTCTGTATGGACCGGGCGGCTTCTACGGACACCCGCCGGTCGGGGTCGCGGGCGACTTCGTGACGAGTCCCCACGTGCACCCGGTGTTCGGGGAGCTGCTGGCCACGGCGGTTCGCCAGGTGTGGGAGATCCTCGGGCAGCCCCAGCCGTTCAGGGTCGCCGAGGTCGGCGCGGGCGACGGGACGCTCGCGCGCCAGCTCCTGGGTGCGCTCGCCGGCCTGCCGCTGACGCTCACCGCCGTCGAGATCAGCCCCGGCGCCCGCGAGATGCTCGTGCAGATCGACGGCGTCGAGGTCGCCGCGAACCTCGACGGCACGGCCGACCTGGTGCTCGCCCACGAGCTGCTCGACAACCTGCCGTTCGCCGTCGTTCGTGACGGTCTCGAGGTCCGAGTCGGTCTCGACGGTGACCGGTTGGTCGAGGTGTACACCTCACCCGGCGACGACCTCGCGTCACACGGTCCGTTCGGCGAGGGCGAGACCATCGTCTCCGTCGGGGTCGTCGACATGGTCGATCGTGTCGCCGGGGCGCTCGCCTCGCCGGGTGCTTTCCTGGTCATCGACTACGCGGCGGGCGCCGCATCGCCGCCGCACGGCTACGCCGCCCACGGCATCGTCGAGGACCTCCTGGCGTCACCGGGCGCCACCGATATCACCGCCGGGGTCGACCTTGACGTCGTGACCGAGCGGGCGCGTGAACGCGGGATGGTCGCCTTCGAGCCGGTGACCCAGCAGGCGGCGCTGCAGGCACTGGGTTTCACCGACTGGTACCGAGACGAGCTCGAGCGACAGCACACGGCGCTCGACGAGCGCGACGGCATGGCGGCCGTGCGCACCTGGTCCGGCCGGTCGCGTGCGAGCCTGTTGGTGGACCCGGGCGGGCTCGGCCGGTTCCGGTGGTTGCTGCTCACGACGCCGGGGGTCGACGTCCCACCGTGGCTCGCGGCGGCGCAAGCGGCGGGCGGGCGCGATGCTCCGGCCTAGTCGAGGACCCGCGCCAGCAGGCCGCCACGCCGCAAGCCGTCGACCGCCCGGAACTGCAACCAGACCGCGGCCGCCGTGATCGCCAAGACGACCAGCGTCGCCGCGGCGGCCTTGCCGTAGCGGAGGTACTCGAACGCCTGCCGGTAGATGTACAGAGGAAGGTAGGTGGTGGCGTACGGGGGCGGACCGCCGTCGGTAACGAGCAGCGCCGGAACGAACGTGGCTTGGAAGCTCGCAACCGTGTCGCGGCACACCATAAGCAACAGCGCCGGCGCCATGATCGGCAGCGTCACCCGGCGGAAGGCCGCCCACGGCGTCGCCCCTTGGCCCGCGGCCAGCTCATGGAGCCCGGCCGGCACCGCCCGGCGGGCGGCGAGCGCCAGCAGGAAGCCGTCGCCGATCACGAACAACGACATGATGACGACCGCCCACCGTGAAGGACCGGGTTGGGTGAGCCAGGCGGGCGTGGGCAGACCGGCGGCGCCGAGCACCAGGTTCACCGGACCGAACAAGGGGTTCAACAGCCACAGCCAGAGCACGGCGTAGGCCGCGTCGGGCATGACGCTCGGCACCAGCGCCGCACCGCGAGCCACGCCCGCGCCGCGGGCCGGCCGGTGCAGCAGCATCGCGAGCCCGGACGCAACCACGAGCCGCGCGGGGACGGCGACCGCGACGAACGACAGCGAGTTCGCGAGCGCCCTCCGGAACACCTGGTCTTCGAGCAGATCTCGCGCGTTGCCCAGACCGACGAAGCGCGGCGCCCCGATCAGATCCCAGTCGAAGGTCGCGAGCACAGCGGTGCCGAGCGCCGGGCCCGCGACCAGCAAGGCCACGCCCACCAGGAAAGGGGCGGTCATCAACCAGAGCCACCGTCGCTCGGCACGGTTCACCGCAGCTCCCCCCGCAGACAGCCGGCGACCATCACGACTGCGACCCACGCTCGAATATGGGTGCGGTCACACCATCGAGCGCCGCGATCAGCTCGACGGCTTCTGCCCCGCCGGGTTCGTAGAAGGCCTCCTCGAGCAGCCCGTCCATCGCGTCTTCGATCTCGGGCCATGTCGCGATGTGCGGCACCGCGCGTGCGATCTCGATGTTGTCGAGGAAGACCTGCGACCGCGACGGCGCCGCCGCGGGGTCCAAGAACGCCTCCGACGTCGCGACAGACCGGAGCGACGGCACCGTCCGGCCCGTCGACGCTGCGATCGCCTGCCCCTCGGGCCCGAGGGCGAACTCGAGGAACGCCCATGCTTGTTCGGGGTGAGCCGCGGCGGCGGTCAGGCAATAGGCGTCCGCGTGCAAGACGGTCGCCGCCCGTTCGTGGACGGGAAGCGGCGCGACGTCCCACTCGAAGCCCTCGATCGCGCGGAGGGTCGGCACGACCCGCCGAGACTCCATCAACATCGCGAGGGAACCGTCCACGAACCTCGTCTCGATGTCGATGGCCTCGGCCTCCTCGTCGGTCGGTACCACGCCGGCGATCACGCGCAGGTCGAGGAACGACTGAACGGCCGTGGCCGCAGGCACCGAACCGAGGGCGAGCCGGGTGGGCTCGGTCTCGTCGTCGACCAGCTCGCCACCGGCCGACCACACGAACGGCGCGAGACGGATCAGCGCAGGCTCGACGCCCAACCCGTACGTGTCGACCATGCCGTCACCGTCGACGTCACGCGTCAGCGCAGCCGCCGCCCCGACCATGTCGCGCCATCGCCAGCCCCGCGCCGGCGACTCCAGCCCTGCCGCCGTGAACAGATCGGCGTTGTAATACACCACCAGGCTCGACGCGTTCTGCGGGAGGCACGTCTGCACGACGCCCTCGGCGAACGCCGCCATCGGCTGGGGGTAGAAGCCGTTGGCCTCGAGGCCCCCGGCGCGGTCGAGGTACGGCTGCAGCGGGGCGAGCGCACCGCGCGCCGCGAACTGACCGTAGGAGCGGTAGCTCATGAGGAACAGGTCGGGCGGCGCGCCACCCGCGAGCGCCGCCGACAAGCGGGCGGTCAGCTCGTCGCGGTCGGCCACCTCGATGAGCCGGACCGCGACCTCGGTCTGCACCGCCTCGAAACCGGCGACGACCTGGCGGTACGCCGCGAGCTCGGCCGCGTCGCCGGCCACCATGACCGCCACCTCGACGCGTCCGCCGTCCGCGGGCGAGCACGCCGCGGTGACGAGCAGCAGGGCGGCGAGCAGCGCGAGCCACCGCGGGGAAGATCCGAAGCGAGCCGACCGTCGCCTCACGACCGTCCCCGAGGCTCGACGAGACCCCGGCGCAACACCGCCAGCGCGACGAGCGCAGGCGCCATGGCGACGAGCGCTCCGGCGAGCATCACGGGCTGCTCGGTCACCGGCACGGTCGCGAGGGCGCGCAGCCCGAGCGGCACGGTGAACCAGCGGGCATCGTGCACCAGGAACAGCGGACCGATGAGGTCGCCCCACGACAACACGAACGCGATGGCGGCGACCGCGCGCGTGGTTGTGCTCACGAGGGGCATCGCCACCTTCCACCACGTGGCCGGTGGCGAGAGCCCCGTCTCGCGGGCGAGGTCGTAGACGTCGGCGGGCAACCGGCGGAACGACCATGCGTACAGCAGGACGAGCAGGGGCGACAGACCAACCAGCCCCTGCGCGATGAGCGGCACCGGCGTCTCGGTGAGCCCGGCGGCACGGAAGAGCACGATCTTCCCCACGACCAGCGACGGCGCAGGGACCATCGCGGCCGACAGGCAGATCCCGATCAAGACGACGGCCGCACGGCCTCCGAGCCGTGCGATCGCGAACCCTGCCCACGACGCCACGAACACGGCGATGGGGACCGCGAACACCGCGGCCAGCAGCGAGTTCGCGATATGGCGCCCGAGAGGCACGACCTCGAACGCGGTCCTCACGTTGTCGAACGTCGGATCGCCGGGCCACCACACGATCGAGGTGGGCGGCGCACCGCCCACGGGCCGGAGGGCCTCCACGACGAGCCACCACAACGGCACAGCGACCACCACGACGACGACGAGAGCGCCGAACGAACGGGCGCGGGCAGCTCCCGCAGACGGTGGCGCAGACATGGGGCCGCGAGCCTACCCCGCGACTACGAGCCGCTCGCGCCGGCGGCGATCGAACGCGATTCAGTTGCATCGGGAACCGCCACGGCATACGGTCCGCCCGAGGGGCCTTCCCGGACCCCCGGATCGGGAGGGAGCGACCCATGGAACGTCAGTCGTGGGCGATGCGGACGGTCACGATCGCCGCCATCGCCGTCCTCGCCGCCGCGGCGTTGCTCGCGTCGACCCGCACCACCCCAGGCACAGGAGCGGCGCCGGGGCGCGCGAAGGCCGAGCGCCTCGAACAGGCCCTGACGACCGAGCGACGGCTCGATGCCGCCGCTGCGGCGAAAGCGAACGGCACGCTCGGGCAGACGGAGCCCATCGTCTTGGCCGCCGCACCCGGGTTCACCGGCGAGACCCTGATCCACCCGACCGCCGACGACTGGGAGCCTGCGATCGCGGCCGACCCCAGCTCGTCGTTCGTGTACATGCTGGTCACGCGTTACACCGGGCCGACGGCGTGCGGCAACCAGTGTCCCCTGCCGTTCATGATGCTCAAGGTCTCGAGCGACGGTGGCGTCACGTGGGGCCCCGACCGCTACATCTGTGAATGCCGCCGCGTGGGCGCGCAGGCCGACCCCATCATCGAGGTCGTCCCCGGCACCGGGCACGTGTACGCGGCCTGGATGGACGGCTTCGACACGAAGTTCTCGAAGTCGACGGACAACGGCGCCACATGGTCGTTGCCGGTGAAGGTCTACGGCAAGGTGGCGTGGACCGACAAGCCGGTCTTGGCGATGAGCGACGACGGCCAGCACGTCTACGTGGCGTGGAACGGGCCGACGTCGGGCGACTCGTGGATCGCCCAGTCCCACAACGCGGGGGGCACCTGGACGCAGACGAAGGTCGTTGACTCGACCCGGTACTATTTCGCGTTCGACGGCGACGTGCTACCCAACGGCACGATCGTGTTCGCGGAGGCGAGCATCTCGTACACGGGGCCGGGATCGGCGCCCGAAGGGCTGGTGCAGTACCACGCCATCCGCTCGACGAACCAGGGGTCGTCGTGGTCGAACGTCGTGATCGACTCGCTCGAGATCGGCGAGCCGTGTGTAGCCGACGGCTGCTACTCCGACTACTACCTCGGCCACGCCGTGGTCTCGGCCGACTCGAGCGGCAACCTCGTGTACCTGCACGACGGCGCCCTCGCGGCGGGCGGTCCGCAGACCGTGTGGTCACGGACCTCCACCGACGGCGGCTCGACGTGGAGCGCCCGCACGGCTCTGTCGAGCGCCGGCATCAACAGCACGTTCCCGGCGGTCGAGTCGCGCGGCAGCGGCGACGTCCGCGCGTTCTACATGCAGGCCGATAGCGGACCCGACGCGTGGAACGTCTGGTACCGCACGTCGACCAACGGCGGCTCGACGTGGTCGGCGCCGGTCAAGATCAGCGATGCCACCGGTGGCACCAACTACAAGACGGCGGCCGGCTTCAAGGAGCCGTACGGCGACTACGGCGAGATCGCGATCACCAACACCGGCAAGACCATCGCGATCTGGGGTGAAGGCGACTCCTACACCGGCCCGGGAGGGGCTTGGTACAACCGCGCCACGTAAGGACTCAGTACGCGATCGCCCAGGTGGCGCGTTCCACCCCGGGCGATCCACAGACGGTGCACGCGGCGTCCGGTTCCTCCCGTTCCAGCGGGAGGAACCGGATCGTCGCCTTCGTCTCGGCCTTGACCTTCGCCTCGCACTCGTCGTCGCCGCACCACGCGCCGGCCGCGAACCCACCGGCCGCGACCGCGTTGCGCAGCTCGTCGTAGCTCGCGACCGACCTGGTGTTCGCGTCGCGGAACGCGAGCGCGTCGTCGAACAAGCCCCGCTGGATCTGTTCCATCAGGCCCGCCAGCGCCTC
>Ga0247727_10015610_pt1 | contig 12421 bp, 9 predicted proteins | sample WisWelCaveWW1625_FD_202498 | JGI IMG/M metagenome (GOLD analysis project Ga0247727, IMG submission 202498) | Biofilm microbial communities from Wishing Well Cave, Virginia, United States - WW16-25 | ecosystem: Environmental > Aquatic > Deep subsurface > Groundwater > Cave microbial mat | place... | reverse complement strand
GACGCCGCGGTTCAACCGCGTGCCGAATTTTGCCGGCTTACCGCCCGAAAACGCCGGTGTGGTGTAAACCGCAAAAAGTGCCCCTTGAAAAACAGTAACTTCGAGCGGCGGCTGTCAAACTTGGGTACTACTAACCACATAAGCCGAGGCTTATTGGCCTCTTCGCTTCTCGACTGCTCCTCGCAATTCGATTCCTTAACCAAATTAAAGGCCACTGAGGTAGGCGCATTCAAACCCTTTCTGCTGACTTTGTTCGCGCCGAACGCCCCCGTAGCGTTAGCTGTTTGGGATGGCGAGTCGCTGCGCATTCAGAACGAAAAAGTTGAAATGCCGATCAGCTCATCTTCCTACGACACGCACAACGTTGTCCAGAATCGGCAGCAGGAATTTGTGCAGCTTCAGGCCCGAAGCCGCCGCCTCGATTCGACCTTACTGGAATCCTATCATGCCAGCCACAGCCGGAAAGGCGGCGCATATTCTGTTTGCATGCATCGCGCCGATGCAGAGACCGTCAGCTTCAGCCGCATTCGCGTGACAGCGAGTCAAGTTGAATTTCATTACACGGCGGGCGCGCCTTGTGTGAAAGCAGAAAGTCAGCTTGCCATTCTAAACCGTGTATGATTTACAAAGAGACATGGTCGTGCCCACCGAAATAGAAATCCCACTGAAATTGTGTGGGCGCTTTTCCTCATGCTTAGAGCTGCAATTTGTTTGAACACAATAAAAATCGGATGCGATGAAAGTTAATTTTGACATAAGAGCATGGCGTAGTTGGTTCATAGTCGTTTACCTGATCGTGCTGACGTTCTCTCACCTTGTCCGCAGAAATCATCCTGCCGAAGCGCCGCTTGCCAACGGCAAGAAGGTACTGCGCGTGAGAGCTGTTGACGGTGAAATGCTGACGGCCCAGGAAGTCCGAATAGCCTATCGTGAATTTTCCCCCACGAAGATAGATTCTTTGCCCGTTCTTATCCTGCTCCATGGCAGCCCGATGGGATCGGAATCCTTTGATGATCTCGGGCCGGCGCTGGGCCAAGTCTACAGAGTGCTTGTTCCGGATTTGCCGGGGTTTGGCGCATCCTCTGCGCGCGTTCTCGATTACTCCATTCGCGCACACGCAGGATACGTTTTGCAGCTTATGGATCGTTTGCAAATTGCTGCGGCGCATCTCGTGGGTTATAGTCAGGGTGGAGGCGTGGCAATAAGTCTTACGGCGACAGCGCCGGAGCGAGTCGCATCAATCACGATGCTTTCTGCCATCGGCGTGCAGGAATTAGAATTGCCCGGTGATTACTATCTGAATCACGCGCTGCATGGCGTGCAGCTCGGCTTGCTTTGGCTGCTGCAGGAAGCGGTTCCCCATTTCGGCCTGATGGACCGCTCGATGCTCAACACGCGCTATGCCCGCAACTTTTACGATTCGGATCAGCGTCCGCTGCGAGATTATTTGCTGCGCTACCACGGCCCGATGCTGATTCAGCATGGCGCCGACGATGAGTTGGTGCCTTATGCCGCGGCGCTTGAGCACCATCGCTTGGCGCCTCAAAGTGAATTGAACACCTATCCGGCGGGTCACGGCCTTGCCTTTATGCGGTGGCAATTGGTTGCACCGGACCTCACGCATTTTATAAACGAAGTCGCAACGGGAAAAGCGGCAACGCGAGTAGGCGCTGATCCTGAGCGCATTGTCGCATCGACTTTGCCTTTTGATCGCAAACAAAATCCAAGGGCGCACGGCATCGGCTTGGCCGCTCTGATGTTGTTGATCGCCGCCGCCACGTTGGTGAGTGAAGATTTGGCCTGCATCGGCGCCGGCTTGATGATTGCTCACGGCACGATTGGTTTTTTCCCGGGATCGCTCGCCTGCTTCCTGGGGATTTATTTTGGCGACTTGATGTTGTTTTGGGCAGGAAGATTCTTCGGACGGCCAGCGATTACGCATGCTCCTTTGAAATGGTTCATCTCAGAGGAGGATATTGAAAGAACGACTCGGTGGTTTAATCGACAGGGCCAAAAAATAATCCTGCTCAGCCGCTTTTTGCCTGGAAGTCGGTTGCCGACCTATTTTACCGCCGGAGTATTGCGAACGAATTTCTGGAGTTTTGCCCTGTTCTTTTTGCTGGCGGCAGCAATTTGGACGCCGCTCATCGTGGGCGTCTCTTGGGTCATTGGGGAGGAGGCTTTCGCCATCATGGCGACTTATACGAAGCATGTCCTCGTCGCCAGCACCGTTGCGTTAATTATCTTCTATGTGTTCTTGAAATTCCTTCCCGCCCTCTGCACTTATAAAGGGCGCCGGTTGATTTTGTCTTCCTATCGCCGTTTCACTCGCTGGGAATTTTGGCCGCTGTGGGTTTTCTACATTCCAGTCGTTATCTATATTCTCTATCTTGGCCTAAAACATCGGTGCTTGACGCTCTTTACAGCCGTCAATCCTGCGATTCCGGAGAGCGGTTTTATTGGCGAATCGAAATCGGCAATTCTGCATGGCTTGTCAAGCGCTAACGGATTTGTTGCCCGGCATATTTTGATTAAGAGCAATTTTCCGGTCGAGACGCGCTTGAAACAAGTGCGCGAATTTATGGCTTCAAATAATTTGACCTTGCCCGTTGTCATCAAGCCCGATAAAGGGCAGCGCGGCGCAGGCGTGACCATTGCGCGTTCGCAAGAGCGATTGGAAGAATGCCTAGCGAACGTTCATTTCGATGTCATCGTGCAGGAGTATGTTGATGGACATGAATTTGGAATTTTTTACGTTCGCTATCCCGATGTTGGCCAGGGCTTCATTTATTCGATTACCGATAAAAGGCTGATTTCAGTGATCGGCGATGGCAAGCGAACGTTGGAAGAATTGATTCTCGCCGACGATCGGGCAGTGTGCATGGCGCAATTTCACCTGAAGAAGCACGAAGAGAATCTAAAAGCCGTTCCTCGCGGGGGCGAAGTCTTCAACTTGGTCGAGGTCGGCACGCATTGCCGCGGTGCGTTGTTTTTGAATGGTGAGTTTATCAAAACCAAAGAGCTGGAAGACAGGATCGACGAGATCAGCAAAAGCTATCGCGGATTTTACTTCGGACGATATGACATTCGCACGCCTTCAATTGAAAGCATCAAACTCGGCCGCGATTTCAAGGTCGTCGAATTGAACGGCGTGACTTCCGAAGCTACCCACATTTACGATCCATCCAACAGCCTACTGTCGGGCTATCGCGTGCTGATGAAGCAGTGGCGCATGGCGTTTGAGATTGGCGCAAGGAATCGGCAGAACGGTGTTGTGCCTGCTTCGGTGGGTCAGTTGTTTTGGCTGTTCATGGGGAAAAACAGAAACAGGAATCAGCAGCATTAGCAGTAGCAGCGGCAGTTGCAGTAACAGATAATATCCCTGAGTGTTACTGCTTCTGCTACTGCCGACTGTAAGTATTTCACCGCTCGAACGACCAATAGCTGAAGATCACTGTGGTCGAAAATTTCAAGGAGACGATGTTATGGAATTCACTAAAACACAACTGCTCCTCAGTTGGGCGCTGCGACTCGTTGCCGCGTTTATCCTCTTGCAAACGCTGTTCTTCAAATTCACCGGCGCCGAAGAATCGAAATACATCTTCACGACGCTGGGCGTCGAGCCGTGGGGGCGCATCGGCTCCGGCGTGGTCGAGCTGGTTGCCGCCGTGCTGTTGCTCATACCGCGCACCACCACGATTGGCGCTGTCATCGCGCTTGGGACGATGAGCGGCGCGATTCTGAGTCACTTTACCATCCTCGGCATCGAAGTGAAAAATGATCGCGGCCTATTGTTCGGCTTGGCGCTGGCGGTGTTCGTGGTTTCGCTCGGCATCCTTTTTCTCCACCGGTATGAGATTCCGTTCATCGGCGATAAATTGCGTCCACAAGCTGCGTGAGTTTGCTAAGCTCTCCATGCCAGACCTCCCTCCGCTATCAGAGATTTCCGGCCGGTTGTGCGGAAATCTCTGATTCTTTTAGCCCCTTCCATCACCTCTGCTATTGCTGATTTTTACTCTTCTTGCTATTTACATCTTTTTTTATATAATAAGCCATACGCCTTGGTCATGAGAAACTCCACACCTTAACGCGCGGCAAAACTTACTTTCAGGGGCTACAAAAAACTTTCGTTGTCTCGAAAATGTCGCCCGGGCACTCGCCAGTTCGACTTATCAGACGGAGGAGAATTTCGCATGGCAGCGATTACAGACGAGAAGCTCTCTCCAGCGCGGCCTCAACCATCGGCGGCCAATTTTGGGATTGAAGATGAACGCGTTCCTCTGCACGCCCACGTCGCCTACTTCTGGGATACTGAAAAAGATTTCGCCGATGCCGTCGGCTTTCTGGAGGTGGGCTTGCGCGGCGCCGATCACTGCGTAATCTTTGGTCATGACGAAGCCAACCAGGCAGTATGCAGAATCCTGCGGGAACGAGGTTTTGATGTTGAAGCCTTACGGGCCATGGGACGACTGACTGAGCTGGGCGGCAATTCTTCGGGCGATATGATCCTGCACTCGATTGCCGATACTTTCGAGCAAGCGCTGGCAGGAGGCGCGCCGCTTATCCGGCTCCTTGGGAACATTGGTTGGGGTAAACATCAATGGCCCGGCGAGCAAGACCTATTTGCCTTCGAGGCCAAGGTCACCGACGCCGCCAAACAATTCCCTTGCGTCGTCGTGTGCATGTATGACGTACCGGCGTTATCCGGCATGATCGTGCGTCATGGCGCTTTCGAAACCCACCCATTCGCGGTTCACGGGCACTCGATCTGTGAGAACCCGTATTATGTTCCAACCGGGATATTTCTCGATCGCATCGAAGCGATCGCTGCCGAGATCTCCGAGCGCCGGCGAGCGGAGGAAGCGCTGAGAAAAAGCGAAGAACGATTCCGTGCCCTTTTTGAGTCGGCGCCCATCGGCATTTCCATCAACGATGCCGAAGGTAGATTCCTCCAAGTCAATCGCTCATTTGGAGAAATGCTTGGCTATACCGAGGACGAGCTGAGAGCGATGAGCTTCAAAGAGATAACTTTTGCCGACGACCTGGCGGAAAGCAAACGTGTATTCGGCGAGCTCGTCGAAGGCAAGCGCAAGGATTTCCGCATCGAGAAACGCTACCGTCGAAAGCATGGTGCTCTGATCTGGGCCAATACGAACTGTTCCGCCGTCCGCGATGCCGGCGGCAAATTCGTCTACACGTTCGCCATGGTCGAAGACATCTCCGAACGTAAAAGAGATGAGGAAACCCTTCGCGCTATTGCCGAGGGAACGGCATCCGTAACCGGAAGCGGTTTCTTTCGCTCGCTCGTGCACCATCTTGCCCATGCACTACAGGTACGCTATGCCTTTATTGCTGAATGCGCGGAGCCGGCCAAGACCGAAGTTCGCACGCTTGCTTTTTGGAAGGGCGATGGCTTCGGTGAAAATTTTGCCTATCCGCTTGCCGGCACCCCATGCGCGCACGTTCTCGGCGGAGAGGTGTGCTGCTATCCGGAGCGTATAACGTTTCTCTTCCCTGAGGACAAGGATCTGGTCACGCTGGGAGCGGAAAGTTATCTGGGTGTTCCGCTGCACGATGCTTTGGGAAATATTCTCGGGCATTTGGCGGTGATGGACAATAAACCGATGCCGGCCAGGCCGCGCGATGTACCGATTTTGAAGACGTTCGCCGCCCGCGCCGGCGCCGAGCTGGAGCGCAAACGCGCGGAAGAAGCGCTGCGCGAAGCGCTTTACGAAGTGGAACAACTGAAGAACCGGCTGCAGGCCGAAAATGTTTACTTGCAGGAAGAAATTCGAACGCAGCATAATTTCGAGCAGATCGCCGGAGCTGGCGCGGCCATTCAAAAAGTTTTCCGAAATGTCGAGAAAGTAGCGCCCACCGATACGACCGTGCTCATCACCGGCGAAACCGGCACCGGTAAGGAATTAGTCGCCCGCGCCATTCATTCGTTGAGCAACCGGAAAGAGCGGCCGTTAATCACTGTGAATTGCGCCGCCTTGCCGAGCGGATTGATTGAGAGCGAATTGTTCGGCCACGAGAAGGGCGCCTTCACCGGAGCTACGTCCAGAAAGAAAGGCCGCTTCGAGCTTGCCGACGGCGGCACCATCTTCCTCGACGAAATCGGGGAATTGCCGCTCGAAACGCAGACCAAGCTTTTGCGCGTTCTCCAGGAACAGGAATTCGAGCGCGTCGGCGGCGTGCAAACCATCAAGGTCGATGTTCGAGTGATTGCCGCCACCAACCAGCGACTCGAAGAGGCGGTCAAGCTCGGCGCTTTCCGTGCGGATCTTTTTTACCGCTTAAATATTTTTCCGATTCACCTCCCCAGCCTGCATGAACGCCGCGATGATATTCCGATTTTGACCAATCATTTCGTGAACAAGTTTTCGCGGCGCATGGGAAAAAAGATCGACCAGGTTTCCTCCGAGGCATTGGAAAAACTTTCGCGTTATGACTGGCCGGGCAACGTAAGGGAGTTGGCCAACGTGATCGAGCGCGCGGTGATTCTTTGCGACGGCGGCGTTCTGAAGCCGGAGCATCTAAGCATTGCCAGTGCACAGGTTACTCCTGAGGATAAGATCCCAACACTTGAAGCTGCTGAGCGCATGCACATTCTCGAGGCGTTGAAAAAAACAAAGGGTGTCGTAGGCGGGGCGAATGGCGCGGCAAAACTGCTTGGCCTTAATCGCACGACGCTATTGGCGAGAATGAAAAGGCTGGGGATTGAGAAAAAGTAGAGGCTAAGCAAACAAATCGGAGTGAGAACCCGTTCGTTCGAAGATAATCTTGTCATTTTTTCAAAGTAGGATGGTCTTTTGAAGGCACCAAACACTTCATCAGCCAAAATGAAAAATTCGCGCCGCATCGGCTGTGGCTCTTGCAGTTCTTTGAGGCATTGGAGATCAAAGAAGGAAGAGAGGCCATTCTCGCGGCATTGCGGAAGGCGCGGCAGGTTTTCAAGCAGCAATAAAAATACAGTTCAGGCACGTACCGTCTTAAGAATTTGTGAAATTATTTGTCGAGAAAATCATGTTATTGGCTCATTGGGTGATTCTATTACTTGAAATTTATCTTGGCCTCGGCCTGCTCTTCGCAATCTTCTTTGTCAGCAAAGGCGTCGGCAACATCGACCCGACGGCGAAAGCGGGAACCGTGGGCTTTCGCATCCTCATTATTCCGGGTGTAATGGTTTTCTGGCCACTGCTGGCAAAACGCTGGTGGCAGGGTGCAACCGAACCGCCGAAAGAAAAAAATCAGCATCGCATTTTGGCACGGGAGAAAAACGCATGATTCTATCTCTGCGCCGCCGGCATCGCGTGATGATGCTATCTCTTGCACTCATTCTGCCCGTTGCTTTCGTGGCCGGGCTTGTTATCCGCCAGCCGATTCCAACTACGGAAAATTTGCCGGTCAGTTTGGCGCTCTTGTCGAGTGAAGGCTGGCAACTTTGTTTTGAAAAAGATGATCATTGGCCGCGCTTGCCGATCACCACACGTTTGTACGCAAATCGCCAATCCGACACGCACCTGGCAATGGAACTGCAGCCGCGCACTAATTTAGAAACGCCGGATATTTTGGTTTATTGCCATCCCGCTTTTTCTTCGGACGCCGGCCAGTTGCCGGAACGCGCCCAACTGCTCGGCACACTGGCAGGCACGGAAAAACGCCGGTTCATTTTACCGGCAGCGGCGAGCGAGCAACAAACATCCATCATTCTGTACAGCCTTGCGCATCAGAAAATCATTGCCGAAACCCAATTGCCCGCGGCCGCGAGTTTAACGAAAGGGATTGCGCCATGAGTTTGAGTTATCAGGCCGTGTCATGGAATCGGCAAAAGAAAATTTATGATACCGTGTTGCTGTCCGGCGTGGCGCTTTATCTCGCGCTCTTTTTCACCATCGGCGTTGCGATCCATCCGAACGCGACTGCGGAAACCCTGCTCATTCGCGGCTTAGGAACGCTGGCGATTTTGTTGCTTCACATCATTCTCTCGATTGGCCCGTTGTGCCGTTTAGAGGCGCGCTTCCTGCCGTTGCTTTACAATCGCCGCCATCTCGGCGTTACGATGTTTGTTTTGGCGCTCGCCCACGGCGCGTTTTCCATCGTGCAGTTTCACGCGCAGGGCGATGTCAATCCGCTCGTCAGTGTGCTGATCAGCAACACGCAATATACGAGTTTGAGCCGTTTTCCTTTTCAACCGCTCGGCTTAATCGCACTGATGATTCTCTTTCTCATGGCCGCGACGAGCCACGATTTCTGGCTGGCGAATTTGACGCCGCCGATCTGGAAAGCGCTGCACATGCTCGTTTACGTCGCGTATGCGTTGATCGTGTGCCACGTTCTTTTCGGCGTGTTGCAAGCGGAAACGAGTGTGGTGTATTCGATCATGCTCGGCTTCGGCATCATCTGGATCATCGGCCTTCATTTGCTGGCGGCGAGACAAGAGAAGTCGGCTGATTTAAAACTATTCGAGGCGGCTGCTGATGGCTATGTCGAGGTTGGTTCGATCAACGACATTCCCGAGAAATGCGCGAAAGTTGTTTTGCTGAGCGGCGAACGCGTCGCCATTTTCAAATATGACGGCAAAATTTCGGCGCTGTCGAATGTCTGCCAACATCAAAACGGCCCGCTTGGTGAAGGCCGTATTATCGACGGCCTCGTCACGTGCCCGTGGCATGGATTCAATTATCGCCCCACCGATGGCGCCTCGCCCGCGCCGTTTAAAGAGAAAGTGCCGACGTTTCGCGTGAAAGTGATCAACGGCCACGTGCTCGTGCACCCGCGCCCGAATCTGCCGGGAACGTATGTGGAGCCGGCGGAAATAGCATAGCGCATGGCGCAGAACGGGAAATCAATTATGCCTCAAAACAAATTAGACGAATTTTATATCGGCTATCTGCCGGCCGCGCCGGCGGGTTTGGGCAAAATGGTGCGCAAGGTTATCATCTTGCTTTTAAGCGTTGCAACCGCCGCCGCGGTGATTTTGGTCTTCAATCAAAAGCCGTTTTATCCGAGCGTTTATGAGTTTGGCAAGACGCGAACGTTTGAAGGAGTTCTGCAAGAACAGCCTTATCCAACCTTGCTCGTCGCGCGTTCCGGAGAGGTGGGAACTTTGCCGAATTATTCCCAATATTTGCTGGTTGGCGACGGCAAATTCGGCGCGGCAGAATTGGCGAGGGGATTAGACGGCAAACGCGTGCGTCTCAACGGCGCGTTGATTTATCGCCATGATCAAACGATGATTAAAATTACTGAGGGCGCGATTACGGCGTTAGATGACAGGAGCACAACTTTGCCAAATAACAGCGGCAAAAATCTCGGCACATTTCAATTGTCCGGCGAAATTGTCGATAGCCAGTGTTATCTCGGCGTGATGAATCCAGGCGAGTCGAAGCCGCACAAAGAGTGCGCGGTGCGCTGCATCAGTGGCGGGGTGCCGCCGATCTTTGTGGTTAAAAACTTTGCCGGCGCTGCGAATTATTTAGTGCTCGTTTCGGAAGAGGGGAAAACGATCAATCAAGAATTGTTGCCGTTCGTCGCAGATCCGATTCAGATTTCGGGACAAGTGGTGCAGTATGATAACGTGTTGGTGTTGCAGGCTGACCCGAAAAATTATAACCGGCTGAATTAAAGCCTGGCTTCGACAGTTATAGGGCAAATTTTTTGAAAAAAGTGCCGTTTTGAGTCTGATCCGCGCCCTCCAACGGAAAAACCCGTAGGCACACGTTTTGTGTAGGGCTACTTGATTTCAAGAATTTCTTTGCTATCTTGTAGACATGTACATCCGAACGATTTCGCGCAAAAATAAGGACGGCTCGAAAACCACCTACGTCCAACTCGCTCACAACGAGCGCGATAGCAAAAAGGGCTATGCCAAGGCAACGGTTCTTTATAATTTTGGCCGAATCGAAGACCTTGACGTTGAACAACTCAAATTACACGGATTACGCTGATTACATAAAAATCGGCGTCAAGATATTGACTCAGTGTCAAAATATTGACAGAGACTTTAGCTTGCTCAGTAAGTTTATGCTGTTGCTGTAGTCCGCTAATCTTCTGCTTATAAAGCCACTTGAGTGATTCACTTCGAGTGGCTTTTTGTTTCGGCATGATTTTGGTTATGGATATTGCCAAAAGGGAAAAAGGTCACTATGCTTCGCATCACAAAAATCTTTGAGAACCCCTCACTCGCTATTTATAAAATTGAAGGCAAAGTCACGGACGAAAGTTTGGAAATCTGGGCAGATGAGCTTGGTGCTTTACGCAAGCAAGCAGATCGCATGCTGATCTTGGACTTTTGCCAAGTCTGGTCGATCAGCGCCAAGGCCATTGAAATTCTTATGGTGAATTTGTCGAAAGACATGCAGGTAATGAATCCCTCCATGGAGGCCAGGAACATGCTCCACGCGGCTGGGCTATCTGCAAGAGTCTTGGAATAAAGTAGCGGGTTTAGTGTTTGAAATATCTGGGCTGTCGAAAAAATTTTTGTTCTACACAGTGACCGGTTAGTTTTTTTGAGGCGCGAGGATTCGTGAGCATCCCGGGCACTTATTCAAGAACTGACCGGTCACTTTCGTAGAAGTTTCCAAGGTAGGAACTTTCAAAAGAGAAGGTTGGACGACCATGCATGCGTTAGCAATGGATTTGCCCAAGACCGTAGAGGTAAGCACCGCACAGAACCATGACCATGTGCCGAATCCGGAGAAATGGGTGAACGAGCATGGCGACTATCTCTACAGCTATGCGCTCATGCGGGTGCGCAATGGCGAGCTTGCCGAGGAAATCGTGCAAGACACTTTTCTGGCCGCCCTCAAAGCCTGCCATAACTTCTCGGGACAATCTTCCGAGAGAACGTGGTTGGTGGGCATTCTCAAACACAAAATCGTCGATCACTTCCGCCGCGTCAGTCGTGAGCGCCCGGTTGCAGACTTCGAGATGAGCTCAAGCGATGATGATCTTTTTCAAAAGTCGGGAGAATGGATCGAACATTGGACGCAAGAAGGCGCGCCCAAGGAGTGGGCAAATGATCCGAGCCAGTTGGTCGAGCAAGCGGAGTTCTGGGAGATTTTCAATCGGTGTTTGGCACAACTCCCGGCCCGCCTCGCCGAGGCCTTTAAGCTGCGTGAGATCGACGGCTTGAGCAGCGAAGAAATATGCCAGGTTTTGAACGTTTCACCGAATAATCTCTGGGTAATGCTGCACCGTGCGCGCAGTTTGTTGCGGCGAAGCCTTGAAGTAAATTGGATTGCCTTTCAGACAAGATCTGAGACTACTGCGCGTGGAGGGTGATTCGACTGCATACCGCGGTGTTTGGCATTTGAGACCAATCATGCGCTATCAGTATGCCATCACGGATCACGGAAATCGCCAGCCTCTTGTAACTCTCTCGACTCACATACATCAGCCAATTTTCTACAGATCACTTATTGCTGTGACAAACGATGATTGAGGTTATCAGCTAAAGTCAAGTCTCCGGTTGGACGTAGATTGACCGTTTTTCTTCTTTTTGTAAATTGGAAGAATGGTGGTCTCTTATTGTGACGGCGATAGAAAGTCTTTGCGTCATTTTTGAGTCATTTCTTGTCCACGATTGTCCATTTTTGTCCCTGGCACAAAACAAAAAAGAGAACCTCATCAGTTCTCTTTCTACAATAAATCAAGGATTTATGGTTGTAGCGGGGGGAGGATTCGAACCTCCGACCTTTGGGTTATGAGACCAAAGATGTCTCAGATTTCTCATTCGCTTATTTGAGAGCCACAGTCATCAAAGCTGGTTTCTGAATTCAATCAACTACGACCAATCTCCTGCTGTGGACAGCATCGAATGACTGTCCCGTCAAGAGGGCGGCGCAACTGGCTTATCGTGGCATAGAATGAATGATATCGCTATTGCGACAATTCACATTTCCAAGTTCGATTGGATGCTGTCGATGAGAACGCCCTCATCCTTCTTCCCGACTCGGCTTGGTTTCACACAGAGATCCGAATGAAACCAGATTGATTGAGACATCATTGTTAGTTCAAGAATTTGGTTTTCTCTGAAGCGGCTCAAAGCAACCCTGGAACCATGGCTTGGCTATCGCATTCTCTTGGTGTCCAAATAGTGTCCATACCACAACAAAAAGTGAACAAAATTGTACAAAGTGATATGAATAGGCAAACCACTTAAATGCCTATGATTCAGGGAAGTATGAGTATTTGGTGGAGTTCAAGATTTTGGGTAGATAGGCTTAGAAGGCCGTTGCTCTGTCCAGTTGAGCTACTGGCGCATTTATGAAAAGCAAACAGCAAACAGCAAAAAGAAAGCGACAAATAACGACGGGCAATATACGCGATTTTGTCGCAATAAATCAAGCGGAATTTGGACACGGATGAGCGATGGTCAAACAAAAAGCCTCGCATTCATCGAACGCGAGGCTTT
>Ga0247727_10015609_pt1 | contig 12421 bp, 14 predicted proteins | sample WisWelCaveWW1625_FD_202498 | JGI IMG/M metagenome (GOLD analysis project Ga0247727, IMG submission 202498) | Biofilm microbial communities from Wishing Well Cave, Virginia, United States - WW16-25 | ecosystem: Environmental > Aquatic > Deep subsurface > Groundwater > Cave microbial mat | place... | reverse complement strand
GACAACAACGACTTCAATTCAGCTATTAGCCGTGCGGAAGCGAGTACTTCTGAAGAGCCTAGTGCTGGAAAACTGCATGCTGGGATCCGTGCGGGGGCGGCGGGAAACCGCCGTCCCTACCGCGACTGTTGCAAATGCCAATGATATCCTACTGCTGCGTTGTGCGAAGTATAACGGTACCTTCGACCGACTATTTCAAAAGAAAACTTTAAAGCCATCTGTAAAAAACACGTAATGCTCCCTTTTATAACCTCCTTCTTTTCATCATAAACAATGAGCTTGAGCTGATAGCTTTGAATCGCCGCTTGCCCAAACACCAGTGTGAAAAATGATTCGTAGATATCGAGCGGAACGGCCAAGTACAAAGCGTGTTCCGGATTTTGCACCTTCAAAGCCAAACGATAATTCATGAATTGGCCTAAGGCCTTGTGAAATTCGGAAATGATCGAGGCGCCAACGAAGCTTTTAATTTCAACAGCGATTTTTTGTCCATCTTTTTCTGCCGCCAAAACTTTTTCCGCTCCCAAATCAACATACATATCGACGCCGCCGAACTCAAGAAATAAAGGATCATCCGTGATCGTCCATCCTTCTTTGACGAGAGCGTTCTTGACGGCGTCGTGGAAAATATCTCTTTCAGGCATTTTACTTTTCCATTGAAACATTTAAGTTCCAATATTCAAAACTTGTCCAATCATCACTGTGGGTAATGCAGCTAAAATTTCGGGAACGAGAGGTTTCAAATCTATCAGTCGATTAGTCGGAGCGCAGAGAACTAAAACAGCGATGTTGAATTTGGTCAAATTCTGTTGAAAAGATAGATTTTGATCTGTGGTGATGAAAACATCAAACTGTTGCTCCGCCAGCGCCAGAAGGTCGCCGTTCTTTTTACTAGCCCAACCCATTCGCGGCACCGTTGTCACGACATGGCCTTGAAGCTCTCTGGCAAGCCTTTGGTCGACACATTCATCAAGCAGCAGTTTCACTTTCCTCCACCAATTCGTTAATTAGCTCTTTCACTTTTCGCAAAAATGCAAGAACTTGTTCTCGCGTAACGGTTGGGAATCCATCCAAGAAACTATCGATAGATTCGCCGCCCTCAATATAGTCCAATAAAGTTTGAACGGGCACTCGCGTTCCCGCGAAAACCGGCGTTCCTCCCATCACGTCGGGAGATGAACTAATGATTTTGCTTTTCATAACAACCACCGTTATTGATTATTTCTTACTCATACTCGTTTTCGTACTGCTTTTAAAAAAAATCAAGCGAGTATGAGTATGAGAAAGAGCAAGGATCACGCCTCCGCGCCGTGACACTTCTTATACTTCTTCCCGCTGCCGCACGGACACGGATCGTTGCGTCCGACCCTTTCACTAACGACAACCGGCTGGCGTTTTCCCGCCGGCGGCGCTTGCTGCGACTGCGCCGAGCCTGAAAATCCCATGCCGGCTGATTCCTGATGCACCGTCGTTATCTGCTGAGGCATACGACGACGAACCGGCGGCGGTTCCATCACTTGCGTTTTGAAGATGGTTTCGATAATCTGTTCGTCAACTTGACCCAGCATTTCTTCAAACATGCGGAAGCCTTCGCTCTTGTATTCGAGCAGCGGATCTTTTTGGCCGTAGGCGCGCAGGTTGATGCCTTCTTTCATTTGATCCATCTCGTAGAGGTGCTCGCGCCACTTCTCATCAATTGCTCGCAGCGTGGCCAAACGCTCGATTTGGCGCATGATCTTCGGCGTCACCGATGTTTCTTTTTGTCCATAAGAAGCGTGTGCCGCTGCTGTCAACGCTTCCTGCAAATCCTGCGCATTCAATCCGGAACGAGTGCGCAAATCCTCCGGCATGCTCGCGAGAAAAATCCGTTGAAAAGCGTTTTGCAAATTTTCCCAATCCCACTCTTCCGGATGCGGACTGCCGCAATAGAGCGCGACCTTGCCTTGAATATACGAGTCGATCATTTGCAAAACTTCGTCGCGCAAATTTTCGCCGCGCAGCGCGTGGACGCGTTGGGTGTAGATCACCGTGCGCTGCTTGTTCATCACGTCGTCGTATTCGAGCAGATGCTTGCGGATGCTGAAATTGTGGCCCTCAACGCGTTTTTGCGCGCGCTCGATCGAGCGCGTCACCATCGCGTGCGTAATGACTTCGCCCTCTTCCGCGCCGAGACGATCCATCACCGCGGCAATGCGCTCGGAGCCGAAGAGCCGCATCAAATCATCTTCGAGCGAAAGATAAAATCGCGACGAGCCCGGATCGCCCTGCCGTCCGGAACGGCCACGCAACTGCCGGTCAATGCGACGTGCTTCGTGGCGCTCAGTGCCGATGATGTGCAAGCCGCACGGCACTTCCTCGCGACATTTGTATTCGTTGAGATGAGGGCAATTCGGCTGCGGACTTTTCGAATCATAAACTAAAGCGCATTGATGCGCCGGCGGCGCCAGCACCACGCCTTTGCCCAATTTAATATCCGTGCCGCGCCCGGCCATATTCGTCGCAATCGTCACCGCGCCCGGCTGGCCGGCGAGCGAAACAATCTCCGCTTCTTGTTGATGATATTTGGCGTTCAAAACTTTGTGCGGAATGCCTTTGCGTTTCAACATGCGGCTCAACGTTTCGGAAACTTCGACGCTGATCGTGCCGACGAGCACCGGACGCTTGCGCTCGTGCATTTTCGCAATTTCATCGATCACCGCATTATATTTTTCGCGCCGCGTGCGATAAATCTGATCTTCATATTCCGTGCGGCGTATCGGCGCATTGGTCGGAATGACGGTGACGTCGAGCTTGTAAATTTCCCAAAACTCGCCGGCCTCGGTTTCCGCTGTGCCGGTCATGCCCGCGAGCTTGTGATACATGCGGAAATAATTCTGCAGCGTAATCGTCGCCAGCGTTTGCGTTTCGCCTTCGACGCGCACGCCCTCTTTCGCCTCGAGCGCTTGGTGCAAACCATCGGAATAACGCCGGCCCGGCATGAGCCGGCCGGTGAACTCATCGACAATCAAAACCTTGCCGTCGTTGACCACATATTCGACGTCTTTCTCGTAGAGCGAATAGGCGCGCAGCAACTGCGAAATACTATGTACGCGGTCGCTTTTCTCGGCATACTCCTTCGTCAATTCCGCTTTGCGGCGTTCCTTTTCGTCAACCGTCAGCGTCTCATCGGTGTTGAGCGCGTGCATGTGTTCGCCGAGATCGGGCAGCACGAACATTTCCGGCTCGTTGGGGGAGAGATATTCGCGGCCTTTTTCTGTGGTGTCGATCGTGTGCGCCTTTTCATCAATCGCGAAAAACATTTCTTCGTCGATCTCGTGCATGCGCTTGTCGCGCAGATAGTCGCTCTCGACGCGGTGAATCAGCTTCTTGGTGCCGACTTCCTGCAGCATTTTCATGAAGCGCTTGTTCTTCGGCGAGCCGCGCTGCACTTGCAATAAATTGGCGCCCGCCTCGTTTTCCTTCCCTTCTTCCAAAAATTTTTCCGCTTCCGACATCAGACGATTGACGAGCTGGGTTTGCGCATTCACCAAACGATCAACGCGCGGCTTCATCGCATCGTACTGATCGACGCTCTGCTCCACCGGCCCGGAAATAATCAGCGGCGTACGCGCTTCATCGACCAAAACCGAATCGACTTCGTCGACGATAGCAAAATAATGCCCGCGCTGCACTTGGTCTTCCGGACGCACGGCCATGTTGTCGCGCAAATAATCGAAGCCGAACTCGTTGTTGGTGCCGTACGTAATATCGGCGTTGTAGGCTTCGCGGCGCTGCTGTGAATTCATGTCATTCTGAATAAAAGCCGCGCGCAATCCCAGAAACTCAAAAATTTTTTCCATCCACTCGCAGTCGCGGCGCGCCAGATAATCGTTGACCGTAACGAGATGCACGCCTTTGCCGGCGAGTGCGTTCAAATATAATGGCAATGTTGCAACGAGAGTTTTGCCTTCGCCGGTCGCCATTTCGGAAATCTTGCCTTCGTGCAACACGATGCCGCCGAGCAATTGCACGTCGTACGGCACCATGTCCCATTTAATCGGGTGACCAACGACATTCCACGTTTGGCCGCACAAGCGGCGGCAAACTTCTCTAACAACGGCATAAGCTTCGGGAAGAATTGCATCGAGCGTTTCTTTGATGATTTGCCGCTCTTCTTTTTCCAGCTCGATGACCTGATTGCGCAGCTCTTCCGCCGAAAGCTGCGGCTCGGCCTCCGGACGATCAACGCCGTTGCCGCTGAAGGCTTCGTTTTCACCGCGTAAGAGGGCATTGAGCTTCGCCAACTCTTCACGAACTTCCGTCGTAGCCTCGGTGATTTGCGCTTTGAATTTATCCGTTTTCGCGCGCAATTCGCCGTCCGGAAGATCGCGCAACGTTTGGTAAACTTCATTGATCTCATCCACCTGCGGATGAATGCGCTTAATATCGCGGTCGTGTTTGCTGCCAAAAATTTTGGTTAATACACTCATGAAATAAACTCACTGATCCTTGTGTCAAAATTTTCCCTCGCCCTTCCAATTAATGGGCGATTATTCTTTCAGCTATTGGAAATGTCGATATTTTTTTCTTATGGATTCAATGAACCGGCTTGTAACCCACTCCCCATACGCGCAAGAGATCGCGGCAGCCGTCTTCAAACGAAGACGACAAGTCTATCATCTGATAGCTTGAAAGCGCCCAAGAAAACTGTTTATGTTCACAAGGTTGGTAAAGCAGAGGGACGATTTTATTTTCAAAACGATCTTCTTGCAGTGCAAACACCAACTCTCTCTTGACCCACATCGACTTTACCGCATTGGGCGAGAGCACGATCACGAACCAATCACACCGTTGCAGGGCTGCGCCGATTTCGTCATGCCATTGCTGCGCTCCAACGAGATTCTTTCGGCTATACCACAGCGGCATGCCATGCCGCTGTAGTACTTCAACTACATTGGTAACGAACTGCCGGTCTTGATCTGAATGCGAAATAAAAATCTCTGTCGGCAACATAGAATTATGATTGGACAGTTTCCAAAAGCGTTTGTGCAATCTGTTTGATGTGGTCCTCTTTGCCGTTTTCACCAAGTTTTATAATTTTCAACCGGCGCAAAATCGAGGGGATTTTATCCTCAGATAATTTTTCCGGCGGGCCGGCGAGGACGGTGACCAAACGATTGCGAAAGCGGTACTCACCCAGAGCGTAACCGATATCATGATTTACCCATTTGGAGTCTAAGGCGTTGGGCGTGAACAGAACGACCATCGCCTCGGACTCACGCAGCGCTTGCGCAATTTTTTCCGCCCAATTGTCACCCGGAAAAATTTCCATGCGCTCGTCCCAAACTTCCAAACCCGCGTTCTGCAAAGCGGTTGTAATTTTTCTCACCAGCGGTTCGTCTGTTTGGGAATGGGAATGACTGATGAAGACTTTCATATTGTTGTTCTATCAAAAAGTTATGAGGGCAATTGAATTTTTATCCGAAATCAACGTTCCAATAATCATTCCTCCTCCTCATGCCCTTCGCTCAACCCGCGGCCTTTTTTCTGCAAGCGGCCTTCCTTGCGCAAGTCGATGAGCACGGCGTCGAGAATGCCGTTGACGAAGCGCCCGCTTTTTTCGGTGCTGTATTTTTTGGCGATTTCGATGGCTTCGTCGATGCTGACTTTCGGCGGGATGTCGGGGAAATAAAGAAACTCGCACAGCGCCATGCGCAGGATGAGCTTGTCCACGATCGCAATGCGGTTGAATTCCCAGTTGACCGCTTTGCGCCGAATCATCATGTCAAAATAAGCGATCTCCGTAACCGTCTGGCGGAACAAGGCAGCGGCAAATTCCAAAACCGCGCCCGGCTCATCTTTGGTGAGAATCACCTCGCCCACGATTTGCTCCGACGGATTGCCGGACAACTCGTGAGCGTAACATGCTTGCAAAGCTAATTCTCGCGCTCGGCGGCGTCCGCTGCCTTGTGACATCTTTTTTAAATTTCAAATAAAGACAAAATAATTTGGTGGAAAAACTATTTTGTCCATTCATGAAATGGCTTTCACACCACGCATGTCATTCTGGAAGAATCCTTTTCCAAACCAGCACTGTGTTCGCCATAAAAAAAGATTTCTGCGGAATGACAGAATTAATGCAAACTCAAAACGACCGAACCTTCTTCAGAACTCGGCCTATTAACTACATAAAACAAAAAAATGACTTTTGCAAATAAATTTAATGCACGAATGTCAACCAATCATATAAATCTTCGTCCCGGCCCTCAATTATGGCAAAAAATTTATTTTGCAAACGCTCCGTCATCGGGCCGCAGCGGCCATTGCCAATGGCAATTCGATCGATCGAGCGGATCGGCGTGATTTCCGCCGCGCTGCCGGTGAAAAAGACTTCGTCGGCGACGTACAACATTTCACGAGGAATCTGCGCTTCAACCACGTCGTAGTTAAAATCGCGCGCGAGCTGGATCACCGAATCCCGCGTGATGCCCGGCAAAATGCTGGACGAAAACGGCGGCGTATAAATTTTGCCGCGATAACTCAGAAAAATATTTTCACCGCTGCCTTCGCTAACGTAACCGTTGACATCCAGCATGATGCCTTCGACATACTGATCGGTCTTAGCCTCCAATTTAACGAGTTGCGAGGGCATATAGTTCGCCGCGGCTTTGGCCATCGCCGGAAATGTGTTGGGACGCATGCGATTCCACGAGGAGACGCGCACGTCGACGCCATTTTTCAGCGCCTCCGGCCCGAGATATTTTCCCCACATCAGCGCGCCAATCGCCACCTGCGTTGGGCATAGCCGCGGATCGACGCCGAGACTGTGATAGCCGCGAAACACGATGGGACGCATGTAACATGCTTTGAGCTTATTAATCCGAACGACGTCGATACATGCTTGCATGATTTCCGCTTTAGTAAATGGCATGTCGATGCGATAAATCTTTGCCGAATCAAACAGACGATCGATGTGATCTTTCAAGCGAAAAAGCGCCGGCCCGCGCAACGTTTGATAACATCGAAATCCTTCAAAAACGCTGGAGCCGTAATGAATTACATGCGACATCACATGTACCGTGGCGTCCTGCCAACGCACCATTTTGCCGTTGAACCAGATTTTCGTTTTTTCATCGAAGCCCGTTGCGACGGCTGTTTTAACCTGCGGCTTTTCATGTCGTGCCGCGCTTCGATGAGCGATTTGAGCCGCTTTGCCGTTGGGTAGTCGTGTCATTTTCCTCTCCTCTAAATGTTTGTCGTGATGCCTTCAGGCATTTTTGCCTTGATGAACGCGCGACGCCTAAAGGCGTAACTACGAACGCTATCACGCCATCAAACTGCGGGCGATGACGAGTTGTTGAATTTCCGAAGTTCCTTCATAAATTTCCGTGATGCGCGCGTCGCGCATATAACGCTCGACCGGATAATCTTTCAAATAACCGGCGCCGCCGAAAATTTGCACGGCTTTGACGCCGCAATCGACGGCGACGCGCGACGCATACAATTTGGCTTTGGCTGATTGCACGGAGAATTTCTCGCCGCGATCTTTCGCAACCGCGGCTTGATAAATGAGCAAACGCGCCGCGTCGATTTCCGTCGCCATGTCGGCGAGCATGAAATTGATCGCCTGAAAATTGATAATCGGCTCGCCGAATTGCTGGCGTTCTTTCGCATATTTCACCGCCGCTTCGAATGCGCCTCGCGCAATGCCAAGCGCCTGCGCCGCAATGCCGATGCGCCCCACATCGAGAATCGCCATCGCAATCGAAAAGCCTTTGCCTTCCTGTCCGAGCAAATTCGCCGCCGGAACTTTGACATTGTCGAAATTCAGCATCGCCGTATCGCTGCTGCGAATGCCAAGTTTCTTCTCTTTTTTGCCAACAGAAACACCGGCGAAGGCGCGCTCGACGATGAAAGCGCACACGCCCTTCGTTCCCGCCGTTTTGTCCATCGTCGCGAAGACCACGAGATAATCGGCGTGAATGCCGTTTGTAATGAAATTTTTCGCGCCGTTGATAATATAATGATCTCCATGCTTTTCCGCAACCGTCATCATATTGCCGGCGTCGCTGCCGGTGCTCGGTTCGGAAAGGCAATACGCGCCCAACGCTTTGCCGCTGGCCAACGGCACGAGATATTTCTGCTTCTGCTCTTCCGTCGCAAATCTTTCGAGGCCGTAACACACCAACGAATTATTGACGGAAAGCGCGACGCCAACCGAAGCGTCGACTTTGGAAAGCTCTTCGACGACCAGCGCGTAAGTGACGGTGTCCGCGCTTTGTCCGCCGTATTGCGAGCTTACGGTCATGCCCATGTAGCCGAGCTCGCTCAATTTTTTGATTTGCTTCTCGGCAAATTTCTCATGCTCGTCGCGCTCCGCCGCATCCGGCGCGACTTCAGTTTCGGCGAAGCGGCGAATCTCCTCGCGAATTTGTTTTTGCTCTTCGGTTAGATTAAAGTCCATGTTGTCCTCATTTCCTTAAATTTTAAATTGTCAATTTTCAATTTAAAATTGTCAATTCTATGCGTATGAATAAAAACCTTGTCCCGTTTTTTTGCCGAGATGGCCGGCAACCACCATTTTGCGCAGCAACGGGCACGGGCGATATTTGTCATCGCCCAACTGTTTGTGCAGCACTTCCATAATATGCAAACAAACATCGAGACCGATAAAATCCGCCAGCGCCAGCGGCCCCATCGGATGATTCATGCCGAGCTTCATCACGTTGTCAATCGCTTCTTTGGCGGCCACGCCTTCCATCACGCAATAAATCGCTTCGTTGATCATCGGCATGAGCACGCGATTGGACACGAAGCCGGGATAATCATTCACCTCGACCGGCGTTTTGCCGAGCGCTTTGCTGAGTTTCATGATCACGCTGAATGTTTCATCATCCGTGTCGAGGCCGCGAATGACTTCCACCAGCGCCATCATCGGCACGGGATTGAAGAAATGCATGCCAATCACTTTCTCCGGACGTTTGGTCGCGGCGGCGATTTCGGTGATGGAAATTGACGAGGTGTTGCTCGCCAAAATCGTTGCCGGAGAACACAGATCATCCAATTCAGAGAAAAGTCTTTTCTTGAGCGCGGCCTCTTCCGTCGCGGCTTCAACAACTAATTCGCAATTGACGGCAGCGCTCAATTCGGTTGAAGTGGAAATGCGCTCGAGAGTCGCCGCGACTTCATTAATGGCGATAATGCCTTTTCTCGCCTGCCGCTCTAAATTCGCTTTAATCGTCGCGAGCGCGCGATCAATGAATTCCTGTTTGATATCGACCAATGTAACGGAGTAACCAAATTGGGCGAACACGTGCGCGATGCCGTTGCCCATCGTGCCGCCGCCAATGACGCCGATGCGTTGCATTCTATCCAACCTCACTTTTTCTTTTTAATGAAAGCCATATAATTTTCAAGCTTACCCCAAGCCTCAAGGAAATTTGCGATTGGAACTATTCTCTCTTCCTGATCGAAAAATGGATCGTTGATAATGACAGATTCTTCATCATATCCAACGACAAGCAATACATGATACGCCTTTTCATCCCAATATGGCAACAGAGCCGTATTAACGAACACGATTACCGGAATTTTGTGTATTAAAATTTTCGCATGATAGTCCAGCATCATTCGCGCCGCTGCTGCAACACAGCTTCCTTTCAATTCTTGCTTAAAAGTGCTTCTTCTGGAGCAAGACGGTCGGCTTCTTTGTCGATTTCTTCACAGGGTGTAGACTCATCCTCCATAATGCTACCATTCTGCGCATCGACCACTATTTGGCCCAAAGGGCCAAAGTGGCCGAGTTTAGGTATCGTTAAAATAACCGGCACGATCCAAAAAGCGCCTTCAGGGCGTAACTGCAATTGGGGTTCGCCTGCTCCAATAAGATTAGCGACCCGCATCAACAAATAGCCATTGACTGTCCGTTGCGCAACATACGGGCTGATATTAAGCTCGCCTTGCACTTTAAACGAATATCTCACCTTTTGGGAATTCGTGGAACGTGTGCCTTTATCGCGCACGCGCGGTTTTGTTTTGGTTTTGGGCATATTTCGCACTCCATTGAAATCAAAAGCTACATAGCCGCCGACTCATCTCGCAAGCGCTGAGTGACCCATTGTTGCAGTATTTTCTGCGGCGGTTTTTTTTTGGCGCTTGGCCAGCTCGCGCACTCTGTCCATCTGTTTGCTGGGTATTTCCAATAAAACCGCCATCTTCCGCCGGCGCACAATACGAAACTCTTTGGGATCGACTGGAATCATGTCTTCCAAGTATTTTCCCATGTCGTGGGTATCGAAGAATTCAGTCCATTCTTCTTCGTTTTTAAACTGAGGAAGTTGTGCCATTTTAATTCCTTTGATAAAAATTGCGTTCACTCGAAGCCATATCACGAGCGCTGGCGACATGAATTAAACCCGCGGTTTTGCGATAAAATGCGATACTCAAATAACGTCCAGCTCAAGTTCTTCCAAGCGCCACATAAACGTCTTTAACTTTCGGGCTACGACGAATCATTACATCGGCGTCCGGATTTTCGAAAATCTCATAAACTTCTTCTTCAAAGACACTGTGTTTCGAGGCATTTTTTTCAATAACACGGTCACTGATAAAAATTTGTCTTATATCTTGCGGACGCATTAGAACGCCTTTATTGATTTAACCTTTCTGGCATCAATTAACATCAAGGAATGTTCTCCACAATCACCGCCGAGGCTTCGCCGCCGCCGATACAAATCGCGGCCATGCCGTATTTCTTTTTATATTCCTGCAGCGCGTGAATGAGCGTAACGAGAATCCGGCAGCCGCTGGCGCCGATCGGATGGCCGAGCGCAACCGCGCCGCCGTGCACGTTCAATTTATCCATCGGAATGTCGAGCTTCTGTTGCGCGGCCAATGCCACAACCGCGAACGCTTCATTGATTTCAAACAAATCGATTAGATTCAGCGCGAAGTTGGATTTTTTGAGAATTTTTTCAATCGCATCGAGCGGCGCGGTAGTGAACCATTCCGGTTTCTTCGCGGCGGAAGCTTGCGCGATAATTTTTGCCTGCGCTTTAACGCCGAGCTTGTCGGCGACTTCTTTTGCCATCACGACGACGGCAGCCGCGCCGTCATTAATTTTGGAAGCATTTGCCGCCGTCACCGTGCCATCTTTATCAAAGGCCGGTCGCAACGATAGCATTTTTTCAAAATTAACTTTCTTCGGCTCTTCATCATCTTTAACGAAAGTCGGCTCGCCTTTTTTCTGCGGCAATGGAACCGGCACAATTTCTTTTGCAAACAGGCCTTTTTCTTTCGCAGAGATGGCGCGTTTGTAGCTCATCGTCGCAAACTCATCCTGCACATTACGCGGAATGTTGCAATCACGCGCGCAAATTTCTGCAGCGTTGCCCATGTGGAAATTGTTGTACACATCCCACAAACCGTCTTTGATCATGCTATCAATCAATTCGCCGTGGCCGAGGCGATAACCGTCGCGGGCTTTGCTCAATAGATACGGTGAATTCGACATGCTTTCCATGCCGCCGGCGACGATGATATCCGCATCGCCGACCATGATGGCCTGCGCCGCCAGCATCACCGCTTTGAGCCCGGAGCCGCAAACTTTGTTGATCGTCATGCAGGTGACCTCGACCGGCAAACCGGCTTTGATCGCCGCTTGGCGCGCCGGCGCTTGCCCGACTCCGGCCGGTAGCACGCAACCCATAATGACTTCATCAACTTTTTTCGGATCGAGGCCGGCGCGCTGCACGGCTTCCTTCACAACAATAGCGCCTAATTCAGCGGCGGCGATTGAAGCCAGCGCGCCCTGAAATGCGCCAATCGGTGTGCGACAAGCGCCGGCAATGATGACTTCACGAAATGAGGTTGGCATTTTATCGTGCTCCTTTCCTTTTCATATCATGCAAAAACCAGAAATTTTCTAAAACAATATTAACCAACTTCAATAAATTGACGCCGCTCGGACTATCAAGCTGTTCGCGAAGAAAAAAATTGTATTGAACTGGCGCTACAATCTTGCCAGCCGGAACCTTCCACGGGTATTCCGAGTTGATGCCATTATTATTCCCCCTGCGCCAAAATTTCTTCGCGCGCAAATTCGACGGCATTTTTTAATGACCATCCTTCCGGTAGAGGAATCTTGCCGGCGCGTATTTTTTTCCACTCCGTGGGCGTCACATCCGCAAGCAATGTCGGTAGAGGAAATTTTTTGCTTTTGCCGATATAGAAAGTCATCACCGCGCCGGAAGGAATGGCCTCACGGTTAACCTCGAGCAAATGAATTTCTTCAACGCCATTGCGGCTTTTGAACCAGACGACACGGTCAATAACGTCTTCTGTTTCAAAGTGGGAACGAACCATCCGCCGGACAATATCATTGATTTGTTGCGCCGGCCTTTTCTTCTGCGAAGTTAAATTTTTTATGCGTTGCTTTGTATTC
>Ga0247727_10015608_pt1 | contig 12422 bp, 12 predicted proteins | sample WisWelCaveWW1625_FD_202498 | JGI IMG/M metagenome (GOLD analysis project Ga0247727, IMG submission 202498) | Biofilm microbial communities from Wishing Well Cave, Virginia, United States - WW16-25 | ecosystem: Environmental > Aquatic > Deep subsurface > Groundwater > Cave microbial mat | place... | reverse complement strand
CGGTGCATCGACAACCTGAAGACGCTCCTGACGCCCTTCCTTCCATTCAGCTGCCAGACGCTGCACGAGCTCCTAGGCCACGAGGGCAACCTGGCCGGACCGCTCGAGTACCGGCGCGAGACGGAGGACGACGGCAGTGCGCACACCGTCCTCACCGGCGACTACGCGACCTGGATCGGCAGCTGGCAGCCGAGTGCGCTCCGGGCCGGGCAGCCGCTTCGCGAGCCCCGTCCCCTCTTCCGGAAGCTGGACGCCGAAAAGGTCGTCACCGAGGAGCTCGCGCGGATGGAGGCGCGCGCGAAGGGAGACGAGGAGCCGGGCGCGGCTGCGTGATCGACACGCATGCGCACCTCGACGCCTGCGCCGACCCGCCCGGGGAGCTGATGGCGCGGGCGCGCGCCGCCGGCGTCCGGCGCGTGATCGCCGTCGGCTCAGGGCTCGAGTCGTGCCGCAAAGTGCTCGCTGTCTGCGAGCGCGAAGAAGGCGTCTACGCCGCCCTCGGGATCCATCCGCACCAGGCGGGCGAGGCCGGCGAGCGCGACCTCGAGGAGCTGCGCGGGCTGCTCGGCCACCCGAAGGCCGTCGCGGTCGGTGAGACCGGACTCGACCACTACCGCGACTACGCGCCGCACGACCTGCAGGAGGCGCTCTTCCGAGCGCAGGCGGCGCTCGCGCCCGAGCTCGGCAAGGCTCTGGTCGTGCATTCCCGCGCTGCCGACGAAGGGACGGTGGCGGTGCTCTCCGAGCTGCCGGAGAGCGTCCCGGTCGTGCTCCACTGCTTCTCCTCGGCCGCGCTCCTCGAGCCCGCGCTCGAGCGGGGGTGGTACGTATCCTTTGCCGGCAACGTCACGTATCCGAAGGCGTTCGAGCTGCGCTGGGCGGCGGCCCGGGTGCCGGCTGCCCGGCTCCTCGCCGAGACGGACTGCCCGTACCTTTCGCCCCAGCCGGTGCGGGGCGACCGCAACGAGCCTGCTTTCGTGGTCCACACGCTGGCCGCTCTCGCCGAGGCGCGCGGTGTGGACCCAGGCGAGCTCGGGCGCGCGATCGAGGCGAACGCGGCCGAGGCGTTCGGTTTGTCGTGACGCGCCTTCCCGTCGTTCCGAAGCGCGGGCTCGGCCAGCATTTCCTGGTCGACGAGAACATCCTGGCCGTCATCGGCCGGCTCGCCGAGCTCGAGCCTGCCGACATCGTGCTCGAGATCGGCCCGGGGCTCGGCGTGCTCACGGGCTTCCTCGCCGAGCGCGTCCGCCGCGTCCACGCGGTCGAGCTCGACCGCTCGCTCGAGCCGCACCTTCACGAGCGGCTCGGCGGTCGGGCGAACGTGGCGCTCGTCTTCGGCGATGCCCTCGCCCTTCCGCTCGGCGAGCTCGACCCGCCGCCCGGAAAGCTCGTCTCGAACCTCCCGTACCAGATTGCCACCCCGCTCGTGGCAGAGAGCCTCGACGGGCTCCCGTCGGTCGGACTCTGGTGCGTGATGGTGCAGCGGGAAGTCGCCGAGCGCTTCTTCGCCGTGCCCGGCACGAAGAGCTACGGCGCCGTATCGGTGCTCGTTCAGCTCACGGCGGAGCGCACCGGCTTCCACCCGGTCGCGCGGACATGCTTCACCCCGCCGCCGAACGTCGATTCGGCGCTCGTCGCCTTCCGGCGCCGCCGGTCGTGGGACGGCAGCCTGGGGCCCCTTCGGAAGCTCGTGCAGGCGGCCTTCGCTCACCGCCGCAAGACGCTCGCCAACTCGCTCGAGCTCACGGGTCTCGCCGGTCGAGACCGGGCGGTCGAAGCGCTCGCCCGCATCGGCCGGCTCCCGGGCGTCCGTGCCGAGGCGCTCGCGCCCGAGGAGTTTGCGAGGCTCCTGGAGGCGCTCGCGTGATCCGCGTCGCCGTCCCCGCGAAGATCAACCTTGCCCTTCTCGTCGGCGAGCGGCGTCAGGACGGCTTCCATGAGGTCGCGACCGTGCTCCAGCGCATCGACCTCTGCGACCGTCTCGAGCTTTCCGAGGGCTCCGGGCTCGCCGTCGAGGGTTTCGCCGGAGACACGCTCGTCCGCCGTGCCCTCGAGGCACTCGCCTCCGCCGCGGGCGTGGAGCCTCGCTGGCGGGTACGGCTCGAGAAGCGGATCCCGCTCTCCGCCGGGCTCGGCGGCGGCAGCGCCGACGCGGCTGCAGCGCTCGTGCTCGCGAACCGCACGCTCGCCGCCCGGCTTCCGCCGGAGCGCCTCGTCGAGGTCGCAGCGGGCATCGGCGCCGACGTGCCGTTCTTCCTCACGCCTGGGCCGAAGCTCGCGGAGGGCGTCGGGGAGAGGCTCTCGCGGCTCGAGCTCCCGCAGGGCTACTGGATCGTGCTCGCGCTTCCTCCCGACGCTGTGAAGGCGTCGAGCGGCGCCGTCTACGCCCGCTTCGACGAGCTGGGAGGAGGAGCGGCGTTTCCCGAGCGCCGCGCCGAGCTCGCGGCGGCCCTCGCCTCCTGCCGGCGCCCGCTCGATCTCGCGTCGCTTCCCGCGAACGATCTGGCCGAGGCGGCCGGCCGGCCTCATGTGGCGGACGAGCTCCTCGCGTCAGACGCCTTCAGGGCCGACGTGAGCGGGGCCGGGCCGGCCGTCTATGGGCTCTTCGAGCGGCGCGGGGACGCGCACCGGGCCGCGCGCCGCTGTCGTCGCCTCGGCCGGGTCTGGGTGGCGGCACCCGTCTGGTAGGGTCGAAGTCGTGTCCGGCGGGCCCGTGATGGAGCAGGGCGAGAAGCCGTCCACGAGCCGGCTGCGGGCCAACCGGGTCACGATCGCGCTCGTTCTCGGAGCCGCTGAGACGCTTGCCATCCTCTTCACCGGCCTGACGTGGTGGGCGGCGCTCGTCCTGGCCGGCGTCATCTTCTTCCTCCACCTGCGCTACGGACGCAAGGCCGAGTCGGCAACGGTGCGAGAGCTCTCGTGGGCGGTGGCCGGCTCGCAGATCCTGCCGGTCGTCGTCCCGGCGATCGTGCGGCTCGTCGCCCTCGTTGCGATCGTCGCCGTCTTCGTTCTCGCGCTCCTGATCGCGGCGATGCTCTTTCTCGACCGCAAGAGCTGAGCTCCGCCTTCCGGCGGCGGACGTGGCAGACTCGCCGGTGCGCTGGGGCGTAGCCAAGTGGTAAGGCAGCGGGTTTTGGTCCCGCGACCGGAGGTTCGAATCCTCCCGCCCCAGCTTGACGCCGACCGCCGTCTGTCGCGCTGTAGTCTCTCGTGGCGGCACAGCCGTGAGGCCTACCATGACACCGGAACCGTGACGCCCTCCCTCGCAGCGGTCGTGATGGCCGGCGGTCTCGGCACCCGCATGAGGTCGAGCCGCCCCAAGCATCTGCACCCCCTCCTCGGCCGGCGGCTCGTGGACTGGGTCGTGGCGGCCGCTGGGCCGCTCGACCCGTCGCCCTTCGTCCTCGTCTGCTCGCCGGAGACCGAGGAGGAGTTGCTTTCGTCGCTACCCGAGGGCGTCGAGGTGGCCGTTCAGCGGAAGCCGGGCGGCACCGGGGATGCGGCGGGATCGGCGGGCCCAGCCCTTGCCGGGTTCGAGGGCGACGTGCTCGTCCTCTCGGGGGACACGCCACTCCTAACGGCGGAGCTTCTGGACGATCTCCTCGCCGAGCACCGCACGAGCAGCGCGGCGGTGACCGTCCTTTCCTTCGAGCCGCCCGAGCCCGGAAGCTACGGACGCGTCATCCGCGACGCGACGGGAAGGCTGAGCGCGATCGTCGAGGCGCTCGATGCTACGCCCGACGAGCTCGCCGTCGGCGAGGTCAACTCCTCCATCTACGTCTTCGCGGCGCGGGCGCTCTGGCCCGCGCTCGACCGTCTCGACGCGAACAACGCCAAAGGCGAGCTGTACCTCACGGACGTAGTGCGCCACATCGTCGCCGAGGGGCTGCCGGCAGCCGTCTTCCGGGCACCCGACGCCCGCTCCGCCGAGGGAGTAAACACGCGCGTCGAGCTCGCGCGTGCTGCGTCGATCCTGCGGGACCGCATCCTCGAGCGTCACATGCTCGCCGGCGTCGCCGTCGTCGACCCTTCTACCACGTGGATCGAGCCCGACGTGGAGATCGAGCCTGACGCCGTCGTCCATCCGTTCACGGTGCTCCGCGGGCGAACCGTGGTCCGTCGCGACGCAGAGGTCGGCCCGCACGCGGTCGCCGTGGACGCCGAGATCGGCGCGGGCGCCACGGTCGGCCCCTTCTGCTACCTGCGGCCCGGGACCGTGCTCGCGGCGGGCGCTAAGGCCGGCACCTTCGTGGAGGTGAAGAACGCCGTCGTCGGCGCGCGCTCGAAGGTGCCCCACCTCTCGTACATCGGCGACGCGGACATCGGCGAGGACACGAACATCGCCGCCGGGGCGATTACCGCCAACTACCGCCCCGAGCTCGGCTCCGGCAAGCAGCGGACGGTCATCGGTGACAACGTCCACACGGGCAGCGACAATGTATTTGTTGCACCCGTGGAGATTGGCGACAATGCATGGGTCGGCGCGGGATCCACGATCACCGAGGATGTTCCTCCTGGGGCGCTCGCGATCGCGCGCTCGAGACAGGTCAACAAAGAGGGGTACAGTGATCGAAAGCGGAACGGCTGAGCTGGCGACGATCCCAGGCCTCGAGATGGTCGGACCCGTTCATCCGAGCGGCGAGCGCGTCCACTGGCTCGAACGGGGCCCGTCCGGGAAGCTCATGCTCTTCTCCGGCCGCTCGAACCTCGAGCTCGCCGAGCGGATCGCCGAGCACCTGAACATCGAGCTCGGCGACGTCGAGCTGAAGACGTTCGCAAACGGCGAGACGTACTGCCGGTTCCGCGAGTCGATTCGTGGCGCCGACGTCTTCATCGTCCAGTCGGGCTCGCCGCCCGTGAACGATCATCTGGTCGAGCTCTTGATCATGATCAACGGGGCTCGGCTCGCCTCGGCGAACCGGATCACAGCGGTGCTCCCCTGGTATCCCTACTCGCGCCAGGACAAGAAGTCCGCGCCACGCGAGCCGATCACGGCCAAGCTCGTCGCCGACATGCTCCAGGCGGCAGGGGTGGATCGCGTCCTGACTATGGACCTCCATGCGGGCCAGATTCAGGGCTTCTTCCGCATCCCAGTTGACCACATGACCGCGCTGCCGATGTTCGCCCAGTACTTCCGGGACAAGGGCCTGTATGGGCCGGGCGTCGTCGCCGTCTCCCCCGACCCCGGGCGCGCGAAGATGGCGAACAAGTTCGGCCAGATGCTCGAGGCGGCGGCGCCCGCCTACCTGAACAAGACGAGGCCGGAGCACGACGTCGCCATCATGACGGAGGTCATCGGCGACGTCCGCGGCAAGGTCGCGATCATGACCGACGACATCGTCGTCACCGGCGGGACGCTCATCGCCGGCGCGAAGGCGCTCAAGCAAGCGGGGGCGACGGACGTGTATGCGTGCGCGACGCACGGGCTCTTCCCGGGAGACGCTTTCACGAAGGTCGCAGCGAGCGAGCTGAGAGAGCTCGCCGTCACGGACACCGTGCCGATCGACCCGATCCGGCGCCCGGACAACGTGAGAGTGCTCTCGGTGTCGAAGCTCCTCGCCGAGACGATCCACAACGTCTTCTCGGACGACTCGGTCTCGGCGATCTTCGCCGGCGAGAACCAGCTCTTCTAGCGGCAACGCTCGACCAAGGCGTTGGGGCTCGCTCTTTCTGCCGGAAATCACCATTGGTCGGCAACCTGCAGGTTCCCGTCCGGGCGTCTGACAGGAAGGAAGGCAAGAACCTCCTCGCGGCGGGGTCGCCATCGCGCTCGTCGCGGGCTCGATGAGTCCCAGGTCGCTCGAGGGACTGATGTTTTCCCCGGGTAGCGGCCACGCCGAGTGAAGCGGCTGCGTGAACCAACCTTCGGGTGATGGGTCAACCGAGGCCCCTCCGCGCATACTCGAACAGCGGCGGCTGGAAGGGCTCCGATGCGGCGGGAGCTCTAGCCGGCCAGGATTCTCGGGGCGGGGCTCGATGCGGCTGGGCCCCGCCTCCTTCCTCGGGAGGGAGGACCGATGGCGACGACGGCTGAGCTTGCTCTCATCGACGAGTCGGAGACCGAGCGCGTCATTCGCTGGCGGTTCGAGGAGCTCGTGCGCGCAGGCTACTGCCTCGACGCGGCTCTCGAGATCGCCGTGCACGGCGAGGTGGATCTCCACCTCGCAGTCGATCTCGCCCACAAGGGCTGCCCGCCCGAGACTGCCCGGAGGATCTTGCTGTGAGTCTCGACCCGAACACGCACGCGTTCGTCCTCGCGACGGCCTTCTTCACGTCGATCATGTTTGCGATCGCGGCGCTCCTTCCGGTCGGGCTCGCGCTCCATTTCCTCTTCTTCGGCTCCTAATGCCCCGGATGGTGTACTGGACGATCGCCAGCCGCTCGCGGCGGTTCCGCTAGAGTTTCCGGCCGGCATGGCCGGAGAGCGCATCAGACTCCAGGTACAGCGTCGCGACGCGAAGGGAAGCGCGGCTTCGCGGCGGCTTCGTCGTGAGGGGTTCGTCCCGGGTGTTCTCTACGGCAAAGGCCGGGAGGCGCAGGCGTTTGCGGTGCCGGAACGCGAGCTCCGGAGCGCTCTGACCAGCGAGCACGGGATGCACGCGATCCTCGACCTCCTTCTCGAGGGCCGCCAACAGCCCCAACACGCAGTGCTCAAGGAGTACCAGCTCGATGCCACCAAGGCGAGGCTGCTGCACGTCGATCTGCAGGAGGTGCGGCTCGATCAGGCGATCGTCGTTCCTGTCCCGGTCGATCTCGTCGGGACGCCCGAGGGCGTAGTTCAGGGTGGCGTCGTTAGCCAGATCGTGCACGAGGTTCACGTCGAGGCGCTGCCGATGGAGGTACCGGACCGGCTCGCGCTCGACGTTTCGGCCCTCGTGATCGGTGAAGGGGTTCGAGTCGCCGATCTTGTCCTTCCGCCGGGCGCGAAGATCGTCGATGACCCCGACACCGTCATCGCAACCGTCACCCATCCCACGCGCGCAGTTGTGGCGGAAGAGGTCGAGGCCGAGGTGCCTGCGGAGGGCGAGGCCGCCTCGGCGGCCGGAGCGCCCGCCGAGGCCGAGTCTGCCGAGTAAGCGGTGGGGCTCTTCCGCCGGGGGGAGCCAGCTCCGTCGCTCGATCTTCTCGTTGCCGGGCTGGGGAATCCCGGTCGCGAGTACGCCGCGAACCGACACAACGTCGGCTTCATGGTGTGTGATGAGCTGGCACAGCGGCACGGCGGCTCCTGGCGGGTGAAGTTCTCGGGCGAGCTCGCCGAGGTGCGGGTCGACGGGCGCCGCGTCGCACTCCTGAAGCCGCAGACCTACATGAACGAGTCGGGTCGTTCGGTCAGCGCAGCGGTTCGCTTCTTCAAGGTGCCGCCGGAGCAGCTCCTCGTCGTCCACGATGAGGTCGATCTCGACCCGGGCCGGCTGCAGGGAAGGCTCGGAGGCGGGTTGGCGGGGCACAACGGCCTCCGGTCCGTGGCCGCGGCGCTCGGCACGCAGGAGTTCCTCCGCCTTCGAGTCGGGGTGGGGCGCCCGGAGCGCGGCGACCCGCGCCCGCTCGCCGACTTCGTCCTCGCGGGCTTCCCCGAGGACGTGGACGTCGAGGGTCTCGTCGCGCGCGCGGCGGACGCCGCCGAGGCGGTTGCGCGGGACGGGCTCGACGAGGCGCAGCAACGCTTCAACGAGCGTCCGTAGCCGAATCGGCACAGCTCGTCGCACAATCGGCACGATCCGCGCGCCACGCGTGCGCCCTCGAGCGATAGGCTCGAGGTGGGTGGCGGGCGGAAAGCTCCGCCTTCCCCACCCAGGGTGGGGAGTTCAGGCGCGGGCGGGCCCCGGCGGAAGGTGCTCTTCCGCGATCCTCACCTTGACGTAGAGCCCCTGGCCGGTGCGGCCGTACTCGACGCGGAGCGCCTCCGCTGGAACTTGCTCGAGAGCGGATACGTTCCGCTCCTGCCACCGGTGAAACTGCTCGGCTGCGTTGGGCGGGTAGAACTCCGCGACGAGCTTCGGGCGCAGGCCGATCGGGAGGAGCTCTCCGGCCACAGGCGCGAGTCTAGCCCCTCGGGACGGATACCATGGCCTCCCCCGGAAGCCGCCTTCCGGCCGCCGTCATGGACCTGCCCGTCCTTCACGCCTTCGCCCGGGAGCTCGCCGCGAGCGAGCGTCTTCGGGCTTTCGTCAGGCGGCCCGCCGACGCTCGTGTTTCCGAGCCGCTCCTGGCGCTCTTTCTCGCCGCTCTCCACGTCGCGCGCGGGGGGCCGCTCGTCTGCCTCTTCCCCGACGACCGCGACGCACGCGACGCCGCCGAGGCCTCCGGCTGGTTCCTCGGCGAGGCTTCGGTCGGGCTCTTCGCCTCGCGCGGTGTCCGCTGGAAGACGGGACTGCGGCCGCCGCCGCACCTCGTCGGCGAGCGTGCACGTGCGCTCGAGGTCCGCGCCGCCGGGGGTCTCGTCTGCGCCTCCGCGATCGGGATCGCCGAGGGGTTGCCGCCGTCCGGGGCTCGCCCGGAGACGCTCCGGGTGCGCGCGGGCGACGAGCCGGGGGCGGACGGCCTCGCCGAGCGGCTTGCGCTCGCCGGCTACGAGCGCATCGACCGCGTGGAGGACCGCGGCCAGTTTGCCGTCCGCGGCGGCCTCGTGGATGTCTTCCCCGCGACAGGCCGCGAGCCCTACCGGATCGAGCTCTTCGGCGACGCGGTGGAGTCGATCCGCGCCTTCTCCGCGTTCACGCAGCGCACGCTCCACGACGTCGAGGAGGCCGTCGTGTACCCCGCGGCCGAGCGGCGCGCCGACGCATTCGAGGCAGGCCTCGGAGACGACGAGGACCCGCCGAGTCCCCCGGGTGACCTCGTCCCGGCGCTCCCGGCGCCCGACCTCGTCTGGCAGGCGGACGAGGTGAGGAAGGCCTGGAGGGAGGAGCTCGGAAGCGAGCTCGACCTCGGCGCGGCCCTCCGGCTCGACGAGCTGCCCGCCGGCCAGCCGTACTCGTTCGAGGCGCAGCGCCCGGCGATCGCCGCCCGCGGCCTTGCCGAGGCGGAGAAGGACCTCGCCGGGTTCGTGAAGGGCGGGCACCGGGTCGTCGTCGTCTTCGCCCACCGGGGAGAGGCCCTGCGTATGCAGGGGATGCTGCGCCGCGTCGACGCGGCGCTCCTCGAGCCGGGCGCGGACATCCCGCGCGACGCGGCTCTCACGTTCGGCGTGGCGCCTGCGCGGCGCGGCTTCGTCATGCGTGAGCTCGGACTCGTTCTCCTCCCAGACACGCAGGTCTTCCGCAAGCGGCCGCCACGGGCCGACGTTCGCCTCGGCCGCGCGCTGCAGAGCTTTGCCGACCTGCGCACCGGCGACCACGTCGTGCACGAGGACCACGGCGTCGGGAGGCTGCTCGGCTTCGAGACGAAGACGGTCGCCGGTGTCACACGCGACTACCTCTTCTTGGCCTTCAGGGGCGACGACCGCCTCTACGTTCCACACGAGCAGATCGGGAAGGTGTCGCGCTACGTCGGCGCGGACGGCCATGCGCCGGCCCTCTCGAAGCTCGGAGGCAAGGCGTGGCAGCTGATCAAGACGCGAGCTCGAACGGGCGCGCGGGAGCTTGCCGGGGAGCTCCTCGCTCTCTACGCGGAGCGGCAGCGCGCGCCGGGCATCGCCTACGACGTTGACGGCGACCTCGTCGAGGAGCTCGAGGCGAGCTTCCCCTACGAGGAGACGCCCGACCAGCAGCGCGCGATCGAGGCGGTCAAGGAGGATCTCGAGACACCGCGGCCGATGGATCGGCTCATCTGCGGCGACGTCGGCTTCGGCAAGACCGAGGTCGCCGTACGCGCCGCCTTCGCCGTCGCGGCCAACGGCAAGCAGACGATCGTGCTCGCGCCGACGACGATCCTGGCGCAGCAGCACTGGAACTCGTTCCGCGAGCGCTATCGCGACTTCCCGGTCAACGTGGAGATGGTGTCGCGCTTCCGCAAGCCCGCCGACGTGAAGCGGGTGCTCGCAGACTTCGCCGCCGGTACGGTGGATGTCCTCATCGGCACGCACCGCATCCTCTCGCGCGACGTCGTCGCCAGGAAGCTCGGGCTCGTTGTCGTGGACGAGGAGCAGCGGTTCGGCGTCGCCCAGAAGGAGCTCCTGCGCCAGCTACGGCTCGAGGTGGACGTGCTCGCGCTCTCGGCGACCCCGATCCCGCGCACCCTCCACATGTCGCTCTCCGGCCTGCGCGACATCTCCGTCATCGAGACGCCGCCGCAGGGGCGCCGCCCGATCCGCACCCACGTCGGCGAGTACGACGAGGAGACCGTCCAGCTCTCGCTCCGCCGCGAGCACGCGCGCGGCGGGCAGTCCTTCTACCTCCACAACCGCGTGGAGACGATCGAGGAGCGCGCGGAAGCGCTTCGCCAGCTCTGCCCCGAGCTTCGCTTCCTCGTCGCGCACGGCCAGCTCCCCGAACGGGAGCTCGAGGAGCACATGCTCTCGTTCCTTGCCGGCGACGCTGACGTCCTCGTCTCGACGACGATCATCGAGTCGGGCCTCGATATCCCGCAGGCGAACACACTCGTCGTCGAACGAGCCGACATGCTCGGGCTCGCCCAGCTGTACCAGATCCGCGGGCGGGTGGGACGGAGCGACGTGACCGCGCACGCCTATCTCTTCTATCCCGACGGCCACGACCTGACCGCCGAGGCCCGCGTGCGCCTCGCCGCACTTGCCGACCACACCGAGCTTGGCGCCGGCTTCGCCATCGCCATGCGCGACCTCGAGATCCGCGGTGCCGGCGATCTCCTCGGGGCCGAGCAGTCCGGCCACGTGGCCGCGATCGGCTTCGAGCTCTACATCGAGCTTCTAGGCGAGGCCGTCGCCGAGCTCACCGGGTCGCGTCGCGCGATCGCCCGGCCGGTGCGCGTGGACGCCGCTTTGGACGCCTACGTCCCCGCTCTCTACATCCCCGCTGAGGCACAGAAGATCGACCTCCATCGCCGGATCGCGCTCGTCGAGTCCGAGGACGAGCTGCGGGAGCTGCGCGCCGCCGTCGAGGACCGCTACGGGCCGCCGCCCGAGCCGGTCGAGCACCTCTTCGAGATCCAGGAGGCGAAGCTCAGGCTCGCCCGGCTCGGCGCCGACTACCTCGTGTTCCGCGGCGGGAAAGCGACGCTGGGCCCGCTGGTTCTCGGCTCGGCGGAGCTCCGAGGTCTGCGCGTCCTGCGCGACACGGCCGTCTACTCGATCGACCGGAAGGAGATCTCGCAGCGCGTGAATCTCTTCAAGGAAGCGCTCGAATTGGCCGATGCTATCCTTGACCTTCGGCTGGCCACGTGAGGTCAAGCCGCTTTTTTATGTCCGACTTCCCCCACAGAGCAGCTCTTTTTGTGGCCGTGGTCGCGGCGTTCGTGCTCGTGGCGGCGGGCTGTGGCAGTGGCGGGGACGACAGCGCCAAGACCGAGCCTGGCACCACCGAGCCCACCGTCTCCTCGGACATCCCGGCAGACGCGATCGCTCTCGTCGAAGGCGAGAAGATCCTGAAGTCCGAGTTCGACGCGCTCATCGCGCAGGCGAAGAAGAGCTACGAGTCCCAGAAGCAGGAGTTCCCCGCGGCGGGGACGCCCGAGTTCGAGACGCTGAAAAACCAGGCCGTCCAGTACCTCGTCTCGCGGGCCGAGTTCGCCAGTGAAGCGGGAGCGCTCGGCATCTCCATCACCGAAGCGGACGTGGACAAGCGCCTCGACGAGCTGAAGCAGCAGTACTTCGGCGGCGACCAGGCGCAGTTCGACACGCAGATCGAGGAGCAGGGGCTCACACTCGACCAGGTCAAGGCGGACGTCCGCGCGCAGATCGTCTCGGAGAAGCTCTTCGAGGCGGTCACGAAGGACGTCGCCGTCGCGGACGAGGATGTTCGGAAGTACTACGACGACAACGAGGAGCTCTTCAAGCAGCCGGAGACGCGCGACGTCCGCCACATCCTGGTGAAGAAGAAGGCGAAGGCGGCTGAGATCTACGCCGAGCTCTTGAACGGCGCCGACTTCGCCGAGCTGGCGAAGAAGTTCTCCGAGGACCCGGGCTCCAAGGACGAGGGCGGCAAGTACGAGGGCGTCCAGCAGGGCCAGTTCGTCCCCGAGTTCGACTCCTTCCTTTTCGACCCGGGCTCGAAGACGGGCGTGGTGGCCGAGCCCATCAAGACGGAGTTCGGCTGGCACATCATCGAGCCGCTCTCCGAGATCACGCCGGCCGGAGTGACGCCGTTCGGCGAGGTCGAGGCGTCGATTCGCAACCAGCTTGTGCAGGGGAAGAAGAACGAGGCGATGGCGAAGTGGGTCGCGGACCTCGAGAAGAAGTACGCGGACAAGGTCATCTACGCCGTCGGCTTCGCGCCGCCGGCGACGCCCGAGCTTCCAGGCGAGACGGGCGCCGGCGAGACCGCGCCCGCGGCCACGGCCGCAGAGTA
>Ga0247727_10015607_pt1 | contig 12422 bp, 10 predicted proteins | sample WisWelCaveWW1625_FD_202498 | JGI IMG/M metagenome (GOLD analysis project Ga0247727, IMG submission 202498) | Biofilm microbial communities from Wishing Well Cave, Virginia, United States - WW16-25 | ecosystem: Environmental > Aquatic > Deep subsurface > Groundwater > Cave microbial mat | place... | reverse complement strand
ACTCGAACACGCGACCTATTGCTCCGCAAGCAAGCGCTCTAATCCACTGAGCTACGAGGGCACACATGCGCTGGCACGCAGTGCAAGTGTTGGCAGGCAGGGATTTTAATTCATTATCAAGGGCAGGTCAAGAGAGCAGTGAAAACGCAGGCTATTTATTGAATATCATTCCTATGTACTAAATCCAAAAACTCGGGAACCATGGCTGGGTCGAAATGTTTCGCTGATTGATCCTCGATGTATCGAAGAGCCTCTCCCTTTGACCAGGCGGAACGATAAGGGCGGTCGGATGTCAATGCATCGTAGACATCCACCAAGGCAAACAGCCTTGCAGGAAATGGGATCTGATTGCCACTCAGTCGATCTGGGTAGCCAGTGCCATCCCATTTTTCGTGATGCCAATGCGGAATGTCCAAAGCCGGTGCCAGGTATGACACAGGTGAAAGCAAATCCACGGCAATAGCAGGATGGCGGCGCATGATCTTCCACTCGTCTTCTGCAAGCGGCCCCGGCTTGAACAGAATCTCATCGGGAATGGCGACCTTACCTATATCGTGCAGGCTTGCCCCGCGCCGAAGGTGTACGAGATCAGGCCCTGCGACACCCAAACGGACAGCCAGATTCGCAGCGGTATCTGTTACCCTACGGGCATGTTCCTTGGTTCTTCTATCGCGCATATCCAACGCACGCGAGAGTCCTTCAATTGTGGCGTCATATGCCAGGTTCAACTCAAGGTTCGATCTCTGCACTTCCTTGAACATCAATCCACTGTCGATTGCAATTGCAGCCTGCCCGGATATCATGACAAGAAAATCCAGCCAGTCCGCATCGGGGTGAAGTTCAGATCTATGGAACATTTCGAGTACACCGAGGACCCGCCCCTTCGCAATTAATGGCACACCATAATAGGCGACGAATTGTTCATTAAGGAATAATGGGGAGCGGTCAAACTCCATCATATTTTCCCTGAGATCAGGGATATTGAGCACCTTGCGTTCCACAGCCACACGGCCGCCAGACCCTTCCCCCAACCTCAAGTGGGTATATCGCAGGCTGTTTGAGCGAAAGCCTTTGCCAGCCGCAAACTCCAGCATGTTCGTTTTGGGGTTCAGCAGAAGGATCGAGACCGCGTCTATCCGCATCAGCGCCGTCACCTGGTCCAGCAGCCTCGAGAGAAGCAGGTTCAGGTCCAGCCCGGAGGCGATTGCCACGTCAATGGATCGAAGCGCAGAGAGTTGCTGCATCTGGTGGGTCAGTTTGTATTCGGTCTCTTTGCACTTCGTGATGTCGCGCACAGTCAATAGAATTTGTGATGCTGAAATCGGGGTCAGGCGGGCATCAAACCAGAGCTCGCGATTTGAAACGGAGAGCGAGTATTCAAAAGCATTTACCTGCCCGGTTTGTTGGACCACATGCAAAGCATCTTCGAACTTTTCCGCAAGATCTGGAGGAAAAATTTCCCGCATTCTTCGGTTCGTCATTATTTCTGGAAATGTGTGCGATGGGAAGGTACCCGATTTGTAATCCAGGATTACCCCCTTCGCATCAAGAATGATAATTAAATCAGAACGCGCTTGAAGAGAGGCTTCAAGTTTCTGATCAGAGCTTGATAAAATCTCCAGCGGATTTCTCATAATTGCCAATTAATACGGGCGCGGGGCGCAATGATTTCATTCATCACCGCGCCCTCGGTTTTGCCGCGTCGCCCAGTGTGACATCAGAGCGATGTAAACAGGAATGCGCCTGATGTGTTATTACATTCACTCAAATGCTTTTCAAGGCGTGATTGACCTTCTGGGCAAGATCAGTGAGAGTGCTGGCACGAACGGATTTGATGATCGTTTTTTCCTGGTCAGTCAGTGCAAAGGTCTGACCAAGATACCCATTTGCCAGCGCAGCTTCAGGCTCATGAAGCAAAGTTTCACGGAATTGGTCACTGACAATCGCCGCCGCAAACAAGCGGTGCAGACCGGTCCGCTCAACATAAGTCCTGCGAAAGCCGAGGGAGGAAGCAGAGTAGGCATCTACTGTAAGCATTGACATTTATCTTTCCTCTTCATTTCACAGGAATTAATGCGGGCCGACCCCACCATCGGAAGGTGACTGAGTGAAGACGAAGCCTGCCAGCATAAAAGCAAAATACCCAAGCTGGATGTAACGGCGGTCAATACGATTAACGAACACAAAAAGTTGAGCAAATTTGTTTTTCATGGGACACCTCTTTCTTGATTAATTTGTCCCATCATACTCCCACCCAGGATGCAAAACAGGATGCAAAATTTTGCCAATTTATCCCCTTAAATCGTATTCAAAGGGTCAGTTCACGGTAAAGAAGTTCCGTTTCTTCCGAGGGGGATAACCCAAGGTCTTCTTTTAGAGCCGCTTTGCATGCCTGATATCGCCGCGCAACCGATGCACGGTCTCCAAGCGCGGCATATGCGCGCATTTCCAACTGATAAATCACTTCATTACAACGATCCTGATCGAGGACGAGTTGACAGATTGACAGGCATTGTTCCAATCGATTGGCAACCAAATATAAGTTCGCCAGTTCTTCCAACGCGGAAAGATACGCCTGTCTCAATCTTTCGCGTTCGGAGTCCGCCCAACTGGCGTCCACATCTGAAAGATAATCGCCATGAACCAAGTCCACCGCATTCTGAAAATATTGTATGCGTTCGTTCATATCACGTGATTTGCGGGCGCGTGCCAGGTGGGAATCAAATGCTTCCACGTCATATTCGTAATCCAGGGTGGGGTTAAAGCGATAGTATTCTTCATCAAAGACGATCACGTCTCTTCCTGCCGCGCGGCGCAGGCGATAAATTTCATTCTTAAAACGCGCTTTCAGCATTTGTGGATCTTCAGTCTCGGGCCAGAGTGTTGAGCCGACCTGTTCCTTTGTGACCGCCTCTTGCTTAAGAAGGAAATAGAAGAACAGGTCGCGTACAGACTGAGTGCGCCAATCGGACATGGCAATTGTCCGCCCGCTGATACTTACTTCAGCCCGCCCAAACGCCCGGATAATGAAGCCTGCTTCAGGCATTTGAATGAATTGCGCATGACGGCGCAACGTTCTTCGAATGGAAGGCAGTTTCAAGGTTAATCGCTGCGACTTCTCAAGCAACATCCTCAATTGATTGCCAATTTCAGCATCGTCTTGCAGATCATTCAGCCATTCAGCCGCCTGCCGAAAAGTGACCAACAAGGCATGATCAGGATTAGCGCCTGCCGCCAATAGTTCTTTCATCTCAATACGAACCAGGTCTCTTTGACCAGCCTGGTCATATGCCGCACTGAGCCAGACCATACTCCATTGAATTTCCAGATCCCTTCCATCCTGGGTAAAGAAGTTCTTGCACTCCTGCAAAAAACGAATGGCTTTCCTGGTGTCGCCTCTCATGAGATGAAACCGACCTTCAAACAAAGCCCATAGACCGCGTTCATACGCGGACTGGCTTATTTTTATTTTTCTTCTATAGGTATTAAGAATTTGACTGGCATTTTTCCAGTCTTCTTTTAGGAGGGCTAACATTCCCTTTGCAATCACCAAATAAATCGATACAAACGACCCTGCAAGTTCGCTGGCAATGGCTTCTGCCCGTTGATAGGCTTGCAAAGCCGCATCAAATTCTTCTATCTCACTGTACAAATCACCCAAGCTGGTGAGGATAAGGGATTCAGCGTGCTGATTACGGCTTTTTCTAGCACACACGAGACCATCTTCAAATGTCTCGGATGCAAGTTCGTATTCACCGAGTTGATGATACAGAACTGCCAGATTGTTCAATATTTCCGCCTGGGAATACAAATTTCTTTCAGCCAGCCTTAATTTCAGTGCTTCCTGGTACGAACTCCTAGCTGAGTCAATATCACCCACTGCGCCATGCACCATCCCTGTTTCCATTAAAACCGTTGGAATACTACCTGCTTCATTTAGAGCAGTATAAAGTGACAAAGAATGTTCCAAAGATTCAACCGCCTGGCGTGATTCGCCCAGCCTATATAGATTCAAGCCTTTAAGCCGCAACCCTTCAGCATAATGAGACTGAAACGCAGTGTCAGGCTCTGCCAAACGCAAAGCTTCCTCAATATCTTCGATTGATTCAGTGTAACTCCCCGATAGACGGAGCGTATTTGCACGACGTATGAGAGCGAGAATTAAACCAGAAGTATTCCTGTTTTTGCGATACATTGATACTACAGAAGCTAGCAGACGATTGGATTCCTTTAAATTCCCCTTTGTTGCCAGGATTGCGCCTCGCAACGAGATCAACCCAGGATGAGTTTGAATAATGGCTGGAGGCAAACTGTTAATCCAACCTTCCAAAGTGACAAGGGCGGTCTTTAACATTGGTGTGCCACCCCGCTCAACAACTCCAGCCAAAGCCTTGGCATCATTCAACTGCTTGCATGTGAAGTAAGCCTTTTCCCATTCGCCCATCTTTTCGTAGGCTTTGACCATTCGTTCGAGGATAGGCTTTACTTCATCAGGGCGCTTCTCGTTTAATCGTGCCTGCAAAAATTCACGAAAGAGCGGATGATAACGAAGCCAGCGGCCATCTGAACCCAGAGGGAGGACGAAAAGATTCTTCTCCAGGATCAAGCCCATGAGGGCGGACCAGTTCTGAGGTTCGGAATAAAGCGGTCCCAGAACAATCTCACAGAATTCAAAATTGAATTCCTCCGGCATGGAAGTCCGCATAAGAAATTCACGCACATACTCTGGTTGCTGATCGAGCACTTGTTGTCCAAGATAGGCAAACGTATCCACGCCTGAGACGCGGGTTACGCCGGATAGATTGGAAAGAACCATTCCGGTGATCCAACCTCCAGTCTGCTCAACGAATTCGTGAGCAGTTTCATCTGAAAGATGTTGACGATAGTTCTGAGCATATAGCGCCTGGACTTCACGAGGAATAAACGCCAATTCGACATGGCTTAGTCCGGCCACCTGCTCGCGCGCCACCATCAAAGTCACATCATCCAAAGTAGGCAAGGTGCGCGAGGAGAGGAGAATATGACAGTTTTCCACTGCCAGTTCAAGGAAACGATTTAGCAGGGTGGAAATGACCGGAACGTCATCCAAAAGATGATAATCATCAAGGATCAGAAGAAAATCATTTTCAACCTGGTCATACAGTTCGTTGGTAAGCGTTATCAGAAGCGATTCAGCATCCCGCTCGATGGACTTCAGTCGATTCAACTGGAGGCGGGAAGTTTCGCCCATGCCTGGAAAACGTTCCGCCAGTGTCGCGATCAGATATGCGATAAATCTCTGCGGATCACGATCAAGTGGATCGAGCGAAAGCCAGCACACCGGCATTTCGATATTATTAACCAGATCGATCAATAGTGAAGTCTTACCATACCCTGCCGGCGCCGAAAGCAGCACAAGTTTATTGTCAAGCAAAGCCTTAAGACTCTCCAGCAAACGAGGGCGGGAGAGCAGTTCGGGGCGGCGGTGCGGAACGACGATCTTGGTCTTGCTGATAGGAATGGTCTTGGAAGACATGAGTTCAGATAAGACTCCTCCCATTTTATATTCTAATTGGAGGATATTTCATCTGAATTTCATCACAGTTTTCCCCACAGCAGGCTACGTTTCATGTAACTCTTCCAACATCCTCATGTGAATGCCGGGGGTCGTTGCCAGGATGGATTGGGGCGGAGAGATATAATCATCGCCACCCTGAGCATTCGTCACGCGCGCTCCGGCTTCTTCGCAAATCAACCCGCCCGCGGCAACATCCCAGGGATTAAGGGCAAGTTCCCAAAAACCATCAAAGCGACCCGCTGCCACATAGCACAAGTCCAGCGCGGCGGATCCCAGTCGGCGCACTCCGCGCGAAAGTTTTCCGAATTTCACGAAGTTGGCAAAATTGTCCTGCGGGGTATCCCAGGCATTGTAGGGAAAGCCGGTAACGAGAAGACTCTGTTGAAGGTCTGTCGTTGATGATACGTTCAAGCGACGCCCATTGAGATATGCGCCTTTGCCGCGTTCAGCGGTGAACATTTCGTCGCGCATCGGGTCGTAAACGGCGCCCAATTTTAAATTCGCGCTGAGCGGAGGGTTGAGATGCGTAGTATCGAAACCCGCAGACGAAGCGCCTGCACGCGAAGCGTAGGCAATGGAAACGCAAAATATTGGAATATGATGCGCGTAATTCACTGTCCCATCCAGTGGATCGATATACCAGATGTGGTCGTCGTTGCCCTGGATGACACCCCTCTCTTCCGAAAAAATATGGTGATCAGGAAAATCCCTTTGAACTTCGCCGAGCAAAAACGCTTCGGATTGATGATCCACTTCAGTAACAAGATCAATCACGCCCTTGTAATTCACCTGATGTTCCTTGTCATAACCCGCTCGCAATATTGCGCCAGCTTCACGCGCAAGGTTTTCAATATAAGATAATGTAGGCTGCATAACATATCCCTTAAATGCTCAACGATGGGATGAACCCATTATTAAGCGGAACCTATCAAATTATTTTTTCAGTTCGTCGAGGGTCTTGTAAATATCGTGTAGTTCGGTCTGGATTTCGTCGCGGTCACGCACGGACTGTTGAAGCAGCGCTTCGAACGCGGACCTTTGGTCGGGCGGAAGTGTGGGCAACAAACGTTCGGCGCGCGCGATCTGCGTATTCTTGTGGCGCAGTTTATTTTCAAGCCGCGTACGGTATCCGTTATAGAACTTTTCCATATCGAGCGGATGCGGCTGCGTAAACGGTTGTTGCGTCACCAACTCTGCGACTGTCAACAGGAAATCCTCCGTATCAATCGGCTTTTCCATGAAGCGCGCCGCGCCGAGGCTCAACGCAAAATCCTTATCTTCGGGAGTTACATATGTGGCTGAAAGGAAAACCACGGGAATGGAGCGTGTTTCAAGGTTGAGGCGCAGTTTCTGAACGAACGCATACCCATCCATCTTTGGCATCAGGATATCGGTAATGATCAGCACAGGTCTTTGACGCGCGATCACTTCGAGCGCCTCTTCGCCATTGCGCGCGGTAATTACCGCATAGCCCTTGAACCGCAACGTGACTTCCAGCAATTCAAGAACATTCGGGACATCTTCAACGATCAGGATAGGACCATATAAGGTGTTCATATCATCATTTTAGCCGCGTTCGGGATGAAGAACAAGAGCGGCTCTTTCCTCGACGTGAGCCTGTTGCCGTTTCATACGCGTGATCACAATCTCCCAAAAATTGCTCAAGCCGCCGTCCTCGGCGGCGTCCCACGGGGATGCTCACCTGCACTGCACCAAACGCAGCGCGGCGCAAGTGTCGCAAAGGACGCCGCCAAGAGCATAATTTACCCACTCCAGACGCGCGATCCCAGCGCCGAGCGGATGAATTCCACTGCAAGCAGTGCAGTTTGATTCTGCAAATCGAGTATTGGATTTACTTCGACCAGATCGATGCCGATCAGTTTGCCCGTCTCCGCAACGACTTCACATACAAGATGCGCTTCGCGATACGTCAGCCCGCCAGAGACAGGTGTTCCAACGCCCGGCGCGTGACGCGGATCGAGCGCGTCCATATCAAAGGAAATGTAAATGCCATCCGCATCACTGCTGACGCGTTCGATTGCTTTTTCTAGCGCGGCTTGCATGCCGATGCGGTCTATCTGCTCCATGCTTTGCACCATCACACCTGCCGAGCGCAAATTGTCTTTTTCGCCCGGGTCCAGGTCGCGCGCTCCGATAACGGCGACCCGCTTCGGGTCCAGAACAGGAGGCGTTTCATCCCATAACGAGACCAGACTCGGGTCGCCGAGTCCGCATAATGCCGCGAGAGGCATCCCATGAATGTTTCCGGATGGAGTTGTTTCGGGAGTATTGAAATCGGCATGGGCATCTATCCAGATCACACCAAGTTTTCTGTGTTTTGCCGCGCCGCGGATCGAACCGACGGATAAACTGTGATCGCCGCCAAGCACGAGAGGAAACCGCCCGCCTTGAATGGACGTTGCCACCGCGCCTGCAACGCGCCTGCCCATCGGAATGATGCAATCAATATATTTGAGTTTGGGATCGGTGATCTGGCACGTTTCCTGAATGGGCACTTCGATATTGCCTTTGTCTTCGATGGTGTGACCCATCTCTTCAAGTTTTTGATGAAGATGCGCGTAACGGATCGCGCTGGGGCCCATATCCACACCGCGGCGGTCCGCGCCGAGATCAATTGGCACACCGATGATGTCTATTTGCATAAATATCTCCTTAAAAATCTTCGCGCTCTCACCTGCACTGGCACGCAGGCGCAAGTGTCGCCTCTTCGCGGTTAACTAACTCCATACCTTGTCACGCGATTACGCCCGATGTTCTTGGAGCGATATAACGCCTTATCCGCGGCTTGCAGGATCGAGTCGCCCGTCAGACCATGCTGAGGGAAAGTCGCCACACCGGCTGAGAACGTGGTGGAGAATTTCATGCCTTCGTAATCAATGGCGGTTTCTGAAAAATCCTGCCGCCAGGCTTCAGCGCGTTCATAACCAATTTCAAGTGGGGCGTTCGGCATGAGGATCACGAACTCCTCCCCGCCATAGCGACAGATAACGTCACCGCGCCGAGTATGTTCGATAAGGAAATTTGCAAAGGCTTGCAAGACCACGTCGCCGCATTTATGACCGTAGTTGTCGTTGAACTGCTTGAAATTATCCATATCCATGATCACTACAGATACAGGGGTCTTTTCGCGCTCCGCACGGGCGATCTCATTATCAAGAAACTCAGCCATATAACGGCGGTTGTAGACGTTCGTCAGCGGGTCACGGATCGCCTGCTCCTCCAATTCCGCGCGAAGTTGTTCGATCTCCTCCAGCTGACGTATGAGCGCCTCGTTTGCATACTTCATATCGTTTTCCAACCACTTATGGTAGGTAACGTCATGCGCGACGATGACGCGTCCTTCAAGGACACCGGACTGGTTATACAATTCAGACACAATCAGTTCCAGCGTGCGCGGCGGGTCGCCAGGCACCTGGATTTCCTCACGCGTCTCATTCGACGTCAAAAAGCGGTAGATCAGTTGCGTCCATCCATGAAATACATCTATCGGATCCTGCCCCACGATTTCATCGAGGGTTTTCCGCAGCCATTCCTGTGCCGCTTTGTTGGCATCCAAAACACGATCATGAGGGTCAACGACAACTACCATCTCAGGAATATAATCCAACACTTTATGGCGGGTGATCGGCATCAGGTCGAATAAGCGCCAGCCAAAGATGCTCGCGCCCAAAAGCGCGGCAGTCACCGTGAATGAAAGCGGGGTCAGGTCAATGGGGATGGAGATCGAGGGGACAAGGCTGGGAGCCAATTGATAGAATAGATTGATCAAGGCAGGAATCAAGACCGCACCCAGCAGACTTACCGACTGTTTGCGATAGATATTACGGTATTGAATGAAACGCCACGCAAGCAGGATTATCCCAATCAAATCCAACAGGTAACTTTGAATCAGTTGGACCGAATACCAGGGACCGCGTCCTATGACGAGAGGTCCGCCCGATTCAGAAAATGGCCTGGTAGACGAATAGTATAAGTGGAACCAACGCTCTGAGAATAACAGGGTTAACGTTACAAAAGGGATGATCCAGAACAAGGCTATAACAGGCCATGTCAGCCATCTATCCGAGGCAGTGTATTGGAGCGTAAAGAAGAACCACAACACAGGCACGGAAACAATCCCGATATTTTCAACCTTGAGCCAGAAATGCTTGGCACCCAGGGATGGCGAAAGCGTGACCATGGCATAGCCAAACGTCCAAACCGAAAGCATGATAAGCATCCACATTAGAGATCGCGCGCCGGGAGCCAGCGGTCTACGCGCCAGCATCACGGCAACCGCAAGCGCGGCAACCGTATTCAACAGCAATATGGAGGCAAACACGATCCACTGGGCGTTCAAGGAAAATCACCTGCGCAACAGACAAAATCGACGGGGATTACCCCGTCAAATGCATTTTACTATGCTGTTCGATAATATCCCACATCTACCGAGTAGGCTTGTCCCCGCTTGATAACCTGCTTCACAAGATTCGTCCCGTAGCGGTAACCGAGATGACGATAATCTGGCACGGAGAGAATCAACATGTCCGCTTGCTTGCCGACTTCGATGGAGCCGATCGTATTGGACCGTCGGATTGCGTGCGCGGAATTGATCGTCGCGGCGGCGATGGCTTGCGCGGGAGTCAGTCCCATAGCGCGACAGGCAAGCGCAATCACAAACTGCATGGACTCGTTCCATGATGTGCCAGGGTTGCAGTCCGTGGCTAAAGCCAGAATGGCATCAGCTTCGATAAGTTTCTTCGCAGGTGTGTATTCTTTTTCAGCCAGTCCAAAGGGAGTACAGGGAAGAGAGACTGCAACTGTGTTTGATTTTCCGAGCGCGGCGATGTCTGCATCGGATATCTTGACGAGATGATCAGCAGAGGCCGCGCCCAACTCCACTGCGAGCGAGGCGCCGCCGAGGTTGTCGAACTCGTCAGCGTGGATCTTGAGCGGGAATCCAAGTTCTTTTGCTCTTTTGAGAATTTGCGCCGATTGTTTCAGGTCAAAGGCTTTGGTCTCGCAGAAGACATCCACAAATGGCAGAGGCAGTCGCGGCGCGTGGACTTCCCACCATTGGCAAAGCATTGGCAACATCGTATCGCAAACGAGATCAGTGTAACCCTGCGGGTCGTCTTTGTATTCGGGCGCGATGGCATGCGCACCGAGGAAGGTGAACGACAGGTCGAGCGGAGTTTCATCATCGAGCGCGAGCAACGCTTTGAGCAGGCGAAGTTCGGTGGCGGTTTGCAGACCGTAGCCCGTTTTGGCTTCGACCGTGGTGGTGCCATGCGCGAACATTCTAAGGAGGCGCGGGCGGGTTTGAGCGATGAGCGTTTCAATGGATGCAGTGCGCGTCGCGCGGACCGTTGAGAGGATACCGCCTCCCGAGGCAAGGATGTCGAGATAAGCCGCTCCCGCCATCTTCATCTCGAATTCGTTTGCTCGGTCGCCCGCCCAGATGACGTGCGTATGCGGGTCCACAAAACCAGGCATGAGGACGCAACCGCCCGCGTCGAGAGTCGGTTCGTCGGGATAGGATGCTTTGAGTTCAGCCGTCGTGCCGACCGCGACAATCTTTTCATCGCGCACCACGACCGCGCCGTTTTCGATGACACCGAGCGTGCCGAGGGCTTTGCCGCGTTGCGGTCCGCCTGCGAGGGTGAGGAGTTGGGAGGAGGAGTGGATGAGCATGGGGAAATTAGAGATTGGTTGGTGGGGTAATTTAACCACAGATATTCTTCTTTGCGGGATGCTATAATGAAAATCAATGAGTACTCATCTAACAAAATAAGCCCCGTCCATAAGCAGTTATACCGTTCTATGACCCCCGCTAGGACGCCTCTTGTCAAAGGAGAATTGTCATGAAAGCTTTATACATCTTTTTGATTAGCCTCTTGCTATCAGGATGTGGACTCTCACCTGAGCAATTCACCGCAACAGCGATAATAGCACAAGCGCAAACCCAGACTGCCGCACCAACAAACACGCCGTCCCTCACTCCACAACCTAATCTAACGGCGACGAAAAAAGCAAATCAAGCGGCTACCCAAACTATGCGAGCAAGTAATGCCGGCGCGACATTGACAGAAATCGCCAAGCCCACGTTAACCGCCGTTTCCAAAGCAGCAATGATGTTGGATGAAATAAAAAATGTTTCGAAGGATGTGGGAGGCCTTGATATTAGCAAGGCGAGATTGGTTTATGGTCCAACAGACAACACATTGGTGCACGAGCTCAATAATGTTGTAATAACCTACAACCCAGAACTGTCTATAAAAAATTTTGTAGTAAGCATAAAATTCATCAATCCTTATGATACATCCTCCACCGGCAAATGGGATTATGGCATTTTGTTTCGAAACAAGTATGGAGATAATCAATATCGATTAATTGTTCTTTCCAATCAGTCATGGACACTATATAACTCTGACACGCGGGCATATATATTTAGTAGTAATGATAAAAATATCAAAGCAAAAGCAGGAGAAGAGAATACAATTTGGCTCATTGCAATTGACACAAAAGCATATTTGTTTATCAATGGTGTATATATTAAATCCCTAGATGTGAGCGCTAAATTGACGCCTGGCGATATTTCACCAGCAACTGGTCTCTATTATGGAAATGTGAAGGAAAAAAGAACTACTGAGTATCAAGATTTCACCGTCTGGTCTTTGCCATAATTTAATAAATCAATCTACTCATGCGTCCATAATCGTTTCATTGGGATAGGAGTGTCAAGCTCCCAACATATATACCAAAGATAAGTAGACACGCTTCGCAGTCAGGCATTTTGAATGGCATCTGGGCGGGGCGGCACACCCTGTCAAGCCTCGTGCGGACGAAGGGGATTGTATGCTTC
>Ga0247727_10015606_pt1 | contig 12423 bp, 13 predicted proteins | sample WisWelCaveWW1625_FD_202498 | JGI IMG/M metagenome (GOLD analysis project Ga0247727, IMG submission 202498) | Biofilm microbial communities from Wishing Well Cave, Virginia, United States - WW16-25 | ecosystem: Environmental > Aquatic > Deep subsurface > Groundwater > Cave microbial mat | place... | reverse complement strand
GAGATGCATGGGGGCCTAGACCCCCTGGAGTCAATTTATCCGCTACTTGAAAAAGCATCTTCGCTTTCACGTCATGCAGATGATTGCTCACCAGATTAAGGTTTTGACGTTCAGTTTCCTTCCCTGTGGCAACAGCATCACGAACATACTGATCTACTTCAGTTTCAATAGCATCGGCTCTGGACAACAATCCTGAGAGAAGCCCCAAAAAGATCCCTCCTAGATTCTTAGAATCCGCCTTGAGCACAGGAACAAAATCATGAAACACACCACACTGAACACGCAATAATACAAGCCGACGCACACAATCCGACTGAGCATCTTGCAAGGAAAATGCAGCTTGTTCGAAGTCGGTAAGTTGTCCAAGCCATTGATATCTGGCATCAAATCTATTCTCAGATACCAAAGGACGGATAAGTTCAGGGTCAGCCTCTAAGGCTCGTCTTACAAATTCCGGTGGAAGTGCGCGTTTGTCTGGAGGCAAAAGAGAAGCGATCCATTCTTCCAGAATCGATCGATCCTCCTCACTCACTTGAGCAAACTTTACCCCTGTTGCAAAAGAAAACTCCTCTTGTCTTTCTGACAAATTTACCGTCCTCACCACAGTACCCGGAACGACAAATTCATAGCCATTGGGTGCTTTCAATCTCAAAGTGATTAACGTTCCTTTGGAAATCTCAAACTGAGTGGCAAAAAGAATTCCATTAGAGTTTAAGTTCTTTACAAGACCGTCATACAATTTGTTGTCTAGAACATATTGCACAGAACCTGCACTTAGCATCCGTTCAGGGGGTGGACGAAACTCTTCCCCTTTCGCTGGAGCAGAAGAAGCCTCGCTCGGAGTTTTTAAGAAAGGTAACAAAAACTTAGCAATCTTTTGCTCAGCTTCTCTCTGACTCACAAAAAGATCACAGCCGGCCTCCAAATACTCTTCTTTGCGATCCTTCTCTTCATCAGATGCCACAAGAACAATCTTGACATCCGAGAGATCTTGGCTTTGTCTCACCTGTCGAGCGCACTCCATTCCATTGATTTGAGGAGTTTTAGCCTCAAGTAATGCCGCGCAAGGCACAAGTGAACGAATTTGTTGAAGGGTATCCCGATCTCCTGCGACCAAAACCAGTTCAAGCTCGAGCTCACTAAAAAGGGCACGAAGTAGAGGGATCTTTGAAAAAAGCCCCTGAGAAATAATGATCTTTCTATTCATCGAACTATGACCACAACACTAAGAATTTGAATAATTTACAGATATAAACTGTGGAAGACAAATTCGTAAAGGTACGAATAACCTAATCACACAAATAATCTAATCACCTTGACAGTTTTTTGAAACCCCTTTAAAAGCCGGTCACCTCTTAGAAAGATACGATCATGTATGCAGTAGTTCAATTAGGAAGTCATCAATATAAAGTTTCTCCGGGTGATATTATTACCGTGGAGAAATTGGATGGTATTGTGGGTAGCGAAGTCAAGATGAAAAGGGTGTTAATGGTAGCTGACGGAGAAAAGGTCATAGTGGGAAAAGAAGTGAAGGCAACGGTCGTAGGCAAGATCAAAGCCCAAGAAAAAGGATCCAAAATTCACGTGTTTAAAAAAATACGCCGCAAAGGGTTTCACAAAACCATTGGACATCGCCAAACCTATACAAGGGTCGAAATTCTAAGAGTGGAGGAGTAATAAGTGGCGACAAAAAAAGCAGGTGGCAGCTCTCGAAACGGAAGGGATAGCAACGGTCAACGGCGTGGCGTAAAAATGTATGGGGGGCAAAAGGTTCGAGCGGGTAACATTATCGTCCGCCAAGTTGGGACCCGAATTCACCCTGGTGTAAACGTTGGAATAGGAAAAGACTTCACTATCTTCGCCAAAATGGAGGGAATTGTCCGGTTCACCAGATTTGGTAAAGATAGGCGTAAAGTGAGCGTTATCCCGGCTTAATTTATATCGTTATCTGGAACAAGGGCAGCTGTGGCCTAGCCACCCACATCATTTTCTCTGCTGCTTAAGGCGCAAGATTTATGGTAAGGCCAAATCAAACATTTATTGATCAAGTCAAAATCTTTATAAAAGCGGGAGATGGCGGAGATGGCCACGTAGGTTTCTTCCGAGCCAAATTTATCCCCAAGGGTGGCCCCGACGGTGGGGATGGTGGAAGAGGGGGAGACTTAATATTCGCGGGATCTGGCCATAAATCCACTCTTTTAGACTTTCGTTATAAAAAACATTTTGAAGCTAAAGATGGGAAACGCGGTGGTAGAAATCAGCGTAAAGGCGCAGATGGGGAGTCTTTAGAAATTTTAGTCCCATTAGGAACTGTGTTCTTGGAAGTGGATACGGAAAAGATGATTGGCGAGATAACCAAGGTTGGGGAAAAGCTCGTCATAGGGGAGGGAGGAAAAGGGGGGCTTGGCAATGTCCATTTTGCCTCCTCTACGAATCGAGCTCCCAAAAAAGCTACGCCGGGACAGAAAAGAGAAGGCAGATGGATTCGTCTAGAGCTTCGCCTTTTGGCAGATGTGGGGATTATCGGGCTCCCCAACGCAGGAAAATCAACCCTCCTTTCTGCCGTCACACAAGCTAAACCCAAAATCGCCGATTATCCGTTCACAACGCTTTCGCCTTCTTTAGGCGTCGTAACTTCTAGAGATAAATCTTTTACAGTCGCGGATATGCCAGGCCTGATTGAAGGTGCTCACCAAGGTGCTGGCTTAGGGATCCAGTTTCTAAGGCATATTCAAAGAACGCGTTTACTCTTGTATGTAGTTGAGGCTATTCCAGGCCATGTGGAGAAAACTTGGCAAGACTTTACGATGACAAAAAATGAAATTGCCCAATATGATCAGAACTTGCTTGAAAGACCTTTCTTGGTCACGATTAATAAAGTGGATTTATCAACTCACGAGGAACAAAAAGAGTTAGCCGACTTTTTTAAGCAAAAAGGAATAATCCCCTTGCTAATATCTGCCAAAAAGAACGAAAATTTAGATGCTTTGGTTCAAGCATTACATGATAGGCTTTAAATCATTACGCATTTCATTCTTTGTCTTTCTAGCGATTTCTTGCTCTACAAAATCAGACGAACAGATGGACGTTTTGCAAGAACCTTGGCCTAAATCTCTTGATAAGATTCTGGAACAAAGGAATCCCCTTGATTTTTACATCGATGCCTATGGCTCATTTCGATTGGACTCGAAAAGCACTTTCACCCTGTCCAAAAATGGAAGTCAGGAGCCTCGAATTTATGAAGGAAAAACCATCCTCGAATGGGATGATAGAGGTAATTATCATCTTATCCGTGATCCTTTTATGAAGAAGTCTTCGATAGAATTGGTATATTTTAACCAAAAATCTTACTTACGGTCAGGCAAAGGAACAGAGTTCCGTGTCTTACAAAATCTAAAGGAATTCGAACACTGGACAATGATAGCTTTGCGGGAAATTTTCTCCCTATATGAGCAAGTTGGATTTGGAACCAATTCCTCGCCAGTCACTCAAGATCAATTAAGCTGCACCATCCAGAAGATGGGAAAACTATGTGTGGATCCAGCCACGGGTCTCCCCTTAAATGGTAATCTTACAATGAATCCAAGAAAAGATTGCGCCCTCAAAGTAGAGTTTTCTATCACTCCTCAAAGGGTTGAACCGATCCATGTGGGAGCTTTGGTCCCTAGCCAGTAATAACCCCGAAAGACCAAATTAAATATTATGTGGGCGTGGCTCGATTTGATATAATGGATATTGAAATTAAGGAGAGCTGCACGATAGAACCTCGCTCTAAGGCAATAGCAATCGCAGAAGTAGCTAATGATCATAAGGCTTTAAATCTGCGAATCCTCGATGTAGTAGGATTTTGTGACTATGCTGATTATTTTGTCATTATGAGCGCCGCTTCCACTAGACAAGCCAGATCTTTAGCAGAAGCCATTGGGGAAAAATTCTCAAACACCAAAGCCATGCCGGCCAAAGTCATACCGGAAGGATACTCAAATGGCGAATGGATTCTTTTAGACCTACAAGATGTCGTTGTTCATATTTTCTATGAACCGGTGAGAGACTATTACAATTTCGATAAACTTTGGGGCCATGTACCGAGTGTAGAGTCACCATTTTATGAAATCCTTGGCTCCATGAGACGGGACGTTCGTCCTTCGATGTGAACGTTGTCGTCCTTTGTGCAGGTAAGAAGCCTCTTCCCCACGAACAATTATGGATTCAAACTTATAGCCAACGTATCCAAAACTTAACCGATTTCAAGCTAGTCCGAATCAAAGAAACACCTGGACAGACAGTAGAACAGGCGATCTCGAAAACGTGGAAAGAGTTAGAAAGAAAAATCCCGAAAAATAGTTGGCGCGTCTTACTTTCTCCAGACGGCAAGCTTTTCTCGACTCAAGAACTTTTTGATTTGTTTCAAAAGATTAAGCAATCCAATTATAAAACGCTTACTTTTTTAGTTGGAGGGGCTTATGGTTTGCCGAAAGAAGCCAAATCCTCAACCAACACATCCATCTCTCTTTCTAACATGACTCTTCCTCACAGAATTGCTCTGCTTATCCTTTGTGAGCAGATCTATCGTGTTCTTTCTATTCAAGCGAAGAATCCCTATCATCATGGTTAGGACCCTTAGTCAAAAACTAGGCTTGCGTTTTATGGAAAAATCTGCTTGGAGAATGTGATGGTACATTCTCCTAAATTCTTGGAATTGGTTCAAAACGCAAAAAAGAGAATTAAAGAGCTTACGATCGATGAAGTGGCAACCAAAATAAAACGGGGGGATCGCTTTTACTTTGTTGATGTAAGGGAAGAAAGCGAATGGGAAAAAGGACATGCCAAAGAAGCCATTCATTTAGGCAAAGGCGTAATCGAAAGAGACATTGAGAGCAAAATTCCAGACAAACACGCAGAAATTGTCTTGTACTGTGGAGGCGGATTTCGATCCGCGCTTTGCGCAGATAATCTCCAAAAAATGGGGTATACAAACGTTTATTCTATGGATGGAGGTTGGCGGGGTTGGGTAGAAAAGGATTTACCTCGTGAATAGATTCCTCTCACTAGTGTAGTGTCTCATAAATTTCTTTATGCTTTGTTGCCCGCTCACTCGCCATCCTCACGTATTCTTCCATACGCTCCGGTGGCTCATTCGCAGGCGCCTCGCCTAAAGAAAATTTCTGAGACACTACGGCAAACATTATACATAAGCGTTAGGGACACTACACTAGCTTGATCACACATTTTAATATCCACAATGTTGATCTAGCCTGCGAATCAACCGACTCACAACTTCTCAATCTCGTCATTCAAAAACTCGATGCTTATCTGGTAAAAAGAGAAAATCCACCTCAAATCAGGCTTTTGATCACAAAGGAAAAGTTAAAAATTTCAAATATCAAAAAAAACTTTAGTTGGATCCGTTCACGCCCTTTGTGGGGTGATCTTGATGAAAATCAGTTACGTCTTACCGATGGCGCTTCAACGTCTATTACGCATTACAACGATAAAGTCATCGAAATGTTTCTCGACCATGAAACACTTACGGATCGGTATTTCTTTATGAGAACCTTCCTTTTGATCCCCATTTTAGAATTATTGCGTTGTTTTGGATTCATCTATGTCCATGGAGCTCTTCTAGAAAACAACAACAATAGGTCTATTTTGATCCTTGGAGAGGGAGGAACAGGTAAATCGACGTTGTCTGCCTCTCTCATGCTAAAAGGCTGGAAAATTGTGGCAGACGATAACATTCTTCTCAAATCAAATGATAGGGTTTGTATCGGCTATCCTTTTGAGCAAGAAATTTCTCTCTCCCAAGAAGTATTAAACCAGATGCAATTAGAACACAGGGGACACCTTGAAAAGGAAAAATGGCGTATTCCCATGAAAATGCTTCCAGATCAAATAAAAGCGCCTTTTTGTACCCCCAAGGAAATTTATGTTCTTAAGAAAAATGGAGTAGAAGGTTTTTCACTTTTGGAAAAAAGCCATGTGTTTCATTTGCTCATCCAGGAAAATCCCCTCCTTTTGGTTCAACCATTTTTGGCCCAACTTCATATTCAAACTCTTGAGCAACTTTTAAAACGAGCAACCGCTTACAATTGCTGTCTATCAAGGGAAACCCCCTTAGATCTAGGTAAGATTTATAAAAGCTTTATGAGTTTGACCTCTGGTTCGTTTGAAAGGTAATCTCTGATCATGGCTAGAATAAAAGAAAATGACGTTTCTTTAAGTAAGGAAGAACGAAAAACATACATCAAACCCAAATTGGAGAGAATGAATGAGAAGGTAGGCGTAGTAGATGGGATGCCACCTGTTCCCGGTCCACCGGTATCTGCCCAAGCTTCCCCAGTTGCTCCAGGGGCTACGGTCTTTTAATGAACGATTTCTTCATTGGAATTGAGCTTACTCGCCACTGTAATCTTAGGTGCGCTCATTGTTTTCGCGCAGATCTAGACAAGGTCAGTGAAATCCCTTTTGAAACCATGCAAAGCATTTTAGAACAAGCCAAAAAATATCATAAGCCTCACATTGCTATGACAGGTGGGGAGACTACTCTTCATCGCAGATTTGTCGACATCTTGGAATTAATCATCTCTTATGGATACACCTTCCATTATGTCACCAACGGCTACAACTATAAATCGATATTCAAAAAAATTCACCATCTCTTTGGAGATCCTCATTGGGTTGGAGTATCCATCAGTTTAGATGGTGCAACAGCCCAAACCCATGACGCCATTCGTGGGCAGGAATCTTTTTCCAGAGCACTGGCCACAATTGCGATTGCAGCTATGCATGATCTGGAGGTTGTGGTTCAAATGGTCGTTCATCGAGGCAATCGGCATGAAATAGAACAAATGGCTCTTCTCTGTTCAAAAATGAGAGTGTCTAGACTACACATTGCACACATGCAACCTACACCTCATGCTGTGGAGCATGGCTTGCTGCACTCTCCAGAAGAATATCGGATGGTAGAAAGGGAAATTATTGATCTTCAGGGAAGATTCAAAATGCCGATCGTCCTTTCCGCAGGGTTTTACGATGAAACCCCTTTGGCTCATTGTCGTTTTTTGAAGCTAGGGGCGCTAAACATTGATCATCAAGGACGCTTAACCACTTGCTGTCAACTTTCAAACTTGGAAGGAGGAGAGGGAGAAAAGGATGTGGTGGCAGACTTAAACTCCACTCCTTTGGAAATCGCCCATAAGAGCTTACTATCGGCTTATCAAAACATATTCGATACCCGGCTAGAAAAAATGCGCAACGGAACTTTCCATGATTTAGACAATTTTCACTGTTGGAACTGCATGAAACATTTTAAAAAGGTTGAATGGATGAATCAGTTTCCGCAAAACGAATGGGTTCGAGGTGATCCCTATTTTCAAAAGAGGAACGTTCAATGAGTTACACAGTTGAAGAAAAAAAAATAATCTATGCGGATCTAACACCTCAAGAAGGAGTGATCCTAAATTTGAACACAAAATATTACTACCGTTTAAATGAAACTGGGCAACTGGTATGGCAAGGGATAACTCAAGGAAAAAGCGAAGAAGAAATTGCGCAAGAATTCAGCCAAGTGTACGACGTAGGCCCAGAAAACGCCATAGCAGATGTAAAAGAACTTGTTAAACAGTTCGAGAAAGAAGATTTGCTGCAAGCTGCAAACAAAGAAGCTCCCATTTTTTCAGTCGAAAAAGCCCATGCTTCAAAAGCAGGGAAATGATCAAAATTGAAAAGCTAACCATTTCCAAAGAATAGGAGCATGCCTCCAAAGCAGTCCAAAGGGCCTCGCTACTTTCCACGCTATTCTCCTTAACCCATTTTGCGATTCCCCTATTTGATAAATAGCTAACTTTTTGTTTCCCAAAACTACCAAAGAAATCGATTTCAAAGGATTTGGTCGCATCATTACAAGTGGAATAGGAGAGCCTGCTAGCTTTATCGCATAGATTGGTATCAAAGCAAAATGTCTTCGAACACTGTCCGTATATCGATTTAAAAAAAAATTTTTTATACTACAAGGAGATTTTACAACTTCAGGAAAAAGCTCGTAAGCCAGCTTCCAAGTTGGCCATGCTAGAAAAGTTAGCCCACAAAATTCAAGTTTATCTTGAATCAACCGAAAATCTGGTTTCTTTTTTTGAGACCAAACTGCAACATCTACCAAATGGCGAAGTCCGTATAAAAAATGGTGACGGGTCGAGTGAAAACATAGGTGAATCAAAAAATCTTCAGGTGAAAAACCTCCTTTACTCTTCCAGACATGTTCTAATGAAAAACTCCCCAGTACCGGAGGAACAATCACAGTATGAAGCTCGACATACAGCTCGCCTTTTTGATAAGAAACCGCATCGATCCCCATGGCTGCTGCTTCAAGCATATCACCTCTTGTTTTCAAAGCTCGTGGCAAAGGGCCAGTCGTTCTTATTCTGCAATACCCTTTTTCCAACATGAGTTGATCTGCTTTAAATAGATCTGATGGGTTAAGAAGAAGATCTACGTCCCGGAAAGGGCGCTGACCTTTTTTTGGGTAAGCCTTCTTGACTAACGCCACGCCTTTTAGGGGAAAAGCTTGAATGTCATTGCATTTGAGAAATTGAAGAAGTTCATCACACTTTGTACTAAAATATTCTTCTCTTAACGCCGCAAGTTGCCAAACATATCTCGCCTCGTTTACCAACTGAGGATCACGATTCGCAAGTATAATATGAGGCGAAAGAAGAGTTGCAACTTTATGTTGTCGGGCGAGATTCCAGACCTGGATTTCTTCCGCTTCAAGTGGCGGAATATCTTTACTCAACCCCAACTCAAAACGGACCAATTCAACAAGACGAAGAAATTTATCGGGCACAGAGGTTTTTAAGTTTAAGAAAGTTGGTTCTTGTCATCCATTTTGGAAGCCTTTGGCCGGGATAAAGTCCAAAAGAACAAAACCACCAAAAAAGATATCTAAATCGAAGTCCAGTCCATCGATTGTCCCTGAATCGCTTTTCAACTCTTCCTTTAAAATTCCACTCCTCATTCAACAAATCTACGTTCTTATTTCGATCCCCTTTGGTTCGTAACGGTGATTTTGAAATTACACGATGAGCTATAGTGACTTTACTCTCTCTGTGTTCAAAAACTGCAATATCGCCCAAGCGAAGGTAGTTGATCTGGATTTTGGAATTCACCAAAAGGATATCCCCATTTTGAAGCCACGGAGCCATACTGATTCCCCTCATCACCAGGGGAATGAATTCTTGAGATGCATGATAGGAGGCGTTAACTGACCTGAACGCCATGGACATACACATCAGGGCTTGAGATAGATACCGGCGCATCTTTCGGAACACGAATGGTTATGGTGGTTCCTTTGTAGAGGCCATCGGATCTCACTTCCAGTTTACCTCCATGTTGGGCTTCCACAACATCTCTTGCCACATACAAACCCAAGCCAGTCCCTTTTCCCGGAGGTTTGGTGGTAAAAAACGGCTGGCACAAATGAGACAGCGTCTCAGGAGCGATTCCCTCACCATTGTCTTGAATCAAAAGCTCTACATGGTCTCCTACGTCTTTGGCTGAAATGACAATTTTTCCAGAGCCATCCCCTTTACAAGCTTCAATGGCATTGGTCAGAATATTCAACACAGCTTCGTGAAACGAAGTATACCCCAAAAATTTAATTCCATTGAGATCACGAGTTTCCAACGCTACATTTTGTTTTGTAAGTGCATCAGCGTGAAGAGTAAGAGCAACCTGCACTACATCTCCAAGGTCCAACGAAGCTTTCTGCTTGGAGCCACTTGAATAAGTGTGAACAGAATTCACTAACTTTTCTATTCTCTCCATAGACCGTTGGATAATCTCTGTCGACTGCCCAAGCTTCTCTTTCATATTGGCCGTAATTTCAGGCGGCATACTTTTCACTTGATCTAATAAAGAGCTAGCCACTTGCTGTTGATATGTCACCTGGTTCTGGAGACTATTTAAACCATTTCGAATTTGATGAGCCATTCCACCAGCCAGAAAACCAAGCTCAATGACCTTTTCATTCTTTGCAATCCATTGTGCCATTTGAGCAGCATGAATTTGAGCCTTTACCCGAGCCACCAAGATTTCCCTCCGGAAAGGCTTTGTGACATAGTCATTAGCTCCGATTCTAAGAAGCTCTGTGATCGTTTCGTCATCTCCATGAGAACTCAGCATAACAATAGGAACACTCTGCATCTTTGGAAGGCCGCGCAGCTTCCGAACCAACTCATCTCCGCGCATAACAGGCATAACAAAATCCAAAACAAGACAGTCAAAATGTTCCTTCTCCACCCGCTCAAAAGCTTGCTGGCCATTAGGAGCAAAATGAATATTAAAATCATCCGAAAAAGCAGAAAATATAACCTGCGCGACTTCAGGATTATCCTCCGCAACCAAGATATGTGGTTGTCCCTCTTTCAACAGCTCCGGTCGTTCCCTTGGAAACGCGACATCCAAAGAACCACGAAGAGCACCATCTTTTCGTAAAACTTCAGAAGTGGTGGGATCAACAACTTCAACATCCTGCGAAAGAGGAATAGACACAATAAACCTCGACCCTCCAAAACCAGAATCTTCCACCCGAATCTTTCCATTGTGAAGCTCAACAATTTGTTTCGCAGAAGCAAGACCGATCCCGGATCCTCCATGTTCCCGTAAAGAGGTACGAGAAGACTGGTAAAAGCGGTCAAAAATCTTTTCCCGTTCATTCACTGGAATACCAATTCCACTATCGTCGACTTGGATATAAAGACGAGCTTCATCCGTCCGCAAACTCACACGAATACGGTTAGTGGCACCAGACCTTCGATCCGAAAACTTCACAGCGTTGGATAGGATATTATCCATGACCCTACGAATCCTTCCTGTATCCATCGGCACCTCAAGCGCATCATGGCCAGAAGTCATGAGCTCAAGCACAATACCCTTCTGCCTACAAAGCACATCATAAGAAACCAACCAATCCTTAAGCAAAGCAGCCGGCCTCGTCCTAGCCCAATTCATCTTAAGCGTGCCAGACTCGGCCTTAACAGTATCCAACAGCTCATTCACCATCCCCAAAAGCTGACTCAGTTTATTCTCCGCAAGCCCAACCGCCTTTTTCACAGACTGCTGCGCATTTTTCTTCAACTCATCGATCGCTCCAAGCGCAACAGTGATCGGAGTTTTAAGATCATGCGAAACATTCGCAAAAAACCGTTCTTTCATCTTTTCGAGCGCACGAAGCTGATCCAGCGCAGTAGCAAGATCATTCGTCCTCTCCGCAACTTGGGATTCGACATTGGAATATGCGACCGCAAAATCACGGGCAAGCGTGATGGCTGTTCCACCCAAAAACGCAAACATTCCATAAATCGTAATAAGGTCACTTCGAATCAAATCAAGCGTTACCAGTATGTCTTGAGTTATAGCTGCAAAAAAAATAAGGAAGCCGGCTCTTAGAATGCCATGAGATCTACCCTTCTGCCACAATCTTCGTTTCCATAGGACGTATACAATCCAACCACATGCGACCAATAAATAAGGAAACCAGAAGGAAAAAATCGTCAATCCAAGATCGAAATCAGTAGTGATAGATGATGCAATTACAAAAAGGGAACTTACTACCAAATTTATCTTGTCGAAGAAGTTGCCACGACGCTCGAAGTGCTCTCGAACAAATGCAACAAAAAACCCGATGGTTAGGTAAGCGCTAATCGCATGAATACGAAAAATTGAACCTGGATTGGTGGTTAGTTCATAAGGCTTAAAACTCACACATACTGCATAAATTCCAAAGAAAACAAGGCTCATTCCAAAATAGAGATAGTCTTTTCGATACCTTAACCGATTGAAAATGATGAGATGATATAAGCCTAGAACAAAGAGAATCAGGCCCCCTGCCCAGACAGCCGTGGAGCGAAGGAAATCGCGTAGAATTCCATAACTGCCGAGCTTCCCATGTTCTCCAATAATGGGTGCGAAACGGTAGGGACCAACTCCAGGTCCCGCAATTTTTTGAACACGAAGTAATAAAATATTGGGAGAAGTTTTTGAAATATTGTCTTTGGGAATTTCATAGGTGCGGTTGACGTGCGGAAGAAATCTCCCATGAGGGAAGAAAGAGCCAGTTTTTCCGATAAGAACACCATTCCAATATGTCTCATCCACATCTCCAATAGGACCCAAAAAGACTGCTGGCGCGTTCAATTCATTTATTAATTCAGAAGGTACAGAAAGGCGAAATCCTAGAAAACCACGATAGTTCTTAAACTCTGAGGTTCGACTTACATTTGCCAGCGACGTCCAGTTACAAGATTTATCGCACGATAGTGGGTCCTCTAAGACCAATTCCCAATTCTCAAAACTTTTTTCTTTAGCATCGGTGACAACTTCACCCAAAAAGGGGTAAAAAAGAAGACCAAGAAAAGCAAGAGCCAC
>Ga0247727_10015605_pt1 | contig 12423 bp, 9 predicted proteins | sample WisWelCaveWW1625_FD_202498 | JGI IMG/M metagenome (GOLD analysis project Ga0247727, IMG submission 202498) | Biofilm microbial communities from Wishing Well Cave, Virginia, United States - WW16-25 | ecosystem: Environmental > Aquatic > Deep subsurface > Groundwater > Cave microbial mat | place... | reverse complement strand
GGGGGATCGGTTCGCGGGATGGGATGATGTGGGCTGGATGATGGGGCCTTGGAAGGTGATCGGCGCCCTGACACAGCGCGCGACGCTGGTCGTCATCGATGGAGCGCTGAATGCGACTCCGGACCGCCTTTGGAGGACGATCCAGGAAGAAAAGATCACGCATCTGGGTCTCAGCCCCAACATGGTGCGCGGTTTCGCAGCGGACCCACAGATGCTGTCCACGGCGAAAAAGTTCAACCTTTCTTCGCTCAGGTTTTTCGGGTCGACCGGAAGCGCGTGGGATGTCACGAGCTGGATGTGGCTTTTCAAAGAGGTGGGAAAGGAAAAAATCCCGATCATCAACATATCCGGCGGGACGGATCTATACGGTTGCCTTCTTTCGGGGAGCCCTTTGATGCCTCTTAAGCCCATGGCTATGTGGCCGGGCCTTGGGATGAAGCTTGATGTTTATGATGAGAAGGGCGTCCCCGCAGAAAGAGGCAACCTTGTTTGGAAAGCGCCCTTTGGCCCTTCTCAAACGGATGGCATGCTCGGAGACCCAGACGGAAAACGGTTTGCGAAGGCATATTTCTCGGAATTTCCTGGTGTCTGGAGCCATGGAGACTGGGTGCGGCGCGACGGGCCGGATTGGTATGTAGAGGGGAGGACGGGGGATACCTACAAACACAATGGAAAATGGGTGAGCTCCGGCGATGTCGAAAATGCTGTCAAAAAACATCCGGCTGTCTCGGAGGCGCTCAATATCGGTGTCCCGGATGTGCAAGTGGATAATGAGATCATCGTCTTCGCAGTCCTTAAGCCGGGTGTAACGCCCTCTGTTGAGATCGAACAGCAGATCAAGGGTCTTGTGGCGGCCGACCTTGGAAAGACATTTCCGGTAAAAAGGGTCCATTTCATTCCGCTTATCCCTAAGACACAATCTCAAAAGAGCATCCACCGCCTTGTCCGTGCCGCCTATACCGGAGAAGAGTTGGGTGATATGGCGACGGCGACCGGTGAATCGAAGGACGTTCTTGACCTTATTCGCGCCATGGGGGAGGAGGCAAGGGAGCAGGACAAGGCCGCCATGCGGCCCTTGAGGATGCAGCTGGATCCTATGCAGGAGATCTCCGCCGATGCACGCGCCTATAATGAAGTGACCTCACAGCCCTGGTATCGAGATAATTTGGGCCACACGCTTCAAGGTCCGGTCGAGCGTCTGCCAGAAGGCGGGAATGTGTTCGACGCCTCCACAGGCACAGGAGCAGGCTCTCTGGAAGTCGCACGCATCCTGAAAGAGCGGAATCGCCAGGCGGGAAAACTTGTCGCTGCGGATGTTGATTTTCCTCTGGCGCGCCAATACATCGCGTTCGCTATTCAAGCCATGGCCGGCTATCTAGGAAAGACATTCAAAAAAATCGAACACTACATCCTCCCATTCAATAAGACCACTCAGACTTACATACCTCTCTCAGACATCCCCGACATCGAGGGGCAAATGGATCTGGTCCTTTTCATGAACGCTATCCATCTCTTGACTCCTTCCCAGAGAGCATCCACTTTGCAGGCGTTCCACACGATCCTCCGACCAGGCGGTGAATTGGCCATCGGCAGCGCGGGCTTGGACAGCGCTGATCGGGAGGGGACGGGGGCGGTCCTTCTAGATTCTCTTTTTGTGAAGGTGCATGACCGGATGCTTCTCATCGTGGAGCAGGAAGCAGAGTATGCCGATATCCGGGACGAGGTCCTGCGCCTATCCAAAGATGAGACCTTAAAAAACATCCGAAAGAAATTCATCCCGGCGCCGACAGGATCGGCGGATATCGTGAAAGAGCTTCAAGTGGCCGGCTTCGAGGTGGTCGAACAGAGCCATCAAGTGAATACACTGGGCCGGTCTGACTTGGAGACCTTTCTTATCAAGATCGAAGCCTACTTGTTAATGGCCTACCCTGAGCTTTCTTTTTTGCCGGCTGAGAGAAGGCAGAAACTTCTGAAGAAGGCCTACGAGGATGTTTTCAAAAACGAACCAAATGGGGTCTTCCATATGTGGTGGACCTCTCTTATTGTGCGTCGTCCTGTCGCGCACTCCGGCGCGCGGCTGCTTACTTTGGACGAGAGAATTGAGAACGCCAGCCTGCATTTGGAGCAGGCACTGACTCGGATCCAATATTACATCGGACCCCGGGGCAGTAATCCATTTTTTGAGGAAAAAGAATCAACAGTCACGAGGATGCTCAACAATCTTAAAAATGTATCGACTTTGGAAGAATTGGAGCCCTTCATAAGATGGATTCAGTCAGAGCTTCCTGCACTAGGTACCAGCAACATCGGCAGAAGTGTCAGAAATGCTGAACTCTCTTTAAAAGGTGATGTTGTACCCATGGATACCGACGCTACCGGCTCGCGGCTAGATGGGGGGCCGGATGAGCCGGCGCTTGAGGTGCAGGAGGCGGCGTGGGTCGATTTTGGAAATCGCGGAAAACCCGAGGGCACCAACAAGATGTTCCTGTTCGGGGAGGAGGGTAAAACAGCACGCATTTTCCAACCTTCTTTGGAAAAAGGCGAAACGCTCGACCCTTCTCTGTTCGATAAAGTATCTGGTCAGCCCATGTATTTCGACGTGAGCTTTTCGGAGGTGGATGAGACCGGAAGGACCATTCGACTGATGATAACCGACTACCGTGGATTCGACTATGAGGCGACTATCGGCTCCTATCAGGATGTGGTCATAAAGCCGGCACTTGGTTCCAACCAGGAGATCCGCCTGCGCTGGGAGGCTCCGACGGACCGTGAAGGGCCCGGCCGTATGCTCATTTTTCTTGCAGATGCTTTTAAGCTTAAATTCGACCCTCGTCCGGTGTCTGTGGATCTGGAGAATCTCTTTACGGTCAGAACCGGGCCGTACACGGAGTATTATGGGACGGGACGGATGCCGAACAACATCCCCATGACGGGACCAGAGGGAAAATCAGCCACCATCTATTACCCGTTCGATGTGGAGGACATACGTCCCGGTGAAGAAGTGGACAAAAAGAACCCTCAGCGCCCTGTTTATGCCAAGATCTCGTTTGAGACGGTCCAGCAGGGTTGGATACGGCTCAAGATCGTGGACAGGTTCGGCAAAGTGACCGTGCAGACGGCGGCTAGGGATCAGGAAGTTTGGATCGAAAGTTCTGCCGGCCGGCGTTTTGACATCCAGATCCAAAGGGAAAATCTGCGTTCGGAGGATGCGCCGACGGACGGCAGGGTACGCTTATTCATCCCACGGACTTTTCCTTTGCGATTCAGCAGTTCAGTAGGTACCCGTGTCAGGACCCATGAGATAGACGCCTCTGCCTACTTCGGCACAACCCTTACCCTTGTAGACTCTGTTGCAGAAGACCTTCTGCCAAGCCCCATCCCGGATGAGCCCGCCCAGTCGGTCGTCTCTTATCCTAGCCAGACAAAGCTGGGTACCCGAGTGAATGTCCCCCAAGCCAATAGCTCGGTCGACTTGGATAGCCTTGGGAGGTTCTTTGGTCTTGTCAGCATCGCCCATGCCTCTGAGTTTAGAGGTCTGGATGAAGAGCTTATCTCCGTCCGCTTGAATGCCAGCCTCTTTAGGGCAGGCATCGTCTATGACAGGGCAGGAGCCCGTGTGACATTCACAGACAAAGCCTCAGGCACTGTCAGGATCGTATCCTTGGATGAGGTAAGAGAAGACTCCAAGGGCGGCCTTGGGACCAGGGTATCGGTCCAAGACGCTGTCTTTTTATACGACGATGCCCACAAGAGGCTTCTTGAAGCCCTCCAGGCACCCCTTTCTTCTATCGATAACACCAAGGACGTCCTTATCCTTGAGAGCGCCCAGCGTATAGGCAAGATAGGCCAAGAACCCGCCTTTGACCTTTTTGTCTCAGGAGCCCTTCGCCATGCCACAGAACGAAGCGACACCCATGTACGCTTTGGAGTCGATGGCCTGGATGAAGAAGTCCTCCTAGAGTACCTCACCTCTTATGCCCAGAGGACCGGCACAGACGCCCAGAGCCTCACGGCTCTCTTTGATACCAAAGGCTTTGTTCCCCAAGAGACCCTCATCTTAACAGCCCCTGAAGACCCAAGGGCAGGCAAGAGAACCCTCATCGCAGACGAAGGAGACTATGTGGACCCGACCCTTGCGGTGGTCACAGCAAGACTGGATGACCTCTCAGTCGACGCCTTTGTAAGCGCCATCAAGACCTTTATGGAAGAGGAGGGTGAGTTTGACAAGGCCGACATGATCGGGGTCCTGACAGGCCGTATCGTTCTTATCGCCAAACGCCGTCTTTATAGACTACTGCCCAAGATAGAGGCTCTAGACCCGCAGGTCCTCTTCCAGCTGGCTCGTCACCAGATACGGGTCGACCAAGCGGCGTAAGCGTTTCCTATTTTTTCTGCTAAGATAGCCTGCATGCAGGAACTTCTGAAAAAAGCAGGTCTCACTCCCGAGATCCTCAGGGACGTCTCTAAACGGACGGCGGCCATCGATGAATACAATGCCAAGGTCGGCGGTTTGCGCGGCCTCCTACGCACCGGAAAACTTGAGGCTGCCCAAACGCATCCCATCCCATCCAAAATAGCCACTCAAGATATCGCCCGTTATTTAAAATTTGTAAGCTCCGGAAAACGTGTGCCGATCCTATTTGCGGCAGGACGCGCCACACGCATGAGATTACCCGCCCTTTTCGACCGGCTGGGCATTGGCGGCCTGACACCCGGCATCCTATTGCGGATCAACGAGTTAAAGGACGGGGAGGACGCTTCCGCCAAAAAACTCGGGGGCGATGCAAAACTGCTCGCCCTGGTGGATGCGGCTGTCTCCGGGCGTGCGAGCGCTTCGGATCAATTGAGTTTTCTTCAACGTCAGCTCCTGCAGTACCGTTTCGAAATGGAAAACCTTTTTCATCAATATCCTCAAAGCGGCGTCAGCCTCCAAGATTGGCTTGCGCGTGCCTCTTTTGTGGTCGTTGCCAATGAGGAAAACCGGGATACTGCTTCCAGGCAGCTGGCCGCCATCCATTTTGCCGGGCTGAGTCCCGAGCATGTCTTCATGATCATTCAGCAGGAGGTCGGAGGATTGGAAGTGCTGCCGGACGGCACGACACGGCCCTATGATCTGGAAGTGTGGCCCGAAGGGCATGGAAAACCTTTCATGGACATGCGCTCCGAAGGGCTTTTGGATAAACTGTCCTCGCTCGGCGTCGAGCGCGCAGTGTTCGCGCAAGTGAATGACCTTCATCTTTTGGAGGACATGACCCACATGGAGCGTTGGGCCGCCGCGGATGCGCTCATCACTCATGGCACTGAGATGGTGATGGAGATGGTCGAGAATGGATTAAGCCAGAAGGGCGGTGGGATATTCCGATCGCCCGAGAGCAACACCGTGATGCGCGACACCATCGCCATGAAGACCAAAGACCTCGAACCCTACGCGGTCCCGCAAAGCCTGAGCCGGATGTTCTATGAGCTTTCTCTAAGCGGGATGGCCAAGCTCACTCCCGATGCACTTCCGGCCTATCTCACCGAACGAAAAACCGTTTCAGGCGGATGTGTGCTGACGCGTGAGTACTACTCCGGAGACGCTTCCAGTGTCCTACGCTCCGCGGCCATCCAAAAGCCGGGTTATACGCTGGAAACCTTTAAATTGCAATCCCGCATCAGCCACGCGCTTGGCGCCACCCAAAAACAGGATCTTCAGCCCGGGTTTAAATCACTCCAACTTGTTTAAAATTAATGGGTTATGGACATTGAGACCTTAACCGATTCGTGATAGACTACAGCGATATGCAAGTCAAAAAATCTATGAAGTTCTCCCAAACCAACCAAGTCGCCGTCGTCGGCTTGGGCTATGTGGGTCTGCCGCTGGCGATCGAATTCGGCAGACAGGTGCCCACCCTCGGACTGGATATTGACCGGGCGCGCATCTCGGATCTTTCCCGGTTCAGGGACACCAACCACGAGCATTCACCCCAGGAAATCAAGTCAGCCAAAAATCTTCGTTTTACCTCCGACCCGAAGGTCTTGCGCCGAGCACGGTTCATCATTGTCGCGGTCCCTACGCCCGTTACCACTTCTAAAAAGCCTGATCTGTCGTTTGTCGAGGCTGCCTCACGTTTGGTCGGGCAGAATATGAGGAAGGGAACGTACGTTGTGTATGAGCCGACCGTTTATCCAGGCGTCACGGAGGAGGTCTGCGTGCCGATCCTGTGTGAAGAGTCCGGCCTCAAGTACAAAAAGGATTTCAAAGTCGGCTACTCGCCTGAGCGCATCAATCCGGGCGACAAGAAGCACACACTCGCCACTATCATCAAGATCGTTTCAGGCTGCGACCGGGAGTCGCTCAAGGTCATCGCTTCGGTCTATGAGAGGATCGTGACGGCCGGTGTGTACCGCGCCCCTTCGATCAAGACGGCCGAAGCCGCCAAGGTGATCGAGAACACGCAGCGTGACCTCAACATCGCCTTGATGAACGAATTGGCCCTTATTTTTCACCGCGTGGGAGTCGACACGAGAGACGTGATCGATGCGGCCGGGACAAAATGGAACTTCATGAAGTTCTATCCGGGCTTGGTCGGCGGGCACTGCATCGGCGTCGATCCCTATTACCTGACGCATAAAGCCGAGGCGCTCGGCTATCATCCGCAGGTCATCCTATCGGGCCGGCGTGTCAACGACTACATGGGCAAATACGTGGCTGAGCAGACCGCAAAGCTCTTGGAGGAAGGCGGTAAGACCGTCAAAGGAGCCCGCGTGATGGTCATGGGCGTCACGTTCAAAGAGAATGTGAGCGACATCCGTAATTCTCGCGTGGTGGAACTGGTGGATGGGCTGAAGGAATATGACATCGACGTGAAAGTGTGCGATCCAAATGCCGACCCAAAAGAGATCGAGCGCGAATATGGTCTGAAGCCGGTGCCTTATGACAAGAATGCGAAGCTCGACGCCATCATCATCGCGGTGCAGCACACTATTTTCAAAGAAGCCCTGACGGTCCAGGCGCTACGAAAGCACCTGTCGGACAACACCTCGCGCGGAGTCGTCATCGATGTGAAGGGGATGTTCTCGCCTGAGCAGTTCAAGGACACCCGCCTGCTTTATTGGCGGCTCTGACCGCCTCAAAGACAGCTCCTGTTAAATCTGTTATATTAAACCCCTGATTTTGGGGGTCAGAACCGCTTTTCGGGCGAATAGCTCAGTTGGTTAGAGCACCTCCTTTACACGGAGGGGGTCGTGGGTTCGAATCCTACTTCGCCCATGAGATTACAACCATAGGATAAAAATGACATTTGATGATCTGAAACTTCATGAGAATATTTTAAAGGGGATCCGGCATATTGGCTTCACGGTCCCGACTCCCATCCAGGAACAGGCCATCCCGGCCATCCTGTCCGGCCGCGACGTCATCGCCTCGGCCCAGACCGGCAGTGGAAAGACAGCCGCCTTCGTGCTGCCCATCCTGCACCGCCTGCTCTCGACGCCACGCATGAAGCCCGGTATCCGTACGCTGATCCTGTCGCCGACGCGCGAGCTGGCTTTGCAGTCGACCGACCATTTAAAAAAACTCTCCAGCTTCGTGCCGCTCCGCGGTGAGGCCATCTTCGGCGGCGTGCCGATGGCGCCTCAGATCAGTGCGATGAAGCAGGGTCTGGACATCATCTCAGCCACTCCCGGTCGCCTGCTCGACCACACGTATGAAGGCCGCATCGATTACGGCCAGATCGAGGTGTTCGTCCTGGATGAGGCCGACCGTATGATGGACATGGGGTTCTTTCCGGACGTCAAACGCATCCTCTCCTTTCTGCCGCCAAAAAGACAGAACCTGATCTTTTCAGCGACCATCCCGGATGAGGTGATGGAGCTGACCAAACAGATCTGCGAGGACCCCGTCGTCGTTCGTATCGGAGGCAGTTCGGCCCGTCCGCCATCGACCATCCGCCAGGTCCTGTATCCGGTCTCGCGCGACCAGAAACCAGAACTGCTTCTGCGTGTTTTAAAAGACGGCGCTCATGACTGGTCGGTCATCATTTTCACGCGTACAAAGCTGGGCGCAGACAAGCTCTGGAAGACGCTTGAGCGCGCCGGCATCCGCACGTCCTTGATCCACGGCGACCGCTCGCAGCCCCAGCGTCTGCACGCGATCGATTATTTCAGACAGGGAAAAACGCAGGTGCTGGTGGCCACGGACGTGGCCGCGCGCGGCCTCGACATCGAGGATGTCTCGCACGTGGTCAATTTCGACGTGCCTGAAGTGCCCGAAGATTATATCCACCGTATCGGACGTACCGCGCGCGCCGGCGAGTCGGGAGATGCGTTGACTTTGGTCGCGCCCGATGAAGAGGAGCTGGTCACGGAGATCGAGAAAGCCCTGAAGCAAACCCTCGAGCGCGTGAAGATCCCCAATTTCCAATACCGTCAGGGGTCCGTGCACCGCGCCAGCCACGGCGGAGGCCATGGCCAAGGAGGACGACCGCGGCAGAGGAGGCCCCGCTGATGTCCAAGTCCATCGACCGCATCCAGGAACGCATGGCGACTCTCCCGCCTGAATCCCTGCGTCACCGCGTACTGGAATTCGCCAAACAATTCAAGACCTCCTGGGTCAAGCTGGGTCAGTACCTGGTCGCTGTCTACAAAGACAAACTTTTCAAGGATTGGGGCTACTCCACCTTTGAGATCTACTGCGCCAAGGAGATCGGTATCCGCCAGCAGACGGCCGTGAAGCTCCTTAAATCCTACCTATTCCTCGAAAAGGAGGAGCCCGAATACCTACAGACGCGCTCCAGCGACCGCACGGCCGCCGCCGCGCCGTCCTATGAGTCCGTGAACGCGCTCAGGCTCGCGCACCAGAGCGAGCGCATCTCCGAAGGCGATTATGAAAAGGTGCGCACGGAAGTCCTTGAAAAGGGAAGCGCGCCGGACGAGGTCCGCAAGAAAATAAAGTATTACCTCAAGCCGGCGGAGCCGAAAGAAGTCTCCGAAGCTGATAGGAAAACAGCCGCCGCGAAAAAGATGGTCTCCTACCTGGAGACCTCACTATCCGAACTCTCCAACCTTTCTTTTCCCAACAAGGTGCTTAAGAAGGTCGAAGAGCTGCTTGATCTTCTGGCCGACTATAAATGACCCAGGACAAGGTGTTCACACTGGACCAGGCCTCGAAGACCCTGCCGCTGGTGCAGAGCATCGTGACGGATATCTTAAAGACCGGGCAGGCCATCCGCGCGCTTTCGGTGGAGATGGAAAAGCCCGAGGAAGACCCCGAGATCATCAAATGCATGGACCGCCTGGATGAGCTTTTTGATGAGATCGAGACGCTGGGTTGCTATTATAAGGACTGGAATTTCACTGTCGGGCTGGTGGATTTTCCGGCCAAGGTGCACGGCAGGGACGTGATGTTCTGCTGGAGAAGCGACGAACAGGGGATCCGGTACTACCATGAAGAGGAAGCCGGTTACGCGGGCCGGCGTCTTATCCCGAAGGAAATTTTGGAGGGCTGACACATGACCGAGATCGGACTTGTTTTGCTGGGTGCGGCGGCCGGCATTGCCAGCGGCCTTTTGGGTATCGGCGGAGGGACCATCGTCGTCCCTGGATTGGTGTATCTGTTCGGCATGACACAGCATAAAGCGCAGGGGACGATCTTAGCGGCTTTCCTTCCGCCGGTGGTGCTTTTGGCTGTGCTCAAATACGCGCAAGCTTCGGCTATCGACTGGAAGGCCGCGATGCTGGTAGCGGCCGGGATCTTCGCGGGGAGTTATTTCGGCGCGACGCTCTCTCTGGCGCTTTCCGAGACCGCGCTCAAGCGGGTGTTCGGCGTGTTCCTTCTTTTCGTCGCTTTCAAGCTGTTCACCGGCAAATAAAAACAGGCACAAAAAAAGAGCGGGGGATCTTGTCCCCCGCTCTTTTATTTTTTATTACGAGAGGTGCTTGGAGACCAGCTTCGTCATCTCGAACATCGAGACCTGGGCTTTTCCGAAGATCGGCTTCAGTTTCGCGTCCGCGTTGATGTTGCGGCGGTTCTTCTTGTCCTGCAGATCATACTTCTTGATGTACTCCCAAAGCTTCTTCACGACCTGCGTCCGTGGGATCGACTTCGATCCGATGACTTCCGCAAGAGCCGCGCTCGGCTTTAATTCTCTCATGAAAGCTGAGTTGACTTTTTTCGCCACTTTTTCCCCCTTTGATTAGACCGGTGCTGCTTTCTTGTTCTATAAACTTTCTGAGAATGTATCATAAAACCCATTGCACGCCAAGTAAGAATTACAGAGGGAAAATTGCTATAATCCGTCCATGACAGGTCTTTACGTCCACGTTCCCTTCTGTACAAAAAAGTGTCATTACTGCAATTTCGTGATCGCACTCGCCGCACCCGTAGAGAACCACAGTATCTTTCTTGAGTCGTTGGAGCAGGAGGCGCGGCACCGTGAGCGCGACCTTTCCGGAGTCGTCTTTGACACGGTGTACGTCGGCGGAGGCACGCCGTCGGTGTTGGAAGCGCGGGAGTTCGAATGGCTGGTGCGCATCCTGCGCACGCATTTCAAGATCCAGGCGGAAGCAGAGTTCACTTGCGAGGCCAACCCGGGAGATGTGGACTTAAAAAAGGCTTTGCTGTTGAAAAAGCTCGGCATCAACCGCATCAGCCTGGGCGCACAGTCCTTCCACGATGACACGCTCCAAAAGCTCAACCGCACGCATCGTGCGGCAGAGATCGACAGTTCCTTCCGTTACCTGCGCGACGCCGGATTTAATAACATCAATCTGGACCTTATCCTTTCGCTTCCCGGTGAGCCCTGGGGCAGGGCGCGCTATTCGCTGGAGAGGCTGGCCGCTCTGGACCCAGAGCATGTCTCGCTCTATGAGCTGACCGTCGAGGACAAGACCGTGTTCGGTGAACGGCAACGCCAGAGAACGCTCCACCTTCCGGATGAAGACGAGCAGTTCGAAAATCTTTCCAATGCGCGGGTCTTCTTGAAGGGACAGGGGTACCGTCATTATGAGTTGTTGAGCTATGCCAAGCGCGGCCGCGAGTCGAGGCACAATCTGCTTTATTGGGCCAATGAAGACACCATCGGCCTGGGTCCGGGCGCTTATTCCTATCATAAAGGAACACGCTCCCGTTTTTCTGATAGCTACCAGCAGTACCTGACCAAGATAAGGGCCGGGGACTGGGTGCCTGTGGAGGAGGAGACCCTGGCAGGTGATAAAAGGGAAGTGGAGTCGTTCCTATTGGCGCTGAGGCTCACGGACGGCGCTTCCATCGAACGTTTCACGCCGGTCACGGCGCGGCTGGGGGAGGAAATACGGGACCTGACCGAAAAAGGGCTCTTGGAACAAGATGAGACCGGGATACGGCTTACCGCGCGCGGCCAGTTCCTGGCCGAGACTGTTTTTGCCGAACTTTCATGTTAGAATGACCCTCATGGCGAAAAAACATAAGATAGCCGGCGTCGTGCGCATCGCGCTTGTGCAGACGGCCGCTTCGAATGACCCGGAAAAGAACCTCAAAAAAGCCCTGGAGCAGGTCCGGCTAGCCTCAGCTGAGGGCGCACGCATCGTGTGTCTCGAGGAGCTCTACCGTACGCCGTATTTTTGCCGGGTCGAGGACGCGAAGAATTTTGACCTGGCCGAAACCATCCCCGGTCCAAGCACCGAGGCCTTCTCAAAGCTTGCGCGGTCTACCAAGACCGTCATCATCGTCCCGCTTTTTGAAAAACGCGCCTCGGGCATCTACCACAACACAGCTGTCGTCATCGACGCGGATGGCAGACTCCTCGGCAAGTACCGCAAGATGCACATTCCGGATGACCCAGGATTTTATGAGAAATTCTATTTTACCCCGGGCGACCTGGGTTTTCACGCGTTCCAAACGCGCTATGCCAGGATAGGTGTCCTGATCTGTTGGGACCAATGGTTTCCTGAAGCCGCGCGGCTGACCGCATTGGACGGGGCTGACATCCTTTTTTATCCGACCGCCATCGGATGGAAGCCCGAGGAACCCGAAGAGATGAGAAGCTATCACTCTTCCTGGGAGACCGTCCAGCGGGGACATGCCATCGCCAACGGTGTTTTTGTGGCCGCCGCCAACCGGGTGGGACAGGAGGGGGAGCTGCGCTTCTGGGGCTCATCCTTTGTGGCCGACCCGTCCGGCCATCTGGTCTATCGTGCCAGCTCCAAGAGCGAAGAGATCGTGTTGGCCGACTGCGATCTGACGAAAGTGGAGAAGACGCGGCGCGAATGGCCGTTTTTGAGAGACCGACGCATTGACTCTTACCAGAACATCACCTCGCGTACGCTCGCCAAAAAATAACACCTCTTTTCGTATGCCAGCGGAGTGGTCGCCTCACGAGGCAACCTGGCTGACTTGGCCGACGAACCACGTCACTTGGCCGGGTAATAGGCTCAAAGAGGTCGAGGGCATCTACCTGCAGATGA
>Ga0247727_10015604_pt1 | contig 12423 bp, 12 predicted proteins | sample WisWelCaveWW1625_FD_202498 | JGI IMG/M metagenome (GOLD analysis project Ga0247727, IMG submission 202498) | Biofilm microbial communities from Wishing Well Cave, Virginia, United States - WW16-25 | ecosystem: Environmental > Aquatic > Deep subsurface > Groundwater > Cave microbial mat | place... | reverse complement strand
TACCGACGCTTCTGGTCTTCCGTTCCGTACGTCAGGAGGGGCTCGCAGACGAGACCGTTGCACACGGCCGCGATGACGCCCGCGCTCGCATCTCCGCGGGACAGTTCCTCGATCGCGATCGCGTACGCGACGTTGTCGAGACCACCGCCGCCGTACGCCTCGGGCACGAAGATCCCCAGAAGGCCGAGCTCCCCCATCCGCTTCGCCCACGCGTGCGGGAACTCCTGGCTCTCGTCGTACCGCGCGGACTCCGGGACGATCTCCCGCTCGACGAATTCCCGCACGGTCTTCCGCGTGAGCTCCTGCGTCTCCGTGAACGAGAAGTCCATGCGGCGCGTCGCAAGGGACCCAAGGCGCATAAAGCCTCCGCGCGCGGGAAGCTTCAAAGAGGCGCGCGACGTACCGCGCGCCGTGGCCGACCTGCTCCTCGCGCCCCTGCAGACGGTCGACGCGGAAGCGTACTGGCGCGTCTTCGTGTCCGGCCGGTCGGACCTGCCGAGTCCCTCCGTGACGGTCCACCTCGAGCGGTACCTCGGCCTCCCGCCGGACGAGCAGCGCACGCACTACTCGTTCACGCGGGACGGCGCGATCGTCGGGACAATCCGCATCCTCATGGGGACCGCGGAGTCGCCCGGGGCGAACCTCGCAGGCTTTTCGATGGACCCCGCTCACGCGGACCTCGCTTCGGCCGCGATTGTCAAGGCGGTCGACCGCATTCGAGCGCGAGGCCAGATGCAGATCACGGCGGGCTTCGAGGACCGCTACGAGCCCGCGTTCCGGGCCGTGGGCTTCCGACGCTGGTTCGTGCGGAAGCGCATGGAGGCCCCCACGGCGAAGGGGCCCGTGCCGCCGGAGCTCGGCCTGCGTCCGCCGGAGGAACCAGAAGTCCTCGGCCTCACGAACTTCTTGATGGACGCGTACGACGGTCACATGGAGCAGGCGTTCGGGATGCACGTCGGGCCCGAGTCCGAGTGGCGGGACTACATCGCCGGGCTGTTGAAGGGGGACTCGGGGCAGTTCATGCCCGACGCGTCGTTCGTCGCCCTCGAGGTCGACCGCCTCGTCGGCGCGATCCTCACGACGCATTGGATGGAGACCCCCCTGGTCGCAGAGCTCGGCGTCGCGAAGGACCGGCGCGGCCGCGGCCTCGGGCGAGCGCTCCTCCAGGCGGTGTTCAACCGCCTCGCGGACCGCGACATGAGCCGCATCGCTCTGTTCGTGACGGTCGGGAACGATCCCGCGATCCGCCTCTACGAGAGGATGGGCTTCGTGCAGGCCGGCGGCCAGAGCGTGACGGCGCGGCTCGAATGACGCCGTGCCCTCGTCGACGGCGGAGAGAGCGAACGCTTATGTAGGCTGTGCGAAATCGGAAGCGCAGGGGAGACGTCTCGAATGCCGATCTTTGGAGAAGCCTCGGAGGCGGAGGTCACCCGCGCAATCCTCGCCGGGTTCGCGCGCGACCTCTCCGAGTACGCGGAGACGGAAGTCATCGTCGTGGGCGGCGGGCCGAGCGGTTTGACTGCCGCGCGGGAGCTCGCCCTCGCCGGCGTCAAGGTCGTCGTGATCGAGCGGAACAACTACATCGGCGGCGGCTTCTGGATCGGCGGGTATCTGATGAACACGGTGACCGTGCGGCATCCCGCGCAGAAATACCTCGACGAGATCGGCTGCCCATACAAGCAATATTCGAAGAACCTCTACGTGACGCCGGGGCCCCATGCATGCTCGAAGCTCATCGCGGCGTCGATGGACGCGGGCACGAAGATCCAGAACATGACGTCCTTCGAGGATGTCGTCCTGAGGGAGAAGAACCGCGTCGCGGGCGTCGTGATCAACTGGACGCCCGTCGAGGCGCTGCCCCACGAGATCACCTGCGTCGATCCGATCGCCTTGGAGTGCGACCTCGTGATCGACTCGACGGGCCACGACGCGTACGTCATCCAGAGCCTCGAGAAGCGGGGCCTCGCGAAGCGCGTCGGCGAGGGCGGTATGTGGATCGAAAAGTCCGAGGACGCGGTCGTGGAGCACACGGGCCTCGCGTACCCTGGCGTTGTCGTCGCTGGCATGGCGGTGTGCTCGGTGTACGGCCTCCCGAGGATGGGCCCGACATTCGGCGCGATGCTCCTCAGCGGAAAGCGCGCGGCAGAGGTCACACTCGAGCAGCTAGGGAAGGCGCCGAAGAAGAAATCCCGGTGACGCGACCCTCACACCGGCCGCGAGCCGACGAGCCACGGGGTCCCGGGGGCGTCTCCGCTCGGCGACTCGCGCCGCATCGTGACGCGGAAGCCTCTTGCTTCGAGGAGGCGGATCCACGTGTCGAGGGGGAACAGGCCCATCCTGTGCCGGTCCGTATGGACCTGCAGGCGGCCCTTGCGACGGACCAGGAAGACGAACGTCGTCTCGAACGTCGAGTCGCGCGGATTCGGATCGAAGATGTTCTCTACGAACGTGACGACGAGATCGCCCTTCGAGCGGGTCCATGTGGACGTGCTGCCTTGCTTGAATCCCTCCCGCGTGGACTCCGCGTACGTCAGGAAAACGCCTCCCGGCTTCAGGTGGACCCACGCCGTCCGGAACGCGGCGCGCAGCTCCGCCTCGGTCCGCATGTAGTCAATCGAGTCGAACACCGCGACCGCGTCGAATCGCGTGCCGAGCCGGACCGTCCGCACGTCTCCGAGTCGGTAAGCCACGGTCGGGTTGAGGCGTCTCGCGAACCGGAGCATCGTCCGACTTCGATCGATCCCCGTGACACGGAAATGCTTCTTGAGCGTCCAATCGAGATGGCCCCCGCCGCAGCCCAGGTGGAGCAGGGTCCGGGCAGGAATGCGCGCGTACCGCCGGATCAGGTCACGGGCGAACTCCGCTTCCTCGGCGTATTCCTCACGCGGGCTCATGATCGGCCAGAGCCATGCGAGATCCCGGTAGAGACGTCCGAATGACCTCTCCCCAAGTCGGTGCGCGGCCCTCATCTCCCGGCATCACGCCGTTGGGAAGCTGACCGTGTGGCCCTCCGCCTGGCGCTGAGTCTTCGCGACGGGCCGGATCCGGAAGCCCCGGTGTCGGCCGTACTTCTCCATGTGTTGGAGGAGGTAGCGTCCGCCGATGCGTCCCGTCGCCACGACGAGCGCGCGGAGCGGGGCGGGCAGCCGGGTCATCCGCCACAGGTCCTCGTCGATCTCCGTGAGGACGTGGCGCCACGCGCGGTACGCGACGTTGAACCGCGCCTCGTCGATCATCTCGTCGAGGTTGTAGAACTCTTCCCCGCGGAGCGTGCCGATCGGGACGAACGTAAGGGGCGCCGTGATGAAGTGGTTGTTCGGGATCTGCTCCATGCGGTCGATCAGGTCGACCGTCATCCAGGCGTCCTCGGGCGTCTCGCCCGGAAGGCCGAGGATGATCGTGTACGCGGGGAACCAGTGGTTCCGGTTCAGGATCTCCGTGCCCTGGACGACGACATCGGGCCACTCCTCCGCCGTGAAGGGCGCGGCCTTGCGGTGCAGGACGGCCTTCGAGAGGGCCGGGCTACCGGTCTCGATCCCGCTCTGGATTCCGATCCACTTGTCCGGCCTGGCATGGACGATCTTCGAGATGTCCTCGATCAGCCCGGGGTTCGTGACCGCCGCGCTCACCGTGCCATGCGTCGGGTAGCAGTGCGTGACGCCAGGTTGGTCCATGACGAATCGGAACAGCTCGCGCACGGCATCCTCGTTCGGCTCCATCGTGCGCCAGTTCTCGAGCTTGTACAGGAAGATGTCGTCCGAGTGCAGCTGGATCGAGTCCGCGCCCGCGCGGGCGTTCACGGCGATCTCCTCGCCGATGTAGTCGAGCGGAAAGTACCGCGCACGCCGGAGGGTGACCTCGCAGAACTCGCAGCCGCGGCCGCACCCGCGCATCACCTCGTTCATCGCGTGCATCGTCGGCCCGAGGATCTTCGGGATCTTGTCGACGCTCGGCGCGGTCGCGTTGTTGAACTTCATCACGGGCGGCGCGTCGCCCTGCTCGACGCGCGCGAGGACGTCCGAGGCGATGTGGTCGCACTCGCCCTGCACGATGTGGTCGATCCCGATAGACTCCTGCATCTGGGGGCGGACCTCGAAGTGCCACGTGCCCGGTCCGCCGAGGACGACCTTGTACTTCCGGTCCGGGACGTTCAGCTGGGCCATGAGCTCGAGGAACATCGCCTTCGTGTACGGCGTGAGGGTGCCGCCCATCGTGAAGGACATCGAGACGGGCCCGAGACCGAGCGGGTCCATCGAGTGCACGCCGACGACCTTCGTGTCGTCCGTGATGAAGTCCTGGACGTGGCGCGGGTCCGCGATCACGACGTCGTCGCGGCCGACCGCGTTCACGAGGTTCGATTCGATCTTCCTCAACCCGTAGGGCACGCGGATCGGGCGGCCTTGGGCGTCGACCTCGGGCGGGTCGGCGAGGATCCGGAACACGAGGCGGGAGATCCAGAAGTCCGTCGGGATGCAGCTGAAGAACGTCGCGAGCGGGACCTTCCGGAAGTCCGTCATCAGGGTGTAGTCTGCTGCGAGGACGTACTTCGCCATCGCTCCCCCACCTCGAGGGCGGCGGTTCCCGGTGCTACGCGGACCGCGGCCGGGAAGGCGTAGGGTGAATCCCGCGTAGATATATATTACGCTCGCTCGATGGTTCGCCCGTGGGCGAACGCAGGCGCGCCCCGGCCGTGAGGGGCGGGCGAAGGGCGCCACGGGACTGGCATGTGCCGCGCGCCGCGCACCTGTACGCGGACCCGTCGTCGCCGACCCTGGACCTGCTCGCCGTTTCGGGCTTCCTAAACGAGACCCTCGGCATCCGCTCCACGGTCCGCGGGGACTTCTTCACGGTGCATGGCGGGACGGACCTCGAGTCCCTCGCCCAGTCAATCGCCGCGACGAAGGTCCACGCCCTCGGACGACCGTTCGAGCCCCAGGAGCCCCTCTTCGGGGAGGTCCAGTTCGAGCTTCGCCTCCTGAGGGACCCTGCGAAGCGCGTGCCCGGGATCCTGTACGACGCATTCCGGTACGCCGACGTCCTGCGGAGCCTGCTTCCGCCGAAGGAGCGGAACCTGCGGACCCTCCACGTCGTCTTCGGGCACCGCCTGATCGGCACGTTCGACGAGGACGGCCGGTACCACGCGCGGACGGTCCTCTGCGGCCTCCCGTCCCTCGTGTCGACGTCGGGCCTCGTCGAGGCCCCCGCGAAGCCGCCGGAGTACTACAAGCTGAAGGCGCGCCTCTCGCTCGCCCTCGGTGCCGTCCCGTTCGACGCGGCGAAGGAACCCTTCGCGGGTCGTTTCGTCGACTACGACGACCCCCACCTCACGGAGGTCGCGAAGGGCTACGCCCTCCAGGCCGCTTGGTACCACGTCACGAAAGAGACCTTCTGCGACGACCCGGCGTGCCGGCTCTTCGACGCGCACTGGCAGTCCGAGCTCCTTGCCGCGCAGATCGCGTCGGGCCGGTTGTGCGTGCGCCACGCGACGGTCGCCGCGAGGATCCGGGCGCTCGCGCGGCAACGAAAGGGTTAAGGAACGCGCTCGCTTGGCTCGGGGCGCGGGTGGTACGATGGTCGAGGTCGGTCAGAAGGCCCCGGACTTCACGATGCTGAGCGACGAGACGAAGCCCGTGACGCTCTCGAAGGAGCTCGGGCACGGCCCCGTCGTCCTGTCGTTCTACGTCTTCGACTTCTCGAACACTTGCCAGGGCCAGCTGTGCGCGATGCGCGACTCCTTCGGGGATCTCCAGGCAATGGGTGCGAAGGTCTTCGGGATCAGCACGGACAGCCACCACAGCCACCGCGTGTTCAAGCAGCAGAATCAGATCAACTACCCGCTCCTGAGCGACTGGAACAAGGACGCGAGCAAGGCGTTCGGCGTACTGTACGACCGGCTCGGGGAATTCGGGCTGCGCGGCGTGTCGAAGCGTTCTGTCTTCGTCCTCGACCGGGACGGCGTCGTGCGGTTCAAGTGGGTCACGGAGGATTCCAAGATCCCGCCGGACGCCACGCGCGTCCTCGAGGAAGTCAAGAAGCTCGCGCGATGACGCCTGCGCGCTCGATGCCTTTATCCGCCTCCGTCGCATCGAAGGCGCGCATGGCGACGGTCGTCCGCGCGATCGATCCGGACGAGGCATACGGCGGCATCGTCGCCGCGATGCGGGCACGCGGGCGCGTGCTCGTCGCGTACTCCGGCGGCGTGGACAGCGGGCTCGTTGCCCGGATCGCGCACGACGCGCTCGGGCCCGACGCCCTCGCCGTGATTGCGGACGCGGAGTCCCTGTCCCGCCGCGAGCTGGACGAGGCCCTCGACGAGGCACGGGAGATTGGGATCCGCGTGGAGGTCGTCCGCACGTCGGAGCTCGCGAACCCCGCGTACGCGTCGAACCCCGCGAACCGCTGCTACTTCTGCCGCAAGGAGCTCGGCGCGGAGCTGAGACCCCTCGCCGCCCGCCTCGGGTACGACGTAGTCGCGGATGGCGTGAACGTCACCGACCTGGGGGACCACCGGCCCGGGATTCGCGCGATGGACGAGGAGGGCTTCTGGCACCCGCTCGTCGACGCCGGACTCGCGAAGGCCGACGTGCGGGCGCTCGCGCGCCGCCTCGGCCTGAGCTTCGCAGACAAGCCGAGCAACGCCTGCCTGTCGTCACGCATCGCGTACGGGGAGGTCATCACCGTGGAGAAGTTGCGCCGCGTCGAGGCGGCCGAGGAGACGATCCGGGCGCTCGGGTTCTCGGTCGTCCGCGTGCGGACCCACGAGGGGGTCGCTCGAATCGAGGTGCCCCTCGAGGACGTGCCGCGGCTCGTCGAGCCGGGCGTTGCGGAGCGGGTTGTCGCGGCCCTCCGGGAGGCGGGGTTCGTGTACGTGACCGTGGACCTGCGGGGCTACCGGAGCGGCTCGATGAACGAGGGCCTCTAGGCCTTCGCGACGAGATACCGGCAGTGGAGCCGGCTCAGGTCGTAGCAGTTCGGGCACGTCTTCGGCTGCTTGATCCACTTCTGGAGGCGCCGCGCGGTGTCGTCGCTCATCACGTGTTCCATCTCGCACGCCTCGTCGTGGTAGCGGCCCTCCGGGACGTGGAGCGCCTGGACGAGGAAGTACTCCATCGTGCAGTGCCGCTTCAGGATGCGGATCGCGTGGTCGCGGCCCTTCTTCGTAAGGGTCGCGCCCTCGTACTTCCGGTGCCGCGCGAGCCGGTCCTCCTCGAGGCGGTCGAGCATCTCCGTCACGCTCGACGGCGCGACCTTGAGGTAGTGGGAGATCTCGCCCGTGTGCGCGGGCCCTCGGTTCTTTTGGGTCAGGAGGTGGATGTACTTCAGGTACATCTCGACGTGCTCCGTCCACTCGCGGCCCGAGTCCTTCATCCCGATGTGCGGAACGCTCGCGCCGGTTAAATCCTTTGTACCGAACCGGGTCCAGAGAGGGTGACACCGATTTCGGTCGGCCTAAAACTTATATACGAAACTTTAATAGAACCGCAGGTCGGATTTCGGTCGTCCGAAAACCGAGGTGGCCCGATGGTCGTCGCGCAGTACCTCCTGACGTTCCGCGAGGTCCTCGAGGCCGCGCTTCTCTGCGCGATCATCCTCGCGTTCCTCGCGAAGACAGGGCGGGCGGCGATGACCCGGTACGCCTGGTATGGCGTCTACGGAGCCACGGCCGGGAGCTTCGCGGTCGGCGCGGGGATCTTGGTCCTGTACGGCCAGCTATCGACGGCGACGCGCATCCTTTTCGAGGGCGTCGCGGCCCTCGTCGCGGTCGCCGTGCTTACGTCGATGATCTACTGGATGGCCGTCCGCAGTCGCTCGATGCGCCAGGAAATCGAGGGGCGGGTCGAGGCCGCCGCCACGCAGCGCGCCCTCATCGGCGTGGCCTCCGTGACATTCGTCCTCGTCTTCCGCGAGGGCCTCGAGACGGTCCTCTTCCTCACGCCGTTCCTCGTGCAGGACGCCGCCCTGACGATCCTCGGCGCGGCCCTCGGCCTCGGCGCCGGGATCGTCCTCGCGTACGCGGTTTTCCGCGTCGGGCTCAAGCTCGACATCCGACGGTTCTTCTACTTCACGTCGGTCCTGCTCGTCCTCCTCGGCGGCGGCCTGCTGGGCTACGGCGTCCACGAGCTCGTCGTGTACGCGGAGAACTTCGGTGGGGCAAACCTCGGATGGTGGTCGTCCTCGGCGTTCGATCTCGGCCTGCCGGAGAGCGACCCTCTGCACAACAAGGGCGTCATCGGGTCGGTTCTCGCCGTGATGTTCGGCTACGACACGGACCCGGAGTGGGCGAGGGTCGTCACGCACGCCGCCTACCTCGCGGTCGCCCTGCCGCTCGTCATCCTGATCTACCGCCGCCCCGAGGCCGTCGCGCGCGTCGCGCGCCGCCTGCGTGCCCTGTTCCGTGCGGACGGCAAGACCTCGACCGCCCCCCTCGAACGCTGATGCGTCGACCGTCCGGCACGTCCGCTCAGGGTGAGATGCTTGTGAAGCCGTCGTCGGCTACGGCGAGATCTTGATGCACTTCGTCGGGCACGCCGTCTCGCAGGCCATGCAGTCGATGCAGTCCGACTCGCGGATCGGGTCGGACTTGTCCGTGCGAAACTTCGCCCAGTTCTCGCTCGCGTGGTCGAGCACCCCGATGTCGTTCCCGGTGCCCTTCTGGCCCGGATTGAGCTCCCACTCGAAGACGTCGACGGGGCAGACGTCCATGCAAACACCATCTGCGATGCACGCATCGAAGTCGACCGCGACGTGCAGCCCGTGGATGCCCAAGTTCGTCGGGTTCGGTTTCGCATCCGCATCTTCGCGCGTCGTGCCTTCCGCGAAGACCTTGTGCTCGTAGTGCGTGCCCGTCTCGGGATACTGGTCCGGCTTGTTCATGAAGTCCGGGTCGATGGGCTTGGGCGCCCAGTCCACTTTTTGCGTCATCCTTCCGTCTCCAAGCCTGGCCGAGAGTCCGACCCCTCCAAGGGGGCCGGGCGGGCGAGACATACCGCCCTCCTTTTTTATACTTCCGGTTTCACTTCGTAGACGCACACGCATCGCGCGTCGGGGGCGCGCGATCCGCCCACGTCGCGAAACCTATTTCGACGAGTCGCACGCTTCCCGCGACGTGCCGAGGCCCGAGCGGAGATTCGCAACGCGCGCGGTGCGCGGACGCCGTCGGAAGGGCCACGGGGCGATTGTCGAGCCGATTTACGCGACATCCGTGTGGGCGCTCGAGTCGTCCCGGCAGGGCGCAGCGTTCGCCGCGGCAACCGCGCCGCCGGCGTACTACACGCGCTGGGGCAACCCGACGGTCCGGGACCTCGAGGAGACCCTCGCCGACCTGGAGGGCGGCGCGAAAGCGCTCGCGACGGCCTCCGGGATGGGGGCGATCGCGGCCGCGATCCTCGCGTTCGTCGAGTCGGGCGATCGCGTCGTCGCGGGCGCGAGCCTCTACACGGCGACGACGGAGATCCTCACGCGCCTCCTGCCGAGGTTCGGCGTTCATGCGACGTTCGTCGACCCGCGCCGTCCGGGCGCGTGGCTCGACACGGTCGACGACGCCACGTCCGTCGTGTACGTCGAGACGCCCGCCAATCCGACGATGATGATCTCGGACCTTCGCGAGGCGGTCAAGGCCGCGCGATCCGTCGGCGCGAAGGTCCTCGTCGACAACACGTTCGCGACGCCCGTGAATCAGCTCCCGCTCGCCCTCGGCGCGGACGTCGCGCTCTACAGCGCGACGAAGTACTTCGGCGGTCACAGCGACGTCATGGCCGGCGCCGCGGTCACGTCGACCGGCCGCGCGTTCGAGCGTATCTGGTTCGCCTACAAACTCCTTGGCTCAAGCCTGAGTCCGTTCGACGCGTTCCTCGTCCGGCGAGGGATCAAGACCCTCGAGGTCCGGATGCAGCGACAGGCCGCCACGGCGCAGGCGCTTGCGGAGTTCCTCGAGGACCACCGCCGCGTGCGCGCGGTGCACTACCCCGGCCTGCGCTCGTTCCCGCAGCACGCCCTCGCGCGCCGGCAGATGTCCGGCTTCGGCGCGATGCTGAGCTTCGAGCCCCGCGGCGGCCTCCGCGCGGGCCGCCGTTTCGTCGAGTCTGTCGAGGTCGCGAACCTCGCGGTCAGCCTGGGCGGCGTCGACACGCTGGTCCAGCACCCCGCCTCGATGTCCCACGGCCCGCTCACGGACGAGGAGAAGCGGGCGAGCGGGATCTCGGAGGGCCTCGTCCGCGTCAGCGTCGGGCTCGAGGACTCTGCGGACCTCCTAGAGGACTTTGACCGGGCCCTGCGGAAGGCCGCCGCATAGGCCGTGACAGTTCACGTCCTCCCGGTTCCTGGACCCGTCGGGAATTCGTTGCCCTCCCACATCTCGGATGCCGTCGCAACGGACGCGGCCTGGGCGATGATCGCGAGGGCCGGCATGAGGTGGAGGAACGAGATTGCGTCCCCGGCGCCCGCGCCTTCGATTACGATTCGGATCTGTCGGTGTCCCGAGAGGCAGGGCTACCGTAGCGCACCCTCAAGCCGAAGCAGGTCCCGCTTCCAGTGGGAGGGGCTTCCGAACCCGCCTATTCCGTCCGACGCGACGACCCGGTGGCACGGGATCACGATCGCTACCGGATTGCGGTTCAGGGCCTGGCCCACGGCCCGCTGCGCGTTCGGCTTCCCGATCGCCTTCGCAATCTGGCCGTACGTCGCGACCTTCCCGTACGGGATCGCGCGGGTCGCCTCGTAGACCCTCCGCTGAAAGGGCGTCGCGCCGCCAAGGTCAACCTCGAGGTCCTCGAACGTCACGCGCTCGCCACGGAAGTAGCGTGCGAGGGCCGCCGCGACGCGGTCGCCGCGGGGCGTTCGGGTTCCGCGTGCGTCCGTCAGGTTGAGCTCGGTCAGCCGCCCGCGCTCCGTCTGGACCTCGACGCCGCCGAACGGCGTGTTAAGGATATATCCGTCCATCCACCGACCTCACGGGGGCCGAAGGCGGAGGTCCGGCATGGCCTTTTCGCCGCCGGACGACGACGGAACCAGTGGACTACCTAGATTTCGATGCCGAGCTCCTCCGCGCGCGCCTTGAGCTCCTGTTCCCGCTTCCGGAGCTTCTCCTCCCTGTCGAGGAGGTCGAATGCCTTCTTCTGGATAATCTTCACGCGCAACTCGACGTCCTCGCGCCAAGCGTCCATCTCCGGCCCGGCGAGGGTGCCCTTGGGCGTCTCGTCGACGCGCGCGCGCAGCTTCCCGATCTCCGACTCGAGCCGTCCGACCTTCGACATGAGCTCCTCCCGCTCGACCTGGAGCTCGCGCTCCTTCGCCTCGAGAACTTCCGCGCGTGCCTCGAGCGCCCTCTCGGACTCCCTGAGTCGCGTTTCGCGCTCGCGGTACTGCTCCTCGCGGTCGAGCACGTCGACCGCCTTCTTCTGGAGGAACTTCATGTTCTTCGAGACCTCCGCCTGCATCGCGTCCGCCTGGGCCTTCGCCTTCTCCGCCTCGTCCTTCATGGCGACGGCCTCCGTTCGCGCACCGGCGGAGAACCTCCGGTCCTCTTCGGCGGCCCGGAGACGATCCTCGATCTCCTGGCGCATCCGGTCGAGGACCTGCATGCCCTCCTGCAGCTCCTGGTCCTTCCGCACGAGGACGTCCTTCCGCCCGCCGATCTCTCCTTCGGCCGTCGCGAGCGACCGCTCCCTCGCTCGGATCTCGCTCTCCTTGCTGCCGAGGTCGATCATGAGGTTCTCAGCCCGTTGCAGTTCCGTGTTCAGGACGCGCTCGCGCTCGATGACGTCGGAGACCTTCGCCTCCGCCGAGGCCATGCGCGCCTCGAGGGCGCCCCGCTGCGCGTCGAGGTCCGCCTTGTACCTCGCCAGCTGCACGGCCTCCTGTTCCAGGACGGCTTGGCGCGTCCTCAGCTCGTCCGCGGAGACGGCGTACCGGTGGGCCGTGTCCCCGAGGCGGGCCTCGAGGTCCTGGAGCTGCTTCCCGCGATCTGCGAGCTCCTTCTCCTTCACCGTGAGGCGGCGCGTCGTCTCCTCGAGCTGCGCGGTCTGCGCCCGTAGGGCCCGCTGCGCGTTCTCCGCTTCCGTGCGGCGCGTCTCGAGCTGCGCCTGAAGGGCGACGATCTCCTCCGCTTGGCGCTTCGCCGCCCGCTCCGCGTCCTCCGCGGCGTTCATCCGCCGCTGGCCCTCGACGATCAGGCGCTCCGCCTGCGAGGCCTGCTCGCCGGCCGCGTCGCGCGTCTCCTCGAGCTGGCGCGTCTCCTCCGTCCGCTGCGCGGACCACGAGGAGCGATCGCCCTCGAAGGACTGCCGCTGCCGGAGGAGCTCCTCCTCCATCGTCCGCAGCTCCGCGAGGCGCTTCTCGGAGCGCCCCCACGTCGCCGCGGCGTCGGCGTCCTTCTGGGTCTGGGCCTTCCCCGCATCCGCGAGCTTCGCCCGTTCCACCTCGAGC
>Ga0247727_10015603_pt1 | contig 12423 bp, 11 predicted proteins | sample WisWelCaveWW1625_FD_202498 | JGI IMG/M metagenome (GOLD analysis project Ga0247727, IMG submission 202498) | Biofilm microbial communities from Wishing Well Cave, Virginia, United States - WW16-25 | ecosystem: Environmental > Aquatic > Deep subsurface > Groundwater > Cave microbial mat | place... | reverse complement strand
GACCGAGTCGCCGTCGTCGGAGGAGTCGCGGCGAACTCCGAGCTTCGCGCATCTCTCCCAAATGTGCGCTTCGCGCCGCTCGATCTGTGCACCGACAACGCCGCGATGATCGCCTCGGCGGCGCGTTACGTCGAGGTACTTCCGTACCCTGGCTACCTTGGACTCGATGCATACGCGTCCTTCTCATGACGGTGCCTGACACCACCCCACGCAACCATGCGGGTTTGCGGCGTATGGGTGTCAGACACCGACGTTTTGCGCTTCTCGCTGGCGGAGTCGCGATCGTCCTCCTGCTCGCGACGGGCGCGCGAGCCCAGGAGCCGACCGTCTCCTCGATCGACGAGGCCGGCTGGCAGGGAGTCCTAGGAGTGCGCGCCGCCGTCTCGACGGCCCAGCGCTACGTCGTCTTGCTCGAGCCGGCCTCGCTCGCGGACCGCGTGCGCGACGCCGGAGGGCGCGCGTCGGAGTCCGACATGCGTGCGTGGACGGCGTCCGCCGTCGGACAGCAGGAGCAGTTCCTGGCCCGCCTGTCCGCTGCGGGAGCTCGAATCGCTCCCGAGCACCGCTATGCGAAGGTGATCAACGGGTTCTCGGCCAGGCTCGACCCCACGTCGCTCGCGCTGCTCGAAGGTGACCGTGAGGTCGAAGGCGTCTTCCCGGTGCGGATCGCCTATCCAGCTCAGACCGAAGGCTCGGGCGGTGTCTTGCCTTCCTCCGTCGCCGATCTCGAGCTCCCCGGCCTCGACGGCACTGGAGTCACCGTCGCGCTGCTCGACACCGGTGTCGACCCGTCGCATCCCTACCTGCGCCGGAGCGTCCTCTCGGGAGTAGACGTCATCAACCCGGGGAGCGGCGGCATCGCGCAGCCGCATCCCACGATTCCCGGCCGGCCGGAGCGTCACGGAACCGAGCTCGCCGGCATCGTCACCGGCTCGGAGGGACCGGACGGTCTCCACGGCATCGCGCCCGGTGCCTCGATCCTTCCGGTCCGCGTCGCCGGCTGGCAGCCGGACTCGGAAGGCGGGTACACGGTGTACTCACGAACCGATCAGATCCTCGCTGGCCTCGAGGCCGCTGTCGACCCGAACGACGACGGCGACGCCCATGACGCCGCGCGGATCGCGTTGATCGGAGTGGTGGAGCCGTATGCCGCGTTCCCGGACGGACCCCTAGCGCGGGCTGTCACCGGAGCCGCGGACCTAGACACCCTGACGATCGTTCCGGCGGGCAACGACGGTCGTGCGGGGCCGGGTTACGGCAGCATCGCCGGCCCCGGAGGCGCGGCTTCGGCGGTCACCGTCGGCGCCGCTGACGGGCGTCTCGCAGCGCCCACGGTCCGGGTGCACGTTCGCGCCGGGCTCCGGGTGCTTTTCGAGGACACCGTTCCGCTCGGCGGAGCTCCGTCGGAGACGGTGACTGCGGACGTCATCCTGGTGAACCGCGCCACGGCGGCGAAGGGAATCTCCGGGCTCTTCTCGACCGACGGCCTGAGCAGCGTCGCGGGCCGCGCCGTGCTGCTACCCCGAGGTGTGCTCTCCGACGACACCGTCGAGGAGGCCACGGCCGCCGGCGCCCTGGCGGTTCTCGTCGACGGGCCGCTGCCCGCGGGCGCGTTCAGCCTCGACGTTCCTGCCGGAGTCCCCGTCGTGGGTCTTGCCGACGGGCTGGTGCGCGAGGTACGCGCCCTGATCGCGGCGGGCATCCCGGTGACGGTGGCGATCGGCGGCGTCGATATCGCTGAACGCGAAGGGGGAGGGTCGATCGCCTCGTTCTCGTCGCGAGGGCTTGCGTTCGGCGGCGGCGTCAAGCCCGATCTCGCAGCGCCGGGCGTCTCGGTCCCGACGTCCGAGCCCGGCCGAGGCGACGAGGGTGAGATCCGCTTCGGGACAGTCAGCGGGACGAGCGCTGCGGCGGCGGTGACGGCGGGAGTCGCAGCGATCCTCGCCGAGGGCCGCCCCGGCGTCGGTGCTGTCGGGCTGCACGGGCTCCTCGTCGGCTCGGCGCAGAGGTCCGACCTCGACCCGACAGCTTCGGGTGCCGGTCTCGTCGACCTCCGTGGAGCGGCGCAGCTGGAGGTGTTCGCGGATCCGGCGGCCCTCTCGTTCGGCACGGCGACGGCGAGCCCGTCCGGAATCGAGCGAATCGTCCGCGTGCACAACGTCTCGACTCGCCGTCTCGTGATCTCGATCGGGAACGCTTCACTTGCGCCGAAGGGAGTCGAGATCACGACTGACCCGGAGCGCGTTCGGTTACGGCCGGGGGCGAGCGCCGAGGTCGTGGTTCGCGCGGACACGTTCGATCTGTCGGACGAGGCCGGGATTGCGACGGGGGAGCTCGTTCTGCGAGCCGGCGACTCGCCCGAGGTGCACATACCGTGGGCGGTTGCGGTTCCGGCGACCGTCGACCTCATCTCACGAGTCACGCTCGTGCCCACCGACGAGCGCGTGTCGGACGCGACACCTGCGGTTCTCACTCTCGTGGCGGGCGCCGTGACGGCGACGCCCGACCCTCAGGTCCGGGCGGTCGACCTCCTCGAAGTCCAGCTTTGGCGGGGAAAATCTCTCCTCGGAGTGCTTGCGCGGCGACGAGAGCTCCTGCCCGGCCGCTACACGTTCGGGCTGACCGGCAGAGGGTCGACCGGAGCGCGGCTGCGGGCCGGGTCGTACACGATTCGCGTCGTCGCATGGCCTGGGGACGGGACGCGCAGACAGGCCGAGACGATCGAGTATCGCGTCCGGTGACGAGCCCTATACTCGCCCCCGTCTAGACGAGCCAGGAGGCGTAGCTCCATGTCAACTGCCGAGGCGGAGTCCCATCTCCGCGAGAATCCGTTCGAGCTGGCGAAGGCGCAACTCCGCCAAGTGGGCGAGATCTTCGCGCTCGACCCGAATCTGATTCGCGTTCTCTCCGGGTGCAAGAAGTCGGTCGAGGTCTCGATCCCCGTGTCGATGGACGACGGGTCGACTGGCGTCTTCCAGGGCTATCGCGTGACCCACAACATCGCGCGCGGTCCGTCCAAGGGCGGCATCCGCTACCACCCCGACGTGACGCTCGACGAGGTCAAGTCGCTCTCGATGTGGATGACGTGGAAGTGCGCGCTCATGGGACTGCCGTTCGGCGGCGCCAAGGGCGGAGTGGTCTGTAACCCGAAGACCCTCTCCCTCACTGAGCTCGAGCGCCTCACGCGGCGTTACACGAGCGAGATCATCAACGACATCGGCCCCGAGCGGGACATCCCCGCACCCGACGTCGGGACCGATGGCCGGGTGATGGCCTGGATCTTCGACACGTACTCGATGAACAAGGGCCACTCGGTGCTCGGAGTCGTGACCGGCAAGCCGCTCTCCGTCGGAGGATCGCTCGGTCGTGTCGAGGCGACCGCTCGCGGCGCGCTGTATTGCATGCAGGGGCTCGCGATGAAGCAGAGCCGTCGCCTGGACGACTTCTCCGTCGCGGTCCAGGGCTTCGGCAACGTGGGAGCAAACCTGGCTCGTCTGCTCGACCTCGAAGGCACCAAGATCGTCGCGGTCTCGGACTCGGGTGGGGGTGTCTACAACGCGAACGGCCTGGACGTGCCCGCGACGCTTGCGCACAAGCAGGAGCACGGGACGCTTGCCGGCTTCGCGAACGCCGAAGCAGTCACGAACGAGGAGCTCGTCGAGCTCCCGTGCGACATCTTCGCGCCGTGCGCGCTCGAGCAAGTGGTGACGGAGGAGAATGCGGATCGCGTGCAGGCGACTGTGATCTGCGAAGGGGCGAATGGACCTGTCACGCCGACTGCAGACGCGATCCTCGAAGACCGCGGTGTGCTGGTTCTCCCCGACGTCCTCGCGAACGCCGGCGGCGTGGTCGTCTCCTACTTCGAGTGGGTGCAGGGTCTTCAGGAGTACTTCTGGAGCGAGGACGAGGTCAACGCGAAGCTCCGTGACATCGTCGCGCGCGCATTCGAGGAGGCGTGGCACACCAGCGAGAGTCGCGAGATTCCCCTGCGCATGGCCTCGTACGGGCTGGCGGTTCAGCGGGTGGCGGAGGCGACGACGACGAGAGGCCTGTACCCGTAAGGCACTTCCCCGCCCGAGGCGGAGAAGTGCCAGGGGAGGGCACGTGTCCCGGCAGGTTGTCGTCTATACGGCCGAGGGGTGCGCGCTGTGCGGGCGCGCCATCGAGGTAGTGCGCGCGCTTCAGAGCGAGTTGGCGTTCGAGCTCGAGCTCGTCGACATCGGCGGCGAGCCGGAGCTCGAGGCTCGGTATCGAGAGCACCTGCCCGTGGTCGAGATCGACGGGGAGCGCGCCTTCACGTACTTCCTGGATGCAGAGGCGTTGCGGCGACGGCTTTCCCGATGACCTGACGGTTCCGGCGGCGGCGGTTCGGGTACCACTGGCAGAATCGTGACGCTTTGTCACAAACCATCCACGGGGGGAGAACGTGCCGGAACGCTTGACCGTTGGTGTCGCAGCCCGTCTGAGCAGGTACCTCCAGGTTCTGACCCAAGCGAGGAAGATGGGCAAGGAGCGGATCTCCTCCCAGGAGATCTCGGAGTACACGAACATCAACGCGACCCAGATCCGTCGCGATCTCTCTGCGTTCGGCAGGTTCGGCAAGCGCGGTGTCGGCTATCGAACCGAGGCCCTGCTGGACGAGATCCGCCAGATCCTCCGGACGCAAGGCCAGCACAACATCGCTTTGGTCGGCGCAGGCCGGCTCGGAAGCGCGATCGCAAGCTCGCCGATCTTCGCCGAGCACGGCATCAACGTAGCCGCGATCTTCGAGAACGACCCCGACAAGATCGGCCAGCAGGTCGGTGGTCAGCTCGTCAGCTCCGTCGACGAGATGACGGACATCTGTCGGGAGCGAAATATCATCGTCGGCGTCATCGCCGTTCCGGCGGAGACCGCTCAGGACGCCGTCGACTCGCTGATCGGCGCGGGCGCGAAGATCATCTTCAACTACTCGGAGGCGCTGCTCGACGTCCCCTCGGACGTGAGCGTGCACACCTCCAACCCGGCAGTCGATCTTCTGTACGCCCTCTACTTCCATCTCACGTAGGCGCGCGCACGTAGAGGAGCCAAGTAACAGACTGTTGCTTGGCAATGATGGATAGCGCGCTATGAGAATTCTGCTCTGGCACGGGTATCTCCTGGGCGGGACGGGCTCGAACGTCTACACGCGGCAGCTGGCCCGCGAGTGGTCGCGCCTCGGCCACGACGTCACCGTCTTCAGCCAGGAGCCCCATCCCGAGCGGTACGACCTCGGTGGGGCGCGCGTCGTTCGCCCGGATGTCGGCGGCCTGCTACCCGTCTTCGTGCTCGACCGCTACGAGGGCTATGAGGTCAAGCTGCTCCAGGACTCCACGCACGCGGAGCTCGAGGGCTGGATCGAGGCGAACGCAGCGGCGCTGCGGCAGGCGCTTCCGGCCGATCTCGTCTTCTGCAACCACGTGCTTCTCGGCGGTGCCGTCGGGGCGGCGAGCGGGGCGCGCTACGCGATCAAGGCGCACGGCTCGGAGCTCGAGTACTCGATGCGCGGGCGGCCCGAGCTCGAGCGCTGGGGGAACGAGGTTCTCGAGCGTGCGGCGGCGGTATTCGTGGGCTCAGGTCATATCCGCGAGGTGCTCGAGGACGTGTGCGGCCACGTCGACCGCGTGTACGAGGTGCCGCCTGGCGTCGACATCGACGAGTGGCGGCCCCAGGCCCGCGAAGATGCGCTGAAGGGGTTGATCGCCGAGGCCGAGCTCGACCCGCCCAATCCCGGAAACGTGAACGAGCGCCTCCCGGACGAGAGGAACGCCGAGAGGCTCACCTCGTTTCTCGCCGGCGAGCGGCCTACGGTCGTCTACTTCGGGAAGCTTCTCTACAACAAAGGCGTCCACGTTCTGCTCGAGGCTCTCGAAGAAGTCGACGCCCGCGCCGTGATCGTCGGCTTCGGCGACTACCGGGGCGACCTCGAGCGGCTGGCCGATCCCGCGCGAACGCTCTTCACGGGTCCTCTCGACCATCGCCATCTCGTCCATTTGCTTGCGTTGGCGGAGGGGTGCGTCGTTCCGTCGATCTTCCCGGAGGCCTTCGGCATGGTCGCCGCCGAAGCCGCTGCGACCGGCTGCCCGCCGCTCGTCGCCCGCCACTCGGGTCTCGCCGAGATCGCGGAGGGGCTCGAGGCCGAGTATCCGCCAGAGCTGAGACACCTCACCTCGTTCGCGACCGGCGATGCCGGTGACCTGCGCGCGAAGCTCACCGCGCTCCTGTCGCTCTCGCCGACCCAGCGTGGAGAGATCGAGGCGGCGGCGCGTCGGGCGGCGGTCGAGCGCTGGAGTTGGCGCAGTGTCGCCGAGCGCCTGCTTCTTGCTGCTCAATCCGAGCCGGGCGCACGTTGACCCGGCCGCAGCGCTGATCCATGATCGCGCGCGGAGGTCATCGAGATGCCATCGAGGAGACTCACGAGTGGGATCGGGATCGCCGTGGTGGCCGCAAGCGCCATGGCAGTGGCCGCTTTTGCTCTCCTCCGTGACGAGGAGATCCCAGCGAGTGGAGACATGATCGCGTACGGCTGCCGCGAGCCGAAGAACGTCTGGTACGCGGTTTGCGTGATTCGGCAAGACGGAACGGATCGCAGGCGTCTCACTACCCGGCTCCCAACGACCGGATCGGCGTGGTCGCCCGACGGACAGCGGGTCGTCTTCACGCGCCACCAGGAGGTCGGCGAGTCCACCAAGTTCACGGACGACGATGTGTTCGTCATGGACGGCGACGGCGACGGCGTCCGACAGCTGACGGAGGAGAATCCCGGGTTCCACTCCGGGCAGCCGACTTGGTCGCCCGACGGTCGCGAGATCGCGTTCGTGCGCGGACCTGCGCTCGCGGCGGGGATCGGACAGCCGGGCAGCCTCTTCGTCATGGCCGCGGACGGCTCCGACGTACGACGGTTGACTCGCGGGGCGCTCGACAGCGGGCCCGCGTGGTCGCCGGACGGTCGCGAGATCGTGTTCAGCCGGGCGAAGGACTTCAACTCACCGCGGGGCATCTGGGTGGTCGGTCTGGTCGGCGGAGAGCCACGCCAGCTCACGCGCACGGTGGACTACTTCGACACGTCTCCCGCGTGGTCTCCGGACGGAATGCGGATCGCGTTTGCCCGCGCGATACCTCTGCAGACCGAATTCGACGGCAAGTCTGCGATCTACGTGATGAACCGGGACGGCACCGGGCTCGAGCTCGTCCTCCGGCATCAGCACTTCGCACGCGCCTCGCTTGGGCTAGCCTGGTCTCCCGACGGCCGAACGATCGCGTTCGAGACCTCACCGATCCCTGAATGCACCGCGATCTCGCTGGTCGACGTCGCGAGTGGTGCTGTCCGTCCGCTGACGACGTGCACGCGGTCAAGGGAGTCGGCCGTCTCACCAGCCTGGCAGCCGGACGCAGACGCGGGAGAGCCGTGATGCTTCAACTACTGTAGTGCGCCGATGGCAGACGAGCAGCGTCTTTCGCCGGACGAGCTGATCGCGCGCTCGCGCGCGCAGTTCGAGGCGGCAACGGACTTCACGGTCGCGGTCGAGGAGGAGTTCGCGATCCTTGATCCGGGGTCGCTGGACCTCACGAGCCGGTTCGAGGACGTCCAAGCAGCAGCCCGCGGGACGCCGCTCGAGGAGCACCTCATCGGTGAGCTGATCGCCTCCGAGGTCGAGGTCCGAACGGGCCGTCAGGAGACGTTCGCAGACATTCCCGGCGCGATGGCGGAGCGGCGGGCCGAGCTCCGTGCGCTCGTCGAGCCGATGGGACTCCTCCTCGGCGCGACGGGCACGCATCCCTGGGCGGACTGGAAGAAGCAGCGAATCATCGACACGCCGCACTACAGGCGAAACGACGAGCTGCTCCGCTACGTCGTGTGGCGCAACAACTCGTTCGGCCTGCACGTGCACGTTGCGATCAACGGACCGGACCGGGCTATCGCAGTCGTCGCCGCAATGCGCAACTTCCTTCCGGAGCTCCTCGCGCTCTCGGCCAGCTCCCCGTTCGTCGAAGGAGTCAACACGGGCCTACATTCGGCGCGGACGCAGATCTTCACCCGCTTCTTTCCACGCTGCGGAGTCCCGGACGCCTTCTCCTCCTGGGACGAGTACGAGCGCTTCGTCCGCTTCCTCTACGAGACGGGCTCGATCACGGAGCAAACGCAGCTCTGGTGGAGCGTCCGCCCGCACTTCGCGTTCCCCACGGTCGAGATCCGCATCTGCGACGGGCAACCGGAGCTTGCGGAAGCGCAGTCGCTCGCCGCCTTCGCGGCGTCCCTCACCGCGCGCGTTGCGCGCGCCTACGACGAGGGTGCACCGGTCGCTCCGCTGCCCCATCGGCTGATCGAGGAGAACTTCTGGCGCGCGATCCGCTACGGGCTGTCGGGAGAGCTGCTCGAATTCGAGCGCGGCGAGGCGATACCGGCAAGGCAGCGGATCGAGGGGCTGATCGAGTGGGTGTTGCCCGTGGCGGAGGAGATCGGCGCAGCTTCGTATCTCGCGGTCCCCGAGCGGAATGCCTCCGAGCGCCAGATCGAGCGCTTCGAGGACGGGGCGACGCTCGAAGAGATCTATGCGGAGCAAGTGCGCGCCACGGAGACGATCGGTGGCTGAGAGCGAGCTTCCGACCGAGGAAGAGCTCCGCGACGCCCTTGACCGGATCGCCGTAGCCGATGTCCTCCTGCAGGCGCTCTCTGCGACCGCCTCGCTCGGTTTCCGACGGGTATCGCCGGAAGCGCGCGATCTCCCGCAGGCGCGCTTTGCGATCGAGGCGCTCCGTGCGCTCGAGCCCGTGCTCAGAGAAGGCGGTGTCGAGGACGCTGTCATTCGTGACCTGGAGCAGGCGCGCGCCAACCTCCAACTCGCTTACGCGAAAGCGGTCTCCGAGGCCGAATCGGACACGTCAGAATAGTGCATTGCGAAGCGCAATGCACAATGTCATACTGAGCGAGTGAGCCAACTCGTCACGCGCATCGACGACGACCTCGCGCGCGACCTCGACGCGCTCGTCGCCGAGGGTGTCGTGGAGTCGCGCTCGGATGGGGTGCGCACGGCGCTTCGCGAGCTGATCGACCGCCACCGGAGGCGGCGGATCGCCGAGGAGACGATCGCCGCATATACCGCGCAACCCCAGACCGAGCAGGAGGTCGGGTGGGCCGACGAGGCAACTGTCCGGATGATCGAGGAAGAGCCGTGGTGACGCCCTTGCAGGGTGAGATCTGGTGGGCGGAAACCGAGGAGCGCAAGCGCAGACCCGTCGTGGTCGTCACCCGTTCGCATGCAATCCCGATCCTCACGTGGATTGTCGTAGCGCCGGTGACCCGAAGCGTCCGTGGCATCAGAACGGAGATTCCTCTCGGGGAGGACGAAGGTCTCGCCGTGTCGTGCGCGGCGCGCTTCGACAATCTTCAGCCGATGCGGAAAGGCTTCCTCACTGAACGGGCCGGCATTCTGAAGCATCCGCGTCTTCAGATCTGTCGCGCGCTCTCGGCCCTCGCAGACTGCTGACGCCCGGCGCTCTCGCAGCTTGTGATACATAATCCGCCGCGCCGGGGCGACTCGGCGCTCACTTTGTGACGGCCACGCTGACCGGAGGATCATGGACTTTTTCGTAGATCACGCCGTCGGGTTCGCGCTTGCGTGCGCGGCCGTGGCGGTTCTGTACGGGCTGTATCTCACCTGGTGGCTGCTCAAGCAGCCGGCCGGCAACGAGAAGATGCAGGAGATCGCGCGCGCGATCCAGGAGGGTGCCGGGGCGTACCTGCGAAAGCAATACACGACGGTGGCTGTGGTCGCGATCGTGCCGTTCTTCGTGCTCGGCTTCTACGACAAGCTGGGCTGGGGCACCGCGTTCGGATTCCTGATCGGCGCGCTCTTCTCGGCGGCTGCCGGCTTCATCGGGATGAACGTCGCCGTGCGCTCGAACGTGAGAACGGCCGAGGCCGCCCGAGACGGCCTGCAGCCGGCGTTCAAGGTCGCGTTCCGGGCGGGATCGGTGACCGGTCTCCTCGTCGTCGGGCTCGGGCTCCTGGGCGTGGCCGGCTATTACTGGGTGCTCACCGACTGGATCGGCAACAGCCCCGGCTCCGCAGTCGACGACCTCATCGGCCTCGCGTTCGGCGGCTCGCTCATCTCGGTGTTCGCCCGTCTCGGCGGCGGCATCTACACGAAGGCGGCTGACGTTGGCGCCGATCTGGTGGGGAAGATCGAGGCGGGGATCCCAGAGGACGATCCGCGCAACCCCGCGGTCATCGCCGACAACGTGGGCGACAACGTCGGCGACTGCGCAGGCATGGCGGCTGACCTCTTCGAGACGTACGCGGTCACCGCGGTCGCGGTAATGCTGCTCGGGATCGGCTTCGAGCAGGCCGACCTCTGGCTCTATCCGCTCGCCCTCGGCGGCATCTCGATCCTCTCCTCTGTGATCGGGACGTTCTTCACCCGCGTCAGCAGCGGTCAGAACGCGATCATCAACGCCCTCTACCGCAGCGTGCTGGTGGCCACCGTGCTCTCCGCCATCGGCTTCATCCCAGTGACGATGGCGTACGACGGAGGCGAGTTCGAGTTCTGGCACCTGTACGGCTCGGCGCTCATCGGCCTGGCGGTGACGTTCCTGCTCGTCGCGATCACCGAGTACTACACGGGAACGCGCTGGAAGCCGGTGAAGGACATCGCGAGCGCGTCCCAGACGGGCCACGCGACGAACATCATCTCGGGCCTCGCTGTCGGGATGCAGGCGACGGCGCTTCCCGTGATCGTGATCGCAACCGGAGTCGTCGGCGCGTACTACGCCGCAGGCGAGAACCTCTACGGCATCGGGGTCGCGGTCATGGCGCAGCTCTCCATGGCCGGGCTCATCGTCGCTCTCGACGCGTACGGTCCGGTGACGGACAACGCCGGCGGTATCGCCGAGATGGCAGACCTGCCCGACTCCGTTCGCGGGATCACGGATCCACTCGACGCGGTCGGCAATACGACGAAGGCGGTCACGAAGGGCTACGCGATCGGCTCGGCCGGTCTCGCCGCCTTGATCCTCTTCGACGAGTACGGCCGGAGTCTCAACGAAGAGGGGCTGACGACGTTCTTCTCGCTCGACAACCCATGGGTCATCGCGGGGCTCTTCATCGGCGGGCTCATGCCGTTCCTGTTCGCCGCGCTCGCGATGCAGGCGGTCGGGCGCGTCGGCGGCCAGGTGGTCGAGGAGGTGCGCCGCCAGTTCCGTGAGAACCCGGGGATCATGGATTACACGGCCCGCCCGGACTACTCGAACGCGATCGGCATCGTCACGGGCTCGGCGATCAAGGAGATGATGGCGCCGGCGCTGATCCCGGTGCTCATCCCGATAGTCGTCGGGATCATCAGCGTGGAGATGCTGGGCGGCCTCCTCATCGGGACGATCGTCACCGGCCTCTTCCTCGCGATCGCGATGACCTCCGGTGGAGGCGCCTGGGATAACGCGAAGAAGACGATCGAGGACGGGCTCTACGGCGGCAAAGGCTCAGATGCACATGCGGCCGCGATCACGGGCGACACGGTCGGCGACCCCTACAAGGACACCGCCGGCCCGGCGATCAACCCGATGATCAAGATCGCGAACATCGTTGCGATCCTGATCATTCCGCTCCTCGTCTCGATCCACGGGTAGCGGTACTGACATGTCACCACAAGGGGCGGCGTTAAGCCGCCCCTTGTGTGTTGCACGGCGATCGACGCAGGAATAGGATGCGAGCGCTTCAGGGCCGGCCCTGTGGGGGGCCGTCAACGTCGAAAGGGGAGACAGAACATGCGATTGAGATTCCCGCGGCCGGCGCGTCTTGCTGTGCTAGCGGTATTCGGCGTCGCGGCACTTGCGTTCACCGCATTGGGTGTCGCAGCGTCCGATCCAGAGTTCGCACCGGAGGGATCGGGAGCGACAAGCTTCGTACCACGCAGTCTGAGCTCGGAGACCGCGGTCGTCGTAGCTCAGCTGTCCGGGAAGTCAGCGGCCGCGGTTCAGGCCGACACCGGACGGAAGCTCACGCGAGCAGAGAAAGACCAGATCAAGGCCCAGCTGAAGAGCAGTCAGGATGCCCTCAGGCCTCAGATCGAGGCCGCCGGAGGGAAGGTCCTGGCGCAATTCCAGTCGGCCCTGAACGGAATCAAAGTCGAGATTTCGTCGGACAAGATCAGCCGGCTCGCAGCAATTCCAGGTGTCACGGGGATCCTCTCTGTGGCCGTGCACGAGCGGGACAACGCGACAAGTGTTCCGTACATCGGTGCTCCCACCGTGTGGAACGTCGGGCCAGCGCCGAACCTGCGGGGCGAAGGGATCAAGATCGGTGTGATCGACACCGGCATCGACTACACGCACGCCAACTTCGCCGGCCCGGGTACTGTCGCTGCCTACACGGTCGCGAATGCGGCGGACACGCTGCCTGCGAACCCG
>Ga0247727_10015602_pt1 | contig 12424 bp, 12 predicted proteins | sample WisWelCaveWW1625_FD_202498 | JGI IMG/M metagenome (GOLD analysis project Ga0247727, IMG submission 202498) | Biofilm microbial communities from Wishing Well Cave, Virginia, United States - WW16-25 | ecosystem: Environmental > Aquatic > Deep subsurface > Groundwater > Cave microbial mat | place... | reverse complement strand
TGAAATTGCTTTTCGCATTCGACGATAGTCGGCGCGGCGGCAAGATAGAAAATCGTCGGCACTGTCATCGACTCGATGTCATCACGCTGAAGCTCTTTTTTTTCCGTTGCACTTTTCAATTGCAGCCGCATTTTGCCTTTGAAAAAGCCAAAGATGAAACGCTCGTAATGCTGCCGCCGGCTCCACTGATCTTTCGCATGATGATTCGGCACCAGCGCGAGGCAGTGCAACAATCTCGGCGGCTGCGCGACTTGATCCGGCACGCTGAAGGTTTTGAGATCGACCACTTCGTTCAGAACGCGCAAATCAAATCGATCCGGATCGGTGTGCGGCGTCGCGCCTTCAGTGCTCAAATGCGGAATGGCGTGTTGCCGCAAAAAGCGAATCAGCGTCGCTTCGCAGGTTTTGCCGAGCGCGATTTTCGCCAGTCGTTGCGCCGCATCGTCTTTGTAACCCATCCGGTCAAAGGTGTAATTCAGCGACTGCAACGCGTAACGCAGGCCGGCTTCGACATCTGCCGGCAAAATCGCCAAACAGATCATTTCTTCAGCGCGCATCCTCCATCCAGCCTGTGAATTTGCAATTTAATTAACAGAAGCGCAACAAAAAAATTTGCGTCTGAGGAAAAAATGTGTAATATTTATCTTTTATAATCCACAGTGAAAAAAACAATTTCCAACGGATGAGAAACGGCCAAAGGATAAAGTTAAACCTATGCCATCTTTCCAAGTCGATCCAAAAAATCAAATGAACGATCTTGACAGCCGTCGCTGGCTGCAATTTCAGAAAAGCTGGTTCATGTTGGATTCGGAAACTCCGGCTGAGTTCATCAACTTTTTTACCAAAAAATTTTCTCACAATAACAATCTTGCCGATCAAGACAAACCTTCGAGACCAAAACGCCGGCGTTCGCGTGTGGGAATTTTTTCGGAGAATGTCAAAACTTTTCAACCGATTATTGCAGCGCTTGGCCGCGAGGCAATCACATTAACCGATTCGCTTTTAACGCCGAGCCGTGATGTTTTGCAAGAATCGACGCTGGATTATGTCATCGTCGATTTGCGAAAAATTTTTGCGGATGAAGAAAATTACGCCCGGCCGAAAGATCGGTGGCTGCAACGCTTGCAGGCCGCCGTCGCGCTGATGAAACCAAAAAGTTACTTGACGATCTTCTTGTGCAATCTGGAAACGGATTCTCACTACCAACCACTGGCGTGGGAATTCGGCCAGGCCGTTGGAAAATTTCTTACCATGAAAGACGAGAAGATCGGCTGCAAAATCGGAAAAACAAAATTGAAAAAATCAAATTCTACGAATAAAGCCATTGTTAAAAGCGGCGGCGAAGCGGTTTATTGCCTCAATTTTCGCCGCCAGTTGGAAGAGCAGCCGGTTGCGCCAAATTTGTTTTCTGCTCATCATAATGACGCTGCTCAAAATTCCGAAAGCAAATTCAGCGAAACTGATTCACGCGCGTGGTTCGTTGTCAAGCCGCCGCCGCGCGAGAAGAATGTTTTATTGCATCCCGCCAAATTTCCCGAGCCGTTGATCGAGCAATTTATTCAGCGTTTCACGCAGCCGGGCGAGCGCGTTCTCGATCCGATGGCCGGCACCGGCAGCGCTCTCATCGCGGCAACGTCCTGCAATCGCGAAGCATACGGCGTCGAATTAAATCAAAATTTCTGCGATATCATTCGACAGCGCTTCGAGTCACAACCAGCCAATTCGATTTGGAAAGTGGCCTGCGGCGATGCGAGCCTCGCGGAAACTTACAACGCGCTGCCGAAATCTTTTCATTATATCATCACCAGCCCGCCATATTGGGACATGCTGCGGATGAAAGGCGCGGAAACGCAGCAGAAACGCCAGCAGGCTGGTTTGCTGCAATTTTATTCCGACGACGCAGCCGATGTCGGCAATATTTCCGATTACGAAAATTTTCTCGAAAGCCTCGTTAAAATTTATCATCAAGTCGGCGCGCGTCTCGAGCCGGGCCGGTTCATGACGATCATCGTTAAGAACGTCAAAAAGAAAGGCCGGATTTTTCCGCTCGCGTGGGATTTGTCGCTGCGTCTGCGCGAAAATCTTATCCTGCATCGCGAGCAGTTCTGGTGTCAAGACGATCAGCGTTTGGCGCCATTTGGCTATCGCTACGCATGGGTGAGCAATACGTTTCACCATTATTGTCTGCATTTTCAGAAACCTTGCAAGTGAAATTAAACTTACCTTTTCAAAAGCACAGACAGTGATTTCGGGTAAGCAAGACCGCGTTCCCAATATTCAATTTTGCTCTTGGTGATTTTAACCACTTTACCCATTCGCGCTCTTTTGGTTTTAAATTCATTCAATTGGCAAACTTTTCGTAGTAGTTCGGGTAACTGTTTTTGCTGATCATCGCGCAGAGAGAAATAAAAAATGCAATATTGATGATGGCAGTAATGGCTTTTCCAAAACCCGCCGTCGATAGTCAAAAAAGTGGAATGCCTAATTCGCTGAAGAATGCTGGCAACGCGATCGTCTTTGATAACCTCGCCTGAACGCAACTCATCGATACGCTTGATCGAAGCCCATTTGCGAATTGGCAGAAGCACTTGATCAAGCGCAAGCTGCTCATCCAAAACGAACCGGCTCACGTTGTTTTTCTCTGCGCTGGATACCGTTTTTGAATCAGTTGCGCGGCAAAATGGATTGCTTCACCGACAGCTTCGCTTTTCAATCGTGGCCAATTGCGTAAAATATCTTCAACAGAATAACCCGTAGAAAGAAAAGTTAAAACCGTACTGACCGGAATACGTGTTCCTTTAAATGTCAATTTGCCGTGACATACTTCAGGGTCTACAACCAAGTATTGACCAATTTCTTTATAACTTTTTACGCCATTTTTCATCATTCTGCCTCCAAGTTCACAATTTTCCAAAATGCTGAAATAAAGCATTCAAGACCGACTTCCTTGACTCATTTCAATTTGCTGTCTCATTCGCCATATTGCTTTGTCCATCAGTTGGATTTGCCGCCGCTGCATTCTCGTTCATTTGCGGAGGCGCCGAATTTCCCTCGACGCCATTATTGCCGTTATAAGATTGTTCGGATGAAGCATAATACGAGTCGCGATGCCAGATGCGATGCTCGTCGCAATACATGTTTTGCCGGGCCGGCGCTTTATAGGAGGAATGAAATTCCTTGCCGCAGCGCGCGCAGGTGTATAGAAAAGAGATGCGGTCGCGATCCGGCTTTGGCGTCAAGCGCAGCTCGCGCAGATTGTCTTGAAATCGCACCGCCGGAAAATCCGAGAAGCGCACGTTGGGGCGTGGATACAAATAATCATAGGCCGCCGAGCCTTCGATGGTAAAAATTAAAATGCGCTTGCCGAGCTGGCGCACCCGCTCGAGCGCCGGTTGATAATCGGCGTCGCCGAGCACGGCAATTGCGACGTCGTATGCATCGATGGCGGCGAGATACAACATGTTCACGCCGAGCGCCATGTCGATAGTGCGCTCCTTCGGCAGGAAATTCGGCTCGCTTTCTTTTTCGAGGCGATCCTGCATCGCCATGTGATGCCCGCGAAAATCGATCTGATGCAAATGCAGCTCGAACCCCAGCGTTTCGCTGAGCAGCGTGTAAAATTTCTGCTGATCTTCCAATTTGATTTCGTCGTCGGGATGAACGTTCGATGGCACGCTGGCAAAATAATACGTGCGCACCAAATCCAGCATCGGCGTTTCGCTGCCCAGCGTCGTTGCCAGATGGCTGCGAATGATCTTCAGCGCGACGACGTTGATTTTGCTGAAATCGATTTTGTACGGCGCGGCGTAGGCTTTCACCAGCATGTCCTGATTGTGATACAGCCACGAGCCGTCGATAAACGTCATGCACCGCACCAACCCATGCCCGCGATTCGGCTTTAAAATTAACGCATTATCCTGCCCTGTTGTTGTAACTTGTTCTACTGCTCCTTCAAATGGTGTCATTGCATCCTCGTTTTAGTTTGCTTGGCGCATAGCGCATAGCGCTTTTCCGCCATGCGCCATGCTCCTTGCGCTATGCACTTAGAAAGCTTTCCGGACGAATCCGTTTTAATTGTTCTTGATACTCGAGAAATTGCTGCATCAATTCCGCCACGTCGCCGCCCGATTTTTCTTGCGTTTTTAATTGCTCGCGCAAATGCTGCACCTCTTCCTCTTTTTTCAAACGCAACAGTTGCGCCATGCAATCCGCGCTCCACCGTCGATAATCGACTTCGGTTGCAGGCACGGTTTCATCTTCGCCATTTTCTGTGTCGACGGAAATTACGTAGCCGTGCAGCGTGCGGCTCACAAACTCAGCTTGCTGCGGATCAGTGAAGTATTGCAACAACATTTCCGCATCCGGTTGCAATCGCAACACCTCTTTCTCCATCAGCACGTGAAATACTTCTGCCAGCGACCGCATATCCGCGTCGTGAAAATCATCGACGCGCATGAAACTGAAAATAAACGGCGCCGCCTCGCCGTGCAGAATCATGATGCGAATCAATTCTTCTTCGGCGGCGCGGCAACGCTCGGCGTAGCTGCGCATCGCGGCAGAAAGCGCGCTACTCCATTTCGCGCCGTTCGTTCCAACCTCGGAAGCGGCGCTGCGACGGCCACGCGGATATTGCGCGCGCCGCAAGCGGCTCACTTCTTCCCACAACACGCCTTCATCGATCCGCAAACGCTCGGCCATGTTGTGCACCAGCGTTTGCCGCTCCAAGCCGTTTTGTACGCGCGCCAGTGTTTCAGCAATCGAACGCAATTGCGTGGTTCGCTGCGCGACCGGATCTTGCTCTTTGGTTTTTGCCGCAGCGCCGTTGAGAATTTTAAATTCAAGCAGGGGCGGCGCGCTTTGCAAAATTTGCTGCATGTCCGACGCCGCATGCTTCGCGAGAAAACTATCCGGATCATCACCGGCGCTCAATGTTGCCACTGAAACCGCCAAACCGTTTTCAACCAAAATATCCGCGCCGCGCAGTGTCGCGCTTTGGCCGGCGGTGTCGCTGTCAAAGAGCAGCGTTACATTTTTGGTGTAACGCAAAATCAAACGCGCTTGCTGCTCGGTCAATGCCGTTCCCGAAGTCGCGACGGCATTTTGAAAACCGCATAAATGCATGCGCATCAAATCGAGATAGCCTTCGACGACGAAGACGCGATCCGCGGTTTTGACGGCGTCGCGCCCCTGATACAAACCGTACAACACCGTGCCTTTGTGATAGATCGGCGTCTCCGGCGAGTTCATATATTTCGGCGAATTTTCGTCATCGACAATGCGGCGCCCGCCGAATGCAACGACGCTGCCGGCGAGATTGTAAATCGGAAACATGGCGCGATGGCGAAAGCGATCATAATAGCCTTTTTCATTATCGCGCGGATTGACCAATCCCGCCAGCGCCATGACTTCGAGATTCACCGATTTCTCGCGGGCGTGTTGCGTGATTTTCTCCCAAGCTTGCGGCGCGTAACCGATGCCGAATCCGCGCAGCGCCTCGTCGTTGAAGCCGCGCTTGTGCATGTACTCGCGGCCCGGACGGCCAATCTCATCAAACAACATTTGCTGAAAAAATTCCGCCGCCAGTTTGTTGACGAAATACAGCGCGTCTTTTTCTTTTGCAACGGTGGCGTCTTCCGCCTCGGCTTCGGGAATCGCGATGCCGGCGCGCTTTCCCAGCAACCGCACGGATTCAGGAAAACTGATGCCCTGCTGGCGTTGGATAAACGTGAAAACATTGCCGCCGGCGTGACAGCCGAAACAATAAAAAATTTGTTTATCGGGATTGACGCTGAAGGAAGGAGATTTTTCGGGATGAAACGGACAGAGGCCGAAAAAATTGCGCCCGCTCTTTTTGAGCGTCACATAATCCGACACGACGGCCACAACGTCGGAAGCAAGGCGGACTTCGTCGATTAGATGCTGCGCAATTGTCGACATACTAATTTCCTGCGGACGCCCAATTAACGGGCGTCGGGAAACAATCTCTAAAAAATTTAAATTGAACTAAAATTGAATAATGACTACAGGGCATTGCCCTTTTAAAGCTTACAAAATTTTTTGTCACGAATCAAGCTTGAGCAGCAAGCGACCAATCATCTTCTTTATCGTCATCTTTCGCCTCGGCTTTGCGCGCGCCTTCATAAAGCTTGCGGCGGGCGAATAATTCCACCAAATCCGCATCGAGCTTGCCGCGCTGCGCCTCTTCCTGCAAAATTTTTAGCGTTTGCTCCAACGGTACGGCTTTTTTATACGGACGATCCGGCGCGGTCAACGCATCGTAAATATCCGCGATGCATAGGATGCGAGATTGCAAAGGAATCTCGTCGCCTTTCAAGCCTTTTGGATACCCGCTGCCGTTCAAATATTCATGATGCGCCGCCGCATAGCGGGGAATATTTTCCAGATCTTTGGTGAAGCGAATCTTGTCCAAAATCGCCAGCGAGTAATCGACGTGTTTTTGAATTTCCTTATATTCGGCAGCGGTGAGATTGCCGCGCGTCACCGATAGATTCTCATATTCCGTCCCCGTCAAGTAGTAACGCATTTCACCGGCGGTGTCGTAAAAAGTGCGCTCGGCAATTTCACGCAGGCGTTTCAAATCATCCGATGAAATGTTGTGAAACGGATCGTTGAGGCGCTGCAAAAAAACCAGATCAGCATCGAGCCTTTTGATTTCATTTTGCAGGCGCGTGTCAATCTCCTGCCGCAGCGCGCTTTCGTCACGGTTGGAACCGGCAAGCTCGAGCTTTTGCTGCATGGCGCGAATGACGTAGCCGGCCTTGATCGCCTCGAAGCGCGAGGCAATCGCTTCCATCTGTGGGTCGTTGAGCTTGGTGGTTTTTTCCAACACCGCTTCTTTCACGCCGATTTTGCCGATGTCATGCAGCAGGCCGCACATATGCAGCTCTTCGATTTGTTCGGAGGTGAAATTGATCGTTCCCAGGCGCCCGTTGCTTTCTTCATTGATCGCCTCGGCAAAACGTTTGGAATATTTGGCGACGCGGCTCGAATGACCGGCAGTGTGGCGCGACCGCGAATCAATGGCTTTGACCGAATAGTGCACGAGCGAGCGAAACAGATTTTTGATTTCGGCGATGAGATTGGCGTTGCGAATCGCCACTGCCGCCTGGCTCGCCAACGAGAGAATCAACAGCTCGTATTCGCTTTTAAACGACGTGACTTTGCCATTTTTGTCCATTGAGTTGACAAGCTGCAAAACCCCGATGATCTCGTCCTGATGATCGCGCATCGGCACCGTCAGCATCGATTTGCTGCGATAATCCATTTTCACGTCGAAATCTTTATTGAAGCGATATTCGACGGTGGGCGGAATATGATAAACGTCGGGAATGTTCAACACCTCGCCGGTGACGGCGACGTAGCCGGAAATGCTGGCTTTGGTCAGCGGCACCGGGAAGGATTTGAATGAAGGCTTGCTGTTGCTGCGGCGCTCGAGCGATTCGGTTTGCGCGACGATAAAATTGAGCTTGTCGTCTTCGCGAATATACAGGCTGCCGCCGTCCGCGTCGGTGAAACTGCGCGCTTCCTTCACGATCAGCTCGAGCAGCTTGTGGAGGTTGTGCTCGCTCGACAACGCAATGCCGATTTGATTCAGCCGCGTGATCTGTGATTTTAGTTCATCGTTCTTCCCAGTGGTCGTCTCGTTGCTGTTCATGATGCTCCTCAGGAAAGGGATATTCAAGTCCTCGAAAGTAAGTGCAAAAGTCAAACTGCCTCCCTTCCTCACAGAAGTGAGAGTTTAAAAAATGCCGCGACGAAAAGCAAGCGAAAAATTATTTTTTCACTATATTGGGCAAGTGTTTAAACATCCTCATCGTCGCCTTCCTCCTCGCGTGAAATATTGCTGAACATTTTTTTGATCATGTCGGAATACGTGCGCACCAAACCCATCTCATCGCGGCTCAACATCGAGTTCTGATGCATGCCGTCCAAAACGAATTCCATGCCTACCGCCAGATGCAGCGGCGACATATCTCCCGCGCCGGGCAAAAAACGCTGCGTTAATTCTTTGAGGCCGTTGACGTTGTTGAGCAGTTTCACATATTCGCTGTTCGACATCGCATCCAGGATATCGATTTTGCGGTCATTTTTAAACCACGCCACAACTTGTTGATACGGATTCTGCCCTTTTTTCATCGCATTGTAGGGCTCGGGAAAATAATTCAAAAAAATATGTTTGATGGATTTGCCCAACAAGCCCTTCGCCACATTGCTAACGCCTTCCTGCTCGCCTTCGTAGACCAACTCAATTTTTCCGGTTACGGCGGAGAGCGCCGAATAAAGATCGCAAACGCGCGTGGTGACTTCGCTTTCGCGGTTCACATAAGCGCGGCGCTCAGCATTGCTCACCATATTTTCAAGACAGGTAATCGTCAATCGCGCCGACACGCCGCTCTTTTGATCGACGAATTCGCTGCGACGCGCTTCGACGGCGAGCTGCTCGATGGCCTGCCGGAGAAAATACGGCACTTTCACCGCCATGCCGTCGCGCTGCAGCCACGCCTCCTGCGCGGTGATTTGCATGCCGATCTCCACCGTGCGCGGATAATGCGTGTGAATCTGCGAGCCGATGCGATCTTTCAGCGGCGTGATGATGTTGCCGCGATTGGTGTAATCTTCAGGATTCGCCGAGTAAACAATCATCACGTCGAGCGGAATGCGAATCGGGAAGCCGCGAATCTGAATGTCTTTTTCCTGCATGACGTTGAACAACCCGACTTGAATGCGCGGCTGCAAATCCGGCAGCTCGTTGATCGCAAAAATGCCGCGATTGGTGCGCGGAATGATGCCGAAATGAATGATGCCTTCGTGCGCGTAATGCAGGCGCTGCGCCGCGGCTTTGATCGGATCGATGTCGCCGATCAAATCGGCAATCGTCACATCCGGCGTCGCCAACTTCTCGCCGTAACGCTGCTCGCGGCCGATCCATTCGATTTCGACGTCGTCGCCGAGTTCGCGAACTTTGTCGGTGCAGGCTTTACACAATGGGCGGAAAGGATTATCGTTGATCTCGCAATCTTTGATGATCGGAACATACTCGTCCAACAAACTCGGCAGCGCGCGCAGAATGCGGCTCTTTGCCTGCCCGCGCAGACCCAACAAAATAAAATCATGTCGGGAGAGAATGGCGTTGCACAATTCCGGAATCACCGAATCTTCGTAGCCGATGATGCCGTGAAAAAGCGGCTCGCGTTGGCGGACTTTGCGAATGAGGTTGTTGCGCACCTCGTCTTTGACGGAGATGACACGATAACCCGAAGCGCGCAATTGGCCGATGGTGCGGGAGCTGAGGAGGTTTTTCATTTTATGATTTAATTTGCCTGATTATTTTAATCCTAATGCGTCTTTATTCAAATCTTTTGAGGCAATTATCGCAGGTCGAATCTTTGCTTGACTAAATTTAGTCGACGTCATGGGCACTCGACATAAAACAACATCACCCCTTTTTAATTTCATGCCTGAAAACCTCATCATAAATGTCGTTTTCGTCGCTTACCCACTCTTTATATACGTCCGAACTCATTTGCATACGAAAGAGTTCCTGGCTTTCGCGGTTGCGTTGGATTTGAAAAAAACGCGCCATTTCATAAAGAATTTCCCGTTTGCGTTCAGGCAATTCATCAATGAGTGTCGACAGGTTTTTTTTGATTGCAATTTTGCGCATGGTATTTTTCCTGTCAAGTGTCGTCAATTTGAATAAAACGTCGCTGCACTGCCCAAATCACTTTACTCCCCGCATTTCATGTTTTGCGTCGTTGATGAGTTTTTCCAAATCTTCGTCGATAATATCTTGATCAATCCGAGAATGAATCTTCTCAAGGAATTTTTTCATTTCAGCTTGAGCCTCGGCTTATCGTTTTTGCAAATACTTTTCGTATTCTTCTCGCGCAATAACCGCCGCCAAAAAAGCGGCCATTTTCTCTTAAGATATAATTATCTTTGGTTCGGTTGAGCGCCCGAAGCAGTTCAAAAAACTCTTCCTTCGTCGTCTTTTTGAGATCAATGAGTTACTCAAGCCACCGCAAAATCAGTGTGCGGACGAATATCCGGCGGTTTAAAAGCTAATACAATCCGGTCACGAGGAATTCCCGCTTTTAACAACTCATTGGCGATTCCGTCTTCCGTTCCGTCATGTTGAATCCAAATCTTTTCATTCCGAATATCCAAATGAAGAACGCTGCCATGAATGCGATATGGGCCATTCCAACCGGAGTACATGAGTTCGTAGTGATCGTTAGCTTCGTCGAAAATGACTTCAATTTGGACATCGCCACGTGACGGTTTGTACTGGGCGTACGACTGAATGATTCACGAATGGCTTGGCGATACTGTTCTAATTTTTCCATTGAATTATTACCTCTCGTTTTGGATCAAAGGCAATCATCGCGACATTCAAGTCTTCGATCACGGGCCGAGCAATGGGTTCATTTAGCGTGCTGGCAAAAATGCCTTCCGGCACAGCCAGAAAAAGTTTACGGTTCGGTTCAAATCGAGCGAGCAAGGAGCGATAAAACACATATTGCCCAACCGCATTTTCCAAATCACGAATTGCAGATGCGCCCTGAAAGGTCTTGATCTCGACAACGATTTTTTCGTTTCCTTTTTCGGCGGCTAACGCTCGCTCCGCGCCGAGGTCTGCAAAAACATCCGTCTGTCCAAAGGTCATGATGTAGGGATCATGCGTAATCGTCCAGCCATCTTTGATAAGGGCGTTTTTCACTTGCTCGTGATAAATATCTTTCGCCGGCATAGTATCTACCTCACATGCCTCTTCCGATTCCGAATATAATCTACAAAAACATACTGGCCAAGCTTGTTTAATGAAGAAAAATACGCACGGCCATGATTGGCTTCGGTTAATTTATTGACAAAATCGACCAGCCATTGATCCTGCGCCACCATGAACGTCGTGATCGTGATTTTGTCGCGGCGGCAAACGACGGCCTCATCCAATGTCTTGTTGACGATCTTGCGGTCGAGGCCGAAAGGATTTTTGTAAATGCGCCCGTACTCGAAAATCGCCGAAGGCTTGCCGTCGGTGATCATAAAAATTTGCTTGTTGACATTGCGCTTGCGTTTCAACAGTTGCCGCGCCATTTGCAAGCCGGCTTTGGTGTTGGTATGAAACGGGCCGACGGCGATGAACGGAATGTCGGAAACTTTCACTTCGGCGGCGTCGTCGCCAAAGACGACGACGTGCAAGCTGTCTTTCGGATATTTCGTTAAAATTAATTCTGAAAGCGCCAGCGCGACATTCTTCGCCGGGGTGATGCGATCTTCGCCGTACAGAATCATGCTGTGGCTGATGTCGATCATCAACACCGTCGCGCAAGTGGTGAGATGCTCGGTCTCGTAAATCTCCAGATCGTCTTCTTTAATATTGATATTGTCAAGCCCCTCGCGGCGCAGCGCATTGCTGATCGTGGCTTGAAAATCGATGTTCGAGGGCTGATCGCCGAAACGATACGGCTTGGTCTCGGAAAGCCGCTCGACGCCTTCGCCGGAATGCGGCGTCGAATGATCGCCCGAGGTCGGATTTTTTTTGAGCGAAGAAAAAATTTCATTCAACGAATCCTGCCGAATGCGCCGCCCGCCTTTTTGCGTGAGCCGCCGCATCCTGTCGATTTCTTCGATGTAACCCTGCTGCTTCATCCATTCGATGAAATCGCCGAGGCCCTTGCCGGGCTCGTCGGGAAAGATACGATGCTTCTCGTCGAAATACGTGAGCCACTGCAACGCCTGCCCGACGTCGCCGTTGGTTTGCAGCAGCAATTGGCTGAACAAGCGCATCAGATCGTCAAAGGTCAGGCGACTTTTATTCTGCTCGTCGCGCCATTCGGAATAGCGAAATATCATGACGTCATGGTTTTAGTTGGCAATTCATTCCGCGAAAAAGAAAACTCCGATAGCGGCTCGGAGTGAACGGAAGTTTTCGGCTTTTAGAAGAACAAAACTTAATATGCAAATTTATCCGCGCAAAAGCAAGTTTTTTGATTGTTTAAAAATTTTCACATTTAAATTACCAAAATTTTACCATTCGATGACATTGAGAAAAAATTATTTTTGTAAATTTTATCGTTGCCTTTTTTATTTTTGGCAAAATCCAATAGAGCTAAACTTGCACTGCACCTTAGGAGAGACAACATGCTACCTAAGCTCTGTAACCGTATCGCCATTGCGGCATGGATGATCGTTGCATTGACCGCCACGTTATATTCACAAGCTTTATCGCCTTCCATTCAAGTTTACCCCAAAGCTGCAACCGATTCCGTTCAATTCGACGCCGATGATCCGGCGATTTGGATTCATTCCGCCGATCCCGACAAAAGCGTGATTATTGGAACGGACAAGGATAAAGTTGAGGGCGGCCTGTACGTATGGGATTTGAACGGCAAGCAAATTC
>Ga0247727_10015601_pt1 | contig 12425 bp, 12 predicted proteins | sample WisWelCaveWW1625_FD_202498 | JGI IMG/M metagenome (GOLD analysis project Ga0247727, IMG submission 202498) | Biofilm microbial communities from Wishing Well Cave, Virginia, United States - WW16-25 | ecosystem: Environmental > Aquatic > Deep subsurface > Groundwater > Cave microbial mat | place... | reverse complement strand
GAATCCTTCATTAAGATGTCGACCTTGGGACCGTAGAAGGCGCCTTCGCGTTCGGCGAGGATGTAAGGCCGCCCGCTGGCCTCGAGTATCTCCCTCAATGCGCGCTCGGCCTGATCCCAGACCGCCGCGTCGCCCATGAAGTTGTCCGGCCGGGTGCTGAGGCGCAGCCGGTACTCGATCCCAAATATGGAGTAGAATCGCTCGGTGATCGCAAGGATCTCGCGATACTCGTCCTTGATCTGCTCCTCTGTCACGTAGATGTGCGCGTCGTCCTGTGAGAATTCACGCACCCGCAGCAACCCGTAGAGTGTTCCCGAGCGCTCGAAGCGATGCAGGATGTCCGTATCCGACAGACGCAGCGGCAGGTCCCGGTAGCTCCGCGTCCGGCTGCCGAAGACGATCATGGCGTTGGGGCAGTTCATCGGTTTGAGCGCGTAGACTTCCTCGTTGGGCGTTTCGCTCACGAACATGTCCTCGCGGAAGTGCTCCCAATGGCCTGACCGCTCATAGAGCTCCCGCTTGTTGATCAGCGGTGAGCGGATCTCCAGGTAGCCCCGCCGCGCGTGCTCGGTGCGCCAGAAGGCGATCAGTTCGTTGAGCACCACGAGCCCCCGCGGCAGCCAGTAGGGCATGCCGGGCGCGGTCTCGTGGAACATGAACAGCTCGAGCTGCGGCCCCAGCCGCCGGTGGTCGCGGCGGCGCGCTTCCTCCAGCCGGTGCACGTGGGCGTCGAGCTGCTCTTGAGTCGGGTAGGAGACGCCGTAGATGCGCTGCAACATCGGCCGGTGCTCATCGCCACGCCAGTAGGCCCCCGACGTCGACAGCAGCTTGATCGCGCGGATGAGGCCGGTGCGCGGTAGGTGTGGACCGCGGCACATATCGGCAAACCCGTCCTGCCGGTAGACGCCGACATGCTCGTCGGGAATGTCGTCGAGCAGCTCCTGTTTGTACACCTCGCCGTGCGCATCGAACTGCCGGCGCAACTCCTCGCGCGGCACCTCGGTGCGCTCGATGGGCTGGTCGGCCCTCGCCAACTCGCGCATCCGCGCCTCGATGCGCTCCAGATCCTCCGGGCTGAACGGGCGTCCGATGTCGAAGTCATAGTAGAAGCCGTCCTCGATCGGCGGGCCGATGGCCAGCTTGGTCTCGGGAAAGAGCTGCTTCACGGCCTGCGCCATCAGGTGCGCCGTGGAATGCCAGTACACTTCACGCCCGGCCGGCTCGTTGAAGGTCACGAACTCCACGCGTGCGCCGGCGGGCAGCGGCTGGGTCAGATCACGCGGCCGGCCGTCCACGAGCACACCGATGACATCGCGCAGCCCGAGCGCGGCCGCGACGGTCTGAGCCGTCGCGCCGTCGGCCACCTCGTGTCGCGAGCCGTCAGGCAGTTGGATCTCAATCTGCGCCATTCACCTGTCCTCCCCACCAAATGACAAACCCGCCCACTGAGGGGCGGGTCTCCGCGGTTCCACCCTCGCTTCCGTCAGGCGGCGCAGCCCAGGCCCGCACCGTCCAACGCTCGCTGCGCGATCTCGGGCGCATCCGGCGGCTCAGTCGGAGGCGCGCCGTCGCGCCACCGTTCGTCCGCAGCTCAGAGGCGGTTTTCCGCCGCTCCGGCCGGCAGGGCTCTCAGCCGCTCGGACGAGCGGCCCTGCCTCTCTCCCGCCGCGCCTCCGGCGCGGCGTCTGCCATCCTGCGACGTACTCGTCCTCGTCCTCGCCGATCTTAGAGGCATTCTAGGCCGGTCGGTTCCCCCTGTCAATTCAGCCCGGTGCTCGTCCCTCTGCCCTTCGGACCCAGGTTTGACTGTAAACACGGTCACCGTTGCCTGGTGACTGCCGCCATCGTCGCGGCACGTCCGCTCCGCTACCGTGGGCACAACGACGGATTGGGAGGCTGGACGATGACGTATCAAGAGAAACTGATCCGAGTGGCGTTGGCGGTCCTGGCCGAGCTCAAACGCATACCCGCCTACCACGACGAAGCAGAGCGGCGTCTGCGCAGCGCGCGGAACGGCCACGCCACGCCAGCAACCGCTGCCATGCAACGCAACGGCGCGATGGCCCCCCTAGCGAGTCGCCGGCCAGACGTAGACGCCTGAGGGGAACGAGAGCTGGTGGGTGCCCGCACCCAACACCCCGTACGTCTGCCATCCCGCACCGGTCATGTCGGCAAAGCGTGCGAGGCGATGGTTCTCATCGGTGACGTGAATCCGCCCCGCAGCGTCAAGGGCAATCCCGGTGGGGAAGATGAACTCGCCTGCCCCGCTGCCCGCGCGGCCGAACGCCGTCCAGCCGGCGCCGGTCATATCGTTGATCCTCACCACGCGGTCGTTGCTGGAGTCCGTAAGGTAGATCCGCCCGGCTGAATCCACGACCGCGGCCGCCGGAAACTCCAACTGTCGGATCCCGCTGCCCAAGGTCCCAAACGTGGTCCAGCCGGCTCCCGTCATGTCGTTGATTCGGACGATGCGGTCGTTGAGGGCATCGGTCACGTAGATGCGGCCGGCGCCGTCCACCGCGATGCCCTGCGGGAACGCGAACTGGTTGGGGCCGCGCCCGCGGCCGCCCAGCGCAACCCAGCCGGCCCCGGTCATGTCGTTCACCCGCACGATGCGATTGTTGCTCGCGTCCGCCACGTAGATGCGGCCGACAGCGTCCAGCGCGATCCCGGCCGGCAGGTCGAACTGACCCACCCCGCTGCCACGTGTCCCGAATGCGGTCCACCCGGCGCCCGTCATGTCGTTCACCCGGACCACGCGTGACGCCGCAACGTCAGTGAAGTAGACGCGCCCGGACGCATCAACGAACACGCCGGACTGGAACGCGAACTGCCGTCCCCCACTGCGCTCGTCCCGGGTGGCAAGCCAGGTCCACCCCGCACCGGTGAGGTCGGCGATACGGACGATCCGGCCGTTGCCGGGATCTGTCAGGTAGACGGCACCCGCAGCGACCTGGGCGCCCGCCTGAGGCCGCGCCCACGCCAGCAGCACCACGATGGCACCGCATGCCGCCATGACTCTTCTCACCGACACGCCGGGTAGTGTAACACTCCCGGCGCGCCCTCGGCGATACACCTCGGTCCAGTCTACTTGATATTGTCAATGATATGATTGACAATAGCACCTGCAGGCCCGCCGCGAAACCGTCCTAGGAGGGCGGCCGTTGGTGACCGAGTCAGACTTCGAGCAGCGCGTCGTCGCCGTGCGACGCTTCAACCGATTCTACACCAAGCAGATTGGCATCCTGCGCGAAGGCTATCTGGAGAGCCCCTTCTCCCTCACCGAGGTGCGTGTGCTCTACGAGCTCGCTCACCATGACGAGACCTCAGCCAGCGCGCTGAGCAAAGAGCTGGGCCTGGATCCTGGCTACCTCAGTCGCCTCTTGCGCGGCTTCAAGAAGCGTGGGCTGATCGACCGGCAGCCGTCCAGGACCGATGGCCGGCAGCGGATGCTGCGGCTGACGGAGCGGGGGCAGGACGCGTTTACCACGCTCGACCGCCGATCGCATCGTGACATCGGCGCCATGCTGGACGCGCTCTCGGCGGCAGACCGGGACCGCGTGGTCAAGGCGATGCACACCATCGAAGGACTGCTCGGCGCGCGGCCCGAGCGCAACGTCCCCTACGTGCTGCGGCCCCATCAGCCCGGGGACATGGGCTGGGTGGTGGGCCGTCACGGCGCGCTGTACGCGGACGAGTACGGGTGGGATGAGCACTTCGAGGCGCTGGTCGCCGGCATCGTCGCGAAATTCATCGAGCAGTTCGATCCGAAACGCGAGCGCTGCTGGATCGCGGAGATCGACGGCGAGAGCGTTGGCTCGGTGTTCCTCGTCAAGGAGTCCGAAACCGTCGCGCGCCTGCGCCTGCTCCTGGTCGAGCCGAAGGCACGTGGGCTGGGTATCGGCACCCGTCTGGTCCATGAATGCATGCGGTTCGCCCGCCGGGTCGGCTACCGGAAGATCACGCTGTGGACCAACAGCGTGCTGCAGGACGCTCGACGCATCTACGAAGCGACCGGCTTCCATCTGGTGCACGAGGAGCCGCACCACAGCTTTGGTCACGATCTGATCGGCGAGACCTGGGAACTCGTCCTGTGAGCGTCGCCCGCGTGCAGCCCTCGGCGGCGGGGTCGCTCGCTGCCGCGGCGGCCGCCGCGACCGGCATCCTGGTCGGCGCGGCCATCGTGGCCACCCGGTCGGTCGTCGACGAGACCGGTCCTGCCACCCTGGCGCTGCTTCGGTATCTCATCGGATTCTGCTGCCTGCTACCGCCGCTGCTACTGTCGCCGCGCACGCGCTTCGACCGGCGCGACCTGATACCGATCGCCCTGCTTGGGATCACACAGTTCGGCATTCTGATCGCCCTGCTCAACTACGGGCTGCAGTTCATCCCGTCGGCTCGCGCGGCGATGATCTTTGCGACGTTCCCGCTTATGACGATGCTGCTCGCGCCGGCCTTGGGGCACGAACGCCTCACCCCAGCCAAGGCCCTGGGCGTGCTATTGACCATCGTCGGGGTGGGCTTCGCACTCGGGGAACGGACAGCCTACCAGAGCAGCGGGGCCGCCGGGTGGATCGGCGAGCTGGCGGTGTTCGGAAGCGCCCTCAGTGGCGCTGTCTGCAGCGTCCTATACCGACCATACTTACAGAAGTATCCCACCCTCCCGGTCAGCGCGCTCGCCATGCTCGCGTCCGTGGTGTTCCTGGTCCTGCTGGCCGCCGGGGAAGGATCTTTCGGATCGCCGCCCCCGCTGCCCGGACATGGGTGGCTTGCTGTCGTCTTTATCGGGGTCAGCAGCGGGCTCGGGTACTACCTCTGGCTCTGGGCCCTGAACCACACCACGCCGACCCGGGTGACGGTGTTCCTGGCGCTGAGTCCCATCACGGCTGCGGGACTGGGCGCGCTGCTGCTCGCCGAACGCGTCTCGACGCTGTTGCTCCTCGGGCTGGCGTGCGTCATCTGCGGCCTCTGGCTCGCCCACCGTCCCGACTGACGCGACACTCTACAGCCTCGACTCGATCCGCCGGTCGGGGATGAGCCACATCAGCGCGACGAAGACATAGAGCCCGAGAGCGATCCACCGGCTGACAAAGGCCAACGGAATCGCCACGGCGTACAACCCCGCTGAAAGCTTCCCCTTGGTTTCCTTGCCGACTGCCACTGCGAGCCTCGAGTTCGGGCCTTGCAGCGCAATGATGGCCATCGTCAGCATCAGGTACGCCATGGCCGCCAGGAGTAGCACCCCGCCATAGACGGCAATCGGCAGCGGCGCAAAGTGACTCTCCCCCACCCAACTGGTGATGAAGGGGACGAGCGATAACCAGAACAGCAGGTGCAGATTCGCCCATAGGATCTTGCCGTTGATCCGATCCGTGGCATGAAGCATGTGATGATGGTTGCTCCAGTAGATACCGAGAAAGACAAAGCTCAGCGCGTACGTCAGGAACACCGGCACGACCGGTCGCAGGGCTGCCCAGTCGGCGCCGTCAGGAGCTCTCAGCTCCAACACCATGATCGTCATCGCAATCGCGATCACGGCATCACTGAACGCCTCAAGACGCCCTCTGGTCATGTGAACCCCATTATCTGGAGATCGAGGGCCCCCCGCAAGCTCCCCCTAGGGGTGACCCCTCAAGGAACTTTAGGGTGTAGTTGACCCCTTCCCGGCATGGTACTATAGAGGAAAATACAGGAATGGAGAGGGACATGGGAGTCCAGCCCTCAGCCGAGTCGTTCCTCACGGCGCGGGAAGCCGCCAGGCTCCTGCGCCTTCATATCAAGCGGGTGCAGGCTCTGGCACGATCGGGAAGACTGCCAGCGACGCGGGTGGGCCGGAAGTGGCTCTTCCCACGCGGCCCGCTGCTCGCGAGGCTGGGCCGGCCCGAGCCGGCGCCACGCGAGCACCCCCTGGACATCAGCGCGCGCAACCACCTGTGGGGGTCGGTCACCGGTCTCACGTTGGGCGACGTCATGGCGGAGGTGCGCGTGCGCATTGGCGATCAAGAACTCGTGTCCATCATCACGCGCGCATCCGCGGAGCGCCTGGCGCTCGCGGTTGGTGAGCGGGTCGCCGCGGTGATCAAGGCCACCGAGGTCATGGTCGGCAAGGCCTGAGGAATATGCCGGCCCCGGACAGATTCCTCCCATTGAGGCTCGCGCGTGGGCTGCCGCTGACCGCTCTTTGTCTGCTGCTGTCCTTCGGCCCGTCACCCGCCTGGAGCGGTCCCGCCGGCCACCTGACGGTGTTCTCTGCCGCGTCCCTCACCGACGTGTTCGTGGTGCTGGGCAAGGTGCTCGAGCAGCGGAATCCTGGCGTAGGGGTCACGCATGGCTTCGCCGGGTCACAGCAGCTCGCCACCCAGATCGAGCAAGGAGCCCGCGTCGACGTCTTCGCCTCGGCTGACCAGCGGTGGATGGACTACGTCCGGCAGCGCGGGCTGGTGGCCGGTGTTGCCACCGAGTTCGTCCGCAACATGCTGGTGGTGATCGTCGCGCGCAGCAGCCCGGCGAGAATCGCGCGCCTCCAGGACCTCGCGACGCCTGGGATCAAAGTCGTGCTGGCCGCCGCCGCCGTCCCAGTGGGCCGGTACAGTCGGGAGGCCCTCGACAGACTGAACGGAGCGCCGGGTTTTGCCCAGGATTACGCACAACGCGTCCTGCGCAATGTCGTTTCACACGAGGAGAACGTGCGGGGAGTGGTCTCGAAAGTCCAGCTCGGCGAGGCCGACGCCGGCATCGTGTACCGGTCCGACGTGACACCCGCGACGGCCGGGCGGGTCCTGGTCCTCGACATCCCCGACCGCTATAACGTGGTCGCGAGCTATCCTATCGCAGTGCTGAGAGCCGCCCCGAACCCGGCCGCCGCCGCCGCGTTCGTCAGCCTGGTGCTCTCCCCCCTCGGTCAGCGAGTGCTGCGCGACCACAACTTCACTCCAGTCAATGCTCGCTGACCGCTGGAGCGCCCGCCTCGCCGGACTGGCGGCGGCGCTCTTCCTGGCCCTGCTCGTCCTGCCCGTCGCGAGTCTGTTGCTTCGGGTGCCGCCCGGTGTGCTGCTTGAGCGGCTGCGGTCGCCGGTGGTCACTCAGGCGCTCTGGCTGAGCCTGCTGACCTCGCTGGCCTCGAGCCTGGCGGTGATCGTGCTCGGCTTGCCGGTGGCCTACCTGCTGGCAGGACGTGCCTTCCCGGGCAAGCGCGTCCTCGAAACGCTGGTCGACCTGCCCATGGTGCTACCCCCGACGGTGGCCGGTGTCGGCCTCCTGCTCGCGTTCGGTCGCATGGGCCTGGTCGGGCGGGTCCTGACGCCCCTGGGCATGACGATCCCTTTCACCACGGCCGCCGTGATCCTCGCTCAGGCATTCGTGGCCGGGCCGTTCTTCGTCAACGCGGCTCGCGCGGGCTTCGAGGCTGTGGAGCCGCAGTACCTGCGCGCGGCCGCGACGTTGCGGTCGTCGGCAGGCTACACGTTCCTCCGGGTCGTCCTGCCGCTCAGTGTGCCGGCGCTGCTCGCCGGCGCGGCGATGACGTGGGCACGCGCGCTTGGCGAGTTCGGCGCGACCATCACCTTTGCCGGCAATCTACCCGGGGTGACGCAGACGATGCCGCTGGCAGTGTACATCGCGCTGCAGAGCGATCTCGAGGCGGCCGTGGCCCTTTCCGCGATCCTGTTGGTCTTCTCGTTCGCCCTGCTCCTGGTGCTGCGCCACCTACCGTCCGTCACCGCGCGATGATCCCCTGATGCTCTCGGCGGATCTGCACAAGCGTCTCGGCGCGTTTCACCTCGACGCCTCGTTCTCGGCCGAGCCTGGCGAGACGCTCGTCCTGGTGGGAGAGAGCGGGGCGGGCAAGTCCACGATTCTGAACCTCCTGGCCGGGCTGATGGACCCGGACCGCGGCCGCGTGGCGCTCGACGACACCGTGCTCTATGACAGTGAGCGGCGTCTGTCGACCCCCGCCCACCTGCGTCCCGTGGGCTTCGTGTTCCAGGAGTACGCATTGTTCCCTCATCTCTCCGTCTTCGAGAACGTGGCCTTCGGGCTGCGGGCGCAGCGTCTCCCAGACGCCGCGGTCGTGCGCAGTGCCCGAGCCGTGCTCGACCAGGTCGGCATTGCCGACCTGGCGGCCCGACGACCGCAGGAGTTGTCGGGAGGCCAGCGGCAGCGCGTGGCCCTGGCCCGGGCGCTGACCGTGGAGCCGCGGGTGCTGCTGCTGGACGAACCTCTGGCCGCGCTCGACCTGCAGACTCGGGCGCAGGTGCGCGCCGAACTGCGCCGCAGGTTGGCCGACCTGCCGTGTATCACCATCCTCGTGACGCACAGCCCGCACGAGGCGCTCTTGTTCGGAGACCGGATTGCCGTCGTGGATGGCGGACGGATCGTTCAGCTCGGGCCACGCGACGAGCTCCTGCGGCATCCTCGAACCGACTACGTCGCTCAGCTGATGGGGCTCAATTTCCTGCAGGGGAGGGTCGTGTCGAAGGAAGCCGGGGGCCTCGCGGTCGTCGAAACCGGCAACGGTCTGATGCGCGTGGCCGGACCCTTGGACGAGGAGCGGGAGGTCTTCCTGGTGATCGATCCTCGGGAGATTACGCTGCACCTGACCCCGCCATCGGGGAGCGCGCAGAACGTCTTCAGCGGGCCCATCGTCGAGATGGTGCCCGAGCCGCCATTCGGTGACCGGGTGCGCGTGGTGCTGGGCACGACTCCGCCGGTCGTGGCAGAGGTCACGGCACGAGCGGTCGACGACCTCGGACTCCGTGAAGGCTCCCACGTCCACGCCAGCGTCAAGGCCACCGCGCCCCGCACGTTCAGATGATGATAAGATCGTGAGCGGGGGTGATCTTGACATGCGCGCAGTTGTCGCCTCGCTGGTGGCTTTGGCCCTGATGCTGGGCGTGACGCCGCCTGCCCAGGCTCCCTACCACACCCGGACGAAGGTGACGGCGAGCACAGCGGACAGGGCCAGGGAGCAACTGAACACCGCCAAGACGCACGCCGGGTTCGCGGCTGGGGCCGGCTCGTTGAGCGGCGTGCAGCAGCATACTGGTCACGCCGTCAATTGTCTGGTGGGTGCGGACGACAAGCGTTTCGACAAGAAGTGGGGCAACGTCTGCGAGGGTCAGGGGAGCGGCGTGGTCACGGATCTCAAGGCGGTCGGCGCCCGCGGCGCCGACGCTTTGAAGATCGTGGAAGAAGCCGCGAAAGTCGGAGTCGAGACGTTGGGCCGGAACGACCTGGCGGCGGCACAGGCCGGGGCAAAGAAGCTCTCCGGGATGCTCGAGGATGCCCTGAAAGCGCTCAAGTAGTCGTCAGATCGTCTGGCCGTACTTCTCCCGGGCCAGATCGCGGACGTACTTGCTGACATCGAGCGTCACCCGAAGGGATCGATGGACCGTCCGCTCGGCAGTGTCGCCCCGCAGCAGCGGGTACCCTTCCATGAGTTTCTTGGCTTGTTCGGAGAACTCTCGGTCGCGGTTCATGCGATCGATGCCCTCATGCAGCGCGCGCAGTGCTTCCGGCGGTGTGCCTTCCGGCACCCACAGGCCTCGGCCATACGTCCACGACGCCGCCACCAGCGCGCGGTAGGCCTTCCAGCGCAGAAGTCCATCGGGCTTGCGCTGGAAGAGCTGCTGGTACACTTCGTAGACGGTCGGGAGATCCGGGACCGCGGGATCCCGAACAATCTCGCCCTTTTCGTTGATGAAGCCCAACGTCATCAACGGGACGACCTTCCCCTCACGGACGAGCGGGAGGACCTGCGAATTGTAGACGAAGGACGCCTGGAAGTCCACGTTCAACTCTCCGCGCTCGAACGCGAGCCGGATGGGCCCGCGTGACTCGAACCCGAAGGCCACCTTCGGGCTCAGTCCAAACAGGTCGAAGGCGATGAGCGCCGGCAGTTCGACTCCTGGAGGCGTGTTGCTCCCAAAGACGAGGCCGCTGGCCTTCGTCAGGTCCGCGGCCGTCCTCATCCCCGCGCGTGGCGAGGCGTAGAAGACCGCGCCGCTCCCGTTGATCGATACCAGCCTCATCTTCGTGAAGTCGTACCGGGCGGCCGGGTTGCCGAGCATGTAGGCGACCTTCGACGCCACCGTACTCGCCAGCACCGTCAGGCCGTCGGGCTTCGCATTCGCGGCGAACCAGTTCATGCCCAGGATCGTGCCGCCACCCGGCACGTTCCGGATGCGCACACTGGGAGTTCCGGCGATGTTCTTCTCGAGAAACGGGACCAGGAACCGGTTGAGGATGTCGGTCGCGCCGCCGACCGCCGTCGGCACGATCACCTCAATCGACTTGCCGGTGTAGAACGGCGTCTGTGCCTGACCTGCCGTCCCGCAGAGCCCCACGATCGCGAGGATCCCGAGCAGAGCCGTCGCGCGCATCAGCACACCACCTCACCGGATGCGGGCGCTCTCCGTTGCGCCGGAGGGCGCGGGCACCGTACGATACGTCAAGGGCGTGTTCAAGGAACCGTTCCGGTCTCCCTGCACTCCCTGTATCATCGATCGCCGGCGGAGGACTTATGAGACAGCGCGTGGAGCCAGTGGCCTTCCGGAGCGTCGGACATCTGGACCTGCCGGGGGGCGGGCAGGTTGTCGTCGATGGCCACCACGCGTACGTGGGGCACATGGAACCGCCCCATGGCACGAGCATCGTGGATGTCTCCGATCCCGCGCGGCCGCGCCTGACCGCACAGGTCCCTGTGCCAGGCGACATCCACTCGCACAAGGTGCGCGTGGTAGACGACTTCATGCTCGTGAACTACGAGCGGTTTCCGCCGACCGATGTGAACCGGTCGCCGCGGGTCGGCATCAAGATCTACGACATCCGCGACCGCAGCCGGCCGCGGGAGGCGGCCTTCTTCGCCACGCACGGCCGGGGGGTGCACCGTTTCGACATCCAAGGGACCCGGGCATTCGTCTCGACCGAATGGGAAGGCTTCCGGCTGAACATCCTCGCGATCCTGGACATCGCCGATCCGCTTCGTCCGGCACCGGTCGGCCGGTGGTGGCTGCCCGGCCAGCATGCCGCGGGCGGGGAACCGGCGCCGGATCGCGCCTTCGGCCGGCACTACTGGATCCATTTGGCGCTGGCACGGGGTGACCGCGCCTACGCCGCCTGCGGGCGGGCCGGAGTCACCATCCTGGACATCACCGAGCCGAGCCTGCCCAGCCGCCTCGGGAGCACCGCCTGGTTCCCGCCGTACCCGTCGCCGTGTCACACGTTTCTTCCGCTCCCGCACGCCATTCGCGATCGGCGGTTTGCGATCGTGACGGATGAAGACGTGACCGATGATGTCCTCGAGGACCCTCCGGCGTTCATGTGGGTGCTGGACATCACCAACGAACGGCTGCCGGTGCCCGTGGCGACGTATCAGGTACCACACGATGGGCTCGTGGCGCCGGGCAGGCGCTTCGGCGCGCACCAGCCATGGGAGCACGTGCGGACCGACAATATCGTCTTCCTGGCGTGGTTCAGTGGCGGGGTGCGGGCCGTGAACGTCTCGAACCCCTATGGGCCACGTGAGGTCGGCTCGTATGTCCCGCCCGCCGCTGCGGGGCAGCCCGTCCCTCAGACGAACGACGTGTACGTCGACGGCCGCGGCCTCGTCTATGCCATCGATCGGTACGGAGGCCTGAGTATCCTCGAATTTGCCGGTTAGGCGCGGCCGCAGGAGTCCTCACAGCCGGGTTGGAAGTCACTTCAGAGCCTCAGAAACAGAGGGGGTGGATGGCATGGCGAAGCAGGTCGGATGGCGACTATGGGCACTCCTGGTGGCGGCGCTGTCCCTGACCGCGGGCTTCCCGGGCGCCGGGGCAGCCGGGCCAGGCGGCAGCCTGGTCATCACCAGCTACGGTCCGCCCTGGCAGGACTTCTTGACCAGGGAGATCATCCCGGGGTTCGAGCGCGAAGCCGGCGTCAAGGTCGAGCTGGCCGTGGGACTGTCGCGCGACTGGGTCGCCAAGATGCGCGTCGCGGGCAAGAACAACCCACCCTACGACGTGATGATCGCCAATACCACGTGGGTCTCGGCCCTTCGCAAAGAGGGCTTCTTCGCCAAACTCACGCCGGACAAGGTGCCCAACCTGGCCGACGTCTGGCCGGAGCTGCGCAACAAGGACGACAACGGTGTCGTGACGCTGGTGGGCCCGCTGGGCATCGGTTACCGCACCGACCTGGTCGCGAACCCACCGAAGCGGTGGGTGGACCTGTGGCGGCCGGAGTACAAGGGCAAGCTCGGCATCTACAGCATCGCCAATTCGGCCACCCCGATGTTCCTCATGCTCCTAGGGCGCCTCTACGCCAAAGACGACAAGAACATGGACGTGGCCTTTCAGAAGGTGAAGGAACTGCTGCCGGTCCGGTTCACCGACTTCTCCGGAGACATGGAGAAGCTGCTGGTCGCCGGCGAGGTCCACCTCGGCATC
>Ga0247727_10015600_pt1 | contig 12426 bp, 6 predicted proteins | sample WisWelCaveWW1625_FD_202498 | JGI IMG/M metagenome (GOLD analysis project Ga0247727, IMG submission 202498) | Biofilm microbial communities from Wishing Well Cave, Virginia, United States - WW16-25 | ecosystem: Environmental > Aquatic > Deep subsurface > Groundwater > Cave microbial mat | place... | reverse complement strand
GGAAAGTGTTACGTTGCTCGTTTCACGGATTTTAGTATTGGGAGAACCGCGGGAAGGAATTTGTGGCGGAGCATTAACGGTAAAATATGACGTCGCTCCTTGATCGGTTAAACCGGCTAAATCCCGAGCAATGACTTGCCAGTCATATTGCTCTATATCAGAACCCAAACCATAGACCGTATGTTGATTAACGGTTAAATTTGAATCTAAAATCGGCAATACTCCATCGAGCGAAGGAATACAGCAGTATAAATCATATACAATCGTATCTCCCGGATCCGGATCCATAGCCGCAGACCAGGAAAGATTAACTTTCTTCCCGCTGACCTCTTGACCATTAGTCGGAAAAAGCAGCTTAACTGCCGTAGGTTGGTTATCCGTCTTAAAATTAAAAACATCGCTGGCACTGCTCAAACCATTTGTATCGTAAGCTATCACTTGCCAGTAATAAACGGCTCCCTGGTCTAATTGCGGTTTCCATAATGACGTATTAAAAAAGGTATCGACAATACCCATGGGGACAATTGATGTAGGCGGATTAATCCCTTTATTCAGACGAAGCTCATAGGTAAGCGGCAAGCCGTCGGGATGACTGGCAGACCATTTTAATTTCACCACCAGCGGTTGCCGGGTTGCACCGGACAAAGGGGCGATCGCTTTGGCAGAATTCGGAGGGAGATAGTAATAAAAAATCAAAGCGAGGGTTGTATCGTGATGCGCAAGATCTAAGGCATTGACGGTAATAACATTTCTACCCTTCCCCAATGTAATGTTTTGATAGATAATTGTATCCTTGACATTCAGCCCTTTTCTTATAATTCCATTAATATCAATTTCGACAATTCCCGTTTCATCGGTTATAGAAAATCCAAGTACTATATTTTCACTATTCACCGTATCACCACTTTGAGAATTTAATAAAACTACGATTGGGGCCAGGATATCCAAGGCATAGGGATTATAATTTAAATTGAATGTTGTATCCTTAACATTATGGTTCCGGCTCTTGTCCACAGCCCTAACCCGGATCGGATTAGAACCTTCTTTTAATTTAATATTCTTCCTTTCATAAAAATCATTTGCGCCGGTGTACGGAGCCATTCCATCATTAATCAAGACTGTATCCACGTAGCTCAAATCCTTCACTTCAATTTTCACATCCACGAGTGAATCCATAACGGTCTGACCTGTGGGCGGAAAGATCAAAGCAACTTCTGGTTGGACAAAATCCTTGGAGGTGGGGTCATAGATCACATGAAAGGTCTCTATGCTGAGATTGTCTAAACCATCAGAACTCTTAATCTCAATCGTATTATCACCCAGCTTAAGATCATAATCGCCTTCATAAATAGAATTGGTTGGTGGATTAGTCGGGGGCAGAATTGAATAGCCGCTGCCATTCAACTGAATTTCTGCCTTAATTACACTTGATAAATCATTAATCTTAAAAACCAAATGAATATTCATTTCGCTAACGAGTTCATTATCTCCGGGAAAATCAAAAATAATTTCCGGACCCGCTTGATCGTTTACGCCTTGATCAAAAACAAGATAACTGGTATCCCTTCCGATCCGGCCGATCGTGTCCGTTGCCATCACTTCAATCGTTGTAAGGGTATTATGGATTGGTGTCACGGGAATCACAGCGCTCCAATCCTTGAGGGTGAGAGACGTTCCTCGGCTGGTCAAAGTTGCCGTTCGAGACTGACCGTCGGCAGAACTGATCACTTTAACCGAAGCCACAGCGTGGTCATCGTCAGCCGTTCCGGATATGGAAAGAGTCGCGGAACCGACACGCGTATACTGAGGTGGAAATGTAAGTTCTACCAAGGGAGGAGTGAGGTCCGGGGCATCCGTATCATATTTAATATAGATGGTATCAAAAGTTGTATTTCCGGCATTATCCTCTGCCAACACAATCACTCGCTGAGTGAACCCTAGAACCTGTGACAGATCAATGTTTTTCTGCCAATACAGACCGCTGATGGTAAAATCCTGCCCGCTCCCGCCCGTCCCCATCCCCACATTCAACCGCCGCACCCCTGAAATTTTATCATTGGCTTGACCAGATAAGTTCACCAAAGGATTCGCAACAACCGTACTTTCTCTATCCGGATTCGTGATAAGGAGGTACGGTGCGACCGTATCTTTCATAGAGCTATTCCGGATGAGGGTCATTGTCTTAGTCCCCTTTTTCCCTAAATCATTAACCGCAGAGAAGTTAATCGTATTGAAACCTTCAATTGGTAAATTGATCCCCTCCGCTGTCCAATTAAAATTATCGGTCACCGATGCATTGGTTGAATTGACTGTCAGGGATACCACGGTCCTCCCCCCATAAACTTCTCCATCGAGATTAATCTGAGATTGGGCCACACTGTCCAAATCAGTATGCGAATTAATCTTGATTTCCGGGGGTAGAGAATCGATGCTTTGGGGATCATAAATCACCAGTAAGTTAAGGGTATCTTCAATCCCCTGGATATCCTTGGCTTGGATCAGGATCCAATTATTGCCATTGTTGGACAAATTGACCAATTTAGACCAGGAACCGCCAACCAGATTAGCCGGCCATCCATTAACCGAAACCTCTTTTAGGTTATTATTACTTATAATATAACCGTTGACCTGAGTCGCCGGGATACTGACACGCGTACCAAAAGGAGGATAATTGACAAATAACATGCGGTTCCAGAGTTCAAAAATTGGACTTTCCACAGTACCGCTTACATCCTCCGCAACAATTTTCCAATAATATCGTCCCATAGGTAATTTTTTAGATAACGTAAATGCCGGTACTGAAAGGTTTGAAGCCCAAAGGGAATCTGGCGGATTGGATTGATCTAAATATACACTGTAGCGGACACGGCTTGGAATATCATCCATAATATTCCAGGATAAGGTAATGGAATTCGAAGTTCCCTTGAAAACATGATGATTGGGTGGAAAAACGAGTGTGACGGAATCTGGCAAGCGGTTTAGTTCGGGATCAAAAGGGTTATCCCGCTTGAACTCCCCGCACATGGATAAAAATAGTAACGCCAGAAGGCCCAGCCCTTTTAAAATAGCAGTTTTTCTGACAGAATTCATTAGTGTAAACATACGTCTTTATTTTTTTAAAGTCAAGCCGTTCAACTCAAGGGTACTCCATCCACAATTTATAATTTTCTAATTTAGAATCAGATCTCTGGCAGTTGCTTTAGTGTTTCTGCCTCAATATCTTTAAAATACTTAACCGTTCCGACCTTAAGCTCCAGGGTCGCCGGCTCATCGCACACAATGATCCCGTATCTGTGTAGCTGTAGCATGGAAACCGTCCACATATGATTGACCCCTTCCTCGACCACTTTTTGCAACGCTCTGGCTTTATTATAACCGCTGATGATAATGAGTACCTCTTTAGCATCCATCACGGTCCCCACTCCAACGGTCAGGGCCGTTTTAGGCACCTGCTGAGGATCATTGTTAAAAAATCTGGAATTGGCTAGCCGGGTATCATAGGTCAACGTTTTAATTCTCGTTCGGGATGAAAGCGAAGACCCCGGCTCATTAAAAGCAATATGGCCGTCCGGTCCAATACCTCCGAGAAAAAGATGAATTCCGCCTAATTTCTTAATTCTTTCCTCATAATCCAAGCATTCCTTTTCCAGATCCCTGGCATTTCCATTTAGGATATTAACATTTTGTCGCGGGATATCAATAAGTTTAAATAGGTTCTCCCACATAAAATAATGATAACTCTGGGGATGATCTTCAGCCAGCCCCACGTATTCATCCATATTAAAAGTCACGACATTCCGGAACGAGACTCTTCCCTCTTTACATAATTTAACCAGTTCTTGATATGTCCCTAGCGGCGAAGATCCGGTAGGCAGTCCCAAGACAAAGGGTGTCTTGGATGTTGGTTTAAAATCTTTTATTTTGCGGGCTAAATAATAAGCTGCCCACTGACTTAAAGATTCATAAGAATCCTGAATAATAATTCGCATGCTTGGCCCTTTCCCTATCAGGTTACAGAAAAAAAATCATACCTTGATCCGGCTTTCCTGACTTAACCTCGTCACGGTTTGTATTGTTTTTTTGAAAATCAATTTAAATTAATCCGACATCGACGCCTAAATAATCAGAAAGGAATATTATACTATTTTTGCCTTTATCCAAAAAAAATTTGATCTTAAAAAAAACTTTGTAATTATTGGATTTCTACTACTTCACAGTATTATATTAACATAAATGTCTTACAAAAAGATCGGTCATTTTTTCTTTGTCATTTCAGTAAATATCCTTTCAAAAAAATTGACACCCTCCTAAAAACGAAAGATAGACGATGTCAAAAAAGAAAGACTCAATGAATGACAAGCGCCGAGCAGAAATCGCAGAATGGAAAGCAGCCGTGGCAGAATATCAAAAACCCCGCTTGGGTCGGGCTTGCTGGCAAATCATCAATACCGTTATTCCTTATGCACTGCTCTGGTACCTGCTGTACCTGAGTTTGATGATTTCCTGGTGGCTGACCATGCCGCTGGTGATCCTAACCGGCGGCTTTCTCGTTCGGATTTTTATTATTTTTCACGACTGCGGCCACGGCTCCTTCTTCAAATCGCGGTTAGCCAATGACATCTTGGGTTTTGTCTGTGGCATACCAACCTTCACACCGTATTTTCACTGGCGCTGGGAACATGCTCTTCATCATGCAACCTCCGGCGATTTAGACCGGCGCGGGATCGGAGACGTCTGGACACTAACCGTGCGGGAATACCTCGAATCCTCACGTTGGAAACGTTTTTCATACCGGCTGGCCCGCAATCCCTTTATACTCTTTGTCGTTGCACCACTCTACCTCTTCCTAGTCTGGCAGCGTTTTGCTTCCTCGAATGCGAGTCGGCGGGAACGCTTATCAGTGTGGTGGACAAACCTCGCCATACTAGTCATGGCTGCGGGACAGAGCACGGTGTTTGGAATCATCCCCTACTTACTGCTCCAGATAACAGTCCTTGCCGTCGCCGGTTCCGCCGGCATCTGGTTGTTCTATGTGCAGCATCAGTTTGAAGACGTTTATTGGGAACGTAGCGGAGACTGGGAGTACACCGCAGCCGCACTGAAGGGGAGTTCGTTTTATAAACTGCCAAAGGTGCTGCAGTGGTTCTCGGGAAATATTGGCTTTCATCACATCCATCACCTTAGCCCCCGGATTCCAAATTATAACCTTGAACGCTGTCATCAATCGGATCCGATGTTTCGAGATGTAAAGACGATCACGATTCTCTCCAGCCTGAAGTCGCTGTCATTCCGTTTGTGGGATGAATCGGCAAAAAAATTGGTCGCCTTCCGTCATCTGCGTGAAATCGGTATGAATCGCAAGCGTAACAAGGACGATCAGCCCCATGACCTCTTTGAAAAGTCTTCGCTCCTGAAACCCGTTCCTCAAGAACAGACTCCGACGTAATCTCCAACTAAAATCTCAGCCCGAGTCTCGCCGGTGAGGATCAAAGGAACATCAAAAAGCATGTCCTCAGTTTTTGTACGGAATAATCCCGATTACAAATTTCATTGGTCAAACAACAACCAAGGCTAACTGTTTTTACAACAACGAAATTCACGTATTAAATTTGGAGGCTTAAATGGATTCTGTTTATCATGTACTAAAAGTGATCCATGTCATTGGATTTGTAATGATGTCCATACCTTTATTCAATTTAATTGTAGTAAATGAGAGGGTGTTAATGGGATCTTCGTTTAGCTATGCTACAGACCGGTATATGGAAAATATTATCCGGCACGGTGCAGTGAGGTGCTACATATTTCAATTAACTGTACTAATTTCCGGAATGTTTTTATTAGTATTCGGCCCGTTAGGACTGCAATCGATTTTGACAAACTGGGTCATTATAATCAAGACGGCGGTCCTATTTATTCTCATGGGACTCCTATCGTTTGTGCACTTTCACCTTCAACCAAGAATAGAAGAACTGATGACAACCATCAGCCCCGATTCTGTTATCCCTGAAGGTTTCTCGGCCCGATTGAAGCCCTACAGAGTAAGACGCAAGCGTTTGGCCACCCTTTGCCTATTTCTAGTTCTGACTACAATCATATTAGGCTTACAAGTTTATGCGAGATTTAATCCGATCATAACCACCGCATTGATTGCGAGCGTAGCCTTGTTTAGTTTGCGTGTCAATAAAACCCTTATTCTGTTTGGATGGATTTAAACGGCCTCCGATCTTAATCAGAATACATGAATCGGAATGATTCCTGATTGATATCACTTTTTATCCAGCTGCTGGATCACCCTCAACGAAATCTGTTTCAGGTCTCTCACCATCAACTCAGCCGGTGTCTCGCCCAGCACAGCATCGCGATCAAATCCAATGCAACGCATCCCCGCCCGCCGAGCCGCCTCCATCCCGCGTAATCCGTCTTCGATGACAAGACAGTCGCCAGGCGAAACGTTCAATGCTTTGGCTGCCAACAAAAAAATTGCGGGATCCGGCTTACCGCGCCGTACCTCATCGCCAGACACAATCACCTCAAATTCTTTGATTAAGTTCAAGGTCGAAAGCACCACATCAATAAATGCCCGTTTAGAGGAAGAAGCCAGTGCAAGACGGAATCCGTTTTTCTTTAACCTGTCTATGAGAACAATCACCCCGGGTATGGCTATAATGGCTTTGCTCCCAGCCCGATCCATCAGCTCCCATTTAATCTGTATCGCCTTCTCAAAAGAATCCGCTATCCTGTGTTGCGAAAAAATCTCCTGAAACATCTCGTCATCCTTAACGCCGGCATAATGCCGGGTGATCTCGGCAGGCGTTCTTTGGATACCCCAGCGGGCCAATACTTCCGATTCGATATTAGCGTGAAGCGACTGTGTATCCGAAATAACCCCGTCCATGTCGAAAATAATAGCTGTCATTTATTAATAGAGTGATTCCGGCGGACATCCCGCAGTTTGCCGCAAATAGCGGAAGAACCCCGCTGAGAATGGAAGGTACCTGCCTCGCTGCAAAAAATATTTTGTAAGGAAAAAGAAAGTGACTGGTAAACCGGTTAAGAAGATCGTTTCCGATAAAATAATCCGCTGCCCTTTTTTCTTTGTTCCGATGTCCAGGCCGGCTGCCAAAAAAGAATCGTTCTCTCTTCGCCCCTGTCATAATCATTCACGGCCACATTCAGACGGAATCCATCCCAAGGCTTACCCTGGAATTGATCCAGCCACTCGAGCGGTATCCCTGCTTCGCACTGATACCCCTTTGTAGTCCTTGAGCTCCCTGAAAGTAAAGGAAAAGGAATATATTCAGCAAGAAATGGCCCGGCTCTTCCCGGACTTAATACAATCAAAATAATATCTTTCCACTCTCTGAGACCCCTGCTCTTATACCGGATCTCCTCGGGCCGTGCATCGATCCGGATTTCTATACCATCCTGCTGCCATTGATAGAGAGCGGAATCCAAAATCACTTCATCGTCAATAACCTCGACCGCCACCCACAAATATTTTTTGTCGTAACTTAAACCAAAACGGAATTTAGCATCTCCTGCGCCTCGGTAATCGCTGGCCATCCCCTCCTGCAGAGTGGGTTGAGCGCAAACATAGGGTAAATCATCCCAATCGTCTAACCTTCCATCCGCCTTTCTGTTCTGCCCGTCTACAGTAAAAATATAATCCGGTAAAAATTGAAAGGGATGGGTTATGGGTTGTTTCAAAATATTGCCGGCCGGATCAGAGAGTCCCTGTATTTGCAGCTGATAAGATTGTGCCACAGCCCATTGGTTCTTAAAAGTTAAGCGGATTGTTTTCTCATCCACTTGCTCCACTCTCTTAGGTTTCCCGATTTTCTGATTGACGCTGTAATAGCTTGGCTCACAGGCCTTTTTTCTGTTCAAAATTTCGTTAAATTCTGCAATTAATACCGTCTCGGCAGCTGCATGCACATGAACAACCCGCAACGGCTCGCGATCCTGCTCTAGCGCTTTTTCAGGAATCACCAAAGGATTGATATAACCGCTCGCATAACCCGTGCAGTACTGAGCTACATCCTGGCGGTAATGACGATTCGCCCAGCGGCTGGGAGCCGTTTTTGAATTCAGATTAAAGGTGATCCGGATAGTGTGGGAATCCGCCAGGCCCCAGATTTCTTCACTTCCGGTTCCGCCAATATCCGCAACAATAATATTATTGTAAAACCCACGGGGTAGACAATCATAAAATTCATCATCATCCCACAAACAGGTTCGGCAGGTATCGGACGTCGGCCAGGCCTCACCCTTTCTCAGAATTTTTCCATCGCTCGCTGAGAGATAGGCCCAGGCCGGACTGTTGCGGTCTCCGGCAAAGAGTTCGGCTCCCGGAATTCCCGGATCACGGTCGGAGATCCATCCCCAGTGCCAGTGAGTCCACCAGGGGAAAACGGATCTCATGTCAAGTTCCCAAAGCACCTCCCCGTTCACCGCCTTCACCACCGTGATTACTTTGCAGGCATCATCTCCGATGGCATAGACCAATCCCGGATAATCCGGTACATAAAAACCCAAATGAGTCTGGTCACTGTCGGTACAATCCAGATCATAGCGCACGGAACCATCGGCATTCAAAACCACCCGCCCGGCTAAAATTTCATCATCGGAACCGTTCATGTCAATATCCGCAGCACGGATCATATCATGCGCTGAGGACATCCGGCGCTCATACACCCACATCAGTTTAAGGCTGAACTGTTTTGTTTTTTTATTATAAGTTTCAAACATCCAGACCCGGCCGGCATTATCATCGAGTGAGTTAAAATCCATACAACTGACAATGCGCGGGATCTTGTCGCGGTAAACGATCCCATCCATCGTACCGAATTCTTCCTGGCTCTTGGCCTTGCTGAAATCCCAGGGAAATGCTTCATCAGCCAGGGTTTGTCCGCTAAGACCATCGACGATCTTATTCCGCCACTGCCGGTGCTGTTCCGAATAATATTCAAAATAAACTTCCCAGCGGCCGTCTTCGTTAAAATCCCAGCTTAGGAGTGATAATAAACGCGGATGGAAAGTAGAATTCATGTTTATTTCCCAAAGGAAAGTACCCTCGTTAAGCCGCGCTTCGATATGCTGGGTGGCCGGATCTCCGGCAAGTTCGCTGCGCATCACAAAATCCAGCACTCCGTCCCCGTTAAAGTCTCCGGGGACATAACTGTGGATGGGATAATTAAAACGGAGTTCATACAGTCCGGTTGGAGCAGTAGGGAGCGACGGGATCACCCCTGCCGGGCTCGGGCAATAATGGCTCATCAGGAAAAAAACAATGAGAGGACACTGGTCCTTCATGTTTAATCTCAAATTTTTAGTTTTATAAATAGAAAATTATTTATTTCTTAAAAACTATCCAAAAAAAACTGCGGATTGGATTGAGGAAATCTTGAACAAGGAACACAGGCATTTTCAATCAACTTTATAGACTAAATATTAATGGGGCAGAGTATTCAGAATCGGTAAATATAGCACTCAAACCTATTATTAATTCATCAACCACGGATTCTCTTTCTTCATAATCTATTTTATTAGAACACCAACCAGTCTGTAAATTTGACGATCCATCCGCAGTTCGAAAAAATAGATCCCGGATGCCTCAGCAGAGGCATCCCATCTAAACTGCTGACGACCGCTTAACTCCTGGCCGGATACCAGCTCAGAAACTTTAGAGCCGAGTTGATCAAAAACTGTCAACACAACCCGCGCAGGAGAAGTCAAGGTAAAGGAAATAACCGTCTGCGGATTAAAAGGATTAGGGGAATTCTTCAAGGCAATATCATAATGAATAATTGCATTCATATCCTGGCTCTGTGAAACACCCGCGAGAGGAGGATAACTGGCATCCGGCTTTCTGAGCACAAATTGGACAGCATCAGCCTTAACATAGCCAAGCGCACCAAGATTGGAAATCTCAACATAGTTCATCAAACCCTTTGCCAGATGGAATATTCCCAAACTATTCCATTGTCCTCCATTGATAGATTGATCTATTTTACCCGTAAACAACGGAAAATTCTCAGAGACCACACTGACCGGGACTGCCGTCGCCACCGTTTGAGTTTTGCCTCCAAACAAGTCGGACACAGAGTGCCATTCAAAAATTTCATAATCACCGGGAATTTCTATCTTAGGCTTATAGAGAGCCTTGTTTTCACCGTTGCCGGGAGGCGAATAAATAAAAGGGACCGCATTCTCTCCCCATTCGACCTTGATATGAAACCCCCCGTCTGTACTGACCAATTCATCAGACCATATCCCGACCTTTTCCAGAGGAACCTGGTCAAGCGAGGTGGCATTTTGAGGAACATTATCAATAATAACTGGAGTCACGAGTGAGGTAGGATTTTTCACCAGCAAAATCCCATCAAAGACTCCGAGAGTGATAGTATCAAAAAGAGCCCCGTTATTAATCAATGGAAAATTACTGCCGCGGAATCGATAATAAGGACCATTTTGGAAATTACTTGCCGAGACAACTTGCGGCGTTAGTGCATGTGTAGTGATCACCGCCCCTGCATCAAATTCCCGCACCCAGACATCGGGCTTAATCTCGCGGGCAGGTCCCTTCGGATAGCCGATCTCCGCCTCGTATTCATCATAAAAATAACTCCAGCGGTGGGCAAACGTCCCTTCATCAAAACCGTGATAGGCATCGAATAACATCGCCGCTGTCAGACCCCAGCGGAAAATAGACCCTGAAGTCCGGGAACCTTCACAAAAATTGACAGTCGGTAAACTCTTCCCCAGATCCTGATTCGCCTGTAACTGATCAAAGTTATAACGTAGACTGGCATCACTGTTATTCGTCCAAAATTCAAAACCATTTCCATTGAGAAGGCTATCCCCCGGAGATTCATGCCCCAAGACAACTCGTCCCGGAACTAAATTACGAAGGTTATTGATGAGAATGGATTTTCCTTTATTTAAACGGGCATCGGCTAAATTCATGCCATCTCCAACTCCATTATTATCGCAGTCGATATTATCGACATTGGGAAACCATGTCCCGAGTCCGGCCCACCACGTATCAAAAAAAGTACCGTCAAACACCGTATAATCGGTTCGATCAGCCAAACGCTGGGGATAGAAAGCATTAAACTGCTGATTGCCGTAGGTATGATTCACAACCGGGCAGTATTCAGTAATGTTGAGCATTTGTCCTCCGAATCCGGAAACCCGGCTTCCATCGCTGTAATGCAAATACCAGGGATCCGGAAATTCATTACCCAAATCTCCCAGATCATTATTGGTAGCCAGTAATATACAGTCCGGATTTAATTCTTTCACCTTTTTTGCAGCGTCTCCCCAATAGAAGCGGATAATCACAAGATCATGATTTTGCCACAAGAAGGGACCCGCCCCAGGATCATAGAAGGTCATCTGGCCGACACGGGGAAAAGAAGGATTCCAGTTCGTCACTGAAATGAGGTTGGAAAAACTTAAAAAAAATAAAATCAGTTTTATCACAAAATGGGGTTTACTGAATTTTGATAAGCTTAGACAGTTTAATGAATCTGGTAATATCAAAGAATTAAAACGTTTAAACGAAGACCGGCCAAAATCCTGACTTATCATCTATTGTTCTAAAATATTCCTTCTATTAAAAATAATAAAACTAACTTACCCAATCAATACCTGTCTTAAATCTTTTTCAATGGCTCATATCTTTTTCCATAACCCTCATTATGGTGATTTATTTAATCAATAAAAATTTTCTGGTTATTGAAGTCTGCTTACTTCCCGCCAGGGACTCTAACTTTGTCAAATAAACGCCATTTGCAACTGACTGACCCAACTCATCCCGAGCATCCCAATGAGCAGAAAAATCCCCTTGTGGATGAAGTCCGGCTTTCAAAATTTTCACGACCCGACCTTCGAGATCGTAAACAGAGAGCCGTAAAGATTGCTGCATTGGAACCGCATACTGAATCGTCGTGTGAATATGAAAAGGGTTAGGAAAAATATTCAGCCCCTTGTTAAAATTCAGTCCGGCTGATCTCACCGCAATCGGAATCGATTGCTTCTTGAGCAAAATTTTAGCACGGAATGGATCAAGCGTGAGGGAGGTCACCTGACTGCCGTCATTATCCAGCGGATCCGTTACCCCTTGAATGGTCCATAACCCTGCGGAAGGAACTGGAAAAGATAATGTAAAATCGCTGAAATTTACAAACGCCCAGCCATTCTCAAATTCACGATAATAGTTCTGACTATTTCCACCGACCTGCATGGGCGGACTGACCGGCTGTCCGAGATAATGCAATCCCTTATTTCCGTTATCAAACTCGTCGTACCAGTGCAGCGGACCGGCATGGCCAAGCGCAGCATTGGGATGGTAGTGAAAAAAAGCGTCTCCCATTAACGCCAGACACATCTGAACTCGGCATTGATCTGGCCAGCGAAAATATT
>Ga0247727_10015599_pt1 | contig 12427 bp, 7 predicted proteins | sample WisWelCaveWW1625_FD_202498 | JGI IMG/M metagenome (GOLD analysis project Ga0247727, IMG submission 202498) | Biofilm microbial communities from Wishing Well Cave, Virginia, United States - WW16-25 | ecosystem: Environmental > Aquatic > Deep subsurface > Groundwater > Cave microbial mat | place... | reverse complement strand
GGGGTGGATTTTCCCATCAATTATCGCAAGGAAGATTTTCATCAAGCCGTCAAAAAAATAATGGGCAGGCAAAAGCCCGATGTGATTTTTAACTCCATCGGAGGAAAGACTTTCAGGGATGGATTGAAATTGCTTGGCACAGGCGGCAGGATGGTATGCTATGGCGCTGCCGAAGCCATGGACGAAAGCAACAAGCTGCTCGCCAATCTCAAGCTGGCATGGGGATTCGGGCTGCTGTTTCCGCCTCTGCTCATCATGCAAACAAAAGCGCTTATCGGCATCAACATGCTGCGCGTTGCGGATGATAAAGCGGATGTGCTGCAACGCTGCCTGCAAAATGTGGTGAAGATGCACGAACAGGAAATTTTAAAACCACACACGGGAGCAGTATTCAACGCAGGTCAATTGGTTGAAGCGCATGAGTTTTTAGAATCAAGAAAATCAGTGGGGAAGATTATTGTGAAGTGGTGATTGCTCATTCCATCTCCACCATCACTTCTCCTTTTTCTACCGCATCGCCTGCTTTCACATGAACGGTTTTTATTTTTCCATCACCGGCTGATTTGATTGCGTTCTCCATTTTCATCGCTTCCAATATCAAAACGGAATCGCCTTTCTTCAATTGCTGCCCTTCCTTCACATCTACGCGCAGCACTTTTCCCGGCATGGGCGCTTTCAGGCTGCCCGCAGTTTGAGCGGAACGCTTGGTCATTCCCATCTGCTGAAGAAGCAAATCGAACTGGTCCTTCAGCTCCAGCTCATATTCGTTGCTGTTTACCTTGATGCTGAATTTTTTTTCGGCACGGTTCATCTCCACCACCTCCACCGTGTAGGATTGATGGTCGAGAATAACGCTGAATTCATTTTCACCGACTTTGACAATGTCGGGATCGCCAGGCTTCCCGTTCAGTAAAAAACTATTGTTGTCAATCGTAACCTCGTATTCTTTTCCGTTGACAAATATTTTCCATTGAGCCATAGGCGCAAGTTAACAAAAGCCCTTTTCAGCCGGAATTGGTATTTTAGCCATCCCTAAGAAACCTACCTCATGCGCGCACGGTTGTTACTGTTGCTATTGCTTGCCCTGATTTTTTCCGCTTGCAGCACTTCAAAGAAAGCACAGGATGATAATACGACCCTTCTTGGCGAAGTGAATGTAAAACCTCAAAGCGAATATCAGCCTTCTGCAACAAGAGTCAGCGATTTGCTGCATACTGAGTTGCACGTGCAATTTGACTTGCAGAAGCAGCGATTATATGGAACGGCAGCGCTCACCTTCAAGCCTTATGTAAAACCGATTTCAAAACTAGAATTGGATGCAAAGGGATTCGATATTATGAAAGTAGGAAAAATGGAAGGCTTGAATTTCACCGAGCTCCCGTTTGAATATGATTCATTGAAGCTGACGATTGACCTGCAAAGCACCTACACCGAAAAAGACACTTACAAAATTCAAATTGAATATATCGCCAAGCCGAATGAATTGCCGGAAGGTGGAAGTTCAGCGATTGCATCCGACAAAGGGTTGTATTTCATCAACCCGCTCGGCACGGAAAAAAACAAGCCCTTTCAAATCTGGACGCAGGGGGAGACCGAAGCTTCCTCCTGCTGGTTTCCCACTATTGACAAGCCCAACGAAAGAACAACTCAAGAGATTTACATCACCGTTCCCGATTCATTAGTCACGCTTTCCAATGGCTTGCTCATCCAATCAGCCATGAACGGTGACGGCTCGCGCACTGATTACTGGAAGATGGATATGCCTCATGCGCCTTATTTGTTCATGATGGCTGTCGGAAATTTTGCTGTAGTTCATGACAAGTGGCGTGATAAAGCAGTTGACTATTATGTTGAGAAAGCCTACGAGCCTTATGCCTTGAATATTTTCGGGAATACACCTGAGATGATGGAGTTCTATTCTAAAATACTTGGAGTGGATTATCCGTGGCAGAAATATTCGCAGATGTGCGTGCGGGATTATGTTTCAGGCGCGATGGAGAATACAACAGCCACCGTACATTTTGAAAATATGCAATTGACTAAGCGCGAGATGATTGATATGGACTACGAAGACATCATCGCGCATGAATTATTCCATCAGTGGTTTGGCGATTATGTCACTTGCGAGTCATGGGCGAACCTCACGCTCAATGAGGGGTTCGCAACGTATGGTGAATATCTGTGGATAGAGCATCAATACGGAATTGACATGGCGGAGCGGCATCGCATGGACGACCAGCAAAACTACATCTCCGAATCATGGCTTTATAAAGAGCCGATTGTCAGGTTTCATCACAGCGACAAGGAAGATATGTTCGATTCTCATTCTTATGCGAAGGGAGGATTGGTGTTGCACATGCTGAGAAAATATTTGGGTGATGAAGTTTTCTTTCGCGGGTTAAATATCTACTTGAAAGAAAATGCTTTTCAATCCGTGGAAGTGCACCAGCTGAGAATCGCGATGGAAAAAGCGAGCGGTGAGGATTTAAATTGGTTTTTCAACCAGTGGCTGCTGTCACCCGGTCATCCCAAGCTGAGCGTGAATTACAGTTTCAATCCTGAAAAATCCATTGCATCGGTCATCATCAGCCAAACGCAGGATGAAAACCCTTTCCGCTTGCCGATAGCGATAGATATTTACACCAATGACAGCGTGAGGCGGGAAAATGTCTGGGTGGAAAAAAGAGCGCAGACTTTTGAATTCGCAGTTGACAGCAAGCCTTTGCTTATTAATGTGGATGCGGAAAAAAATTTACTCCATGAATTGAACGATGCAAAAGGCGTGAAGGCTTGCGCTTTCCAATATGAGAAAGTGCCGGGGTACCTGAACAAGCGCCAGGCGTTGCAATTACTTTCCGCTTCTCTGGAAGATTCCCTGGCAGAGGCTACGCTCATTGACGCGTTGAAAGATTCTTTCTGGGGATTGAGAAAAATCGCTGTTGAAAAATTATCTCTTGATGAGAATACGAAGCCCTTGCTTGCAAAAGTTGCCCGAAAGGATGAAAAGCCGCAGGTGCGTGCTGCCGCTATCAGAAGGCTGGGCGAAACGAATAGTGCCGAGTATAGGGAGCTTTATAAAAAATCCCTTGCCGACAGCTCGCTGCAAGTGATCTCAGATGCGCTTGACGCCATTTTCTCATTGGATAAAGATGAAGCGCTGAAGCTCGCTCCGCAATTTGAAGAATTCAGCACCGGCAGCATTGTTTCAACGCTCGGCACCCTCTACGCTGATGCAGGCAGCGATGACAAGCAGGATTATTTTGAAAAGATGAGTTACATCGCAACAAGCTATTCACGCTACAGCATACTGAGCGATTATGGTGATTTTCTTAAAAGCAGGAATGAAAGCATAATTCGTAAAGGCGTGAAGACCCTGGAAGATGTCGCGATGAATGCGGGTTCCGTGTGGGAAAGGTACGCTGCAGCAAATACGGTTCATGAAATAAATGAGAGTCTCGGTGATAAATCGCAGAATGAAAGCCTGCCTGCCGAAACGAGAGAAGAATTAAAAGGTTATCTCGAAAAAGTTCTTGAAAAAATAATCTCGGAAGAAAAGAACAAAAACCTGCGGGAGCGCTATCACGACTTTCAATAAAAGTTACATTTTACGGGATATAACGAAAGCCCGCATTGCAACAGTGAGAATCAACGGGATGATTGCACCATGCATTTGCTGAGGCAAAAAGGTAAATCCTCCTGCCAAAACGCCCACGGCAAGAATCGCTGCAGCCAAAAAATAAAATCTCACCCACTTCATCTTTTTAAACGGCAGCAACAGCGCAAACGGCAGGTGTGCCGGCATTGCCCACAGCAGGTTGTAATTTCCTTTTGCATGATGGTCTGAAAAGAAAGAAATGTAAGCGAGGAGCACACCGGTCAGCCCGACCATGAAAAAGAAAATCACATCAGCCGCAAACGAAATTTTCTGCTTCCGAAAATCGAAAAATGTCTTCAGCAGGAAAAGAAAAAACGGGAAGCAGAAAATAACTGCCGGTGTGAAAAAGCTCTTTCGCGTTTCTTCTGATTCTGCTTTGAAGACTACCGTGGAGTTTTTCACCAAGGGCAACAAAGAATCACCTGTCCTGATCTTTGCATTCTTAAATCCCGACTGAAGAAAATCCGGCAGAAACATATACCGGTAAGGCTTTGCTTGGGCGTCAATTTCAGAGCCAAGCGCGAGGTCAATCGCCAGGTCGCCCCACGGCTGATTCTTCAGATACAAGTCCATCAACCCGCGAAAGGAATATGATGGATGGATGTGCGATGAATCGAAAACTACATTTCCATTCAGCACTTTCACCAACATGTCGTGGAGGCGCGTGGAGCAGTTGTCATAAATATAATCGTAGCGGTAATTGCGATTCTCCGGTTCGTAATTTTCTTCCAGCAGTTCAAACAGTTTTTGATTTTGTTCCGGTGTGAGATTTAAAATATCCTGAAACACCGAACGGTTGTCCAGTACATAGGCATTGATGAAATATCGTGTGTGCGAAACGCTGAGCATAAAAACGGGTCTGCCCTTCGCATAATTGGAGTAGAAGCCGGGCTGGTCAAAATCAAACGTGCCGTAGTTGTAAGTGAAATCAATTTTATTCACCGGGTCGAACACCCTGAGAGCGCTGTGTCCGAATGCCTCGTACAACTCCTTTCCCGGTGAGCAGGTGAGGAGGCTGATGTAGGCTTCAGAAGAGAGTTGAGGCTGAGCGCGAAGAATGGCGATGGAAAATAAAAGGACAGCTACAAAACTGTTGGCTGTCTTCATTTCTGCCGCTTTAACAGCCTCTCCAAAATTTCCTGTGCCGCTTTCGGAATTTTTGTGCCGGGTCCGAACACCGCAAACACTCCTTTCTTTTTCAAGAAAGCGCAATCCTTTGGCGGGATGATTCCTCCCGCCACTATCAGGATATCTTCCCTGCCGAGTTTCTTCAATTCTTCAATTACTTCCGGCACTAAAGTTTTGTGTCCCCCCGCGAGGCTTGAAATGCCGAGTACGTGAACGTCATTCTCCGCTGCCTGCATCGCCACTTCTTCGGGCATCTGAAAAAGCGGGGCAATGTCAACGTCAAATCCCAAATCGGCAAAGCTGGTGGCAATCACTTTCGCGCCCCGGTCATGACCGTCTTGTCCCAGCTTCGCCACCATGATGCGCGGGCGCCTGCCTGCCTTTTTTGCAAACTTGTCTGAAAGCGCTTTCGTTTTTTTGAATGATTTATCCTGCATGATTTCGCCCGAATATACGCCACTAATCGCACGGGTGGGAGCATTGTACCTGCCGAAAACTTTTTCCATCGTACCGGAAATTTCCCCAAGCGTGGCTCTCTTCCGTGCTGCTTCAATGGCAAGTTCCAATAAATTTCCTTTTCCTGTTTTTGCAGAATTTGCAAGCGCATCAAGAGCCTTTCGCACTTCATTATTTTTTCTGGATGATTTTATTTTCTTCAACCTTACAATCTGTTGCCCTCGCACTGCGGTGTTATCTACCTCAAGGATCTCCATTTCTTCCTCCTCTTTCACCTGATATTTATTCACTCCGACAATCACCTCTTTTCCTGAATCAATTCTCGCCTGCCTTCTCGCGGCAGCTTCTTCAATCCGCATTTTCGGAATGCCGCTCTCAATCGCTTTTGCCATTCCGCCTAATTGCTCGATTTCTTCAATCAATTTCCACGATTTTTTTGCAAGCTCGTTGGTCAGATTTTCAACGTAATTCGAGCCGCCCCAAGGGTCAATCACTTTGGTGATGTTGGTTTCATTCTGCAAGTAGAGCTGCGTGTCGCGGGCGATTTTTGCTGAATGTTGCGAAGGCAGGGCGAGCGCTTCGTCCATTGAATTCGTGTGCAACGATTGTGTTCCGCCAAGGACGGCAGCCAGCGCTTCAATGCAAGTGCGGGCAATATTATTGTAAGGGTCTTGCGCGGTTAAACTCCATCCCGATGTTTGGCAATGTGCTCGCAGCGCCATTGATTTTTCCTCTTTCGGATTGAATTGCTTCATCAGCTTTGCCCACAATATTCTTCCCGCCCGCATTTTTGCAATCTCCGTGAAGTGGTTCATCCCGATGCCCCAGAAAAAAGAAATGCGCGGAGCGAAATCGTCAATGTTCAATCCTGCTTTTAATCCGGCACGAACGTACTCCAATCCGTCTGCGAGCGTGTAAGCCAATTCAAGTTCAGGGGTTGCGCCTGCTTCGAGCATGTGATAGCCGCTTACGCTGATGGAATTGAAGCGGGGCATTTTTTTAGAAACGAAAGAAAAAATATCCGTCACGATGCGCAGGGAAGGTTGGGGTGGATAGATGTACGTATTGCGTACCATGAATTCTTTCAGGATGTCGTTTTGAATCGTGCCGCTCAGCTTTTCAGGCGAAACTCCCTGTTCCTCTGCCGCCACAATGAAAAACGCAAGCACCGGAATCACTGCTCCGTTCATCGTCATGGAGATCGACATTTTCCCCAATGGAATTTCGTCAAACAAAATCTTCATGTCTTCCACTGTATCAATCGCCACACCTGATTTTCCGACATCACCCTTCACCCGCTCATTATCGGAATCATACCCGCGATGCGTGGGTAAATCGAATGCGACCGATAAACCGGTTTGTCCGGATGCAAGATTTTTTCTGTAAAACGCATTTGATTCTTCAGCCGTTGAAAATCCTGCATATTGCCGAATCGTCCACGGGCGCACGGTGTACATGCTGGCATAGGGACCGCGCAGGAAGGGAGGGAATCCTGCCGCCACGCCCTTAGCATCTTCAAAAGAAATGGAAGTGCTTTGTGTGAAAGTGGGCGAAACTCTTTCAATAATCATTTTAGTCAACACTTCAATACTGTAAGAATTTTCACCGGCATCTTTCAAATCGTTAAAATGCGACTCGTGCTTTAACAGCAGTTGGATGTTGCGGTAAATCCTTTCACTGAATTCCTTTGATTTTCCGGAAACAGGGGAGGCTTTCAAACTCAAACTGTCGCAACCACCAATCACTGCCGCCATCGCTGTGGTGGTGGCACGCAGGATATTGAGATGCTCTTCGCCTTTCGCGGTTTTCTGCGGGATGTTTTCCGCATGAATGAAAACGGGGATGTCTTTATCTGTAAAGAGTAATCGCAGCGCTCTCAACTTTGCGATTTCCATGAAGTAGTCGCTGGAAAGGGAAACGGAAAGCCTCACCCCCCGCCCCCCTCTCCAAAGGAGAGGGGGAGTCCGAACGATATCCTTTAAATGGCTTAAACGAAGTGTGATGAAGTCGAATGCAGGAAAATCTTTTGAATATCCGGCAAGAGCAGAAATATTTTTTTCTGAAAAATCAGAAAACTCCACCGAGCCGGATGTTTTTGAATTGAAAACTGAAACCAACTTCTCAAGCGATTTCATTTTCACGCCCGTGAAGTGAAAGGAATTCTTTGCGGTGTTTATTTTCGTCAAAAGTTTTTGAAGATTGCTTTTGGTTAAATCAATTTTTGAAACATCAAAGCCGATACTTTCTGCTCCACCTTTCAAAGCATTTAACGCATTCCCATTTGCCTCCTTTAAATCTTTGACAATAAAATCCTGCCGGATTTCCCAGCAGGACTTCTCTTTTTTCGGAGCCTCGATTTTTATTTTCTCTAAATCTTCGGCAGTGTAGAAGGGCAGCACATCAAAGCCTTCTTTCGTGTGCCAGACTAAATCCTCAAATGGTCCTTTGAGTTCTTCAATGATTTTCGACTTCCACTCTTTTGGAGTTACGGCTGCAAATCCCGAGGATGGTTCTTTGTCATGCATTTCTTGCGTGAAGTTACAATGAGTGAATGAAGGAATTGTGAATGATTGAATAGCCAAAATAGAGGCGGTTCGTGTTTTATATATTTGTCACCTGAAAAGAGTTCCTGATACCCTCATGGAAAACCAGAACAAGATTGAATTCATCGAGACTCTCCGAAAAAGAACTAAAGAATTTGTAGTTCGATCCACGAAGTTATACAGGGCTTTGCCCAAAACGGGAGAAGCAAAAATTTTTGGAAACCAATTTTTAAGAGCAGCCTCTTCGTTTGCTGCAAATTACCGCGCAGCATGTCGCGCAAGGTCGCAGCGCGAGTTTTTTGCTAAAATGAGCCTTGTTGTTGAAGAAATTGATGAGACTTTATTTTGGTTGGAAATAATTACAGAAACGGGAATCTTCTCATTACAGAAGACGAAACCACTTATGGATGAGGCTAATGAATTGTTAGCAATCATGTCATCTGCAAGAAGTCATATTTACAAATCAAAATCAAACTAACTATTCACTCATTCAAAATTCATTCATTCAATCATTCACAAATGACCATCCGCAAAGAAAAAGACAGCATCGGTTACGTTGACGTCCCCGCTGATAAATACTGGGGCGCGCAAACCGAGCGGTCAAGAAGCAATTTTAAAATCGGACCCGAAGCGAGCATGCCATTAGAAATCATCAAGGCTTTTGCTGTCTTGAAAAAAGCTGCGGCAATCACTAATGTAAAGTGTGGCGTTCTTGAAAAAAAGAAATCTGACCTTATCGGAAAAGTGTGCGATGAAATTTCAGCGGGGAAATTGAATGACCAGTTTCCGCTCGTTATTTGGCAGACCGGTTCCGGCACGCAAAGCAACATGAACGTGAACGAAGTGATTGCCAACCGCGCTCACGTTTTGAATGGCGGAAAGCTGACGGACGAAAAGAAAATTCTGCATCCCAATGATGACGTGAACAAATCGCAGTCATCCAACGACACTTTCCCGACAGCCATGCACATTGCTGCTTACAAGCTGATAGCAGAGAATACGATTCTGAATATTGAGTTGCTGAAAAAGACTTTGGAAAAGAAATCCAAAGCCTTCATGAAAATCGTGAAGATTGGACGAACGCATTTCATGGATGCCACCCCGCTCACGCTCGGTCAGGAATTCTCCGGATACGTTTCCCAACTCGACCATGGATTGAGGGCTTTGAAAAATACATTGAAGCATCTTTCAGAATTAGCATTGGGCGGAACGGCTGTCGGCACAGGCATCAACACTCCGAAAGGATACGCGGAACTGGTTGCAAAAGAAATTGCAAAGGAAAGCGGCCTCCCGTTCGTCACTGCTGAAAATAAATTTGAATCGCTCGCCTCACACGATGCTTGCGTTGAAACATCGGGCGCGCTGAAAACCCTTGCGGTGAGCTTGTTTAAAATCGCCAATGACATTCGCATTCTTTCATCGGGACCGAGAAGCGGAATTGGTGAAATTCTGATTCCCTCCAATGAACCGGGTTCCTCTATTATGCCGGGGAAAGTAAATCCAACGCAATGCGAGGCATTGACAATGGTTTGCGCCCAAGTGATTGGAAACGATACTGCGGTTACGATAGGAGGAATGAATGGGCATTTCGAACTGAATGTTTTCAAGCCGGTCATCATTTATAATTTGCTCCAATCAGCGCGATTGCTTGGCGATGCCGCCAAATCATTCAACGACCATTGCGCCACCGGCATTGAACCCAATTACTCCTATATCAAACGTCATTTGGAGAATTCGCTGATGTTAGTCACCGCATTGAACACCAAAATCGGATATGACAATGCTGCGAGGATTGCCAAGAAAGCCTGGGCGGAAGACAAAACTTTGAAACAAGCTTCTGTAGAACTAAAACTGCTGACAGAAAAGCAGTTTGATGAGTGGGTAGTGCCGGAAAAGATGGTTGGCGGGCTGTAAAGAATTTACCCTGCCTTTACAAAAGTATTCTGAATTTTGCTCTCCCAACAAATAACTATTGGAAACACTGACACGCGCAAAACCTGCGACTGCCCTCAATAAGAAGAGAGTTTCATTTCCGTCTGATTGGCCCAAAAACGGACCGATAGACCTTTCGGTTCATGACCTTCCTCATCAATCCTCCACTATCGAATGGTGGTATATGAACAGTCATGTGACTTCCAAAGACGGCAGGCAGTTTTCCTTGTTCGCTTCCTTTTTTCGCAGGCTGCTGGAGTATAATGAGAAAAATAAAAAGTTCAAATACGGTCATTCCATCACCTGGGCGATTTATGATGACAAGGGAAATGAGCGAAAAGAAAAATATTTCCCGGTTTCATTGGTTGATAAAATCACTCCGAAAATCGGGTTGGAGAAAATCGAAAAGGGCGAAATCGTGAAAGACCACCGGCTGAGAAAAGCTGTGCTTGAATTGCTGAGAAAAGGTCAGGTTCCGTATCCGGACAGATTAATCAAAGAAGATGTGGGCGTTAGTGAGGAAAAGCTCGACTTGTACATTGATGGCAACACTTTCACAAAACTCGATGACGGCACTTACGACCTGCATCTTTATGATGAAGAGCAGCAAGTCGGTTGTTCTGTGAATTTCGCTCCGCAAAAACCTCCCGTAAGGCATGGCGATAATGGAGTGGTGCTCGGTGTTTCTGCAGAGAACATGTTTTACTATTTTATTCCTAGATGCGAAGTCAAGGGGACGATTACGCTGAAAAAAGAAACTTTTGAAATAAGCGGCAGCGGCTGGTATGACCACGAATTTGGAAAACCTCCTGAAAATAAAAAGAAAGAGAAGGAAGAAAAGCGCAAGGATGTCGGCTGGAACTGGCTTTCTACTCAATTGGATAGCGGATATGAGATTAGCGCTTACGACCTTTTTGACCTTTCGGAAAAAAAACCGAAAGGCGTTGGGAAATGGGCAATTGTGATTGACGCGAAAGGCAACCGCAAAGCCTACACGAAATTCAATTTGCAGCCGCTCGGAAATTGGACGAGCATGCGCACGTTCAATGATTATCCCATTCAATGGAAATTGGAAATTCCCGAAGCGAAGATTTCCCTGAACGTCACTACGCCTTTCGAGCAGCAGGAGTTTATGACAGTGATTTCAAAGCCTGCGTTTTGGGAAGGGAGAGTCAACACCGAAGGAACATTCAACGGCAAAGCGGTGAAAGGTCCGGGATTTGTTGAACGTCACGGATTTTTCAAGCTGGAATCCATGGATGATTTCTTCAAGGTGGTGAGCCGCGAGACACTGAAGTCCATCGAAAAAATATTACCGCTGAATCCAACACCGGAAAAAGCGCTGGAATTGGTTTCTCACAAAAAGAACAAACATCACCTTGACGGCTTGGACGTCAAGCGATATTCAGACGCGTTAATAAAACCCATCCGCACCATCATTGACCGGAGGGGGAAATCGTGGCGCTCGTATGCGGCTCTTGCGTGCTGCGACATCGTAGGCGGAAATTCCCAACACGTTTCCGAATGGCTCGCACTGCCTGAGTTGATGCACGTTGGTTCGCTGATTGTGGATGACGTGGAGGACAAATCTCCGATTAGAAGGGGCGGTCCATCTGCGCATGTACTTTTCGGAGAGCCCATCGCCATCAACGCGGGCACAGCAGCTTATTTCATCGGGCAGATTATCGTTTACCATGCGGATTTTATCAAGCCCAGCCGGAAGGTGGAGATTTACAACTTGTATTTCGAATCGCTTCGCGCTGCGCATTCAGGGCAGGCTTTGGATATATCGGGGTTAGATTATTTGATGTCGGACGTGATAAAAACCGGTGATGGGAAATTATTGGAGAAAAGAATTTTTGCCACCCACCGCCTGAAATCCGCGGTGCCCGCGAGCACACTTGCGATGACGGGCGCGCTGATGGGAGGCGGCACACGGAAGCAGGTGAAAGCCATCGGAAGGTTTTATGAAAATCTTGGAGTTGCTTTTCAGATTGTGGATGATGCGCTTAATCTCAGCGGATTCAAAAACAATCTGAAATCAAAGGCGGAAGACCTTTCGGAAGGAAAAATCACGTTCCCGGTGGCGAAAGCAATGTCGCGTTTGGATTACGGGAAGCGAAAAGAATTATGGGATATCATCCGCTCGAAACCGAAAGACAGAAAAAAACTCGGCAGAGCTGTAATGATGATTGAAGAATGCGGAGCCATTCAAGCCTGCCAGGATGAGGCGCGTGAATTGATTGATAGCGAATGGAAACGCATTGACCCGCTGCTGCGCGATTCATTTTCGAAGCTGATGCTGCGCGCTTTTAGCTGGTACGTGCTCGACAGGCAGTATTGAAGCAGGTTTCAAACAGGAAGAAATTGCAGCATTCTGACAATCCTGAACCGGAATTTGGAAAAATCCCAACCTTTTTTTTATATCTTGGCAGCCCGATTTCAAAAACCAAAAAACGTAATCATCATGAAAAGGATTTTATTCGCAACTGCATTCCTGCTTTGTTCGCTGATGGGATTCTCCCAACCCTGCACACCCAATGCGCCAACGGGGAACCCGGGAGTTTTTCCGGCTCCCGATAATATTCCATGCATTGAAAGGAATGTGCCTTATGATTTCACCATGCAAACGGAAAACTTCGACACCATCACGCTTACTGTGCCGCTATTGGGCAGCGTTGATGCCGCTGTGTCGTGGACACAAATTGACAGC
>Ga0247727_10015598_pt1 | contig 12427 bp, 9 predicted proteins | sample WisWelCaveWW1625_FD_202498 | JGI IMG/M metagenome (GOLD analysis project Ga0247727, IMG submission 202498) | Biofilm microbial communities from Wishing Well Cave, Virginia, United States - WW16-25 | ecosystem: Environmental > Aquatic > Deep subsurface > Groundwater > Cave microbial mat | place... | reverse complement strand
AGTTTTAAAAAATAAAATTTTACCAAATATTCCTGTAGTTATTTCCGGCAAAGTCACCACTCGTAATGATGAAAGAACTATGTTGGTGGAAGATATTAATGAGTTGAGATAAAATAAAAAACCATACAAAATATAGCTTTTTGGTGAGTACCAAGAATTTTGTTAAATAAAATTTGACAAATAATATTGAATATGATATACTAGAGCAGTAGGTGGAAGAAGTTCTTTTTTAAGTCTTCAAAAAACAGTCGACCAAAACAATGGTCATAACAAAGGAGAAAAAATGAAAAGGTTAGTGCATGTACCGCATATGGTGACGACACCCATATATTGTGGTTCGCCAACCCCTATTGGGGTGGCACGTAGGATGTGTCTTGATTGTGGCTTGCCAGAGTATCAAGAAGAAAAAGACATCGAGGCGCCACACATGATGCATACAGTGCACACAATGGTATTTGGTCAGCAGATCACCAGAACCTGTTATGGTTGTGCAGATCCTCCCAAAGACTAATCATGGAAATCATCATGGGGCCTGGTAAAACAGGCCCCAAAACTTTTTCTCTTATCTAAATGTGTAAATAAAATAACACAAATAGAAAGAGATTTTTTATATTAAAACCTAAAATTTGCATTTCAAATTTATCTTTGTTATAATTTAAACATCATGAATTGGCTATTGAATATACTGAGTGTGGTTTCTATTTTATTAATAACTTTAATCTTAATCCAAAAAACAAACACTGATGGAACCGGAGCCTTGGGTAGTGATGGTTTTGTTGGTAAATCTAAAAAAAGAGGATTAGAAAAGGTGTTTTTTAATATTACCATATTGATGGGTATAGTTTTTGCTGTGCTCAATATTGTGGCTATCTTCGTGAAATAATTAAAATAATTTGAAATTAATTTAATTTTTATAATCACTTACAATTTTGACTCAGATTTATATTCTTTAAAAAATCCAAGAAATGCAGGATTCCCGCCGGTGGCGGGAAAACTGAAATACAAAAATTCTTGACCCAAATTAAACAGGTATAACAATTTTAAATAATTGCAAAATAATTTCACCGAATTTCATTTAATCTTCTAAAACAGAAACACGCAAAATTTAAATAACAATATTAAAAATAATTTATCACCAAAAGACATGTCACAAAATATTTCGGAAATAGAAAACAATCAAACATACCAGTCAGAAAAAGAATTTTCTGAAAAAATTTCTTTCAAGAAAAAAATCCAAGATACTTGGGAAAGTTATTGGTCAGCTTATAAATCTCTACCAATCAAAAAAATTTTTATAGTTTGGATTACTTTAGGTTTATCTATTTTATTTTTTATTTTAACTTTTATGACTTTTAATCAAAGATTTCTGATCACTATTCCAGCTTATGGTGGCGAAATTAATGAAGGGATTTTGGGTACAGTTAGATTTATTAATCCAGTCTTAGCTTATTCTAATGTAGATAAAGATTTAACTAATTTAATTTATGCTGGCTTAACTAAAAAAGACGTAAATGGAAATATCATTATGAATTTAGCAGAAAATATTTCTATTACTCCAGATGGTTTACATTATCAAGTAAAAATAAAAGAGAAAGCAATTTTTCATGATGGCCAACCAGTCACATCTGAAGATATAATTTATACTATTAATTTAATTCAAGATAAAAGTATTGATTCACCCCTGGCTTTAAATTTTGAGGGAGTAACTATCAATAAAATTAATGATAAAGAATTAATTTTTAATCTTAAAAAACCTTTTATTTATTTTCAAGAAAATTTAAATGTGGGCATACTTCCAAAACATTTATGGCAAAATTTAACAGCTGTAGAATTCCCATTTTCTGATTATAATCTTAAACCGATTGGCGCTGGCCCGTATCAAGTTTCTGAAATCATTAAAGAATCTAATATGGTCAAAGAAATTCAACTCAATAGTTTTAAAAAATATGTTTTGAATAGACCTTATATAAATAATTTAAATATATTTATTTATATAAATCAAAAAACTTTAGAAGAAGATTTTAAGGAAGGAAAAATTAACAGAATTTCCAAACTGGGTAACGCTGAAATTTTAAATATAAAACCAGCCTACGCCACCTCCTCCGCTGCAAGCTACGGCGGGTCAAGGAAGGCTACGGCATGGCAAAGTAAAATGTTATTGATAGCGACCAGCTCTTTGCCCAATCTTTATTCTTTATCCCTCAATCCTAATAAAAATATTTTATTAGCTGATAAAAATCTACGTTTAGCTTTAGCGGCGGCTATTAATAAAAATGAAATTATACAAAATATTTTTCAAGAAAAAGCTGAAATTGCGAATTCAAATTTAGTATTGTCTTTAAATCAAAATAAAATTAATCAGACCCAGATTGGTGATCAAAATAGCGAGTTGGCTGGTTTAGAATTGGCTAAAAAATATTTAGCTAAATATTTACAAAATAAATCTAAAAAAACAAATATCAAAAATACAGACTTGACTAAAATAATAAATTCAGGTAATATTAAAAGTAATAATAATATTAATGGTAGCAGCACAGAAAATTCTGTTAATCCAGTTCCAACTAGTATTATTTCTAACTCTGCAACTTCGTCGGTTTTGGGAACAATTAATATTTCTACAGTAGATACTGAGGAATTAAAATTGGTGGCAGAATTAATTAAAAATTATTGGCAAACTTTAGGTTTTAATGTAAATATAAAAGTTTATGAACTTTCTGATCTCTCGGCTAATGTAATTAAAAATCGAGATTTTGAAATTTTACTTTTTGGGGCCAAAATAGAAAAAGACACAGATCTTTTTGCTTATTGGAGTAGTACTCAGAGAAATTATCCCGGACTAAATATTACTAGCTATGTTTCTAAAAATCTAGATAAAAATTTAGAAATAATTAGAAATAGTCAAAATCCAGAAGAAAGAAAAATAGCTAGTCAAAATATAGATAATGAATTACAAGATGAAATGCCGGCCATACCACTTTATACAAAAATTTTCACTTATTATATTAATAATCAAGAAAAAAGCTCTGCCGTCATACCAAAATTTATGAACAGCAGTGAAGTCAGGTTTGAAAATGTGGAAAATTGGTTTATGTATACAGAAGAAATTTGGAATAAAATTTATTTCCAAAAAATTATAGAAACATTACAAAATATTATTCATTAACAAAATTATCAGCAAAAAATCTAAAACAAAATTAAAAATATGAACACAACAAATAATACCAATAATCATGCACAGAATATCAGAAAACCTCATTATCACAGAGCGGCACCTAAACCCTATCAGCCTAAAGAAAATTATTCTAAATCTTCTTTAACTAGTATGAGTCGCAAACCATCACATGCGCCAATGCGAACTAGAAAAAGTTCTGGACCAAAATTCGAAACTAAAATTTCAGAATCTACAGAATTAGCTCATATTCCAGCTTTAGCTAAAGATTCTATTAGAATTATTAATTTGGGTGGAGTAGAAGAAGTGGGAAGAAATATGAGTTCTATAGAATTTGGTGATTCGATTATTGTAATTGATTGTGGATTACAATTTTCAGAACTTTCTACACCAGGAGTAGAATGTATTTTACCTAATACCAGATATTTGGAAGAAAATAAACATAAAATTAAAGGCATGATAGTTACTCATGGACATTTAGATCACCTGGGTGGTATTCCATATATTTTACCAAGAATTGGTAATCCAACTATTTATGCTAGAAATTTTACTGCTTTGACGATAAAGAAACGTCATTCAGAATTTCCACATTTAGATCCACTCAATTTACAAATAGTGGAAGCAGAAGATAATTTAACTTTAGGAGAATTTAAAATTAAATTTTTTGCAGTTTCACATTCTATTCCAGATGCTATGGGTATTATTATTGAAACTCCATATGGAGATATTGTACATACCGGAGATTTATGTGTGGATAATGAAGCTGGCCAACCCACTGCAGCTGAAATTCAAAGATATAAACTTTTTGAAAATAAAAATATACTTTGTCTTTTAACTGATTCCACTAATTGTGAAAATCCAGGCTTTTCTATTCCTGATAAAATTATTTTAAATAATATAAATAATATTATTAAAAATACTACCGGCAGACTTTTTATTTCAACTTTTTCTTCTCAAGTAGAGAGAATGATTGCTATTATAAAAATGATAGAATCTTATGGTAAAAAAATTGTAGTAGAAGGACGCAGTATTAAAACTAATATTGAAATAGCTAGGGCGGCTAATCTTTTAAAAGTAGATACTAATATTATTATTCCGATTGAAGATTTACAAAATTATCCCGATGACAAAGTTGTGATTCTGGCCACCGGAGCTCAAGGTGAAGAATTCGCTGTCTTGAATAGAATGGCTAATGGTAATCATAAATATTTAAAATTAAATAAAAAAACTACCATAGTCATGTCCAGTTCAATTGTCCCCGGCAATGAAAGAGCGGTACAAGCTTTAAAAGATAAACTTTCTCGCGAAGGTGCACATTTAATACATTATAAAACTAGCGATGTGCATTCCTCTGGTCACGCTAATCGTGATGAATTATTGTGGATTCAGAAACAAATTCATGCTAAATTTTTTATCCCAGTTCATGGTTATCATTATATGCTGCGTGTACATGCAGACCTAGCTATCAAAGAGCTTGGTATGTCAGAAAAAAATGTCATCATTCCAGATAATGGTATGATTATTGAAATTCAAAATGCTGGACAAAATATTGTAGCCCTGAAAGAAATGGCTCCGAATGAAATGATTATTGTGGACGGTATGAATGTTGGAAAAATTCAAGACGTAGTTTTACGTGATAGACAGATGTTATCCAAAGATGGTATGTTTGTAGTAATTGGAGTAATTGATTCACATACTAGACGTTTGAAAAAATCTCCAGATTTAATTTCTCGTGGTTTTGTTTATTTAAAAGAATCCCAAGATTTACTTTGGGAAACTAGGTCTCTAGCTAAAAGAACTTTAGAAGAATCTATTAGTAAAAATCCAAATTTAGAATTAGATGTGATGAAAGATAAACTGAATGAAACTATTTCTACTTTTCTTCTCAACAAGACTGCTAAAAAACCAATGATTATACCTGTGATTATCGTGATATAATCCAAATCATGAATCCAAATTCTCGCAAAGAGCTATTAATAGCTACTTATATAATAATTATATTTGTAGCTTTACATCAATTCATTCCTTATTTCGTTTTATCAAAATTTTTATCTAATTATTTTGAAACTAAATATATTTCTATAATTTTTATAGTTGCCGGTATTACTTGTATCGTAGCAGGAAATTATTTTACTTTATTTTTACAAAAATACAGTAATTATAAAACTCTATTCACTCTGTGTTTAATTCAAATCTTAGTCACTTTTGTTCTACCATTTCTAGGAAATATAAATTTATTTTTATTAAGTATAATTTTTATTGCTCATGTGGTTTTAACTAGTTTGATTTGGTCTTGTGTCAATGTTTTTCTAGACGGATTCTCTCCCACTGGAAATACTGGAGAAATTCGTGGTCTCTCTGCTACTATTTATAATTTTGGAGTAATAGTCTCACCATTTTTAGCTGCTAAAATTTATATTCATTATGATTATTTTGGCATTTTTATTATTAGTAGTTTCATGATATTCCCAATTATATTTTTATCCCATAAATATTTACACAAAGTAAAAGAATCAAATTATAAACATACAAATCTTTGGAGAGCCGTCAAGCAAATTAATGGTAATAAAAATTTACATGGGGTTTTTATTTCTTATTTTATTTTATGTTCTTTTTACTCTATGATGAATGTATATTTTATTTTATATCTTCTGAATGAAATACAAATTCCAATTACCACTTATTTGGGAGTTATTACTCCAATCTTTTTACTGCCCTTTATTTTATTCCCTTATGAAATCGGTAAACTTTCAGATGAGGTCTTGGGGGAGAAAAAATTAATGATTTTTGGTATGGCTATGGTTTCTATAGTTTCACTTTCTATTTATTTTTTCAATATTAATACCTCCAGTGTTTTGATCTGGGCCATTATTCTTTTTATATCTAGAATTGGGGCTTCTATCAATGAAATTGAAACTTATACTTATTTTTATAAAAAAGTAAATCCTGAAAACAGTGATTTAATTTATCTTTTTGAAAATCTAAAATATATTTCTCTAGTCTTTGTCTCGACTTTGGGTTTAATTATTATAGATTTATTTAAATTCCCTATACCAACTTTACTGTTCATTATAGGCGTATTAGGCCTCTTATCGATTTTTAAAATTGCCCAAATCCGTGATACTAAACCCACACAATAAATTGTGGTAAAATGAATAGTATGAATACACATTCTCGCAAAGAACTATTAATAGCCACTTATATAATTACTATATTCTGTGCTTTACATTTAGCTATTCCTTATTTTGTTTTATCAGCCTTTTTAGCAACTTATTTCAAGACGATTTATATTTCTACAATTTTTGTCATCACTGGTATTGTTACAATTTTCATGGGTAATTATTTTAGCTTAATATTAAAAAAATATACTAATTACCGCACTTTATTAACTGTGTGTTTCATTCAAATCTTGATTACCATTATTTTGCCATTCATTGGGAATATTCATGTGTTTTTATTAATTATAATTTTTATTGCTCATGTGGTCTTAACAAGTTTAATTTGGTCTTGCATTAATATTTTTTTAGATGAATTTTCTCCAACAGAAGAAACTGGAGCTATCCGTGGTTTATCTAGTACCATCTACCATCTTGGAGTCATGATTGCACCATTTCTAACAGCTAAACTTTTAAATCATTATGCTTATTCTGGAGTGTTTCTTCTAAGTAGTTTGATGGTTGTACCTATTATTTTTTTCACCCATAAATATTTACGACATGTTCAAGAACCAGATTATAAACATAAAAGTCTGATCAAGGCTATTAAACAAATTAGAACTAATCCTGACTTACATGGTGTTTTTATTTCTTATTTTAGTATATGTTCTTTTTATTCGGTCATGAATATTTATTTTGTTTTATATCTTCTAAATGAAATTAAAATTCCTATGTCTACTTATTTAGGCATTGTTACCCCAATCTTTTTATTACCATTTATTTTATTGCCATTTAAACTGGGAAAACTTTCAGATCAAATCTTCGGAGAGAAAAAATTAATGATCTTTGGTATGTTAATTGTCGCTTTCATTGTACTGTCAATTTATTTTTTCAATATTAATACATCTAGTATTTTCATTTGGAGTATAATTCTTTTTATATCTAGAATTGGAGCTTCCATTAACGAAACTGAAAATCATACTTATTTTTATAAAAAAATCAATTCTGAGAATAGTGATTTAATTTATATTTTTGAAAATATGAAATATATTTCTCTAATTTTTGTGTCCGCTTTAGGTTTAATTTTTATAGATGTATTCAAATTACCTATTCCTACTTTACTTTTAGTAATAGGAACACTGGGTCTTTGTGCTATTTATAAAATTCAAAAAATTCATGACATTAAGCCCAAAAAAATAATTGACGAATCACTCATTATCACCAACGAAGCCAGTAATGTCAGTGATAACAATTAATTTAATCATTTAATTAATCTCTTTCAAAAATATTTTTGATCATAAAGAATATAAAAAGTTTTATTTTTTAACTATTTCTCCCGCGGCCGCGGGAGAAATATATTATTTTGAAAATAAAATAAAGATAGAAATTTCTGCTACCCCGATTTTTGAACAATTTAAAACTTATAATATTAAAAATAATTTTTAATAAATTAAATTCATTTCTTCTAATTTTTTCATTCTATCTAAAATAATTTTACCACTATCTACTCCTGAAGCTAATAAAATCTCATTAAATCTAGAGCCCTCAAACAAATGTGGGTCCAAATGAATCTCTAAAATTTTGATTTTCTGATCATCTAAAATCGCAAAATCAATCATTAAATGTCCTTCTAACAAAAGAGTTTGATAAATTTGTGTAGCTAATTCTCGTAATTTATTTTTTAAATTATTATCCTGATTATGAAAGAAAAAAATATTTTTCTGATTTTTATGCGAAATCAAAACTTTATCTTTAATCTTTTGTTCACCCACCTTTCTTTCTTTCAAATTGTTGTGAATAGTTTGCATAGCGATTGGAATATAAAAATCTTCCCCGCGATAATTAGGAATTAAAACTAATGATAAATATTGACCTTCAATATAATCTTCTACCAAAACTTCTTCGCCTCTTTCTAAGATTTTCTGAATATATTGTTTTGCCTCAGAAAAAGAATAAGTCAAAAGACTTTTTTCATGGCCTAAAATTTTATTGGGTCTCAATACCACTGGCATATGTAAATTCTGCCAAGCGACTTTCAAATCTAAATCTAAATTTTTCTTGTCACGAAATAAAAAATAATTAGAAAATAAATTTTCTCCCAAAGTTAATTGATTTAAAATTCTTCTTAAATTAACTCTACTATTCATGGATATAAAAGAGTTTGGAAAAACATGCTGTAAACTTATTTTCTCAGCTAGGCTATGATGTTCTCCTGCCAAATCTCTAGTCAAGTCTAAATAATAATCTACCTTAGAAAAGGCTTTATGCATATCACTAGGCACACCTTTTTCAAACCAATTCCCATGTGTGTCAATCAAAATATCTGTGGGCTCGACTTCCTCTAAATATTTATTTAAAGAAAGTAAAACTTGATTTCCAGAAGCCACAGATTCTTTATGAATTTTTTTTCCACCACGTAAAATCGCAATTTTTTTCTTCTGCATAAAATAATTATAGCATCAAAACCTATTATTAATTTCCTTTTTACGTTCTTGAATATTTTCTTTAATACTATATTTTTCTAAATCAGAATTTTTATCAGAATCTTTGTCTTCATCATAATAATCTTCATTAAAATATTCTCTTTCATCATCAAATTTCTTTTCAGATCTGAAAATCCTTTTACTTCTTTTTTTAAATGCCAACATTAACCATAAAAATATTAAAATTCCCAACCAATATTGCCCCATCCATATTGCTAAACCCAATGGCAAAATATAAACCAATAATTTTTGAAAAATCCCAGCCATGAAATTATAAAAAGAATACAATAAATCTGTAAAAAATCTCAAAATAAAATCTCCAAAATCATTGCTATTTTTTGCTAAATCTTTTTTATCATTTTCCCAAAAACCAAATAAATTTAATTTATCTGATTTAGAAAAAATCGTGTCTTTGGTCTGATTTAAATCATTTAACCACCCTAATTTATTTTTATCAAAATTCTGAACCTGAGAAATTAAATTACTAGAGGTTGAATTACTAGAAGAAAAAGTGTCAATGATTTTATCTTTTAAATTTACATATAAATCTTTAGCTTCAGAAAAAATATTAGTAATTTCAAAATTTTCAGAATCATCATTAGAACTCTCTGCAGAAATTTCCTGATCACGATTAGAAGAATCTGAAATTTTAGTTAATTTAGATTTAGAATTATCTAAATTTCTGCGATTCGGATTGGGGGCTGAGGTAATTTGAATATTTAAATTATTACTATTAATAATATTCTGATCTCTATCTTTAATAGTCACGGAACAAGACAAATTCCCAAATTCATTAATTTTAATATCTAAAATCACTGTTTCCTGACCACCATTTTTAAAAATTAAAATCGATTTATCTTCAGCTACTTTTTTTTGAATCTCCACTCCACAGGTCATAGATACTGTGCCTAAAAAATCTTTTTCACTAATATTTTGATAAGTAATTTGTAAATTTTTAGTTGCATATTGCACCAAATGCGAATTCAATTTAAAACCAATCATAATAATTTTCGCATCCGTACTCACAGCCATTACTTGATTAGTAAAAGTTAAAAGTAAAAATAAAACCAAACTAAAAATTTTGACAATAATTTTAAAAAAAAATTTAAATGCAAAGACTCTCATGACTAAAGTTTAACATAAAATTTAAGATTAGATTTTTTCTAAAATTCTACAAAAACAATTTTTTAATAACTTGGAAATTTAATTTACGGCCTAGGAATTTTTCAACTGAGACTTTTTCTGAACGACTAGTACCAACTTCTAAAATTTCTTGTCTATATTTCTGACCAATTTTAATTAATTCTTTAGGCCTATCAATATATTGAGCAAAACTATCGTAGACGTCTAAAACATAAATCTGGGCCCATAAATAAGAATAAAATCCAGCCCCATAATCCACTAAATGACCAAAGCCCGCAGGAAAAAGTGAAACCGGACCGATGTCTAGACCAGAATATTTTTTAACAAGTTTTCTAGAATATTCAGTATATTTATTTTTAACTTTATTTAAATGTAAATCTAAATCTAATTCTGTGATGGCAATTTGATTGGCGTATACCAAACCATTTTTAAAATTTTTAGCGGCAATTATTTTCTGAATAATTTTTTTATCCAGACTTTGACCAGTTTGATAATGTTTACTTAATTTTTGTAATACAGACTGATTGAAAAAGAATTCTTCTAATAGTTGGCTAGGTAATTCCACAATGTCCCAGGCAAAAGAATAAGAATTCTGTGATAAATGTTTAGTTTGACCTAAAAGAAAATGAATGGCGTGTCCAAATTCATGAAATAAAGTTTGCACTTCATAGGGTGATAATAAAGAGGGTGCAACATTAGATGGTTTAGGAAATTGAAAAATTAAAGTATTGATTTTAGTTAAATGTTTTGTCTCAGCAGCACAAATATAATTAAATTTACCTGTCCTGGGATAAAGATCTAATAATAAATATCCTAGAAATTTTTTTGACTTAGAGTCTGATAATTTTATAACCCTCACATCGGGGGACCACATCTCTGAAGATAATTCTTTTTCTTCTACAACAGTAAAACCGAAAATTTCTCCAAAATACTGAAACATGAATTCTAAAGTCTGATTCATTTCAAAATATTCTTTCAAAACTTTAGTATCTAAACCATATTTAAATTCATATAATTTATTCGAGACATAAGCCAAATCAAAATATTCTAATTTAGATAAATTTAATTTTTCTTTAGCAAATAATTTTAATTCAGCTAAATCTTTTTTCCCAGCCGGCAAAATTTCTTTTTTCGCCTCTCGTAAAAACTTTTGTATATTCTGATTATTCTGCGCCATTCTGTCTTCGGCTTGAAAATCTACAAAATTTTCATAATTTAAAATCTTCGCTATTGCTATTCGTAATTTCACCATTTGTTCTAAATATTTCAAACTAATTGCACCACCTTTTCTACTATTTTTATCAGCTAAAATTTTTCTTAAATTTCTATTAGAAGAATATTTTAAAAATGGGTTAATAACTGGATAAGATAAATCTATTTTATATTTCTCCCCGACTTTTTCTAAACTAGCTAAATAATTTTCTCCAATTTCTTTAGCATCTGATTCAGAAACTAAAATATTATCTTCATAATCATTCAAATTTTTAGAAAATTTATTACTGACTTCCTGCAAATCTTGCATTAACTTTTTTAGTTTCTCTCTCTTTTGGACTGGCAAATGAAAACCCATTTTTTTATAATCTCTCACTAAATCTTCCACTAATTTTTGATCAACTGCATCTAATTTTTTTTCATTTTTTTCTTGCAGATAATTTTTTTGATAATAATCTATTACCAAATCATAAATTTCTTTGTCATATTCTAATTCTAATAAATCTTGACTGAGTTTAATAATAAAAATTGTAGCTTGTTCACGAAATTTTTTATCTGTATGCACCTCTTTCAGAACAGAAATTTCATAAAATTTATCAGCATATTTATAATCGCCTTCAGTTAATTCTAAAATTGTATTTTGAAAAGTTCTGTCCTGACTTTTTATTTTTTTTAAATTTTTATATTGCTGCTTTTTAAAATTAATATATTCTCTCTGAATCTTTTTCAAATCAGAAATCTTAGTTTTAGTAAAAGCGAAAATGTCATTAACGTTGGTGGAATTAATTTCGGTCATAAATAAATAAAAATAAATAAGAAAATCTATATTCTTCTACTTTTCCCGCCGCCGGCGGGAAAACTGGGAATTTTGGAAAACCAAAAAAATGTATCTGAATCAAATTTATACATAATTACAATTCAGAATTAAATTTTAATAAATGCAGTATAACAAAAATACAATTCTAAAGCTAACCAATTATTTTTTTCTAAATTATAAGATTTTATGTTAAAATTAAAATCTTGGGCCTATCGTACAGTGGTAGTATAGCGGTCTCCAAAACCGTTGACCGAGGTTCGAATCCTCGTGGGCTCGCATTTTAAAGCACACCAACTGCTTGGTGTGCTTGAGGATTCGAAGGTCGCAGCGATGCACGAGTTTGTCCGCAGGACAAGGCGAGTGCCGCGAGACGGGGTCGCTAAAAATTTCCGTCAGGAAATTTATTTGTGACCGAATCCTCGTGGACTCGCCTACAATTTCACTTTAT
>Ga0247727_10015597_pt1 | contig 12429 bp, 7 predicted proteins | sample WisWelCaveWW1625_FD_202498 | JGI IMG/M metagenome (GOLD analysis project Ga0247727, IMG submission 202498) | Biofilm microbial communities from Wishing Well Cave, Virginia, United States - WW16-25 | ecosystem: Environmental > Aquatic > Deep subsurface > Groundwater > Cave microbial mat | place... | reverse complement strand
GATGCGCAAGTACTCGCCGTTGGTGGCGTTGTCGAATAGCCGCTTCAGAACGTGGCCCTTCCCGAAGTTCTTCCCGACGTGGTCGCCGGGATGAATGGCGGCCGTCAGCTTTGCCACCGGCTTGCGATGCTTGGTGATGACGATCGTCTCGCCCGAGCGGGCCAGGTCGACGTACCGCCCGAGGCGCCGCTTGAGCTCCTGCAATGAGACCTCTTTCATGGACCTGTTCTCCGATTGAACAGGTCTGATTCTCGGTGCCTTTTTGATCATGCGTCAAGTCTCCACGCCAGAAACCGGCCACGAGACCCCGCGGGAACGATCCGGGTTACCGAGAATCGCGCCGACGATGGGCGCCCTGCTGCTCTCGACCGCGCTGTTCGTTCTTCATCTGGGTGGTCGTCCGGATGCGGATACGCAGGAGGATCGCTTCGAGCGCCTGACCCTCTCGACCGACTTCCTGTGCGAGGGCGCGAGCTTCGCCGACCTCGACCGCGACGGACACGCGGACGTGATCGCGGGGCCGTACTGGTATCGCGGGCCGGACTTCGCGGCGCGACGCGAGATCTATCCGCCGCAGGCCTTCGACCCGGCCGGGTACTCCGACAACTTCTTCGCCTTCCCGCGCGACTTCGACGGCGACGGCTGGATCGACGTGCTCTTCGTCGGCTTCCCGGGCGAGGCCGCGACGTGGTACGCGAACCCGCGCACGCCCGGAACACCGGCGGCGGAGCGGCACTGGGAGAAGCACGTCGTGGTCGAGCACGTCGACGGCGAGTCGCCGGAGTGGGCCGACCTCACGGGCGACGGCGTGCCGGAGCTCGTGTACCTCTCGGGCGGAAAGCTCGGCTGGGCGGGGCCCGAACGCGGCGCGCCCGCGAAGCCATGGACCTTCCACGCGCTGAGCGAGGACCTCGGGCTGCAACGCTTCACGCACGGCCTCGGCGTCGGCGACGTGGACGGCGACGGGCGCGCGGACGTCTTGCTCAAGGACGGCTGGTGGCAGCAGCCGGAGTCGCTCGCGGGCGATCCACTCTGGACACGGCATGCGTTCGCCTTCAGCGCGCAGTACGGCGGCGCGCAGATGCTCGTGTACGACGTCGACGGTGACGGCGACAGCGACGTGATCACCTCGCTCGCGGCGCACGAGTTCGGGCTGTCGTGGTGGGAGCAGCAGAAACATGACGCCGTGCTCGACTTCGTCGAGCACCGCATCATGGACGACGAGCCGGGCGACAACGCCGACGGCGTCAGATTCGGCGAGCTACACGCGCTCGCGCTCGCCGACGTGGACGGCGACGGCCTCGAGGACATCGTGACCGGCAAGCGCTGGTGGTCCCACGGCGCCAAGGGCGATCCCGACGGCGGGGCCGTGCCGGCGGTCGTGTACGCGTTCCTGCTGGAACGACCGGCTGCGGGGGAGGTGCGCTTCGTCGCGCGGCTCCTGGACGACGATTCGGGCGTCGGGACGCAGGTCGTGACCGGCGACGTGAGCGGCGACGAGCGCACCGACGTCGTCATCGGCAACAAGAAGGGCACGTTCGTGCTGCGGCAGGGTCGCGGCGGCACCGTGCCCGCTTCGCCGGCGCCGCGCGAGCAGGGGGAGCGACCGAAGGACGGCCGCGGGCGCGCGCTCAACCTGGATCTCGAGAGCGGCGATCTCGGCGACTGGACGCAAACGGGCGACGCCTTCGCGGGGCAACCCGTGCGCGGCGACACCGTCGCGGCGCGCGGTCGCGAGCCGTCGAGACACCGCGGCGAGTTCTGGATCGGCGGCTACGAGCTCCACGGCGACGGGCGCACGGGCACGCTCACCTCGAGGCCCTTCCCGGTCACGCAACCCTGGGCGAGCCTTCTCGTCGGCGGCGGCGGCAGCGAGTCGGAGCGCGTCGAGCTCTGCCGCAGAGAGGAGAACGGCGCGCTCACGCCCTTCTTCCGCACGTCGGGGGCGGACTTCGAGACGCTGCAGCGCGTGGTGGTCGACCTTCGCGCCGAGCTCGGGCGCGAGATCGTCGTGCGCCTGGTCGACGAGGGCACAGGCGGCTGGGGCCACGTCAACTTCGACGATTTCCTGCTGCACGCCGAGAAGCCCTCGTTCCCGCGTCCCGCCGGCGTGCCGGCGATCCTGCCGCCCGACCCCATCGTGCACGCGGGCTTGTCTCCGCGCGCGGCGGCGGCGGCCATGACGCTTCCCGATGGTTTTCGGGTCGAGCTCGTCGCCTCCGAGCCCGAGCTCCACCAGCCGATCGCGCTCGCCATCGATCCGAAGGGGCGCCTGTGGATCGCCGAGGCCTTCACCTATCCGCAGCGCGCGCCGGAGGCCGAGGGCAAGGACGACATCCTCGTGTTCGAGGACCGCGACCACGACGGCTCGTTCGAGCGGCGCTCGGTCTTCGCGCGCAACCTGAACCTCGTCAGCGGTCTCGAGGTCGGCTTCGGCGGCGCGTGGGTCGGCGCGGCGCCCTACCTCTACTTCATCCCCGACAAGAACGACGACCTCGTGCCCGACGGCCCGCCCGAGATCCTGCTCGACGGCTGGGGCCATCAGGACACGCACGAGACGCTCAACGCCTTCACCTGGGGCCCGGACGGCTGGCTCTACGGCTGCCACGGCGTCTTCACACACTCCCGCGTCGGCAAGCCGCGCTCGCCCGACGCCGAGCGCGTGCCGATCGACGCCGGCGTGTGGCGCTACCACCCACAGCGCCGCGAGTTCGAGGTCTTCGCCTGGGGCACGAGCAACCCCTGGGGCGTCGAGTTCGACGCGCACGGCCAGTGCTTCGTCACGGCGTGCGTCATCCCGCACCTCTACCACCTCGCGCAGGGCGGCCGCTACCTGCGCCAGGCGGGTTCGCACTTCGATCCGTACGTGTTCGAGGACATCGGCACGATCGCCGACCACCGCCACTACCTCGGCGACGATCCGCACGGCGGCAACCTGCGCTCGAACGCGGCCGGCGGCGGGCACGCGCACTGCGGCGCGCTGCTCTACCAGGCGGATGCTCTTCCGCCCGAGTGGCGCGGGCGGATCCTGATGAACAACATCCACGGCAACCGCGTCAACGCGGACGAGCTCGTGCCCGCGGGCTCGGGGTTCGTGGGCCGGCACGCGGACGACTTGCTGCGCGCGAACGACAAATGGTTCCGCGGCATCAGCCTGAAGCTCTCGCCCGAGGGCTCGGTGTACCTGATCGACTGGTACGACCAGCAGGCTTGCCACTGGACCGAGCCGGGACGCTGGGACAGGAGCAACGGGCGGCTCTATCGCATCAGCTACGGTCCGCACGTGCCCCTGAAGGTGAACCTCACTGCGCTCCCGAACGACGAGCTCGCGCGGCTCCTGTTCCACCCGAACGAATGGTTCGCCCGGCGAGCGCGCGTCCTGCTCCAGGAGCGCGGCCTCGACGACGATCTGAACTCCACCCTCTGCGAGATCGCCAGGGAGAAGGACGGGGGAGAGCGGGCGTTGCGCGCCCTGTGGGCCCTGGACGCGGCACGAGGAGGCAACGAGCACCTCGGCCTGGATCTCCTTGCGTCGTCCGACGAGTACGTGCGCGCCTGGACCGTGCAAGTCGGACTCGAGCGGCGCCTCCCGAAGGCGAGCGAGCTCGTGGAGTCGCTCGCTCGGCTCGCCCAGGACGATCCATCGCCGATCGTGCGCCTGAACGTCGCCGCCGGACTCCAGCGGCTGCCGGTCGAGCAGCGCTTCGAGATCGCGCGCGGGCTCGTGGCGCACGGCGAGGACGCAGAGGACCCGAACATCCCGCTCGTCACCTGGTACGGGATCGAGCCGCTGGTCGCGGCGGAACCGGAGCACGCGCTCGTCCTGGCGCGAGAGTCGCGGATCGAGAAGCTCACGCGCTTCCTCTATCGTCGCGCGGCGTTCGAGCCGGGGCTGCGCCCGGAGCTCGTGCGCGAGCTCGCCTCGGAACGCGACCGCTCGCGACGCACCTTGATCCTGGACGAGCTCGTCCTCGCGCTGCGCGACCAGCGCGGGCTGAGCGCGCCCGCCGGCTGGCCGGAGCTGTATGCCGCGCTGCGCAAGGACGGCGATGCCCACGTCCGCGATCAGGCACTCGAGCTGGCGATCGCTTTCGGCGACGCCAGCGCCTTCCCGGAGCTCGTGGAGGTGATCTACGAGCCTGCCGGCGTGAACGACGAGCGGCGCGTGCTCGCGCTCGATGCGCTGGTGCGCAGCCGCGATCCGCGGGCCGAATTCTTTCTCCTCGAGCGGCTCGACGACGCGTCCTTGCGGTCCGCGGCTCTGAGCGGTTTGAGCGCGTTCTCCTCCGCGGCGATCGCGCCCGCGGTGCTTGAGCACTACCCGCGCTTCCCGCCCGAGGAGCGGCGCATCGCCGTCGCGACGCTGTGCTCGCGCCCGAGCTGGGCACGCGAGCTCCTGATGACCGTGGGCGAGGGGCGCGTCGACAGGAACGAGCTCTCGGCCTTCCAGCTCCGCGCCCTGCGCCAGCTCGACGATGCCGAGGTGAACCGCCTGCTCGATCTGCACGTCGGACAGGTGCGTCAGGCCGACGCGAGCAAGGAAAAAGAGATCGCGCGCGTGCGGTCCCTGCTCGATTCGAAGAACGCGAACGAGCTCGCGCGCGGGCGCGAGCTGTTCGCGCGCACGTGCCAGCAGTGCCACACGCTCTTCGCCCCGGGCGGCGCGCTCGGCCCCGAGCTCACTGGCGCCAACCGCTCCGACCGCGAGTACCTGCTCTCCAACGTGATCGACCCGAGCGGCGTGGTCGCGAACGAGTACCGCACGACCGTCGCGCGCCTCCTGGACGGCCGCATCGTGACCGGCGTGGAGCGCGCGCGCACGGCGAGCTCGGTCATGCTGCAGACCGAGACCGAGCGCGTCACGCTGGCGCTGGACGAAGTCGAGGAGCTCGAGCTCTCGCCGCTCTCGACCATGCCCGAGGGGCTGCTCGACGCGCTGAACGAGGACGAGGTGCGCGCGCTCTTCACCTACCTGCAGTCGCCCGCGCAGACGCCGCTCCGCGCCACGCCCGCGAACGCATCCGGTTTCTTCGATGGCCAGACGCTCGCCGGCTGGCACGGCGACCCGGCGGTGTGGAGCGTCATGAACGGCGAGATCGTCGGCCGCACCGACGGTCTGGCGCAGAATGCGTTCCTGCAGAGCGAGTACGAGCTCGGCGACTTCCGCCTCACGCTCGAGGTGCGCCTCGCCGGCGACCAGGGCAACAGCGGCGTCCAGTTCCGCACGCACGCGCTCGAGAGCGGCGAGGTGCAGGGCTACCAGGCCGACATCGGCCCCGACTGGTGGGGCAAGCTGTACGAGGAGAACGGCCGCGGCCTCCTGGTCGAGCGCGGCGCCACGCGGGTCGTGTTCGACGGCTGGAACCGCTACGTGATCGAGTGCAGAGGCGCGCGTGTGCGCACCTGGCTCAACGACGAGCCATGCGTCGACCTCGACGATCCCGCCGGCGCGTGCGCCGGCATCGTCGCGCTCCAGGTCCACTCCGGCGGCCCGACCGAGGTGCGCTTCCGGAAGCTCGAGCTCGAGCTACTGCCCTGACCGCGCAGAGCACAGATGAGGCTCAGAGGCTGAGCAAGAATCCCCCGGTATGCCGAGAGCCGGCCGGATGCGTCGTGGCAAGGCGCGGCGACGACGCGTATTAACGGAGGAATACTCGGAGGAGCCGCAACGCCGCCACGGCGCATCCGGATGGCTCGCAGGCGCCGGGGGATTTTTGCTCAGCCTCTCAGCGCTCGAGCTCCGCGATCTCCGCCTGCGCGCCCGCGAAGAGCGGCGTATCGATCGCGCGCGTCAGGAGCGACTGCTGGAAGGAATCCCTTGCGCGCTGATCCTCGCCGTCGAGGAGCGCCTTCACGCCGACGAAGTACCGCGCGTTGCAGAGCTCGATCGGCTGCCCGTTCGGGCTGCGCCGGTCCCGGCCCTCGATCTCGGCCAGCAGCGAGTCCTGTTCGAGCTCGCCGAGCAGGAACGAGCCGATGCGCGCTTCCGGGTTGCTGGCGGAATACGTCCCGAGGCGGGTGCGCAGCTCGGCCGAGGCCGCGTCACGGTCTCCGAGCCGAGCGCGGAGCGTCCACGCGACGAGGGCCGACAGGAGCGCCCTCTCGTCGTCCTTTGCGGCGTGCTCCTGGAACACCGGCAGCGCCTCGGGATGGCGGCCCAGGTCGCGCAGGGTGTGGGCGCGATGCAGCCGCGCGTCCTCGTTGCCGGGATCGAGCGCGAGCGCGCGGTCGTAGTCGTCCAGCGCCTCCAGCGCTCTGCCCGTCTGCGCGCGCACCCAGCCGCGTGCGAAGTACGCATCCGTGTACTCGAGATCGAGCTCGATCGCGCGCGTGAACTCCGCGTGCGCCGCCTGCAAGTTGCCCGCGTCCTGCTCGGTCCACCCCAGGCGCAGGCGCGGGTAGGCGTAGTCGGGGGCGAGCGCGATCGCCTTGCGGTAGCATTCGCTCGCGCCGCCGCGATCGCCGCCGGCCCACACGAGTTCGCCGCGCAGGCTCCAGGAACGTGCGTCGTCGGGTTGGAGCGCGAGCGCGGCGTCGAGCTCCGCCATCGCGCGGCTCGTGTCGCCCTGGCCCCAGGCCTCCACGGCGAGGTCGAAGTGCCGCTCGGAACGCACCTCGGGCGCCGCCTCGACGCGTCGCTTGGCCCCCACGGCCGCCAGCGCGAGGCCGATCACGACCGGAGCGAGGCGCACGAGCTGCGTTCGAACTCCAGTCCTCGCCGGCGCGATCGGCTCCGCGCTCGGCCCGGCGGCCGAGCCGAGCTCCGGCATCGGTCGCCGCAGGCAGACCCCGACCACGAAGCCCGTCGCGAGCCCTCCCAGGTGAGCGGCATTGTCGATCTCGGGCGTGACGAAGCCGTAGAAGACGTTGTAGCCGACGACGGCCACGGTGCTCTTCCGGAGGTCCTGGAAGATCGCCGCGGGGATCTCGCGCCTGTGCAGCACGACGACCGCGAGCAGGGCTCCGTACACGCCGAAGATCGCCCCGGATGCGCCGGCGCTCACGATGCCCGGATTCCAGGCGAGGCTCGTGAGCGAGCCCCCGATCGCGCTGGCGATGTACAGCGTGAGATACGGGCCGTGGCCGTAGAAGCGTTCCGCGAGCTGCCCGCCCTGCCACAGGCCCCACATGTTCAGCAGCAGGTGCACGACGCCGATGTGGACGAAGGCGCTGGAGACGACCCTCCACCACTGGCCCGAGGCCGTCACCGGGCCGTAGTCCGCGCCGAAGCGCAGCAGGTCCTCGATGGTCGGCTCGATCAGCGAGACGCCGCGCACCACCATGAGCGTGAAGACCGCCGCGTTGATCACCACCAGGCTCGCCGTCCCCCACACGGTGGGCGTCGCCGCCAGGAGAGCCCGTGAGAACTCCTCCTTCTCGCGGCGCTCGCGGCGCGTGACGGGCTCGAAGCCTGCGGGCTCGATCACTTCTCGGAGCTCGATTCGCTCAGGGCCAGACGCCCTGGAGCGAGAGCGCCTTGGCGACGCGCCCGACGGCGAGCACGAGCGCGGCCGTGCGGTTGTCGACCCGGTGGCGGCGCGCGATCTCGCGCACGGACTGATAGCCGCGCACGATCTTCTCCTCCAGGCGGCGGTTCACTTCGGCCTCGGTCCAGGGGTACTCGTTGAAGGCCTGCAACCACTCGAAGTAGCTCACGGTCACGCCGCCCGCGTTGGCGAGGATGTCGGGTACGACCGTGATGCCCTTCCGGAAGAGCACTTCGTCGGCCTGCGGCGTGGTCGGGCCGTTGGCGGCCTCGCACACGATCTTGGCGCGGATCCGGCCGGCGTTCTTCTCGTTGATCTGGTCCTCCAGGGCGGCGGGCACGAGCAGGTCGACGTCGAGCTCGAGCAGCTCTTCGTTGGTGATCGGCTCCGTTCCCGCGAACTCCGCGACCCGGCCGGTCTTCTCCTTGTGCGCGCGGACGCGCTCGTAGTCGAGCCCGCGCTGGTCGTAGATGCCGCCGGTCGAGTCGGAGACCGCGACCACCTTCGCGCCCAGCATCTCCTGCGCGAACTTGTGCGCGAACGAGCCGGCGTTGCCGTAGCCCTGCACCGCGACCGTCGCGGCGCGCGAATCGATCCGCTGTTCGGCCAGCGCCTCGCGCGCGGCGACGATGCAGCCCCGCGCGGTGGCCGTGTCGCGGCCGAGCGAGCCGCCGATCTCGAGCGGCTTGCCCGTCACCACGCCGAGCGAGCGCTTGCCCTGGATCTCGCTGTACGTGTCCACGATCCAGGCCATGACCTGGGGGTTGGTGTACACGTCCGGGGCGGGGATGTCCTTGTCGGGACCGATGAACGAGGCGATCGCGTGCGTGTAGCGCCGCGTGAGGCGCTCCAGCTCGCCCTGGCTCATCTGCTTCGGATCGCAGATCACGCCGCCCTTCCCGCCACCGAAGGGGATGTCGACCACGGCGCACTTCCAGCTCATCCACATCGAGAGCGCGACGACCTCGTCCAGGCTGACCTGGGGGTGGTAGCGGATGCCGCCCTTGAACGGCCCGCGCGCGTTGCTGTGCTGCGAGCGGTAGCCGGTGAATGTCCGCACCTTGCCGTCGTCCATGCGCACCGGCATGGTGACCGTCAGCACGGACTTCGGGTGCTTGAGGCATTCGAGCAGGCTATCGTCGAGCTCCAGGAGCTTGGCGGCCTTGTCGAGCTGGGTCTGCGCCATTTCGCGGGCATTCACCACGAGAGCTACTCCTTGATCGGGCCGGGATGGCGATGGTTCGCGGGCTTGGGGTCCGTCCAGGAATAGGTTCGCAGTTTCGGCGAGCCATCGTCGCCGCTGGCTAGGCGCGGCGACGACGCGTATTGGCGGAGGAATACTCGGAGGAGCCGCAACGACGCCAGCGGCGACGAGGGCCGTCGCAACTGCGAAGCTATCTCTTGGACGGACCCTTACTGTAGCGAGTTCCACCGGGAGTCGGGGGACCGATCCAGGTGTCCGCGCGGTAACCTCGGTCTCTCGTGGTCGCCGATCCGGGACCCGCTCCTGCCACTCCCGTCTCCATCCCTGTCTCGCGATGATCCATCACCTCGTCGTCCTCAAGATCAAGAAAGACGCCAAGCCAGCTCAGGTCACGCGCATGTTCGCGGAGCTCGACGGCCTCAAGAAGAAGATCCCCGGGTTGCTCTCCTTCGCGGGCGGACCCTATTCGTCGCCCGAGGGGCTCAACCAGGGCTTCACGCACGGCTTCGTGATGACCTTCAGCGACGGGGCCGCGCGCGACGGTTATCTCCCCCACCCGGAGCACGAGAAGGTGAAGGAACGGATCCTGCCGCTGCTCGACGGCGGACTGGACGGCGTGGTCGCGTTCGACTTCAGCGCGTAGGCACACGCGGCGAACGAAGGTGCTCGAACTCCTCACGAATAGCGATCGAGCTCGCTCCAGCAGGAGTCCGCCTCGCAGCCGGCAGGCAGCGAGCCGTCGCCCAGCTTTCCCGCGGGCCCTAACAGGCCTTGCGCAGGACCAGACAGCCTCCGACCAGCGCCAGCACGACTAGCAGCGCCACGGCGATACCGGTCATGCTGGGCACGGCCTCGATCGACAGGTGAGCCACACCCAGCGTGCCGAGGCCGAGATCGTTGGAGATCACACCGACCCCGTCGACCTGGGAGTAGTTGCCCCTGGCGATGAGGATCTGAGGGAGCACCAAGGAGGCGTCGAGGCCGGCTGCATCGAGGGCGTCCACGACGCGCTGGTTGAGATTCCCCGGCCCGATGGTCGGCACCTGGACGCTGACCGTCTGGGGATTGCCGATCGGGTGCTGGACCAGCACGTTCACTTCCACGTTTCCTCCCTGCGGGATCTCCGCCGCGAGGAACGCGCAGACGACGCCGCGCAGGAACGGATCGTTCGGTCCGCTCACCCGGCTGAACGTGCACTCCTTGAAGTTGCAGTCGCTCTCGGACGCGCTGACGAAGCCGAAACCCGTCTGTGTGCACGGGCCCTTCACGCAGAAGACGGCGCGACCCGTCATCGGATCGGTCGTCACGGCACCGACCATGTCGCCGGGGTTCGCCGCGGCGACCATGTTCCTGAGGCGTGTCAGGATGGCCGTCGCCGAGTCTCCCGCGCTGGGCATGTCCATGTGATCCGTACCGCGCCAACGGACCATCACCTTGCTCGGGTTCCCGGCCTTCGTCAGGCCGGAAGCCGTCTGGTTGTTCCGCGGTGTGACGCAGAAGCAGTACTCCTTGTTGGCCTGAGGTCGCGCCGCGGCCAGACCGGGCGCGAGGACGGCCGAGAGGCTGATGGCCAGCAGGACTCTCCCGAGTCCCCAGGCCCCATCGAGAACACGTCCCATCGAATCCTCCTGCCGGCGGTGCTCTGCGCTCTTCCTCGAGCGCTGCCGATCGGCTGTACAAGGGTACCAGACTCCGCCACCCTGCCGCACCTCGACGGAACGAGGTGGCCGGCGATCCGGGCTTCATCGCCGACCAGTCGCTTCCGCGGGGAGGGCATAATCCTCCGGGACGCATGGACTTCCGGAAACGAGCCGAGCCCCGCTCGGAGTTGCCCTTTCCTTCGCTCGGGGGACGCTCACCCGTTTTCACTTCCTGGGCGGAGGGAACCGCGCGCCAGCGGAACAGAGACTCATGACGATGCTCTGCTTGCTCCTCTCCTGCTGCGCGGCGCAGCAGCCTGCCCCCACGCTCGCCATCGAGCACGTGACCGCCATTCCCATGGGCCACGAGCTCGCGCTCGCCGACCAGACGCTCGTCGTGCGCGGCGGACGCATCGTCGCGTTCGGTTCGGCGCCGGAACAAGCCGTCCCACCGGACGCCGTGCGCATCGACGGACGTGGGCGCTTCCTGATGCCGGGCCTCGCCGACATGCACGTGCACGTGTGGGACGAGAACGACCTCTACCTCTTCGTGGCGAACGGCGTCACGACGGTGCGCAACATGTTCGGCGCGCCGCTGCACCTCGAGTGGCGCGCGCGCATCGAGCGCGGCGAGCTCGTCGGCCCGCGCATCTACACGAGCGGGCCGATCATCGATGGCAAGCCGGCCGTGTGGCCGGGCAGCACCGAGCTCGTCGATCCCGATCAGGCCGCGGAGGTCGTGGCCGAGCAGAAGGCCGCGGGCTACGACTTCCTCAAGCCCTACGCACGCCTCTCGCGCGAGTGCTACGAGGCGCTGGCCGTAGCGGGCGAGGTGCAGGACATGCGCCTGATGGGCCACGTGCCGGAGATGCTCACGATCGACGACGTGCTCGAGGCCGGCCAGCACACGATCGAGCACCTCGGCGGCGTGGCCGAGGCCGCGCAGCGCGCCGGCTCGCCCTTCCACATGGTCGACTTCACGAACGAGTCGCTGGCCTGGACGGAGATCGACGACGCTCGACTGACGAAGGTCGCCCGGAGGATGCGCGCCGCCGGCACCTGGAGCTGCCCGACGCTGATCGTGATGCAGAAGTGGGCCCAGGGCGATGCGGCGCGCGCGCTGCTCGAGCGGCCCGAGATGCGCTACGTCTCGCCCGCGATGCGCGCCTACTGGGATCCGGACTCGCCGCAGAACTACCTGAAGTCGCTGCCGGCAGTGGCGGTGCAGGCCGCGCACGACAAGCTGCCGTTCGAGCGCCGGGCGGTGCACGCGCTCTCCGCGGCGGGCGCGGGCATCCTGCTCGGCACGGACATGGGCAACCCCTTCGCGCTGGCCGGCTTCGCGCTGCACGAGGAGCTCGCTCACCTCGTCGCGGCCGGGCTGACGCCGTACGAGGCGCTGCGCGCGGGCACCGCCGACGCGGCGCGCTGCATGGGAGCTGCCGACGAATGGGGCACGATCGCCGTCGGCCGGCGCGCGGATCTCCTGTTGCTCGCGGCCGATCCGCTGGTCGCCGTGGCCAACGCGGCGAAGCGCGTGGGCGTGGTGCTGCACGGTCGCTGGTTCGCCGAGGAGGAGCTCCAGGCCGAGCTCGAACGCCGCGCGCACGAATTCGAGAAACGCTGACTTCACACCGGTGAGGCTCAGCCGCGCCAGGCGCGCACGAGCATCACCGCTCCGATCGCGACGAAGGCGACTCCCGCCAGCGACGAGAGCAGGCGCGGGTTCAACCACCCGCGCAGGAGCGCTCCGCCCAGCACACCCAGCGCCGCGCTCGTGACCAGGGCGGCCGACGATGCGAGGAATACCGTGGTGCGCGAGTGCCGCTCGTCGCTCGCGTAAGCCAGCGTGGCGAGCTGCGTCTTGTCGCCCAGCTCGGCCAGGAAGACCGTGGCGAACACCGTTCCGAAGAGCTTCGCTTCCATCGGTCCGAGGGTACGGGATGGCGGGATGCGGCGCGCGGAGCACGGTAAGTTCCCCCGCATCGCGCTCTCCCGATTAAGATTGATTCGTCCCCGGCTCCAGGGATCTTCCCTCCCTGGAGCGATCACCATGCAAGACGCTCCGCGACCCGACCAGGAAGAAGATTCCCGCTCG
>Ga0247727_10015596_pt1 | contig 12429 bp, 9 predicted proteins | sample WisWelCaveWW1625_FD_202498 | JGI IMG/M metagenome (GOLD analysis project Ga0247727, IMG submission 202498) | Biofilm microbial communities from Wishing Well Cave, Virginia, United States - WW16-25 | ecosystem: Environmental > Aquatic > Deep subsurface > Groundwater > Cave microbial mat | place... | reverse complement strand
GAGCGCGGGTGCAACTCCGGGTAGGCGGGATTCTCCGCTTTCAGAAACCACTTGTTCTGGATGCGAACCAGACGCTTGAGCGTGCTCTCGCCGTCGATGAGCGCGGCCACGATCTGGCCGGCGCGCGGCGACGGCGTCGGCTCGATCACCACCATGTCCCCATCGAAGATTCCCGCGTCCTTCATGGAATCGCCGCGCACGCGCAGGGCGAAGCAGCCGGGCTTGGGGTGAAAGCCGAGGGTGACTTCGTCCAGGGCGACGGCGCCGTCGGCGGGAACACCGGGCATGGGGTCGGGGAAACCGGCGGCGATCGCTCCGAACAGCGGCAGCCGGAAGACCGGCGTGGCGACGGGCCGCGGGCGCCGTTCGATCACGTCGATGGAGCGCGAGCCGCGGTCGGCGCGGCGGATGTAGCCCTTGGCCTCGAGCACCTTCAGATGGCCGGCGACGCCGTTGGGGCTGCGGATGTCGAAGGCGCGCTGGATCTCGGGGATCGACGGAGAGCAGCCGTGAGCGCGGCGAAAGCGCAGGATGAAGTCATAGACGGCCTGCTGGCGCCCGGTGAGCATGGCTACTATAAATCCTTACACTACCCGGCGCGACCTGTCAAGGGGCCACGGTACAATTCTGGACATGCGCAAAACTATCGTGATTGGATTACTGTCGGCCGCACTCCTGCCGGCCCAGCCGCCCAAGGGATGGCGCATGGGCAAAGGATACGGCTGGAACTGGAGCAAGACCGACGAGATCGGCGCGCTGAACGCGATCTCGGAACCGATGTACGTGCTGGCGGCGCTCAAGGGCGTTAAGACCGGCAAGGTGTACGACCTGGGCGTGCGCGTCGATCGCACTTCCTACAAATGGCCGGGCCACTCACCCACTGAAGTGATGTCATACCGCAGCCCCGAGGGCGTCAAGCGCGGCAAGGACATCCAGGCGTTCGCCAACCACAAGAAGTCGCTCTCGTTCCACAGTTGCGCCTTGTTCATTTCCGATAACGTGGGTACGCAGATCGACGGGCTGGGCCACATCACCACGGGCGCCGACAACCACTGGTATAACGGGTTTCGCGAGAGCGACTTCGGTAACGACTTCGGCGTCGGCAAGGCGGACGCCGATTCCATCCCGCCGATCATCGCGCGCGGCGTGCTGATCGACGTGGCCGGGGCGCAGGGAGTGGAGGCGCTGCCGGGGAACTTCCCCATCGGCTCGAAGGAATTGCAGGAGGCGCTGGCGAAACAGAACGTGGAAGTCGAGCCGGGCGACGTGGTGCTGATCCGCACCGGCACGCTGCGCTACTGGGGGGCGACCGGGGCCGATCACGCCAAGATCGCCGCGCACGACTCGGCTGGTCTGACGCTGGAGGGCGCCCGCTGGCTGGTGGAGCAGAAGGGCGCTGTCTATGTGGGAGGCGACACCAGCGGCGTCGAGGTTGGAGAAGATCCGGCAATGAAGGGCGTGGTGAATCCCGTGCACGAGTACCTGCTGATCGAACAGGGCGTCCACATCGGCGAGTTCCACTATCTGGAGGATCTCGCCCGGGACAAGGTGTACCGCTTCACGTTCTTCGCCACCACCAACCGGATCAAGGGAACGGCGGCGGGGTTCGCGCTGCGCCCGGTCGCGATCGAGTGAGGAAGGACTCCCGGGAGATCGAGTAGCACAGCGCGGGCAAGGTGCCCGTCTTCGCCTGCCGCTCCAATTGCATCCCGAGCCGCTCCAGCACATGGATGGAGGCGGTGTTGGGGGGATCGGTGCGCCCGGCGATGCGCGGCAGCGCCAGCACACCGAAGCCGTAGTCGAGCACGGCTTCAGCGGCTTCCGTTGCCAGGCCGCAGCCCCAGAACTCCGGCAGCAAGCCGTAGAGCAACTCGACCTCACGGGCGTCGATGAAGCGCAGCCCGGCGAATCCGGCGAGCGCTTCCGCCTCGTACATTCGGATGCCCCATAGACCCAGCCGATATTCACGGAAATTGGCTAGGCTGGCGGCGATCACCTCTTCGGCCTGCTCCCGTGGGATGATGAGGTCGTCCCACAGGTAACGACGGACGCCCGGGTCGGTCCAAACATGGTGGGCGGCATCCACGTCCGCTAGAGTCAGCGGACGCAGATCGAGCCGCGCCGTGCGGAGGCGCATGCGCTACTCAGTATATGCGCTCGAACGGCGTAAGACCGCTCTTCACCAGCATCGCCCAGGAGCGCGTGTGCTGGTCTTGATCCTTGATCGGACCCACCAGAACGCGATAGCTGTTTTCGTCCAGGCCCGGAACCACCCGCGCCGGCAGGCCGCGGTTTGTCAGATCGGTGGCGGAGGTCTCCGCACAAAACTGGTCGGTGGCCATCACCTGCAGGTAGCGCTGTCCTGTCGCCGGCGCCCGCGCAACTCCAATATTGTGCTCCGGTGTAGTGGGCTTTGGTTCAGCGCGCTTCTCGGGAGCCTTGACCGGTTCCAAAAAGCCGGTGTTGGCTCCAGCCGATTCCACGACGATCACCTGCGAGGCGGCACGCTGAGGCTGCTTGGTGAATGCATTCGTCTCGTGCGCTAGCACCGTCATCCGGCCAGCCAGGTAGGCCATTGTGGTCAGCATACCCGTGAGAATGATCGCCATCAACAGCACGGCGGCTATTTGCCGGGTTCCGAGCTGCAATTGGAAGTTGACCTCCGGAGGTTCCGGCTGTCGAAGGAAAGTTGTCGGTGTCATATGGTTTCCTCTAATGAAACCATCGGCCGTCTCAGGGGAAGGCTTTAGTACTATCTGCATACAGGGGGCATGCGCTCTTATTTTCAGCTACTTACGTGCACGTCTTGAATATGAGTGGCAATGAACCACTGGTGACCGAAGGCATCCGTGACCGCTCCGACACGGTCGCCGTAAGGCTCGTCGCGGGGCTCGAACAGCGACGTGGCGCCGGCATCCACGGCGCTGCGGTAAACCGCGTCGGCATCCGGAACATACAGGTGCGTCATGGAGAGGAGGGGCTGCCACTGCCCATGAGCCTCACCGATCTCGACCATGGAGTCGCCGATGCGGATCTTGGCATGCACGATTGTGCCCTGCGGAGATTCATAACTCTCTTTGGTCTCGGCACCGAAGGCGCGTTCCAGGAACTTTATCATCCGGCCGGCCGCGTGCGGGTAAAAACACGGGGTGATGGTGTAGAGGCCTTGCGGGATGAAATGCGAGCCTTGGTGGGTGGCGACAAACCAGTTGTTCCCGAAGGAGTCGGCCACGCCGGCTTCGCGGTCGCCATAGGGCTGGTCCACGGGAGCGCCCAAGCTGATGCCGCCGGCCTCGACGGCGCGTTGATAGACGGCATCGGCGTCTTCCACATAAAGATGCAGAGCGGAGCGAGTGGCGGGGTATTGAGTCGTGGCATCCGCCAGCTCCAGCATGGAGTCGCCGATCCTGGCGTCGGCGTGCATGATGCTCCCGTCGGGCCGGCTGACGCGGAAGATCTCCTCGGCGGCGTAGGCCGACTTCAGGAAATCGAGCAGCCGCGCCGCGCCATGCACCACCAGGTACGGGGTCACCGTGCGGAACCCCTGGCGGATAGGGCTCACAGTGGTTGTCATGGAGGCTCTCCTTTCGAGGTCGCTTTTCAGGCGGAGACGGAATTCTTCCCGCGGCAGACCGCGCAACTGCCCGGCGATGGCGAACATCGGGTCTCGTTCAGCCATTGGTTATCCCCATGCGCGCTCGCAGAGTCTCCAGGCCGCGAAACTGGAGTTGCTTGACGGCGCCCTCGCTGCGGCCCATCGCTCTTGCGGTCTCCTGGATCGACTTTTCCTCGGCGAACCGCATCTGGATGACGCGGCGCTGGTCTTCGGGAAGCTGCCGGACGGCCCGAAACAAGCGCGCGCGGAACTCTATTTGATCCAGGCCGGAATCCACGACCCAGTCCGCATCGGCCACCCGCGGCTCCCGGGATGTGCTTCGCGCATGATCCGCGATCGCATTGGCGGCAATCTTGAACAGCCATGCGGAGAACGGCGCGCCTCTCCACTCGAAACGCGGGAGGCCCGCCAGAGCCTGATGGAAAACCTCGGAGGTCAGGTCTTCGGCGTCCACGCGGTCGCGAACCCGCCGCGCGATGTAGGCGTAGACGCGGTCGAAGTGGGCGTCGTACAAATCGGCGAACCGGCGCGGGTCTTGTTGCGCCGCCTCCACCAGGAGCCGCTCCGCTTCGGATTCCTCAGAGCTCCGAACTGGTTGCTGGCGCGCCATCCTCTGTAGTGTAGTAACCGCCGGGCAGGCGCAAAGGTTACGGAAAAATGCGCAGCGCTGCTAGACCGGCGGGCTACTTGTTCTTGCTCAGCCGCCGGAAGTACTCCGCCACCGCTTCCTGATAGCCTGCCGGCGCGGGGCGCGAAGCGTTGTTGCGGACCTGGCCGCCGGTCTGGTCGTCGAGTTTGCGGCGGAGCTGGAGGTCGAGCTGCTCCAGGCCGGCGAGGAATTCGCTGCGAAGGCGTTCCACCAGCTCGGGATTGCCGGGGAACTTTGACGGGTCCAGCCTCTGCATGTCGCGGATGAACTCCTGAACATCGCGCGACATCTCCGGGTTTTCCTCCAGCGACTGGCGCAACTGCGTCAGGTCGCGCATCCCGGCTCGGTAGGCTTGTTCGACGGCGGCCGGATCGGCCGGGCGCGGCGTCATGTTGCCCGGGTCGCCCGGTCGCCAGTCACCGCGATTGACGGCAGCCCAATCGCCCCGGATTCCATCTCGCGGACCACCGCCGCCGCCGCGGTATTCACCGAACCTGTCGCCGCCGCGGCCCGTGGATCCACCTTGGCCCTGCTGGCCACCCTGGCCCTGCTGACCCTGTTGGCCCTGACCTTGACCCTGACCCTGGCCCTGTTGTCCCTGGCCCTGCTGACCCTGCTGTCCCTGACCCTGCTGTCCCTGGCCTTGCTGGCCGCGTTGGCCTTGCCCTTGCTGGCCTTGCCCTTGTTGGCCCTGCTGGCCGCGCTGGCCCGGTTGTCCGGCGCCGGCGCGCTCCATCTGCTGGCGCATCCGCTCCACTTGGTCGAGCGCACTGGCGAGATTCTGGGCGCCCTGCTGGTCGCCGCGGCCCAGCGCATCCCTAGCGGCCTTGACCTGGTCGCGAAGATCGTCCAGTCCTTTGGTGACGATGGCGTCGCGCATCACGGCGTAGGAGCCGAGGCCGCGCTTGATCCAGTCGGCGGTGTACTTCATCCGCAGGCCGAGCTCATTCTGTTGCGACTGACCCAGAGCGTCGCGCAGCTTGGAGGAGCTGGAGCGCTGCGTGGCCGCCAGATCCCGGGCGGCGTCCGACATCTGGCTTTCCAAACGGCGCAAGTCCGATCCCATCTGTTCGCGCTGGCCGCCCAACTGCTCGAGCTGGTCGCGGCTGACGGGCGGCGGATTCGACGGATTCGGCTGATTGCCGTAAAGCTGGCGCAGGCGATTGCTGTTCTCGCGCTGCTGCGCGGAAAGCTGCTCGGCCTGGCGGACCAGGTTGTCGAGCCGTTCGGTGGATTCCTGCTGCCGTAGTCCGCCGAGCATGTCGGCAGCCTCGCGCAAACGTTCCGCGGCGCGGCGTGCTTCCGCCTCACTGGCGGGCGTGCCGGCGTTCTGCGAGGAGCCGGCGCGCTGCATATCGTCGGTGGCCTGTCGCAGACGCTCCAGCGCCCGCTCGACGCGCGGATCCACGTCGCGGTTGCCGCGCGGGGTGGGGCGCGGATTCCCGGACTGCTGGCCACGCGCCATCTGCTGCTGCTGCTGACCCGACTGCGGCTGACCGGACTGCTGCCCGCCGCCCTGTTGTCCTCCGCTCTGCTGGCCTCCTGATTGTTGTCCGCTCGATGATTGTCCGGAAGCCTGCTGGCCCGATTGCTGACCGGATTGCTGGCCGGATTGTTGAGAACTTTCCCCGCGGGAGAGCTGCTCCATCTGCCGTTTCAACTGCTCGGCTTCGCGCCGCAGCATTTCCTGTTGCCAGCGCTGCTGGAACGACTGCTGCGGGTTACGTTGCTGCGCCGCCAGCTCCTGCTGCCGGCGGGCCAGTTGTTCGAGTTTCTGGAGCGCCTCATCGATCTCGCGGGCGCGCTGATCGGAGGAAGCCTGCTGCTGGCCGGTCTCGTACTGGTTCTTCTCGGTGTCCAGCTCGAGATCGAAGAGGCTCTCGAGATCGCGCCCCATGCCGCGGCCTCCGCCACCGCCGCCGCCGCCGCGCGATCCAAAGGCCACCTGGATCTTGCGGAACGTGGCTTCGGCGCGCTGGAGATGCTGGAGGGCCCTCTGCTCGGGCGGCATGGCGTCGTTGAATTTCTGCTGCTTCAGCTTGTCGGCGGCCGCCGTCATGGACTCGACCGCGTTCTCCATTTCCTTGACAAAGCTGTTGAACTCCTGGTTGGCGCCGGCCAGTTCGCGGCTGCGCATGCGCTTGGCCAGCGAAGCCGCCTGGTCGCGCAGCTTGTTCTGAACCTCGGCCAGGAACTTCGAGTTTTCTGCCCGCTCGGCCGGCGTGCTGCGCTTGTTGCGGATCTCGTTCCAGGTGGCGGCGATGATCTCGATCTGCCGCGCCGAGATGTTCTGATCCTGTTCCCCGCCCCCGCCGCCGCCGCCCCCGCCCATGGCCTGGGACTGCGAGTATTCCTTTTCGAACGGCTGGGCCTGGATGAAGTAGATGTCTGTCGTGGTGGTTTCGCGGGCGTCGCGCCCGGTGGCGTAAAAACTCACCAAGTCTCCGGGGACCAGCTTGAAGTCCTCCAGTGCGATGGTGGTGGAGCCTTCCGCTTCCTTGGCGCCTTTCTGTTTCAGCAGCGGGATGGCCTGCTCGGGTCCGCCATTCACCGAGTAGCGCAGGCTCAGCTCCTGCAGGCCGAAATCGTCTTCGCCGCGAACCTGGATGGTGACTTCCTCGATCGGGGAAGACCGGTAATCGCGGCCGGGCCGGGCGATCTTGATCTCCGGCTTCTTCTCCTTCTGGGCTTCGATGAAGTAGTCCTCGCTGAGCCGCACGCGCTCGCCGCCGTCCATGATGGCGACGTGGTAGAGGCCGTCCTTCTCGATGCGCAGCCGCGCCGCGGTCCAGTTCCCCTGCGACTTTCCAGCGTCGAGTTTGATCTCCCGGTCGCCATCGATCACCAGCAGACCGCCCGCCAGCGGCCGGTCGGTTTCAATCTCCAGATCGGCGTCGGTGCCCTCGACCGCGCGCAAGTCGCCGCCGCGCTCCTGCACCACCTGCTTGAGTCCGGTCCATCCGGGATAGTTGAAGGTGGCCTGGATGCGCTTGACCAGCGGAAGATCCTTCACCGTGAGGTTGTACTGCTTGGAGCGGACCCCGTTGGCCTCGGCGTAGTAGGCCAGGCTCTCCGGAACGCCGGCCAGCAGGAACTCGAAGCCGCTCGAGCCCGGCTGGGGATGCATGACCACCTGCTCCCATTTCGTGGCGCTCTGATAGCGGGCGAACAGCCGCACTTTCTGCGCCTGGAAGCCGCGCAACTGCGCGGTGACGAGCTGATCGGAGCGGCGGCGCACGGTGCGGTCGCCCGGATTGACGACGATTTCATAGAAAGCCTGGCCGTCATTGCGCGGTGGTCCTGCCCACAACAGCGAAGATCCGTAGCCCAGGAATCCGGGGCCGGAGAAAATCAACCACAACAGCGTGGCTAGCGCGGTGGCCGCCGCCGAAGCGAACCCGACCACCCAGCCGCGTTTGACAATGCTCTCCGGCTGAATGTTTCGCGCGACGTCGAGAGTATCTTCGGCCAGCAGTTCCAGGAACGGTTCGTGAGGATCGGTCGCACTGCGCTCGGCGTAGGTCATCAGCCGCTGGTCGAACTCAGGCCGCACCTGTTCGGCGCGTTTGGCCGCCGACCGCTGGTTGAGCCGCCTCCAAGGCAGGGCGATTCCGAACATGACGGCGGCAGCGAGGCAGAGGAACAGCGCCAGCCGCGCTCCGGTGACTCCGTTGTCGGGGAACGCCAGGGAATTCAGGATCAACACCAGCGTGAGGGTGGCCGCCAGCGCCGCTATGGCGACCAGCGCAGCCCCGCGCGCCATCGCGCGGGCCCTCCACCAAACTTCCAGCGTCTTCAGATACGCGTTCAGTTGCTCCCGTGCACTCACGAGGCCTCCTGTTCCGCCTTAAGGTACTGACTGGCCAGCAGCGATTCGAGGACCGCCGCCGCCAGCACTATCAGCATGACATACCACCACAAACTTTGGGGCTTGCGGACTTCGCCGGACTGGCCGTTGCTCTCCACCGCGACTTCGCCCGTCTTGGTCCACAATGCGAGCAACGCCGGATCGGCCGGAGTGAGGTCGGACTCACGCCGGTCGGCGTTGACGGCGACCACTTCGTGGCGCCCGTTGCCGCGGCGCAGCTCGTAGAATCCTTCCTGGATGACCTGGTAGGTGGTCGCGGTGGCGGCATCCTTGAGATTGAAAGGACGCTTGCCGGCGGGATCGATGACTTCGACGGCGACGCCGCGCTCTTTGTTGGAGCGCAGCTCGAGGAATCCGCCGACATTAACGACGGCGGAACGATCCACCAGCCCGCCCAGGTAACGCGCCGTCTGCTCGATGAACGGCACGAAAGCGGGTTGCAGCGGGAAATCGTTGGACAAGTTGTCGAACGTGGAGGCGAACAGCATGGCCTTGCCCTCGCCGATGGTCTTCTCAGCCAGCAGCGGCGTCTGGTCCGCCATGCGGACGGCGACGCGCGCCTGCCCCGGCTCGACGCGCACCACCTGATAAAACTTGACCCCTTCCCATCGTCCCGCCTTGCGGATGGAGGGATGCGCGGGGTCCACCCATCCGGCGGTCTGGAAGCGCTCGCCGCCGCGGGCGAAGTACTTGGACTCGATCACGGCTTCGTCGAAGATCGGGATGCGCGGCCTCCGGCCGGTGGCGGGTCCGGCGGCGACCAGCACGGCGCCGCCGCCCCGCACGTATTTCTTGAGCTCGTCCTCGAAGGCCGCCGGCAGCGACAGCACGTCGGAAAGGACGACGAAGGCGAATCGCGACGGCTGCATGCCGGCCGCCAACTCGGCGGTCACCGTTTCCAACGCGAAGGCGGATTCCGCCGAGGCCATCAGAGCGCTCCGCAGATATAATGCCGCGCGGGTCTCGCGACTTTCATGGACCAGCAGGATTCTGCGCGGGTCGGCGCGCTCGGCGGCGAACAGCAATCTGTCGTCGTCCTTCAGCGAGTCGGCCGAGTCGATCCGGATCTCACAGCGGCTGAATCCGTAGGGCACATCCAGCGACAAGAATTCGACGGCGGCCCGGCCGCCCGGGGCCACGTCGACCGTCTTGGTCGCCACCACACGCTGATTGACGGCCAGCGAGACGGTTCGTTTCGCCGCCGGCGTATGATAGCCGGCCACGGTCGCCTGTAGGCGGGCTTTCTTGGGATCGGAGATGGTTCCGGGCGCGACCACACTCTCGACCGTCCAGTTCGGCTCCGGCTTGGCCGCTGCCGGGTGGAGCACCAGCGTGGCGCCCGTTGGCAACTGGAGATCGGCAAATCCGGGCGGCAGCGAGGTCTTCTGCATGTCGCTGAACAAATGGACCTCGATCGGCTCCCGGGTGGATACGGCGACACCGCGGATGGCCCGCGCGAGTTCGCCGAAGGAGCTCTTGGCGTCACCAGGTTTCAGCGCCTGGACGGCCGCCCGCAGCTCGACGGCGTCCTGCGCCGGCTGCGTCAGGAACTGCACCTGTGTGTTCGCGGTCAGCACCTGTCCCTTGTCGCCCGGACGCATCGCGCCGATGACGCGCAGGGCCTCGCGCCGGGCGTCGTCCAAGCGTGAGCCGGCGCGCATGCTGAAAGAGTCGTCCAGCACCAGCAGCAGCGTCTTGCTTTCCGCCGAAATCCTGGTGGTCCGCGAGATGAACGGGTTGGCGAACGCCAGCGCCAGCAGGGCGATCAAGGCCAGTCGGGCGGCCAGCAGCAGCAGATAGCGCAGCCGCCGGTGCTTGATGGAGGATTGCGTCCGCTTTTCGAAGAACATCAAGGAGGCGAACGGCAGCGGGATCTTGGTGTGCTGCCGCAGCAGGTGCAGATAGACGGGGAGCCCGGCCAGCAGCAGGCCACCCAGAAACAACGGCGACAGGAAGCCCACTTACTTTCTCCCGGCGCGAATCGTCAGGTATTCGCGCAGCGCTTCGTCCAGTGGCCGGTTGGTCGGCAGCAGAAAGTAGTCCACGCCAGCCTGCTGGGCTTTCTCGCGCAACGCTTCCACGTGGGCGTCCACCTTCTGCCGGTACTCGACCTCGGCGTACTCCGGCGACACCTCCATACTATCGCGGGATTCCATGTCGACCAGGATCACCGGCTCACGCAACGCCGGCCGGATCTCCTTGGGGTCGAGCACATGGAACAGCACCAGATCGTTGCCGCGGAAGCGCAGCGGCTTCACGGTGTCGATGACCTTCTCCGGGTCCTCGTAGAAATCCGAGATCACCACGGCGATGCCGGGTTTCTTCAGCCAGTCCTGAAAATGGAAAAAGGGCTTGGCGAAGTCGGTGCGCGCGTGCGGCTCGGCGCCGTTGATGGCGTGCAGCAGGCGGAACATCTGGCCCTGACGGCTGGAGGGATGCACGTAGTTGCGCACATCATCATCAAACACGATCAGGCCGGCGGCGTCACGCTGCTGGTGAGCCAGGTAAACCAGCGAGGCCGCCAGGTACCGCGCGTAGTCGATCTTGGAAACACCGTTGGACTTGTAGCCCATCGACGAGCTGGCGTCCAGCAGCACCGTGAGCATCGTGTTGGTTTCTCCCCGATAGCGCTTCAGGAAAGCCCGCTCCGTGCGCGCGAACACGTTCCAGTCCACGTGGCGGAGGTCGTCGCCGGGCGTGTAGGCGCGGTATTCGGCGAACTCCGGGCTGAACCCGAAATCGGGCGAGCGGTGCAGTCCGGAGATGAAGCCATCGACGACAGTTTTCGCCACCAGGTCCAGACCGGAGATTCCGTGCAGCACGCGTGGATCGAGAAACCGGTCCAGCATTAGGGCTTCCTTCCCCACCAACCGCTCCCTGACGGTCGCGGCTCTGTTACGGCGAGTGCGTAACCGAGCCACGACCGTAAGGGAGTGGTCCAGCGATGAACGAGCACTGCTATGCTCCTCTCGGGGCCGGACGGGCGGCGAGCAGCTTCTGGAGCAGATCGTCGGAGGTGAGCTTGTCGGACTCAGCGTGAAAGTTCATCAGGATGCGGTGGCGCAGCACCGGCGGCACCAGCGCCGCCACGTCTTCGAAGGTGACGTTGTAGCGGCGGCGCATCAGCGCCCGCGCCTTGGCGGCCAGCACCAGAAACTGGGCGGCGCGGACGCTGGCGCCGTAGTTCAGGTACTTCTGGATAAAGTCGGGCGCCGAGGGATCGCGCGGGCGGGTGGCCCGCACCAGGTCGATGGCATAGCCGGCCACGGACTCGCCGATCGGCACCATGCGCACGAGCTGCTGAAAGCCGACGATCTCCTCGGCCGTGGTCACGGTTTCCACCTGGGCCACGTGGGTGGTGGTGGTGAGGCCGATCACCTTCATTTCTTCTTCCCTGCTGAGATAGTCGAGCAGCGTGTTAAACAGGAACCGGTCCAGTTGGGCTTCGGGCAGCGGATAAGTGCCCTCCAACTCGATGGGGTTCTGCGTCGCCAGCACGAAGAACGGCGACGGCAGCTTGTAGTGGTTGCCGCGCACGGTGCAGGACATCTCCTGCATCGCTTCCAGCAGCGCCGATTGCGTCTTAGGCGGGGTACGGTTGATTTCGTCGGCCAGCAGCACGTTCCCGAAAATGGGGCCCTGCACGAAGATCCACTCGCGCCGTCCGGTGGCCTGGTCCTCCTCGATGATGTCGGTGCCGGTGATGTCGGACGGCATCAGGTCCGGGGTGAACTGGATGCGCTTGAACACCAGCCCCAGCGTCTGGGCGATGGTGCGCACCATCAGCGTCTTGGCGGTGCCCGGCAGGCCGGTGATCAGGCAGTGGCCGCCCACGAACAGCGCGATCAGAATTTGTTCAATGACCTCTTCCTGGCCGACGATGACCCGGCGGACCTGCTGGATGATTCCCTCCTGCACTTCGCGGAACCGGGCGATCTTCGATTTCAGTTCATCCGCCTCGATGGGGACCTCGGCAATCGTGGACATGAATTATTTGTTCTCTTTCCTCTTGGTCGATTCTATCTGGAGCAGCAGTTTCTGGGCGGGCCGGAACCCCGGGGCCGCCTCTAGAGACAGTATCAGGTGCTCCTCGGCTTCCGCTGACCGCTGCATGGCCAGCAGCGCCCGCGCCAGGTCGTAGTGCGACGCCGCCGGATCCTGCGGCTTGCCCGCGACCACCGCGCGAAACTCGCGCACCGCCGCGGCGGTCCGTCCGGTGTCCATCCACAGCGCGCCCAACTGGCGATGCAGTTCCTCATCCTTCACCGGATAGACGTAGTTCAGCCGGTCCAGTGT
>Ga0247727_10015595_pt1 | contig 12430 bp, 11 predicted proteins | sample WisWelCaveWW1625_FD_202498 | JGI IMG/M metagenome (GOLD analysis project Ga0247727, IMG submission 202498) | Biofilm microbial communities from Wishing Well Cave, Virginia, United States - WW16-25 | ecosystem: Environmental > Aquatic > Deep subsurface > Groundwater > Cave microbial mat | place... | reverse complement strand
TCCTGCCGCTGCTGTGGCCCGACCGGCGAGCGTTCGGGCTGTGGGCCGTCCTGTCGGTCGCCTTCACGCTCAATCTCGTCGCCGCAGCGCCACCGGGGGGTCCACCCGGCTCGCTCATCCCGATCGACGGGTCCCTCGGGCTCGCCGGTTCGCTCGCGCTGACCGGGAGCCTCATCGTGGCGCTGGTCGGCCTGCGGACCGCGAGCCTCGGGCGAGGCGCGACAAGCGGGCCCTGAGCGCGGCGAGGTACCAGCGCAGGTAGCGCGGCAGCCAGGTCCGGAATCGGAAGCGGCTGGCGCCCGCGGTCCGGTCCCGCCACGTCGTCGGCAGCTCGGCGATGCGACGACCGCCGAGTGTCGCCTTGACCGTCAGCTCGATGGCGAGCTCGAAGCCGCCGCGGCTCTCGATCGTCGTCGCGTCGAGGAAGCGCCGGGAGTAGAGCTTGAAGTTGTTCGTCGCATCGTGGGTCGCCACGCCGGCGAGCCAGTGGAGCGTGAGCCCGGCCGTCCGGCTCACGAGCCGCTTGAGGAGCGGCCCGCCGACCTGCCGGCCACCGCGCATGTAGCGCGACGCTGCGACGACGTCCGCCCCATCGCGGCCGAGGGCGACCATCCGGTCGATCAGCGCCGGCTCGTCGGACCCATCGGCCATCGAGACGACGACGTAGTCGCCACGCGACGCGGCGACGCCGGCCTTCATCGCGTTGAGGACGCCGCGGCCGAGGTCGTTGCGGACACCACGCAGGCCGACGATCGACGATGCCAGGCGCTCCACGACGGGGCGCGTCGTGTCGGCGTCGAAGTCCCAGACGACGAGGATCTCGCGGCGTGTCCCGACCGCGGCGTCCAGGGCGCGCAGCACGGGCTCGACCGCCTCGCCCTCGTTGTAGACGGGGATGACGATCGACAGCTCGGGGGTCTCCCGGCCGGCGTCGCTCACCGGCGCCCCGCGAGCGTCACAGCCGGCCGGCCTCGATCTCGGCCCGGACCCACGGCACGACCTCGTCGAGCATCGTCTCGAGCGACGTCGTGGCGTCGAAGCCGAGGACGTCGCGCGCTTTGCGGACATCCGGGACCCGCAGCGCCACGTCGTGCTCGAACGGCGGGTCGGAGATCCAGCTGAAGGGCCGCGCCGGGCCGTGGACGAAGCGCCAGATGAGCTCGGCCAGCTCGAGGACGGTCGTCGAGCGCCCGGTCGACAGGTTGAAGTCCTGGCCGACGGCGCGCGGCGATTCCATCGCCAGCCGGATCCCTCGAGCGAGGTCGCCGCCGTACGTGTAGTGGCGGACCTGCGTCCCGTCGCCGAGCAGGTGGAGCGGATCCTGGCCGCGCAGCACCTTGAGGACCAGGTCAGGCACCACGTGGCTCATCGCCAGCGTGACGTTGCCCGAGGTGATGTCCGCGTCGCGGCGGGCCCGGCGCTCGCCGACGCCGACACAGTTGAACGGCCGGACGATCGTGTACGGCAGGCCGTACTGCTGGTGGGCACCGCGGGCGAAGAACTCAGAGGCGAGCTTCTGGAAGCCGTACGTCGAGCGCGGCGGCGGGGACGTCAGCTGGGCGCCCTCCGGCGTCGGGAAGACCGTCGCCGATTCGAACACCATCGACGAGCTGACGACGACGATCCGCTTGAGCGTGCCGGCGCGGTGGCCCGCGATCGCCGCGTCGAACGTCGCGGCGAGGATCCGCTCGTTCTCGGCGAGCAGGTCGTACGCGTAGGCGTGGAAGTAGCTGATGCCGCCGATCATCGCGGCGGCGGCGACGACCTGGTCGCAGTCGGCGGTAAGCCCGCGCAGCAGGGCGACGTCCTTCGCGTCCCCCTCGACGAAGCGGTACAGCGGGTGGTCGTCGTATGAGCGCGTCAGCGGGCCGTACTTCGAGTAGTCGTCGAGGCCGACGACCGCGTGGCCGGCGTCGAGCAGCTCCGGCACGAGGTAGCCGGCGATGAAGCCGGCGGCCCCGGTCACGAGGACCTTCACAGGCGGATGCCCTCGCCGAGCGCGCCCCAGACGTCGACGACGTCGCGGCCGCCGACGACGAGACCGCGGTAGGCGCGGTGGGGCGCGCCGAGGACGAGGATCTCGCTCCGGGCGAGGACGTCCTCGAGCGGCACGAGGCGCTCGTCGCGGACGTACGGGTCGGTGCACACGACGGTCGCGCCGGCCCAGGTGAGAAGCTTGCGCAGCTTGTACGACAGCGAGGCACGCACGTCATCCGATTCGGCCTTGAAGGCCATGCCGAGGATGCCGATCGTCCGGCCGACCAACCGCCCGTAGCGCCGCTCGAGGGCGGCCACGATGTAGGCCGGCAGGCCCTCGTTCACCTGGACGGCCGCCTGGCCGAGCGGGAAGTGGTCCGTCGTGAAGGCCGCGAGCTGCATCGTGTCCTTGAACAGGCACGGCCCGGCGGCGAAGCCGGGACCCGGCAGGTCCGCCGCCCGCGGATAGTCCTCGCGAACGGCGCGCAGGACGTTCGTGTAGTCCACGCCGGCCTGGTGGGCGATCATCAGGAACTGGTTGGCGACCGCGAACTTCATGTAGCGCCAGGTGTTCGTGAACAGCTTCGCCAGCTCGGCCTCGCGGGTGGACGTCCGGATCGTCCGCTCGGCGAGCTTACGGAACAGCGCCTCCGCCCGATCGCCGGCCCCCGGCTCGTCAGCGCCGACGATCTGCGGCAGCGTCCGCAGCTCCTCGAGCGCATGGCCCTCGGCGATCCGCTCCGGGCAGAACGCGACGTCCACCCGGCAGCCCCGAGCGGCGAGGTGCTCGCCGATGTAGGCCGTCGTGCCGGGATAGACGGTGCTTCGCAGGACGACCAGCGCACCATCCCGGACATGCGGCGCGAGCTGGCCGACGACGCGCTCGAAGACGGTCATCGACGGGCCAAGGAACTCGTCGACCGGCGTCCCGATGACGACGAGGATCGAGTCCGCTCGCCCGACCATCGCCGCCTCGGCGCCGAGCTCGAGCCGGCCGGTCGGCAGGACGGCACCGAGCAGCGCCTCGGCGCCCGCCTCCAGGAACGGCATCCGGCCGTCGGCGATCGTCTCGAGCGCCCCCTCATCCACGTCGAAGATGCCGACCCGCAGCCCGGCCTCGGCGAAGGCGAGCGACAGCGGCAGCCCGACATGGCCGGCGCCGCCGAGGACGACGAGGTCGAGATCCGGTTCTGGCGCCGCGCTCATCCACCCTCCTGTCGGGCGACCCGTCGCCAGATCGAGCCATCAGCGTCGCTGTAGGCGACAACCCACGCGCCGCTCGCACCGAGCGCGTCGCCGAGGGCCGGCTGCTCCCGCGCCGCGACGACGATCGTGACGCCGTCGCGATCGAGCTGCGAGAGGCCCTCGGCGGAACCGGCGACGACGGCATCGTACGCGCGCCACACCGCCGCCGGGAACAGCTCGATCCGGCTGTCGACCGCCACCGCCACGTCGGGCAACACGAACTCGAACCACGAGCCCCACGGCTGCGGAGCGAACATCCGGTCGCCCGGCCCGGCGGTCCGTCGCAGCTCTGCGGTGATGCCCGGTGGGGCATTACCGACGACGCCGACCGGGGCGCCGAGCCCCGGCTCGAGCGGCCGCCAGGCCGGCAGCAGCGCGACTCCGGCCAGGACGATCGCGGCCGCCAGGACGCCGCTGACGAGCGCGCCACGCCGGGGCCGCGCCGGGATCGGGTCGGCCGGCAGGAGGCCGGCGACGACGATCGCCGCGACGAACGGCCACCAGGCGAGGCTGCGGACCGCGGATGCGGCGAGGAAGCCGAACGCGCCGAGCCAGGCGAGCGCCGGCCAGGGAGCGACCATGGATCGGCGCGCCAGCAGCACGACGACCGCGGTGGCGGATACCCAGAAGATGATGCCCTGCGGATCCCGGAAGGTCGTCGGCTGCCACTCGCTGACACGACCGGCGACGTCCGGGTTCGCGGCCAAACCGGCCGCGTACGACCAGACCCCCGGACCGGCCGGGTTCAGCAGCGTCGCGAGCGCCGCCGCGAGACCCACGATGAGCATCCGATGGCGCCGCGGGGCGCGGTCGTGGAGGTCCTCGAGCCCGGCCAGCCCGCAGACGAGCGGGGCGAGCACGAAGCTACCGTGGAGGTTCGCCCAGGCGACGGCCGTCAGCGGCACGAGCCAGACGAGCCGCGGCCGCTCCCGTCGCACCGTGACGGCCCACAGACAGAGGGCGAACAGGACGATCCCGAACAGTTGCGGCCGGAGGCCAAGGGCGACAGACCCGACGGCGAACGCCCCGAGGACGAGCAGCGCGACCGTCCGCGCCCCGAGCCCCGGATTGCGCGCCCGGAGGGCGAGCGCGAGAAGGGCGAAGGCGAGCCCGACGAGCACCGCGCGGAGGACGACGAGGCCGCTCCAGCCGCCGATCCGGTAGGCGGCAGCGAGCACGACCTGCGCGGCCCACGGCTGGTCGTGCCATGGCGCGCCGGCCACCGTGTACGTCCAGGCGTCGGCGGTGGGGATGGCTCCCGTGTCGATGATCGTGGCGCCGGCCCGCAGCTGGTACGCCAGGTCGACCGATGGCAGGTTCGCGATGAGCGCGCCGAGGACGGGCAGCGCGACCGTGAGGAACGACCACAGCCCGGATAGGGTGAGCCGCATCGGCGTGAGGCCGGCGTCAGGCGGGCGCCGGCGGCGGCGTCGGCGTCGGAGCCGGAGCCGGCGTCCGAGCCGGCTCACGGGTGAGCCAGCGCGAGGCTGGCGTCGCACCGACGCGATCGGCGACGAGCGGCAGGACGGCGACGAGCATCGCCAGACCGTTCACCCACAGCACCGGCAGCGCGATGGTCGAGGCGACCGGCACCGTCCAGCGACGGTCGGTCCGGGCACCCCAGGCGACGAGCGCCGCGGCGAGCGGGAGCCGGACGGCGAGCGGCACCGCGACCGTGAACGGCCACTGCTCCGCTCCGGCCGCGACGAGGAGCAGCGCCGCCCACTCGGACCATAGCGCCGGCGCGAAGACGTACGAGACGCCGGCCAGCGCGGCGGTCGCGCCGACGGCGATGCCGAGCGAGCGCCACTCGCGGCGGACGGCGAACCACAGCAGGCCGACGCCGGGGGTGATCTTGGTGAGCAGCACGAACGCCCAGGCGGCGGGCCAGCGGAAGCCGAGCAGCACGGCCGCCCCGAGCAGCAGGTGGATGTTGCCGGCCGCGATCTCGGCGAAGACGGGGACGAGCAGCAGCGCGAACGCCGTCCACAGGCCCGCCTGCCAGATCAGCGCCGCCCCGAGGAGCAGCGTCCAAAGGGTGGCGAACCACGGCCACGGCAGCGCGCCGAACGGCGCAAGAGCCTGGGCGGCCACCGGAGCGTAGAAGAACGCCCCGAACTCGCCGGGCCGTGTCCGGCCGTACGGATCGGCCGGGTCCACCGACCAGTAGCTATGGGCGTCGACGCCGATCGTCAGGACATCGAAAGCGTGCGCGGCCGCGATCGCGACGAGGGCGATGATCGCCCCGTCGCGGGCAGGGCGCAGCCACGACGCACGGATCGGATAGCCCCCGGCGACCACGACTGCATCCTACGCGGCCCGCCGGGAGCCCCGCTGCGCGACGATGGTCCTAGTCCGCGCTCCGCGCCGTCGTCGTGTGACGGGCGGTGGCCGGGCGGAGCCGACCGCCGACCTGCTCGCCGGCGCGGCGCAGCCAGGCGCCGGCCGGTGCCCCCGAACCGAGCGCGATGAGCGGCAGGGCGGCGACGAGGATGGTGAACGAGGTCGCCCACAGCGTCGGCATCGCCAGACACGTGCCGACGGCGACCGTCCAGCGGCGGTCCGTCCTGGCCCCCCAGGCGACGATCCCCGCGGCGACCGGGAAGCGTACCCACAGCGGGAGGTCGACGAACAGGCCGGCATCGGCGAGCGGCGCGTGTCCTCGCCGCAGCATGTCGAGCCAGCCGGCCCAGCCGGCAGGGTCGATCGCCATCGAGACGGCGACGACCCCGAGCGTCGCCGCCGAGGCGAGCCACAGTGACCGCCAGTCGCGCCGGACGAAGAACCAGACGAGGCCGACGCCCGGCGTCACCTTGGTGAGCAGCGGCAGCGCCCAGGCGGCCGGGTAACGGAACCCGGCGACGACGACGGCCGCGATGAGCAGGTCGACCTGGCCGATGCCGATGCTGAGTGCGACCGGCGGCAGGATCCCGACGAGGAGCGTGGCGCGGCCGCTGAGCCAGTACAGCACCGCGATGAGGATCGCCGTCCAGAGCGCCGCGAAGACCGGCCACGGCAGGGCGGTGAGTGGCGCGAGCGCCTGCGCGAATGCCGGCGAGTAGAGGAACGCGCCGACTTCGCCGGGCGTCGCCTGGAGATAGTCGAACCCGTCGCGCGTGGCCCAGTAGGCGTGCATGTCGACGTGCGGGTCCGCCCACGGCGAGATCGCCAGCAAGCGGGCGCCCACGAAGATCGCGCCGACGAGCAGGAATGCCGGGATGGCGATGCGTCTCACGAACACCTGACGTCCTCGCTGCCAGACCGTTTCGGCCGAACGAACGGATCAGACGGCGACGAGCTCGCGTGGCTCGGCGCGCAGGGAGGCATCGTAGATCGACTCGACCGCGCGGACCATCATTTCGACGCAGAAACGCTCGTGGACGAGGTCGTGAGCCGCCCGCGCGAGCGTATCGGCGAGCGGGTGGTCGAGCAACAGGCGGGCGATCGCCGCGCCCAGCGCCGCGGCGTCGTGCGGCGGCACGAGCAACCCGGTCAGCCCATCGACGATCATCTCCGGGATGCCGCCGACGTTCGTCGCGACGACCGGCCGCGACAGCGCCATCGCCTCGAGGATCGACAGGCCCTGGGCTTCGCGATAGGACGGCAGGACGGCGACGTCGAGCGCGGCCGTCACCGCCGGCACGTCGTCCCGGCGACCGGTGAAGACGACGCGACCGTCGATGCCGAGCGCCCGCGCCTGCTCGGCGAGCGCCTCGTGCCGACTGCCCTCGCCGACGACGAGCAGGCGCGCCTCGGGCACCCGCGCCAGGACGGCCGGCCAGGCTTCGAGCAGCGTCGGGTGTCCCTTCTCCGGCTCGAGTCGCGCCACGACGCCGACGATCGGCGCGTCGTCCGGCATGTCGTACTCCTCGCGGAGGGTGCAACACGGCTCCTGGTGGTCGTAGCGATCGAGGTCGACGCCGTTGTAGACGAGCGACACGGGCGGTCCGACGCGGCCCTCGTCCTCGATCTTGCGGACGATCGATCGGGACACCGCGATGAGATGGTCCATCCGCGGCGTCAGCGACCGCAGCAGCGCGCGGTCCTCGTGCACCCGGATCCGACTCGAGTGGACGGTGTTCACGATGGCCGGGCGCGGCCGTCCCGTCTCGCCGACCCGCCACGCCGCCTGCGTCCCGACGACCTCGGCGCGGTACATGTGGCCGTGGACGACGTCCGCCCGGATCGCGGCGAGATGCGCGGCGACGAGCTCGACCGCCGTCGCGTCGTCCTCCCCGGCATCGATGACGCAGACCGGGAAGCCGGCGCGCTCGAGCTTGCGCACCGCCGGGCCGGGACCGAGCGAGCAGATCGACACCTCATAGCGGTCGCGATCGATCCGGGTCGCGAGGTTGAACAGGTGCTCCTGAGCGCCGCCGTTCGTGCCGGTCGCCAGCAGCTGCACGATCCGCAGGCGGTCGCGGCCGCCGGGCAGCGGCAGCCGGGTGACCGGCTCGGCGCACGGATCGCTCGGCAGCGGCCGGCCCATCAGGTGGACCCCATCTCAGGCGCTCCTCGACCGAGCGGCCGGCGACGCGTCCGCGCGACGGACGAGGATCCGGATGATCGGTTCGTCTCGGGCACCCCACTCGTACTTGTACGGCTCGTCGCCGCGCAGGAAATCGAGTCGCCGGATGCCATTCGCGAGCGCCCGCCTGACGTATCGCTCGGCCATCACGACGCCGGGCGACAGGTCGCGAGCGTCGGGGTCCACCCCGGCGTTGTAGTACAGGTACGAATCCGCCGTCTCGAAGTGGACGCCCGCCGCGATCCGCCGGCCGTCGACGGTCAGGAACGTGAGCCGCAGCGGGCCGTCGGACCCGAACAGCTCGAACAGCCGCCGGAAGAGGAGCCGGCTCTGGGCTCCGCCGCTCGTCGGCGGAAAGAGGCCGTCGGCGCCCCAGCGGCGCTGGTGCAGCTCGATGAAGGCGTCGAGGTCGGCGACCGGATCGGCCGAGTCGATGAGCCGGACCGGCCCGGCCGCCTCGGCTCGGCGGACCTTGCGCCGTGTCTCGTGTCGGTCCTTCTTGCGCAGCGTCGCCAGGAAACCGTCGAGGTCGGCGCCGACCGGGAGTGTTACCACCGGGCAGACGTCCTCGCGCTCGACGTTCAGCGTCCAGCCGGACGCGACCTCCCGTCGTCCGAACGCCGCGGCGAGCTCGTCGCCGGCGGGATCGCCGCAGCGCAGCCGACGCAGGTCGACGACGTCCCAGCGCGCCGGGTGATGAGGGTCCACCGCCGCCTCGTCGGCGAGGTGCGCGACGACCGCCTCGGCGACGTCCGGCAGGTCGGCCGGCGCGGCGAGCAGCGTCGCGTAGTCGGCGTGGTACGAGGCGCCGAAGAAGATCGTCTTCGCCTCGGCCGGCACGGGCGTGAGCTCGATCGCGTGCCCGTGACGCAGCGTCGTGTGGGTCGCCTCGTCCTCCGGCTCGACCTGGTGGCGGTGCATGAATGGAGCGATCCCGACCGGCGCCCCGGCAGCGTCAAGGACGAGGAGCGTCTCGTCGTGCGCATTCCCGCCATAGGCATCCCACCACGCCCGGTGGAACGCCCAGGCCGAGAACGGCGTCGCCCATGTCTGCGCGGCGGCGAGTCCGTCCCACGTCTCACGGGCGACCGAGTCGAACCTCCGGCGCTCGACTCGCAGTCGCCGGCCGCCGGACTGCTCCGGGACGACGGCGGGCTCCGGACAGGCGGGCTCCGCCTCGAGGCTGGCGACGGTCACCGGCGGAGGATAGCACCGAGCGCCGGAAGTCCTTGCGCGGGCAACGACCCCGGTCGCGGGCCTTCGGTCAGGCCCGCCCGCAGCACGGCGAGCAGCGTCAGCCAGAAGATGGTCGGGTAGACGACCGCCGGCGTCAGGCCGGCGAGCGGCACCGCAGTGACGAGCGGCACGGCGACCGCCCAGGCGCGGCCGCGGTCGAGCAGCCAGGCGACCGGGAGCAGCAGGATGAGGGCGTAGTGGTCCCACAGGATCGGCGAGGCGAGCTGGCTGGCGACGACGATCACGAGATACGACGCGACCGGCGAGGCCCGGGCGATCGCCCCCAGGCAGGCGACCGCGAGCGCGGCCCAGTTCAGCCACTGGACGAGCGTCGCCGCCGACTCCGACAGGCCGGCCTCGTAGGCCAGCCGGCCCGGCGTCAGGCTGTGGGGCGTGAGCACGGGCTCGGACAGGCGGCCGAGAAGGACCGCCTGCTCGGCCCAGACACCGGGCCCGGCGACGAGCGTCGCCGCTGCGCCGAGCGAGGCGAGGACGACGAAGCCGGCGACGACCACCCGCCGCCGTCCGGTCAGCAGGGCCCAGCCGAGGACGAGTGCCGGCTGGAGCTTGATCGCGGTCCCGACGGCGGCCACCGCACCGAGCCGACCCGGTCGCTCGAGCCAGCGCCAACCGAGGGCGAAGCCGAGCAGAAGGAGCGGGCCCACCTGGCCGAGCTTCACCGCGAATACGAGCGGCCAGTCGAGCCCGGCGAGCAGGACGAGCAGCCACTTCAGGCGTCTCGATACGGGCAGCGCCGCGATCGCCGCGAGCGTCGCGGCGACGAGCAGTGCCGTCCAGGCCCAGCTGGCGACCGCCGCCGGCAGGAGGGCGAACGGCAGGACGGCGAGGACGAACGTCGGCGGGTAGTAGAACAGCCCGAAGCCGCCGCTGACCTCGAACGCCGGGTCGTAGAGCGCACCGCCGTCGAGCAACCGGCGAACGGCGAGGTCGTAGGCCGCGAAGTCGTAGCCGAGCGTCCCGGCGGTCGCCGCCGCCAGGACCGCCGCCCCGACGAGCCCGCCGAAGACGACGATCGCGAGGACGGGCAGCGCGGTCGCCGCCAGCCGACGGGCCCGCTCAGCCCCCGGCATGGAAGGCCACCGCCCGGCGCACGCCGCGGTGGAGGAACGGGATCCGCAGCAGGTCCCAGGCGACCCGCAGCGCCAGGCCGGGACGGGCGCGCATCCGTGAGCCGTGGACGTCCGTCCAGCGGACCGGCACGACCGCGATCCGGTAGCCTCGCCGCCGGGCGAGGTGGATGAGCTCGACGTCGAAGACGATCGAGGTCACCCGCTGGCGGGCGGCCAGGTCGTGGGCGGCGCCGCGGCTGAAGCCCTTGAAGCCGCATTGCGTGTCCTCGACCGATCCGACGACCCAGGCGGAGGCGAGGGCGTGGAACAGCCGCCCCAGGAGGCGGCGGATCGGCGGCTGGCTGGCGCGCATGTCCGTGCCGTCGGGCTGGATCCGGCTGCCGAGCGCGAGGTCCGCCGTGCCGAGCGCCGCGATGAGGCGAGGCAGCTGGTCCGGCGGTGTGGCCATGTCCGCGTCGGCGAAGACGACGAGCTCGCCGCGCGCGGCGAGCAGGCCGGCCCGGACCGCGGCACCCTTGCCGCCGTGCAGGACCTGAAGGAGGCGCAGCTCCGGCCCCCCGCCGTCGTCGCGAGCGGCGGCTTCCGGCCGGGATCGGATGAGCTCGATCGTCCCGTCGGTCGACCCGTCGTCGACGACGAGGACATCGATCGTCGCCGGCAGGCCCTCCGCGTCGGCTGCATCCGCCCGCACCGCGCGGAGGTAGCCGAACAGCTCGTCGAGGGCCGGCCCGATCCGGGCCGCCTCGTTGTAGGCGGGCAGGACGATCGTCAGGCTCGAGGCCGTGGCGGATGGACGGTCCATGTGTTCGGCGAGTCTAGCGGCCGGACGCGCTGGCTCGAGGGGCCTACTCGGGTGTCGAACCGGCCCGCGCCCCGGCGCGGAGGAAGGCTGGCAGCCGCAGCTCGAGCACGAGCGCGAGGCTGACGAACACGAGCGCGCTGCCGGCGAGCAGGCTCGGCGAGAGCGCCTCGGCCAGGAACAGGGCGCCCCACAGCACGCCGAAGATCGGATTGAGGAAGGTGATCGTGCTCGTCGCCAGCGGGCCGACGCTGCGGTTGATGGTGAACAGCACCGGCCAGGCGACGGCCGTCGAGACGGTCGCGATGCCGAGCACGGCGAGCGCGCTGTCGAGCTCGAAGCGCGCCTCCGGAAGGCTGACGAGCGCGCCCGGGGCGAGCAGGATCGAGGCGGCCAGGAGCTGGCCGAGGGCGAGCGGGACCGGCTCGTGGCCGGACATCCGCCGGCGCGCGAACGTGAGCCCGACGCCGTAGAGCGAGGCGGCGACGATCGCCGTCGTCGCGCCGAGCCAGGCGTCCGGGGCGAGCGCGAGGGCGTCGAGCCCGACGATGACGCCGACGCCGCCAAAGCCGATCGCGATTGCCGCGACGCGCTTCGCGGTCGGGCGCTGGCGCTGCCAGACCGAGACGACGATGACCGTCCACAGCGGCGTCGTGGCGTTGATGATCGAGCCCATACCGGCGGTGATGGAGCGCTCCGCGTAGGCGAACAGCAGGAACGGGCCGGCGGTCATGAACACGCCGAGGACGAGGAAGCCGCGCCAATCGCGGGCGATCGCGCGCAGCGCCGTCGGTCCGGCGACGAGCAGCAGCAGCAGCGACGCGATGCCCACCCGGCCGAACGCGACGACGAGCGCCGGCACGTCCGGCGCGGCGACGCGCATGAACAGGAACGAGCCGCCGAACGCGGCGCCGCAGTAGACCATCGCGAGCAGGATCAGGGGACGCATCGCGACAGGGTAGCGGCTGGCTTGCGCCCGTGTTCCGGGCGCGGGCTGGTTACGTCTCTGCGCCGGCTCGTCGCAGCGGCGCCGACCGGCCGCCGACGAGGAGACCGCCGAGGAGCACGAGCGCGCCGGCTGTGGGCATGATCCGGTTGACGATCCACGACAGCTCCCCGAGCGCGGCCTGCTGGCCGCCCCACAGCAGCAGGTAGGCGGCCGCCAGGGCCCACGCCCGGACCCCGCCGGCGAGGGCGAGCAGGAGCGGCAGCACGAGGATCGCCAGGTAGTGGTGGTAGAGCGCCGGCGCCACGAGGACCGACACGAGGACGGCGACGGCGAACGACGTGCGCACGTCCTGCCGAAGGGCCGACCAGGCGAGGACGGCGACGCCGAGCGCGCCGACGACGAGGCGGGCGCCGGTGAACCCGAGGAGCGGCGCAAGCCAGACGGTCGGCGCGAGCGTATCGGTCGTATCGGACGGGGCGGCCAGGTTCGCGAGGACGGTCGGGTAGTCGCGCCACGGTTCGCTGCCCGTCAGCGGCAGCGCCGCGACCGACGCCGCGACCGCCCCGACGACGACCCAGCCCGCCGCACGCCAGCGACGGGTGATC
>Ga0247727_10015594_pt1 | contig 12431 bp, 10 predicted proteins | sample WisWelCaveWW1625_FD_202498 | JGI IMG/M metagenome (GOLD analysis project Ga0247727, IMG submission 202498) | Biofilm microbial communities from Wishing Well Cave, Virginia, United States - WW16-25 | ecosystem: Environmental > Aquatic > Deep subsurface > Groundwater > Cave microbial mat | place... | reverse complement strand
ACGAGATTGCTGCTGACGCGGTGCAGAGCAGTGAAATTGCCGCTGACGCCGTGGGCACCAGTGAAATTGCCGATGGAACGGTGATAGATGCCGATTTGACCAATAACACCGTGACCGCCGCGAAAATATTGACCAATATTGTTTCCAGCCTCGATGGCGTCGTTAATGACGGTAGCGACATCGATCTGGTTGCCGGCGCCAATATCACCATCACGCCGAATGATGCGGCCAATACGATTACGATTGCAGCAACCGGCGGTGGAGGAGGAACCATCACTGGAGTCACTGGCGGGGCCGGCTTGACTGGAGCAGCAACGTCCGGGAGCGTGACGCTGGATGTGCTGGCAGGAACCGGCATCACGGTGTCGGCTGATTCCGTTGGGCTCAACCTCGGCTTTGCGGATGGGCGATACGTGAATGTGAATGAGTCCAATTCGATTTCGAGTAGCATGATTCAAGATGCAACGATTGGCGCAGCCGACATTGGAACGAGCGCAGTGGCTAGCGACGAGATTGCTGCTGACGCGGTGCAGAGCAGTGAAATTGCCGCTGACGCCGTGGGCACCAGTGAAATTGCCGATGGAACGGTGATAGATGCCGATTTGACCAATAACACCGTGACCGCCGCGAAAATCGCGACCAATATTGTTTCCAGCCTCGATGGCGTCGTTAATGATGGTAGCGACATCGATCTGGTTGCCGGCGCCAATATCACCATCACGCCGAATGATGCGGCCAATACGATTACGATTGCAGCAACCGGCGGCACCGGCGACATTACAGCGGTCAATGCCGGAACCGGCATGACTGGAGGCGGGGCCAGTGGCGATGTGACGCTTTCGGTAGCCAATAGTGGGATCACCAATACCATGCTCCAGAGCAACGCCGTGACCAATGATAAGATTGCAGATGACACGATTGGCGCAGACGACATTGGCACGAATGCGGTGGGGAGCGACGAGATTGCCACGGATGCGGTTGGCAACGCAGAACTCGCGCCAAATGCAATCAACAGTGCAGAAATTGCTGACGGCGAAGTGAAGAGTGTTGATATTTCCGATGGAACGATAGTAGACGCAGATTTGGCCAATAACGCTGTCACGAGCGCCAAAATTGCCATTGGTGCGGTGAGCGATTCTTCAAAAATCGGTATGAATGCGGTGCCTGCTTCCAGAGTTGTACCCAACATTGTTTCCAGCATTAATAACGTCGTCAATGATGGCGGCAATATCGATCTGGTTGCCGGCGCTAATATCACCATCACGCCGGATGACGTGTCCAACAGGGTTATTATTGATGCCACCGGCGGCACGGGTGATATCACGGCGGTCAATGCCGGAACCGGCCTGACCGGAGGCGGGAGCAGCGGTGATGTTACGCTGTCAATCGCCAATCTGGGTGTGGGTTCGACTCAGCTAGCTAATAATGCTGTCACCAGCGCCAAAATTGCCACCAATGCCGTGAGCGATTCTTCAAAAATTGGGACAGCAGCGGTGTCCAGCACCAATCTGACCAGCTATGCGGTGACGAGCGCCAAAATTCTGGATGAGACGATTACCGCGGCCGATATTGGAACGAATGCGGTGGGAAGCGACGAGATTGCCACGGATGCGGTTGGCAATGCAGAACTTGCGCCAAATTCAATCAACAGTGCAGAAATTGTTGACGGCGAAGTGAAGAGCGTTGATATTTCCGATAGAACGATACTAGATGCAGATTTGGCCGATAACGCTGTCACCAGCGCCAAACTTGCCAACAATGCGGTGAACGATTCTTTAAAAATCGGAACAGGCGTAGTGTCCACGAGCAGGCTAGCTAACAATTCGGTCACTACCGCAAAGATTTCACCGAACCTTGTTTCCAGCATTAATAACGTCGTCAATGATGGCGGCAATATCGATCTGGTTGCCGGCGCTAATATCACCATCACGCCGAATGATGCGGCCAATACGATTACCATTGCCTTTAAGGCTGTCAATGTCGGAGCGGGATTGACTGGCGGAGGCCTCACCAGCGATCCACAAGAGATCATCAACAGCGCGCCCATCTCCGAAGCGCTGGACAAAGTGCAAAAGTTGCGTGGCATCTATTTTGAGACGAAAGCCGATGGCAAGCTTCACATTGGCTTGAGTCCTCAAGAGGTTGGCGAAGTCATTCCGGAAGCCGTCACCTACGCAGAGAACAGCAAGGAAGTCCAAGCCGTGCATTATGACCGTTTGGTCGCGCTGCTCGTCGAGGCGATGAAGGAACAGCAGAAAGAAATTACGGCGCAGCAAAAAGAAATTGCCAAACGGAAAGCCGAAAATGCAACGCTGAAGCAATCACATGAAACTTTGCAATCCCAAATAGCCGAGCTGCAAGCCGCGGTCAAAGCGCTGGCGGCAGCGAAACCAGCCGGCGGCAAATCGGCCGGCGAGTAGCTTGAAGCAACAGTAAAAATACAGCGAAACTGTGTCTCAAATCGGCAATCAAAGAATCTCGCTCAAAGAATCAGAGGTTCTTTTAGAAGTTAAATTCTTACCATGAGATTCAACGCCATGAACCGCAAATCTTTAAATCACCTTTTATTCTCAGGCTTGATGGCCTGTATGGTCTGCACTGACATGCTGGCGCAGACAAAGAAGGTGACAACTTCGGTGCAGAGCACGGCCGGTGGCACACCACAAGCGGGCACTGTCACCCTCGTCGCCACCGTCGGGCAGCCCTCCCCGGCGGGTCAGACGAGCCAAGGACGGTTTACGTTGACGAGCGGTTTTGTTTACACGCTTCCGAAACCCAAAAGAAACCTGTTTGCTCCGGCTGGGCCATCGGCTCTAACGGTCGAGGCCTTGAGCCCGAGCCAAATCAATTTGAGCTGGCAGGACAATTCGGGCAATGAAAACGGCTTCAGAATCGAACGGCGAGCGGGGATCGCGGACGAAAAATTTTTCACCGTTGGACCGAATCTGATAAGCTATCAGGATCAAGGGCTAAGCCCGGGAACGCGCGCTTCGTACCGGATTTTTGCTTTCAATGCTGGCGGTGATTCACCCCCTTCCAACTCAGCCGTTGAGATTACGGCTACCGGCATTCGCGGCGATGTTGTCCGTGATTTCAGGCTTGATGCGCTGGATATCAGTTTGATGGTGGATATCATTCTGCAGCGCGCCGCCAGAGTGACCCGGCTGGATACCATGACCGCGGATACAAACTCTGATGGTAAAATCAATGTCCTTGACGTGGTTTATATCGTTCGCGAAGCCACGCAAAGTCTTTTAGCCTCGACAAGCTTGCCGGTTAGCGCGGATGAAAATGAGGTGAAAGGCGAGCTTAGGCTTGGCGCCGCCGCCCTCGTGGTTGGCGCCAGCGTCAAATTGCCCATGACCATTTTCGTCAACGAGAAGGTGACCGCGTTGCAGTTCAAGATGCGCTACGACAACGAGAAATTAACGCTGGAGGAGCCGGCCTTGCCTGCGGCGCTGCAAGGCATGACTTTGGTCACGGCGCGGGAGCAAGATCAACTGGCGGTTCTGATTTATAGTTTGGCGGGAAATATCATCCCCGCGGGGGCGCGCGAGCTTTTGCAGCTTTCTTTGCGCGCTCAGGCGGGCGATTTTTCAGATGCCGGGCTGCGAATCGAAGGCGTGCTGGTGGCCGGGCAACCTGGAAAGCCGCTTGCGGTGCGAGTTATCAACGCTGCGACAGCTTTGCCAATGAATTTGCCAACCGGATTTACTTTAAGCCAAAACTACCCCAATCCCATAAATACAGCCGGCGCGAATGCGCAGACCGAAATCGTCTATGCCATGCCGGTGGCTGCGCACGTCAACTTTTCAATTTATGACCTTCTGGGCCGCGAAGTCGCCATTCTGGTGAATACCTGGCAAACACCGGGCTTCAAAAAAGTGATTTGGGACGGTCGGGACCAGAAAGGCAATCGTGTGACCCCGAGTCTTTATTTTTATCGCTTGGAAGCGGGTGATTTTGTCGCCACGCGAAAAATGATGATGCGATAAGTATTGAGTGAAAATTGTCGTATTGATGCTAAACGTGCATGGAGCTGATTATGAAAGTGAAAAATATCTCGTCGCTCCTCTTCATGGTGTTATTGGCTTGCTTCTCCCGCCTCCATTGTGGAAGGCCGGATCCTCTTTCTGCAAACGGCGCCGCTATTTTAGACCTCCGTTTGTCCTTTGCCGGAAAAAAGGTGAGCGGCAGCAAGCCGGAATTGGGCAAAACCGGCGGCCCGGTTTCCGCCGCGCCCGTTATCACCAAGTTGGTTTTTCGAGTTCTCGACGCGGCCGGGCAAGTGATCGTCCCGATTGACTCGATTATCATCGCGCCGGGAGATCGCCGCCCACGCAAGGATCTGCTCGTCCCCGCCGGAACGGAGCGGGTTCTTGAAATCGCGGCCTTCGAGAATCTGGATATTAACCAGGATCAACGTTTTGAAGAAGTCCGCACTTTTTTTGTCCGGCAAACTGATCTCACTATTCCCCGAGACGATACGGTGCGGATCGCGATCACATTATTTCCTTTGCCGGTTCAAAACTTTCGGGTGGTGTTGGCTGTCGGCGCGGGCATGGGCACGCCCGGCACTCCCGGCAATCCGGTTGCGATCAGCCTCGCCAATCACGATAATTTGCGCGGGTTGCAATTTGACTTGCTCTATGCCGGCAGTTTGTTGAAAGCGGATACGCTCAGCGGCGTCGCTCGCCTCGCGCGTTTCAGCAATGTCACGGCGCGCAATTTGACCGGACCGTCTCCGCCGCGTCAGGCTTATCGCGTTATTATTTTCGATCAGGGCAGGCCGGTGAATGAGATCACGCCGAGCGCGCCAGGGAATGTTCCGGAGTCCATTCTCACCGTTTTGTTCAGCGTCGAACCGCAAGCGGCAAACGCGCGGCAAGATACGCTGCGCATCGTGTCGGCGGCAGCAACCGATGCCAGTTTGAAAAATTTTGAGGTTTATGCCGTGGAAGGCATTTTCACCGTGAAGTAAAGGTGATCGAAGCGTCGGATTTTTACATAAAAATAATCAGGCGAGGCAACATCATGAAAACAGTCAATCGGAGGCAAATTGGGGTTGTGCTGCTCCTCTGCGGGCTTCTCCTCGGATGCGGCAATTCGGGCCTGCGCAGCGGACGCTCACTTTTGAAGAAGAACCAGTATGCCGAGGCGATCGCGCGCCTGGAAACCGCGGAACGCGCCTACGCCGGGAATTGGCTCATCAAAAGGGAACTGGGAATCGCTTATTACCGCCATCAGCAAATCGAAAAAGCCGTGGAAAAGTTACGGCAGGCGATCAAGCTGCGTCCCACCAACGGGCGATCGCTGCTTTATTTGGGATTGAGTTATGAGCAGCAGGGCATGTATGCCGACGCGGTATCCGTTTATCGCATTTATAGCAAGTTGAGCGTTTTAGATCCAATGCGCAAGGAGATGCAAGCGCGTATTCGCGAAATGCATTTGCAGGAGTTGCAAAAGGAGGTTAGGCAAAATCTTAGCGCCTTGGAAACGGGGCAGATTCAACCGCCCGAGCCCAACACCGTGGCGGTCCTTTATTTTCGCAATCTGTCGCAATCCGACGAGCTGGCCCCGCTGCTCAAAGGCATCGCCGAGATTCTCACCACCGACTTTGGAAAGGTGCAAAGCTTGCGTTTGGTGGAAAGAATCAAGCTGCAAGTCCTGCTCGATGAAATGCAGGTCTCTTCCTCCGAGTCTTTCGACCAGGCACAGTCACCCAAAGCCGGACGACTTTTGAGAGCCAGCCAACTGATTTCCGGCGGCATCGAACGTTTAAGCGAAACCAGCTTACAAATCAACGCCGGCGCGATTATCACGGCGACCGGCGAGCGGCAAGGCCAAGGCGCTCAGGCAACGGGTTCGCTCGCAGAAATTCTAGCGCTGGAAAAAATTCTGTTTTTTGATTTGATTCGGGATCTCGGCCTGAAATTAACCGAGGCCGAAGTTGCAGCCATCAAGCCGTTGCCCACGAAAAACATTCTGGCTTTTATCGCTTTTTGCAAAGGCTTGGACTTTGAGGACAAAAATCAATTGGAGGCGGCGACCGCGCAATATGAACGGGCCATGCAGCTTGATCCGGGGTTTGCCATCGCCCGGCAAAAAAGAGAGCAAGTCGTCGTACAAAGATTGTCGCTGGCGACGATTGATAAGTTATCCGACTACCAGGAGCGGTTTACCGGAACGGAGCCGACTTTGTTGGACACCGGCGCCAAAGTCGGCCTACGCCTCGGCCTCGACTATCAAGATCTTTCGCCCTTTGATCCGGCGTTTCGCGGGACGGGCGTGCTCACGATTACCACTGATTTGCCGGAAAATTAGGAGATTTTAAAATGAGAAAAAAATTTGCGAGTTTTTTAATCGTTTGGGGCATGATTTTACTCAATGTTTCTGCCCACGCCCAACCGAAATTTCAATACCCGGTTGAGAAAGGCAGTTTCGGACCGCGTCTCTACGTTCAATCGTGGCGTCTCAGCAGCAGCGCCGGCAACGTCACGATTCGCGCGTTTTTTACGCCGCTGTTTGTCGCCATTCCGCTTTCCCCGAAATTCGATCTCAGTTTTTCCGGCGCCGCGGCTTCTGCCAACTTTAAAAATGGCGCGAGCCAAACGCTGCAAGGTCTGGCGGACACGAAAATCCGCGGCATTATGAAATTTAACGATTATCATTGGCTCTTGCATATCGGGCTTAATTTGCCCACCGGAAAAAACGCCCTGGCGGCGCCGGAAGTCAAAGTCAATAATCTGCTCACGGAAACCGTTCTCGGCTTCCCGCTGAAACGCTATGGCCGCGGGTTGGAAGTGGATTGGGGCGCCGCGTACGCTTTCGCGGTGAGTGAAAATCTGAAAGCCGGATTCGGCGCCGGGATCTTGCTCAAAGGCAAGTATGCTTTTTTGCAAAACAGCCCGCTGCGTTTTGATCCGGGCGACGAAGTTTCCCTCACCGGCGGCTTCGATTTCAAAAAAAATAATCTGGCGGCGCGCTGGAACCTGCTGGCCAAAATTTTTCAAAAAGATCAAATCAACCGGCAGGCCGCCTTTAAGGAAGGAACGCAACTCGAAGCGGAAGGCATGATCACATTATCCGAAAAAAAATTCACCGTCGCGTTAGCCCTCAAGGACGTGATCAAGGCGGACAACGTCACTTATTCCTCTGGCGGCGAGATTCTCAGCACGGTCAGGGACAATTTCTCCGGAAACATTTTTTGGTCAACCGGCCAGGTGACGTATAATGCCTCCGAGCGCCTGGCGCTCACTACGTCATTGGGGCTGAGCGTTTTCGGCAAAAGCGAGGTGCAGTTGGGCGAGGCGAAACTTTTTAATGTTGGCGGCGGCCTGCAATTCAAATCTTCCGAGCATCTCATGCTCAACACCGCCTTTGCATTTTCCACCGGCAACGCCAAAGACGCGCAAAGCCGAACGTGGAATTTGCAGGGTTTTCTTTGGACCGGCGGCTTGTCGTTGCGCTATTAATTTGTTGAAGCCATGCCGGACGTATTAATTTGCAGCATGTCGCCCGCCGCCGCATTGTCGAGGCCGGTCGCCGCATCGGCAAGGTGGCGCGCAATTTCCACCAAGCCCTGACTGTTAAGTAAAATGACGTATTCCCCCTGCGGCATGGCGTCGTAGCGATCGACAAACTTGCCACGCACGGTCTGGCGGCGCACCGTGCAGTCGAAGGTCATCCCGTTTTTCCAGCCGGCTTTCGCGAGCATGGGCGCAGAAATATTCGTGATCAGATTGCCGTAGTGATCGCGATGTAAAATCTCGCCGCGAATCCGGCCTTCGTTCAAGACCGCCTCCGAACGCTCAAACTTTTGCAGATCGTTAATCGTCGGCCCGGCTTTCTCGACACTCTCCCCTTTCGCCAGATGCGCCGCCGCCGGGCCAAAAACATCGCGGCCGTGAAACGTCGCGGAAATCGCGCCGGTGCGAAACCACAGCACGTTGGTGATCTCGAACGCGCGCTTCACGCCGAGCGTGCGAATCACGTCCGTAAACAAGCCGTTATCGGGGCCGACAAAAAATTTTTTATCCAGCGTTTCAATGATGATCGCGCGGCGCTTGCTGCCCACGCTCGGATCGACCACGGCGACGAAGATCGTGCCCTTCGGAAAATCTCCCGCGGCCGTTGCTAAAATAAAACTGCCCGTGCGGATATCGTAGCTGGGAATGTCATGCGAAATATTGACGAGACGGGCTTGCGGATTGACGGAGAGAATAACGCCTTGCAGCTGTCCGATGTAATGATCTTGCGCGCTGTAATCGGTGAGCAAAGCCACGGTGGGCGGATTTGAGGAACAGCCGAGGAACGGCAAAAAGAAAAAAGCAAAAAGCAAACGGCAAAATTTTTTCATCACTTCCTCCGTGAAGATAGCGGTTGAAAAACAAAGGGCGGAGTAACTTCCCGGTTCCGCCCTTTGTGAAAAGGGGCGACTACGCCATCGACTCCATCACTTTCTTGACGCGGCCGAACGCCCAGTCCAATTCTTCGCGCGTGATGACGAGCGGCGGGGCAAAACGAATGACGTGATCGTGCGTTTCTTTGCACAACAGTTTTTCATCTTTCAGTGCTTCGCAAAAACGGCGCGCGCCGCCGGCCTGCGGCCATAGCTCGACGCCGATGAGCAAGCCGCGCCCGCGAATTTCTTTGATATGTTTGCTCTGGATGGTTTTTAATTTTTCTTGAAAATAATGCCCCATCTCCGCGGAACGTTGCGTCAGGTTTTCGTCAATGAGCACGCGCAATGCTTCGCGCGAAATCGCGCACGCCAGCGGGTTGCCGCCAAACGTGCTGCCATGATGGCCCGGCTGAAAAACTTCCAGCGCCTCGCGCCGCGCGACCACCGCGGACACCGGATAGAACCCGCCGGACAACGCCTTGCCGAGAATCAAAATATCCGGCTTCGCGCCCGGATCATGTTGATACGCAAACATTTTGCCGGTGCGCCCGAGACCGGTTTGAATTTCATCGAACATCAACAGCACATTATTGTTCCGGCAAATCTCCGTGACTTTCGCGAGATAACCCGGCGGCGGCAGCACGACCCCACCTTCGGCCTGAATCGGCTCGACAAGAAAGGCGACGGTGTTCGGTGTGATTGCCTTTTCCAACGCCGCCGCGTCGCCGAATTTCACAAACACAAAACCCGGCGTCAGCGGGCCAAAATTTCTTTTATATTCCGGGTCGCTGGAAAAACTGATGGCTGTCGTCGTGCGGCCATGAAAATTTCCTTCGCACACAATGATTTCGGCTTTGTTGTCCGGCACCATCTTACGTTCGTAACCCCATTTCCGCGCCGTCTTCACCGCCGTTTCAACAGCTTCGGCCCCGCTGTTCATCGGCAACGCCATGTCCAGCTCGCACAGCGTCGTGAGTTCTTTATAAAATAGCGCGAGCTGATCATTGCGAAACGCGCGCGACGACAGCGTGCATTTTTTCGCCTGCTCGACCATCGCTTGATAAATGCGCGGATGGCAATGCCCCTGGCTCACCGCCGAATACGCGCTGAGAAAATCCAGATAGCGATTGCCTTCGACGTCATACACCCAAACGCCTTCCGCCCGTTGAATGACAATATCCAGCGGATGATAATTGTGCGCGCCGTGTTTTTCTTCTAAAGCGATGTATTCCTGCGTTTTCATGAATTTTTCCATCATATGCGCCGCCGATGGAAACGTGGTCGGGCTTACCGTGTTGAATTCTTGGGGTCTCATCGATGCTCCTCTCGTAGTCCGGTGCAGTTATTTGATATTTATTTTTACAAAGCTGCATAATTTACGCAAAAATCGCTGAAAAGAAAAGGGAAAAATTGTCGTTGACTATATGAGGAAATCTTATTAGTTTTAGAAAAAGCTAAAGTACGTTTGAATCATCAATATAGCGAGGTTTACTTATGGAAATGACCCTTGATGAAGTCATTCGCGAAATGAATCATCTCGAACGGCATATGGAGAAATTCGAGTGGAAGTACAGCATTAAGTCCGCCGAGTTTTATAAGCTTGTGCTCGCCGGCAAGATTGAAGAGACCTTTGAGTTTCATGAGTGGTTGGGTCTTTACAAAATCTGGCTCAACCGTCGAGAGATCTACCTAGAACTCCTCAAATCACCTTCCGCTTTGTTGAAGTTCTCGCAGCCGCTTGAAGAAGATTTTTTTAACGCTGAGGAAATTGCGATATGATGACCAGCTTGCCGGAATACGAAAGCTTCATTTATTCTCTGCCTCTGCAATTTCCGAGCATAAAAATTTCCGCTTTAGTTGTAAAACGTACAAGTGCTACCTCTGCGCAAGTGCTTGGTGATATCTATTTCGACAAGGGAGTAAAACTCAGCATTTTCGAGGCCGTTGATTTTTTAAAACGACGAATTGAAGACTATGGTTACGAGGTTTACCATGCTCGTGAAAAACTTTATTGGTATGACCGTTGGCCGCATCCCGATGATCCGTTCCTGGCCTCGACTTTTCCCCACCATAAGCACATTCCGCCCGACCTCAAACACCATCGCATTCCCGCCGAGAATCTCAGTTTTGTACAACCGAACCTGCCTGCTTTGATTCGAGAAATTGAAGCATTGATTCCGACCTTGTAGCCTTTACAGTCCGTGAAACAAGGCCATCGCACTACTTCTCCGCCTCGGCTTTCCGCAAAGCCACGCAATGGCTCTACTTACAGAGTTATTGACTGAAATCAAAATGATCAACGGCCAATCCCAAATTTCCATTGCCCCGCCTCGCCTGACCGCAGATCCGATCATCGTGGTTTCCGGCCTGCCGCGCTCCGGCACGTCGATGCTGATGCAAATGCTCGCAGCCGGCGGCATTCCGATTTATTGCGATGCGCAGCGTCAAGCTGATATCGATAATCCGCGTGGTTATTATGAATTGGCCCGCCTCAAGGAGCTTACTAAAGAAAAAGACAACGCGTGGATGGGTATGGCGCAAGGCAAAGCCGTTAAAATCATTTCCCATCTTTTACCGAAGCTTCCCAACGCATACATGTATAAAACAGTTTTGATGAATCGAAATTTGCATGAGGTCTTGGCGTCGCAAAACAAAATGTTGGCAAGGCGTGGCAGACCAGTCGATACCAACGTAACAGCGAAGTTGCGCGCATTATTCGAAGAACATCTGCATCACATTAAAAGTTGGCTCGGACAGCAAAGCAACTTCGAGGTGATCGAAATTGAATATCAGCGGGCTGTAAATGACCCCGCCCGCCACGCCAGGCAACTCCAAGGTTTTTTGGATATTGACTTGCATGTGCAAAAGATGGCCGCCGTGCCCGACGAAAAACTTTATCGCAATCGTTAATACAACGACGACGTAAAACGGCGATGATACTTTTGCGTCAATTCATGTTCGCTGCCGAGCAGAGTGAACACGGCCACACACGCTTTGCGGGCGCCGTCATCATCCAGTTGGCGGTTCCGGCTCACCAATTCAATCCAGGTTTCGAGCGCTTCGGCATATTTTCCTTTTTTAAAGGCGGCAATGCCTTGCCGATATTGATTCCAATCTTCTTTCGGCTCACCGTTCATTTCTAAACGCGTCAAGCGCTGCAACGTCCGGAGCGCTTGCGCTTTATTCGCGAAAGGATTTCCCTCTTCAATCGTTTTCACCAATTCCGCGGCTTTATCGAGATCATCCGCCATGAGCAGTGTCGCCAGCAAAACGCGCGCTTCGGCGTTGTCCGGCTCCTGCTTCACCGTACTCTCTAACAACTTCCGCGCTTTGGAAAGGTTGCCGGTTTGCAAAAGTTCTTTAATCGTTTCCATCGCGCTTTTCGGCGCTTCGGGCAAATGTTTGGCGAGCCATTGGCGCACCTGCACTTCCGGCAGCGCGCCGACGAACTCGTCCACGATTTGCCCCTGATAAACCATTTTCACGGCGGGAATGCTTTGAATTTGAAAGTGTTGCCCAAGCTCCGGCTCTTCATCCGTGTTCACTTTCACCAACTTCCACTGGCCGTTCGCTTCTTTCTCCAATTTCTCCAACACCGGCCCGAGCGTGCGGCACGGCTGGCACCACACCGCCCAAAAGTCAACCACGACGGGCATCTTAAAGCTGGCGTCAACGACTTCTGGTTGGAAGGTTTCTAAAGTGACGTTCATTTGCGACTCTCGTGTAACGTGTTACGTTCTTAAATTGTTAAATTTTTTTTCCAGCAATTCAGTAATCCCAAAATCCAATACTCCATTAATCCAACCATCCACCAATCCAACCCCGGCTCACCGCATCGTCATCAGCGCCGCCAGCACTTCAATGCCATCCCACAAATTTTGCAGGCGCAAATTTTCATTGGCGCTGTGCTGGTTGTTGTCGTGATTCACAATCGGCACGCCGATCGCGGGGGTTTTTAAAATGTCGGTGAAAATATAAAACGGCACACTGCCGCCAAGTGTCGGCATTTTGATGACCGGCTCGCCGG
>Ga0247727_10015593_pt1 | contig 12431 bp, 11 predicted proteins | sample WisWelCaveWW1625_FD_202498 | JGI IMG/M metagenome (GOLD analysis project Ga0247727, IMG submission 202498) | Biofilm microbial communities from Wishing Well Cave, Virginia, United States - WW16-25 | ecosystem: Environmental > Aquatic > Deep subsurface > Groundwater > Cave microbial mat | place... | reverse complement strand
AGGCAAAGGCTCTTGGCAAAACACTTTACCAAACCAAAGACGCTTTGCTGAGTGATTACCTGCGGGCTGAGCTGGCTACACCTCGAATTCAGGCTTTCTTGCCTGCATAAGCGAAAGTCCTGAATGGTATATCTGGTGGTTGAGTAGGGCTGAGGCGACAGCCGAAGCCCGTATCGAAACCACCACGCCGTAAAGCAATTCTTATTACAAGATTACTTTTGAAAACTCGGTGGTTTCGACACCTGCACTTGCGCCCGGTGTAAGTGTACGGCGAACAAACACCGCCTACTCAACCACCAAAGTATAGAGATTAGGAATGAAATCACAATCAGAGATCGTAGTCATTGGCGGGGGGATTTATGGAGTGAACGTCGCGTATCATTTATTTAAAATGGGGAAGAAAGATATTGTCCTGTTGGAGAAGGGTGACATCGCCAGCGGAGAATCGTCCCATGCAGCGGGGGTAGTGACGCAGTTTGCTACGTCCAAGACCATGATGCAGTTTCGGAAATATTCCATCGAGTTGTACAGCGAACTCGGTTTGTTCAGTCATGTCGGGAGTTTGAGAGTTGCGTCGAGCCGGGAGCAACTCAAAGAGTTGGAAAGAAGCGTGAGTCGGGCGAAGGCAATCGGCATGGATGTGGAAATCATCTCCCCAGCCGAAGCGGTCAAAGTCATGCCGCAAATCACGGATAAGGATCTGTATGGCGCGATTTACCTGCCGCGCGATGGGCATCTCGTCCCGTATGACACAACCACTTCGATGGCGCGACTCATCAAAGAGATGGGCGTGGAAGTGAATACGCACACTCGCGTGACTGGAATTGAACTTTCATCCAAAGGCGAGATACAAGCGGTCATTACCGATAAAGGCGCGATCAAAACGAATATCGTTGTCAACGCGGCAGGGATGTGGGCGCCGCGACTCGCCGCCATGGTGGGGGTGCCGTTGCCGACCACTCCCGTTGACCATCAACACATTACATTGAAGGCAGTGCCTGGGCACGAGTTCCCAAAGAACACGCCTTGTTTGCGCGACCCTGATAATTTGGTATACATGCGCGAAGAGCAGGGCGGGCTTGTCATCGGCGGTTATGAGCCGAACCCGTTGGCACGTTGGATTGACGGCACGCCCTGGGAACATGGCAACGCAACTGTGCCGCATGATTACAAACGTTTTGAAATGTTGCTCGAGGGCGCGATTCGGCGCATCCCATTTTTGAAGGATGCGGGCATCATCGACATCACCTGTCACCCGGGTGCGTACACTCCTGATTGCCAGCCCATGCTCGGACCCATCCCCGGCGCGCGCGGCATGTGGATGCTGGCAGGCATATCGTTGAACGGTTATGGCGGCGCGGGTGGCATGGGTAAACTCATGGCAGAATGGATCGTCGGAGGCGAAGCGCCGATGGACGTGTATGCCTTTCGCGCCACGCGCTTCGGAAATTATTTTACCGACCCCGAATGGGCGGCGGAGCGCACGCGCGAAAGCGTCAAATATTATTATGCGATTCGTTTCCCCAATGATGAAAATGAATGGGCGCGCCCGCATCGCATGAGTCCTGTGTATCATCGCACGCAGGAATTGGGCGCTGCCTTCGGCGAAAAATTCGGTTGGGAGCGCGTGTTGTATTATCAGCCGAACAAACCCTGGCGGCGCGCGGGCGCAGACCAAAAGGAATGGGGTTGGAATAAGCCACCATATTTTGAGCGCGTCGGCGAGGAGCATCGCGCCACACGCGAACGCGCAACGCTTTTTGATTTGACATCCTTCGGCAAAATCGAAGTGACGGGTCGCGATGTGTTGGAACTTTTGCAACGTGTCACTGATACTAATATGGACAAGCCTGTTGGTAGTGCAACATACACGCAGTTCTTGAACACGCGCGGCGGTGTCGAAGCCGATGTCACGGTCACGCGCATCGAGCAAAATAAATTCTGGGTTGTAACAGGCTCTGGATTTATCGCTAACGATCTGTCGTGGTTGCACATGCACACCGATCAAGATGATGACGTGACTCTGCGCGACATCACAACGGACTGGGCTTGTCTCGCGCTGATGGGACCGAAGGCACGACTCGTTCTTTCGAAGGCGACGCAGGATTTAGTCACGAATGAGGCGTTTCCATATTTGACAGCGCGATTCATCACGGTCAACGGAGTCAAAGTCTGGGCGCAGAGAGTCAGTTACGTCGGTGAGTTGGGGTGGGAGTTGTATATCCCAAATAATCGCGCGCTGATGGTATGGGACATTGTGCGTGAGGCTGGCAAAGAGTTCGATATGGAAGTTGGCGGATACAAAGTGTTGGACTCACTGCGACTTGAAAAAGGCTATCGTTACTACACAACGGACGTGACGCAACTCGAAACTCCATTCGAAGCAGGCTTGGGATTTTGCGTCAATTTCGATAAAGGCGATTTCATCGGCAAGTCCGCGCTGATCGAAAAGAAACAAAATGGCTTTGCTACAAAGCTGTGCACGTTGGTTTTGGATGGCGAAGAGTTTACACAAATCTACGGCGGTGAAGCGATATATCACGAAGGCAAGGTACTGACCCGCGTCCGAAGCGGCGGATATGGATACACCGTCAAGAAAAATATTTTGCTTGCATACCTGCCTGTCGAATTATCAAAAGCAGGCACGCGTGTGGATGTCGAGTTGATTGAAGGTATGCGCATCGCGGAGGTTATATCAGCGGTGTTATATGACCCGAAAGGTGAGAAACTCAAGGCGTGAATTCTCAGCCACGGATTTCACGAATTTTCACGGATCATCCTTAAAAAATCCGTACGAATCAGTGAAATCCGTGGCTAAGGTTTTGGTCTTGCCCGCTCGCCTGGACGATGAAGTTGTATAATATCCCAATGGCAAAATCCCCCCCTGAATATGTCGGCTTTGGGATGCTGACGCCCGTTGAAATTATGGTGCTGGAAAAACTCCCGAAGCACAACACGGGCGCCATCGTGACCGAAGTCAACGAGTTTGTGTTCGACGATGCCGCGATTGTGGCTTGTTTGTTGCGTCAATGGGATGTGTCCGCGGGGATGATCGGCACCGCTGTCGGCGATGACCTGCGCGGACGCGCGCTGGCGAAACGATTGAAAGATTGGGGCGTGCAAGGCAAGGTCCGCTTTACGAAGGAATATAAAACGCCGCTCGAAGTCAACGTCTCTGACCGCAAAGGCGCGCGAACATATTTCTGGCAACGCACGCCGCAAATCCTCAGCACACTCGATACAGCGGATTTATCCTTACTACGCGGCTCGAAGATTCTCTACACCGATTGGTACGATGGCGATCACGTCCTGCGTGCCATGGATGAAGCCAATCGGTTGAAGGTGCCTGTGTTTGTGAATCTGGAGCATGGTCATAGAGACCCCGATGTCTTGAAGCAGTTTGCCAAACGCGCCATGTTCTGCCAGGCAGTGACGGATGCCGCGCAACTTGGCGGCAAGCGTGCCTTGATTGGCACAGCAAGAAAATTATTGAAATCTGGAATCAAGACGGCGATCATCACTCTGGCAAAAGGCGGATGCCTCGTCGCGCAGGGAAATGAAATCGTGCGTGTGTTCGCTCCGCAAGTGAAAGCAGTGGATGCGTGCGGCGCTGGTGCGACATTTTCAGCGGGATTTATCCATGGCTATCTCAAAGGTTGGAATCTCGAACAATCTGCGCGTTTTGCGACAGCCGCCGCTACACTAAAAGTTACCCGCGCAGGATTGCAAATGTTTCCCGTTGGGCAAATTATGGAATTCGCAGATCGACTCCGTGTGGAGCATTGGGCATTCAGGAACAATCGCTTTGAAATCATCGAGAGAATCCTGGATATTCCGCGGCGGGTCGCAGTGCAGGGCAAACGCGCCCAACGAAAACTCCTGCGCGAATTACGGATCCCTGAAAAGAATGAATCTCGAAGAGTTGAGAATCCGCAAGTGAGGGTGAAGAGGAAGACGATATAGGAGATGATATGCGTTATCGATTGTTAGTATTTATCTGTATTCTGGGGTTGCTGGCTATCGCTTGTGGTCAATCCCAGCCTGATCCAATCCCTGAACAGCCAGACTCATTCGAGTATTCTTCGGTTGCAGAAGCGCTGGCTGATTTGAAGACGCGAGAAGATGTTACTGTCGAGGTTTCACAGGGTTGGTCAATAATCACCGAGACTGAGAATTTGATAATCTGGTCTTTTACACCTGAGAATCATCCTGCACACCCTGCTGTAGCAAAAAGAGTCTTTTACGAGAATCAAGGTGCATGGTTTGTTGAAATGAGCGTGCGATGCGAAGCAGATAAAGCATCATGCGACCAATTTGTAAGAGATTTTGAGAGTCTAAACGAGCAAATGCGGCAATCACTTGAGCAAGGTATTAGCCCGTAAGTAAATGACGCCACTTGTTTCATCTTTAAGTTACTTGATTTCTAGGATTGTTTTATATTAACAAGGATACCCCTATGTCATACGCAGAACTTCTCACAAGAGAACAAGTAGATCGAATCCACGAAGCGTCGTTGGAGATACTTGAAGAGGTGGGCTTGAAGGTTCGCTATGAACCCGCCCGTGACGTGTTTGCCAACCACGGTTGTTCAGTGGATGGCGAGCGGGTTAAACTTCCGCGTGAGGTGGTGGAGAAATATCGCAAGATGGCTCCGCCTGCTTTTACGTTTCATGGCCGCGACCCCAAATTCGATAAAACGATTCCACGTGACAGCCCCGTCATTGTAACGGCGAGTTCGGCTCCAGATATTATTGATCCAGTTACCGGTAAGGAAAGACGCGCCGAGTCCGGTGACATTGCGCGCATCGCGCATCTCATCAACGAACTTCCCGGCTACGACATGTTCTCCATCTCAACGTTGGCAGACGACGCGCCGAAAGACCAGTTCACTGTCTCACGGTTGTATCCCGCACTCAAGTATTGCCTTAAGCCGATCCGCGCAACCACAACCGATCATAAAGACACACTTGCCATGATGGAAATGGCATATATCGTTGCAGGAGGGGAGGAAGCCTATAAGGAACATCCCTTCCTTACGCATCATTACTGCCCCACAGTTTCTCCGCTTTCCATGGATAAACTTTCCACCGAAAATGTGATGTACTTTGCAAGCGAAGGCTTGCCTGTGTATCCAACCATCGTGCCAAACGCTGGGTTGACTTCGCCGATGTCTATGGCTGGGACGTTGGTGCAAGGCAACGCAGAGTATCTGGCAACTGTGACTTTGATGCAAATGGTCAGGGAAGGCACGCCGACAATTTACGCCACGCTCGCAACCGTTGCAGATATGCGTTCGGGCGCGTACACGTCCGGGGCGATTGAATGTGGAATGTTGCATATGGCGTTCGCGCAAATCGCGCGATATTACAACGTACCTTGCGGCGGTTACATCGGTTTGACCAATTCCAAATTGAACGACGCGCAGGCGGGGTATGAAACAGGCATGTCTGCCATGGGCGGTACGGTCGGCGGCATGGATATGTTTAACATCGGCGGATTGATCGACGCGTTGAAAACGTTTGATTTTGCCAAAGCGGTCATTGATGACGAAGTGGCGCAAATGATGAAGCGCGTCAAACGCGGCATCTCATTTAATGAGGAAGACCTTGCGGTTTCTTTGATTAAAGAGATAGGACCCGGCGGCTCGTTTATCGTCGCCAAACACACCATGAGTCGAATGAAGACCGAAGCTGTGATGACCAAAATTGCAGACCGCGATGCCCGCACCATTTGGGAAAGGAAAGGCGCCACAGATACCCAGGCTCGTGCCATGAAGAAGGTGAAGGAAATTATGACGAACAATACAGCATCATTGATTTCCACTGAAGTGGACGAAAAACTTCATGCCGCATTCCCTGGCTTGGTTGCCGGTGAGTTGTTGCCGATTGAATAGTAAATTCCGTCATTGCGAGGAGGGCTTTGCCCGACGAAGCAATCTCTGTCACCGTGTTAGAGATTGCTTCGACTGCTTCGCAGTCTCGCAATGACGGGGAAGGCTGATGAGCATGTCGCGCAGAATTCGAGTTCTTGTTGGTTTCATTCTCCTCGCAATCTCCATTTCTCTTTTGATTTGGGGATTTGCCCCGACGCGTCACGAAATACGGACACAACCGATCGCGCCCTCTGAGTTGCAATTGCCGACGCCCGAAACGCGTCTTTTCCCGCTGGGAGTTGTTCTGTGATTCGATCCGCGTTTTCGCCCCGAATCTTATTTGGCTTGCTCCTGATCTTGGTGATGGCTTCCTGTGGAGGCGCCGCGGCTTCTGAACTTGAACCTACACAAGAAGCGCCTGCGGCGACTGAACCTCCGCAAGAGTTTCCGATCGTTGGTGCCACGCAGGCATTGCCGTCAGATTCTCTGCCAACTCCCACTCTTGCTGTCACTTCACAACCTGCCATTCCCGAAAGACGCCGCCTCACGCTGGAATTTCCACCGCGCATCCGCGCCGGAGACTCTGAAATCGTCCGTTTGACTCTCGAAGTGGACGACTTGGGCAATCTCACGCCGACAGCGGAGTTTGAAGGCAATGTCGTCACGGGTGAAGTGATCGAAATTCCAAACTTGTACGAGTCTCATCAAGTGATTGCCGAAGCACGTTTCGATATCGCTGGGTTGGAGGTCGCGCCGCCTGGCTTGGTCAGCCAGCCGCTCGCGCAGGGACAATCCATTACCTTCTCATGGTCCATTCTCCCTGATGGAGTTGGAGTCTATCGCGGCACAGTATGGCTGTATTTGAGGTTCGTGGATAAAGTCAGCGGAGAGGAACGCCAAAGAGTGGTATCAGCCCAACCCGTCAAGATTGAGGCGGTGAACTTCCTCGGTCTGTCATTAAGTTTCGTGCGATCCTTCGGTGTCATTGGGTCGCTTGTGGGGACAGTCATCGGCTTCCCGTTTTTGGAAGACGTCATCAAACTCTTGTTCAGAAAGAAAAAGAGATAGGTTGTTAAAACGTAGTAACGACTTTAGTCGTTGGGTAAAAGCGACTACAATCGCTGCTACAGAATTTTTTCGCAAAGCATCCCGCAGGCAGCAATTCTAGTTATGTCGTTGCGAGGAGGGCATTTGTTCTTCCCGACGAAGCAATCCCCTAATTTACAGGAGACTGCTTCGGCACACCTGCCCTGCGGGTGGTGCAGGGAAAACCAAGAGTGCCTCGCAGCGACATGTTCATATTGAGAATTGCTGTCTTCGCAAGGGCAGACCTCGACAGAGCATGGTACAATTTTCCCGCTTGTAAAAAATTTACAGGAGACCTTATGAGTTCATGGGTTTATGTCGGTTTGTTTCTGATCGTTGGGATGATCATCCCGATCGGCGCGATTGGCGTGGCGTGGATTCTGGGACCGAAAAAGCCGAATCCAATTAAGCAGACCACATACGAATGCGGCATTGAAACGGTCGGCGATTCATGGGTGCAGTTCAAAGCCCAGTATTACATTTTCGCGCTGGTGTTTTTGATCTTCGATGTTGAAACGGTATTCCTGTTCCCGTGGGCTGTGAAACTTGGCTCACTCGGCATGTTCGCCGTGCTGGAAGGCATCATCTTCATCCTCATCTTGATCGTGGGCTTGGTCTACACCTGGCGCAAAGGGATGTTGGAGTGGGTGTAAATTTTTTGTAATTATGCAGAAGGCTGAATGGATTAATCCACTCAGCCTTTTCTTTGTCCCTCACCCTAGCCTTCTCCCAAAATGGGAGAGGGGACTCCCTTCCCCTTTATGGGGGAAGGGCGGGGATGGGGGCAATCAGGAGCATCAATGGATTTTTGGAACGACCCTCTTAAAGTCGCCGCCGATTGGTTGCTCGGAATCCTCACAGGCTGGGGGATGCCCGAGATTGCCGCGCAAATAGTAATCGGTTTCCTTGGCGTGCTGATTTTGCTCAGCCTGTTGATGGTCCTGGATATTTTTCTTGTGTGGATTGAACGTAAAGTGGTCTCGCGCTTTCAATCGCGCATCGGTCCGAACCGTGTGGGACCGTTTGGGTTGATCCAGCCCTTTGCCGATATTATCAAACTGCTCATCAAAGAAGATATCACACCCACAGGCGCGGATAAAGTTGTGTATAACCTTGCGCCTTTGCTTTCGATGATGTCTGTATTGATTTTATGGGCGGTGGTGCCGCTTGCCCCTACGATGCTCGGCGTGGATTTGAACGTCGGCGCGTTGTACATCATTGCCGCGGGCGCGATCGGCACACTCTCGATCATTATGGCGGGTTGGTCGTCGAACAACAAATATTCATTGATTGGCGCGTTTCGCGAAGTGGCTGTGTTGCTTTCGTTTGAAATCCCGATGCTGACCGTCATGCTCATCCCGACCATTTTTGCAGGCTCGATGGGCATCGCCGCGATAACCAACGCACAGACTATCTGGTTTGTTTTTCTTTCGCCTCTCGCCGCGCTCATCTTCCTCATCGCGGCAATAGCAGAACTGGGACGTTCTCCCTTCGATATGGGCGAAGCTGAATCGGAATTAGTCGCAGGCTACAACATCGAATATTCTGGCATGAAGTTCGGCATGTTCTATGCAGGCGAACTCCTGCACGCGTTCACCTTCGGCGGCTTTTTGGCAATCCTGTTCTTCGGCGGTTATCGCTTCTTTGGGCTGGAGCAGGTAAGTCCTTTTCTCGCCATCGTGGTCATTCTTTTCAAAGCCATGATCGGATACTGGATCATCATGTGGATCAAGTACACGCTCCTTCGAATCCGCATTGACCACATGCTTGCATTCAATTGGAAGTTCCTCACGCCGCTTGCCTTCGTCCTCTTGATGGTGACCGCGTTCCTGAATGCGCTTCTCGCGGACGCCCCAGGCTGGTTCTACATCTCAAGCATGTTCCTGTCGAACGTCGTCCTCGCGTGGATCGCGCTCGAACTTGCGCGTTCCACCAGCCGCAAGGAGCGAGAGAAGGTGGAAGGGGCGAAGAAGGTTGCGGAAGCTCATCATTGATGCAATTCTCCAATTCTCTAATCTCCTTGACGAGAATTAGAGAATTGGACTCATTGCGTGGAGATTATGAATCTTGACTGGCGAACAAATCATTTTTCTTGTAGTTGCTTTCTTTACACTCTTCTCAGCATTGCGCGTGGTGACGACGGGTAATCTCGTCCACGCCGCGTTGTGGTTGATTGCGACTTTGTTTGGTGTGGCAGTTGTTTTTGCTTTGCTGGATGCGGGCTTTCTCGCGGTGGTGCAGGTGGTCGTATACATCGGCGCGATTGCCATCCTTTTCATCTTCGCCGTGATGTTGACACGCAAAGACATGCGCGATCAGGGTCCGCAGTTGAATAAAACTTGGTGGTTCGGCGCGTTGCTGGCGGTTGGCACTTTCAGCGGGTTGTACTTCCTGCTTCAGGGTTGGAACGGCTTATCGAAAACTGCGGCAGATTTCCCGTCCGGGTTTGATGCGGTGGGTGAGTTGGGTACTGCGCTTACGTCACCAGCGGCGTACGTCCTGCCGTTTGAAGTCGCGTCCGTCCTGCTGGTGGCGGCGTTGGTGGGCGCGGTCTATGTCGCGTTCAATCGAAAATAAGAAGAACAAACGTCCCGCAGGTTTCTGAAAAAAAACGAGACCTTGCTCTCAAACCTGCGGGACGGTGCTTCACTGAAGGAGTTGGACATGGTGCCTTTATCCTGGTATCTAATTTTATCTGCCGCGTTATTTAGCATTGGCGTTTTTGGTGTGCTCTCGCGCAGGAATGCAGTTGCGATTTTGCTTGGCATCGAATTGATGTTGAACGCTGTGAACATTAACCTTGCCGCGTTCTGGCGTTATGGAAATGTGATGAACATGGCAGGGCAGGTGTTCGCGATTATCGTTTTCGCCGTCGCCGCCGCGGAAGTATCTGTAGGACTCGCGCTCGTGATTTCCGTATATCGCAAACACAATACGGTGATCGCGGATGAAATTGACATGATGAAATTCTAGGAAAACCCGATATTCGATAAGCGATATTCGAATATCGAATTATCGAATATCGTTCTTCGGAGGCTTTATGACGACAGAAACAATCATTTGGCTAATTCCTCTTCCGCCAGCGCTGGCGTTCTTTTTGATTGTATTATTTACAAATAAAAACAAAGCGCTGAGTCATACTATCGCTGTGGGCGCGGCACTACTCTCATGGATTGGGAGTATGTATGTTTTCGTGAAGGCGCTTGGCGTGGAGCATTTGGGTGAGCATCCTTTTACATCGTCCATCAATTGGCTCCCCTTAGCGGATACGTGGTTCAAGATCGGCGTTCTCGTTGACCCACTCACAACTGTGACATTGTTCTTCGTCGCATGGACCGTATTGATGATCTTCATTTACAGCGTTGGTTATCACAACTATGGTCAACCCGCAGGCGATCACGACCGCGCAGGACTGCCGCCTCATGGCGCGACTATTGAAGCGCATGGACACAAACACACTGTCCCATCTGTTGAGCCGATGTATTCGCGCTTCTTCGCATTTATCGGCTTGTTTGCATTCGGCATGTTCACACTTGTGGTGTCCGATAACTTGCTCACATTATTCGTAGGGTGGGAGATCATGGGCTTGTGCTCTTACTTGTTGATTGGCTTTTGGTACGGAAAAAAATCCGCGCGCGATGCGGCTGTCAAAGCCTTTATGACGACCCGTATCGGTGACGTGTTCATGTTGTTGGGGATTGCCTGGTTATATAGCTACACGGGTACGTTGAACTTCCGAGAAATATTCCGTCCCGAGGTTCTTGAGGGCATGGGAAATACAATAGCTTTCCCAAAACTTGCAAACACGGTTTTGGTAAATATTCCTGCGTTATGGCCGTTGCTTTCAAGTTTTACGGTTGCAGGCACAATTGGTTTACTCCTCTTTATTGGCACGGTTGGTAAATCAGCTCAGTTTCCTTTGCATGTTTGGCTTCCAGATGCCATGGAAGGTCCTACGCCTGTCAGTGCTATGATTCATGCAGCAACAATGGTTTCAGCAGGCGTTTATGCAATCATCCGCATGTTCCCGTTGTTAAATGCCGACCTTTCGGGAATGTCCTTATCCATTGTTGCGTTCATCGGTGCGTTCACGGCGCTTTTCGCCGCAACAATTGCCCTCGCGCAAAACGACATCAAACGCGTACTCGCATATTCAACAATTTCACAACTTGGTTTCATGATCGCGGCATTGGGTATCCACGCTTATATCGCAGCGGTCTTTCATTTGATCACACATGCCTTCTTCAAGGCGTTGCTCTTCCTCGGTTCTGGTTCCGTCATCCACGGCATGGAGCACGGAGTTTTGCACACAGGCAATCATGATGTTGACCCTCAGAACATGTTCAACATGGGCGGGTTGAAAAATAAAATGCCGATAACTTTTTGGACGTTTCTCATCGGTGGCTTTGCTCTTTCCGGTTTTCCGCTTATCACAGCCGGTTTTTGGTCGAAAGATGAAATCCTTGCCGATGCGTTTGGTCATGGGAATATCTATGTCTTCGCAACTTTGGCGGTTGCTGCATTCATTACAGCGTTTTACACAATGCGCCAAATTACACTGACTTTCTTCGGTGAGCCTCGCACGAAGGAAGCTGAGCACGCGCAGGAAACGTCCTGGACGATGACATTACCTCTAGTCATCCTCTCGGTCTTTGCCATAGGGTATGGCTGGGTCGGCATCCCCGAACATTTCCCGCTCCTCGGCGGACTCGTCCCGAACTGGATTCATGAATTCGTCGGCGGCACATTAGCGGAACATCCCGAAGCGGTTGAATTCAACATTGTGCCGTTGCTCACTTCACTTATCGTCGCGCTCGGCGGATTATTCTTCGGCTGGCTTGCTTATCGCAATGTCAACTCGCCCGCGGAAGATAAACTGCAAATCCCTCTGCTCAAGAACAAATATTACTTTGATGAACTATATGATTTTCTGTTTATCAAACCTGCTTATTGGTTTGCCGAAACCTTCGTCTACAAATGGATGGATAAAGGCCTGATTGATGGCATCCTGCATGTCTTTGATCCGATTACGAACGGGCTTGGTTCCTTCATCCGTAACTACTTTGACTTGCCCGTTATCAATCGCTTCTTTGGCGATGGATCAGCGGATGTCACATATTGGTTTGGTGGCAAATTGCGCGCGGTCCAAACGGGACGTATCCAGCAATATCTCATGTACGCGCTGGTAGCATTTATCGCCATCGGTGCCGCGCTTTATTTCTTTGTGTTTTCCGTGTAGGATGCGCGCCAGAGGCGTCTAGCCCATACTATAGTTAGGCGGTTCTGTGCAGAAGGAGAATCTAGAAATGGATACTTACAACAAATTCCAAGCACTACTCCGGCGAGCGTTGCGGTTGCCTTCCATGCACCTGGATGCCACAGAGCGATATCCGGCAGTGTGGGCCGCAATCCTGAGCGGAGCCGGCCTCGGCCTCGTGTGGGGCATCGCCGCGCGGATCGGGATGCGACTGAT
>Ga0247727_10015592_pt1 | contig 12431 bp, 12 predicted proteins | sample WisWelCaveWW1625_FD_202498 | JGI IMG/M metagenome (GOLD analysis project Ga0247727, IMG submission 202498) | Biofilm microbial communities from Wishing Well Cave, Virginia, United States - WW16-25 | ecosystem: Environmental > Aquatic > Deep subsurface > Groundwater > Cave microbial mat | place... | reverse complement strand
CTCCAGCGCGACGAGCATTGTCGAGAAAGACGAAAAACTCTACGATCAGACGCTGGTGATCACCTATCATTTCATGACCCAATCGAAAATCGGTGATTTGTACGCACAAGGCGTCGGCAAGGTGACCCGCGTTTGGGTGCGCGTGCATGACGGCTGGAAAATGGTGCACGAGCACATTAGCAGCGGATGATTGATGATCTGGAAAAAGGTGTGATGGTGATGAATAGAAAACGTAAAAATAAATAATCGCTAAACTTTGGGTGAAGAAACCATGCGACACGCAACCATTCTCGATCGCCCGCACACGGCCTTGCTGGTGATCGATATTCAAGATCGCGTCCACGCGGTGATGCACTTTCGCGAAGCCGTCGAGACCAACGCCGTGAAATTGATTCGCGGCTGCCAGATTTTAAACGTTCCGATCTTGCTCACCGAGCAATATCCCAAAGGGTTGGGACACACGATTTCCTCGATTCGCAACGCGTTGCAAACCGCGCTGCCGCTGCAGAAAATGACGTTCAGTTGTTGCAGCAGCGCAGAGCTGATGGCCGCGCTGCAAGAGAAAAATATCCGGCAGGTCGTTCTGGTGGGAATTGAAACGCACGTTTGCGTGCTGCAAACCGCGCTTGATTTGCTGGCCAATAATTATCAAGTGCACGTGGTGCGCGACGCGGTGTCTTCGCGGCACGAATTGGATCATCAAACCGCGCTGCAAAGATTGCAGCAAGCCGGCGCGCTGGTCACGACCGCGGAAGCGGCGCTGTTTGAGTTGATGGTGCGCGCCGACACGGCGGAGTTCAAAGAAGTCTCCAAGCTGATCAAATAAAACTTCGTTATGATCGCTGCCGCCGCCGCTCTCGTCCCCGCCCGCTATGCAAGCTGCAATGGCTGTTGGGTTCGGAGCCGGCCTTGAAAATATCTGAGTAAACACCGGGGCATTCGTCGTTCGCCAGGCGTTTGCTGGCGGTGCAAAGCTCGACGCGAACGATGGTGCCGGGACTTTGAAAGTCGCTTTCCAGCAGGCTCAAGGAATCGTGCACGGCTTTCATATAGGGAGCCCAAATCGGCAAGGCCACTGCCGCGCCGGTCTCGCCTTTTTCAAACGCCACATCCTGCCGGTCAAATCCCACCCAAACGCCGGTGGCAAGCTGCGGCGTAAAGCCGATAAACCAGGCGTCGCGAAAATCATTGGTGGTGCCGGTTTTGCCGCCGGCTGGGCGGTAGAATTGATATTTTGAGCGGGCCGCAGCCCCCGTGCCGCGATCAACGACCGAGCGCAGCATGTCGGTCATGATGAAAGCCGTTTCTTTGCGCAAGACTTCCTTGCCGTTCGGCTGATTGTTCTCCAAAACATTGCCGTCCTTGTCTTCGACGCGCAAAATCGCCAGCGGCTCCATGCGGATGCCCTGATTGGCAAACGCCGAAAACGCCGAGGTAATTTCAAGCGGAATCACCTCGCCGGCGCCCAGCGCGATGGCGTCGTAAGGCGGAATGTTGGTGGTCAAACCCATGTCGTGAGCGTACTTGACAACCACAGCCGGATTGGTCACTTGCTGCACGAGCCGCACCGTCGGCAAATTGAGCGAGCGTGACAGCGCTTCCCGCAGCGTAACGTAGCCGCCGATCGAGTTGTCATAGTTGTGCGGCCGCCATTCCGTGCCATCCACTTGTTTGACCACCACCGGTTGATTCAAAACCTCATACGTCGGCGGATAACCGTTGTCAATGACGGCGGTGTAGACAAAAGGCTTGAACGCCGAGCCGGGCTGGCGCTGCGCCTGCACGGCGCGATTGAATTTATTTTCATCAAAATCACGGCCGCCGACCATGGCGCGAATGTAACCGGTTTTGTTTTCAATCGTCACCAGCGCCGCTTGCACCGGCCGTCTTTTGCCGAGAATGTCGTTGAACAAGGCCGAATCCGCCATCACTTCCTTCAGCGTCATGCCGAGTGTATCGAGCGTCGCCTGGTCAAAAATTTTCAAGTGTTCCCGCTCGGCAACCAACCGCTTGTTGGTCCGGCGCTGCATTTCTTGCAGTTGTTGGGCCACATATTTTTCCGCCAAGCGCTGGGCGCGGGTGTCCAGCGTGGTGTAGATCTGCATGCCGTCGGTCAAAATGCGCTCACCATATTTTTGCCACAGCAGTTGCCGGACATATTCGGTGAAATAGGGCGCGACGCCGTAATGTTCGTTGGCCGGTTGATCGAGCACACCCAAAGGCATCGTCTTGTGCGTTTCAAAATCCGATTTGGACATTTTACCGGTCAGGTACATGTTGGCAAGCACCAGATTGCGGCGCGCCGAACAGGCCGCTGCATTGCGCAGCGGCGAAAGCGTCTCCGGCCTTTGCACGATCGCCACCAACGTGGCCGCTTCATGCGGCTGCAAATTTTCCACATTTTTGCCGAAATATTTTTGCGTCGCCATTTGCACCCCGTGCGTGCCGTGCCCAAGATAAACCTGATTGAGATATATCTCCAAAATTTCATCTTTGGTGTAGGTGCGCTCGATCTGAATGGCAGTGAGCAGCTCGCGAACTTTGCGCGTGATCGTCTTTTCGGTGGTGAAATAAAGCACGCGCGCCAGTTGCTGCGTAATCGTGCTGGCGCCCTGCCGTTTCTCCATGTAAATCAGGTCGATCAAGATCGCTTGCGCGAACCGCACCGGCGTGAATCCCCAATGATGATAAAAATTGCGATCCTCGGTCGCAATCAGCGCCTCTTTCAGAGCTTGGGGAATTCTGTCGAGCGGAACGTAGGAACGCCGTTCTTCAAAAAAATCCTTGATGACCTTGCCGTCCGCCGAAAAAACCCGGGAGACGAGCTTGGGACGGATCTGGCTTTCCTCGAGCATGGTCAGCGAAGGCAAATCCTGGCTGAGACGATAAAGGTAGATCAAACCGGGGATGCTGATCATCGCCAACAGCACGCCGAAAACAATCCACGTCGTTTTCGACTTGAGCGTGACCGATGAAAAATTCATAGCGTGATCCTCTAAAATATTGTTGCGGCCTGCCGGAGCCGGTGAAGACTCCCGTCGCGGCAGATCGCGTGGCGAATTTTGCAATTGATGGCGAAAGTAGCGTTTCATGAAAATGTAAAAACTATCCGAGCAGTTTGACTTCGGCTTTGATGAAATCGACGATCAGTTTGGAGCCGATCTTTTCCAAAAACTTCATGCCGAGAAGCTCGTCGCCGGGGACGAGCTTTACTTTGTAGCGTTTACCCATGACTTGAACCCAGCCTTGAAAGACTGGTAAATCAATAACCCTTTTGGTTGCCAAGACAAACTTGTCGTAACCGAGAAATTTTTGATCCAGTTTTGGAATCAACCTCGGTGGAACGGCGACATCACCGGTAAATCCCGTATCTACTACAAAGCGATATTCACCATTGTATACCAAATTCAAGCTTCCACTTTTGTCGATTGTGGCACAAACAATGGGTTCTCGCCTGTAAATGGCTCCTCTGGCTATTATCATAACTTTTTAAATCCCCCACGATGTTGATCAACCCCTGGATAGCCAATCCGAATACAATAAAATACCGCTTTGGGTAATTTCTTTCTGCCCTTTTCGACGGCAGCAATCGTGCCCTTGCCGAGAAAATATTTTCCACTATCCGGATCAATGGCAACAACCATTCCTTTGTGCTTGGCCTCCGTGGCCTCAATTTTTTTAATGAGAGTTTTGGACGGCTTTTTGAGTGGAGGAATTTTACTCAATTCCATATTGACCTCCTTTGAGTTACATATTTTTACGATAAAACTTCAACAGAGGTTTTCTGTTTTCCATAAATTTTAAACGTGCCGGCAAAATACGGTTTCTGCTCCGGCCAGGTCAACAACTGCGGGCCGTTCTCGTCAAATTGGCAATAGGTAAAATGCTCCATCCAGTCACCGAGATTTATGAAAAGCTTCTGTCCAATCGACTCGAACAGCGGCTTGTGGGTATGCCCCATGATCACGACGTCATGTCCTTCGGTGAATCTTTCCTCGGCGTAGCTGCGGTAATCCCGCTCCCAGGTGTTGGGATTGTCTTTGACGGCCCGGCTGGTGTGCGACACCAGTTTGGCGAACGGAATGCCGACATCCGGATGCACCCAGCGATACAACTTGATATTGACCGGATTCTTGAAAATGCGCTTCATCAAACGATAGCCGCCGTCGTTCTTCGCGACGCCGTCGCCGTGAATGAGGTAACAGCGATAACCGCACAACTGGCGAACGAGATGATTTTCGTGCAGCGCGAGGCCGACTTCATTTCGCAAAAAATCTCCCATCCACAAATCGTGATTGCCGGCAACGTAGTCGATCGGCAAACCCGCCGCGCGCAGTTCATAAAGTTTTGCCAACACCGCAAAATTGCGGTTGGGAATCGCGTGGCGATACTCAAACCAAAAATCGAACAAATCGCCGACAATAAACAAGCCGGCAGCGTGATGTTTGACATGATCGAGAAACTCAATCACCCGGCGCTGGCGCAGCCCTTCGTCCTCGCGGTTGGGCGCGCCAAGATGGGCGTCGGAGAAAAAAAAATAAGCCGGCATATTGCATTAAAAAAACGATTATTTTAAATCCATGTATTTTACGTGCATGAGACGATGTCCCACCATATCAAACGTTGTCAATTTTTACTGACGAAATGATTCGTCCCATGATACCCTCCTCACACAACTGGTTTTTGGTTTTTTTTCTGCTTGCATTCATTTCATATCTTAATTTATGTAAATGCAAGGCCAAAAGCAAGCCTTCAATCAACGCCTGCAATACCAATCGCTAGACGTCTACTCTCGTCATGCCAAGCATTTTTTTCGAATTCAAGTCGGTTTTTAAAATTTGTGTTTTTAAAATTTGAAAAACCCATTTGCTTTTCCTGCCTCGGCATGGTATATTAAATGGCCGTAATTTTATTGCAAACCGAGCGGTGGTTATCATGCGCGCGATGTGCTGTGAAAATCCTCGCCCCGTTAATCAAAATCCCCTGGCGCTCGTTGAAGTTCCGGCGCCGGCGCCGGCAGCCCATGAAATCCGCCTGCAAATTCAAGCGTGCGGAATTTGTCACACCGACTTGCACGTGGTCGAAGGCGATCTGCCGCCGCAAAAACAGCCGGTCATTCCGGGACATCAAATCATCGGCGTTGTCGAGGCGATTGGCGAAGGTGTGCAGCGCTTCAAAATCGGGAATCGCGCCGGTGTGCCGTGGCTCAATCGAACTTGTGGAACCTGCGTTTTTTGCCAACGCGGCCAAGAGAACCTCTGCGAAAACGCGCGGTTTACCGGCTATCACGTTGACGGCGGCTTTGCGGAATACATTGTGGTGCATGAAGATTTTGCTTACGCGATTCCCGAGGCATTTGACGCTACGGCAGCCGCGCCGTTGCTGTGCGCCGGCGTGATCGGCTATCGCGCGCTGCGCTTGAGCGATATGCAAAGCGGCCAGCGTCTCGGCTTGTTCGGCTTCGGCGCTTCGGCGCATCTCGTCATTCAAATTGCGCGCTACTGGAATTGTGAAGTTTTCGTTTTTTCACGCAGCGCCGCGCACCGGAAAATGGCTGAGGCTTTGGGCGCAACCTGGGCCGGCGGCGCCGAAGAAACCGCGCCGGCAAAACTCGACAGCGCGATTATTTTCGCCCCGGCCGGTTGGATCGTTCACGCCGCGCTGCGAAATTTGCAAAAAGGCGGCACGGTGGCATTGGCCGGAATTCACATGAGTCCGATTCCGGAAATGAATTACGGCCTGATTTATCACGAGCGCACGCTGCGCAGCGTCGCCAACAGCACGCGCGATGACGTGCATGAATTGTTGCGGCTGGCGGCGACAATTCCTCTTCGCGCCGAAATTGAAATTTTTTCTTTACTGGAAGCCAATCGCGCGCTGCAGCTTTTGAAAGCCGGCCAGATCAACGGCGCCGGCGTTTTGGAAATTGGGTTGTAGCGCAGACTGCCAATCGCCATTATTGTAAATTTTAAATTGAAAATTTTCAATTTAAAATTTAAAAAAATTCTACAGAAATTTTATGCCCGACCCCGAAATTCAAGTTTTGTTGTCCAGCATCGATCAAGCCTACGACCACAAATCCTGGCACGGCACGAATCTCCGCGGCTCGATCCGCGGGTTGTCGGCGAAACAAGCTGCGTGGCGGCCGGCGCCGAATCGCCATAATATTTGGGAGATTGTCGTTCACGCTGCTTACTGGAAATATGCCGTGTATCGCCGTCTCACCGGCGAGCCGCGCGGTTCGTTTACGCTCAAAGGCTCGAATTGGTTCGTTCGCCCGCAAGAAGAGACCGAAGCCGCGTGGAAAGCGGATATCACGCTGCTCGCTGAAACGCATAAATCGTTGCGCGCGGCAATCGCTGAAATGGATACGAAATCGCTTTATAAAATTCCCGCCGGCAGCAAGCTCGACAACTTTACGCTCATCTCCGGCATCGCGGCGCACGATTTATATCATGCCGGTCAAATCCAGTTGTTGAAACGCCTGGCGAATAGTCAATGAGATTTTACTTTAAAGATTTTTCGTTGCAGTTCTCTTTTCGTTGCGAGATTTAGCGGCAACTTTTCACAAAAAATTCAGTATTTAAAAACCCAAGAAGTTCATTGCTTTGCTCGAAGAAACCATGTCGCAGGAACAATTTGCCGGCGGCATCAAGGCCGTGGAGAATCAGCGGCGGCAAAATTTTGAAGCCATGACGGCAACGGCAAGATTTAAATTCAAGGCGCCGGCGGAATATCTCAGCGAGCTTGAAAAATGGTTTGATCATGTGATGGACCGCGTCTCGGAGCGTTTTGCGCTGCGGGCGCGGTGGGCGAGCATAAGCTTTGCCGTGATTCGTTTGAAAACGGCCAGCGGCGAAGCGCCAAAACTCGGCATCCCGCCCGAATTTTTTTCGGCGGCGGCGGGGCGCGATTGGATACGCGCGCAAATCGGTGATAGCGCTCGCGCCGAAATTTTGATCGGCGAATATAACAAATTGTTGAACACGGTTTTGCGCGAAAAGATCGGCCGCCTGGTGAATGTGGCGGATTCCATACGCGTCGCTTTCGATCGCGCGCGCTTTACGTTCATTCCGAAGCCCTACCCGAAATGGCCCTATGGCTGGCGCGAGTTGATCGGCATGATCGTGTCAAGCGTGTTATTGAGTCTGGGTGCGTCGTTTTGGTATAATGTGCTCAAGCATCTTGCGAATCTGCGGCCGCGCGTGGCGGATATCATCGGACGCGAAAAACGCGAGTCCAAACCGCCCGAGGCTTGAATTGCGAAAAATTTATTTTAATTCATTCGAGGAGGACTATGCCAACCCTGCAGCTTGAAAACATCAATAAATCCTTTGGCAAACTGGAAGCGGTGAAAGATTTGAGCTTGTCGGTTTCGCCGGGGACGATTTACGGTTTTCTTGGGCCCAACGGCGCCGGCAAAACCACGACGATCCGCATGATCATGGAAATCATTCTGCCGGACAGCGGACAAATTCTCATCAACGGCACGCCGAACACTTCGCGCGAGATGCTCGACCGCGTCGGCTATCTGCCCGAAGAACGCGGCGTCTACCGCAAAATGAAAGTCCGCGAAGCGCTCGAATTTTTTGCCGAGTTGAAGGGATTAAAGAAGAATGAACACAAGAAAAGGATCGATGGCTGGGTCGAGCGTTTTGGCATGGCCGACGTGCAAGCAAAAAAAATGGAAGAACTCTCCAAAGGCAACCAGCAGAAAATTCAATTTCTCACGGCGGTGCTTCACGAGCCGGTTCTCATCATTCTCGACGAGCCGTTTATGGGTCTCGATCCGGTCAATGCCGAGCTGATCAAGGAAGTGATTTTAGAGCAAAAAAAGCGCGGCGCCGCCGTGGTTTTCTCGACGCACGTGATGGAATCCGCCGAAAAACTCTGCGATGCGATTTGCCTGATCAACAAAGGCCGCAAAATTTTGGACGGCGAAGTCAAGCAGATCAAACGCAATTTTGGCCGCAACAGCGTGATTCTGGCTTACGACGGCAAATCGGATTTTCTCAAAAACAACGGCGTCGTCGAGCGGTACAATGATTCCGGCAATTACGTCGAGATTCAGCTTCGCCAAGGCGCGAGTCCGCAAACTTTGCTGGCTGCCGCCATGCAGCACGCCGAGATTTTCCGTTTTGAAATCGTCGAGCCGTCGCTGCATGAAATTTTCATCACGACGGTCAAAGAGAATTGAAGCGCAAGAGGAAAACGAGCATGAACAAAATGTTGACGGTGACGCGGCGCGAATATCTCTCGCGCGTCAAAACCAAAGGTTTTATTTTCGGCACCATTCTCACGCCGCTTTTTCTGGTCACGATGATGGTTTTGCCGCAAGCGCTGCTTTTTCTCAAATCGGACAAATCAAAGCAAATCGCCGTCATCGATCAGACCGGCGTGATCATGGATTCGTTGATCGCCGCTTTGGATGAAAAGAACGAGGCCGGCCAGCGTCTCTACAATTTTATCAAACGTCAATCGCCGCCGGAAGAAATCGAGGCGCTGAAAAACGCCTTGTCCGCGCAAGTCGACAAGGGCGAGCTGGATGGCTATATTTTTATTCCCGCTTCCATTTATGAAGGCGGCAAGGCCGATTATTACGCCAAAAGCGTCACCAACTTTCGTGAGAATGGGCGTATTGCCGGCGCCGTCAGCCGCGCCGTGAAAGAAAAGCGCATCCAACAAAGCGGCTTGAATTCGGAGGAAGTGCTGCAATTGACGCGTCGCGTGAATTTGCGCACGATTCGCATCGTCGAAGGCGGCAAAGAGGAGGAAGATCGCGGACGAACGCGAATGCTGGTGTGGATTCTGGTGGCGTTTATTTATTTCGCCGTGCTCTATTACGGCCAGATGGTGATGCGCAGCGTGATTGAAGAGAAAAGCTCGCGCGTCATCGAATCGGTGATCTCCTCGATCAAGCCGTTTCAGTTGATGGCCGGAAAAATTTTTGGCGTCGGCGCCGTCGGTCTGACTCAATACTCGATCTGGGCGCTCGTTTTTGGGTTTCTGTCATTCAACAGCGGCAAGTTGGCCGGCCTGTTTTCGAGCCGATTCTCGAATGCGGCTCAATTCACCATGCCCACCATCGCGCCGGAGACGCTGGTGTTCTTTCTCGTTTTTTTTGTGTCGGGCTATTTTCTTTTTGCCGCGTTGTATGCCGGCCTCGGCGCCATGGTCAATTCCGACGAAGAGGCGCAGCAACTGGTCTTTCCCTTGGTGATGCTGGTCATTATTCCCTTTTTGTGCACCTTTTTTATCATCGGCAGCCCAAACAGCCGGTTGTCGATCGTTCTCTCGCTCATTCCGTTTTTTGCGCCGATCACCATGTTTGCGCGCATTGCGGTGCAAATGCCCCCGATGTGGCAGGTTGCGGTTTGTCTGGTGTTGCTTGCCGCAACGATTCTCGGCGTGATCTGGGTCGTTGGCCGCATTTATCGCGTCGGCGTTTTGATGTACGGCAAGCGCCCGTCGTTGCCGGAATTGATCAAGTGGATTAAATACGCCTAGCGCAGAGCGCAAAGTGCATGGCGTTTTTCAAGTTCTACACGCTTTGCCCTCTGCGCCATGCGCTTTGTGCCAAACACTTCAATCAGGGAAAAAATTATGGATAAATTGTGGACGGTCTTGCGCCGGGAATATATTTCGCGCGTTAAGACCAAGGGCTTTATTATCGGCACCATCGTGCTGCCGCTGGTGATGCTGGCCATGTTCGTGGTGCCGATCTTATTGATATTTCTGAAATCGGATGAGTCCAAGCAAATTGCCGTGATCGATCAAACCGGCGTGGTTTTCGATTCGCTCTACGCCGCGTTGGATGAAACCAACGAGGCCGGACAGCGGCTTTACAATTTCACCCAACATGAGGTTCACGACGAAGAACTCGAGGCGGCCAGGAAATCTTTGTCGACGCGCGTCGATCAGGGTGAATTGGATGGCTACATCATCATTCCGCGTTCGGTTTTTGACAACGGCGCGGCGGAATATTACGCGAAAAATGTCAGCAATGAAATCGAAAACGACGACCTCGAAGACACGATTTCGGATATTGTAACCCAGGCGCGCATTCAGCGCCGCGGGTTGGACGCCGCGAAGATTCAACAAATGATTCGCCCGATTCGCTTGAACACCATTCGCGTCAAAGAGGGCGGCAAAGAAGAAAAAGATCCCGGATTCTCTTTTGCCATCGCGTATTTTCTCGGCTTCTTCATTTACATGGCGATGTTCATTTACGGCGCCATCGTCATGCGCAGCGTGATCGAAGAGAAAACCTCGCGCGTCATCGAGTCGGTGATTTCCTCGATCAAGCCGTTTCAGTTGATGGCCGGAAAAATTTTTGGCGTCGGCGCCGTGGGTTTGACGCAATTTTTAATTTGGGCCATGGTGATGGGCTTGCTTTCGCTTTATAGTTTGCAGATGGCGGCGCTCTTCGTGGACAACCCCGCAAGCTTGCAAGACGTCACCCTTCCCACCGTTCCGCTCAGCACACTGGGATTTTTCGTGCTCTTTTTCGTGCTCGGCTATTTTCTTTATTCGACGCTCTATGCCGGCGTCGGCGCCATGGTCAACTCCGAGCAGGAAGCGCAGCAAGCGATGCTTCCCGTCAGCTTGCTGATCGTCCCGCCGATTCTGCTGATGACTTATGTCATTATCAATCCGAGCAGCCAGGCTTCGGTCATTCTGTCGCTGGTGCCGTTTTTCGCGCCGATTCTCATGCTGGCGCGTCTCACCGTCGAAACGCCGCCTTTTTGGCAAATCGCCGCGAGTATCGCGCTGATGATCTTGACGATTCTCGGCATGATCTGGATCGTCGGCCGCATTTACCGCATCGGCATTTTAATGTACGGCAAACGCCCGACCTTGTTTGAAATCATCAGATGGATCAGGTACGCGTAGCGTAGAGGGCATCGCGCGGTGAAAGCGGAATGCGTAAGGCTTCAGTTGTTGGTGCCTATAAACCATGTCATGCCGGAGGCATCTTTTTTGTTATCACGGACAGTGCTGAATTGAAAAAGGTCTTTCGAATGACATGAGAGCCTGCTCCTCCCTCCTCACCGGCCTCTCCCGCAACGTCATCGTGCTCGGTCTCGTCAGCTTGTTTCAAGACGCTTCGAGCGAGATGCTTTATCCGGTTGTGCCGATGTTTCTCGTTGGCGTGCTCGGCGCGCCGATGACAGTGATCGGACTCATCGAAGGTTTCGCCGAGTTCACCGCCGCGATTCTCAAAGCCGTGTTCGGAAGAGTATCGGATCGCTTTCAGCGTCGCAGCGTTTTCATCAGTCTCGGCTACGGTTTGTCGGCGGCAAGCCGCCCTCTCTTGTTTCTCGCCAACACCTGGGGATTCGTTCTCGCTTCGCGGTTGTTGGATCGCCTCGGCAAAGGCGTGCGCACCAGCCCGCGCGATGCGTTGCTCGCGGCTGCCGCGCCGGCGGAACATCGCGGCAAAGTTTTCGGAATACATCGCGCAATGGATACGATCGGCGCAGTGATCGGGCCGTTGCTGGCAATCTGGCTGCTCGCCGTCACCGACAATGATTATCGCTTCGTTTTTCTCATTGCCATCATTCCCACCGCGTTCGCCTTTTTGCTTACTTTTCTGGTAAAAGAAACCGAAGCAAGTGGCAAAGGGCAAAAGGCAAAAAACAACTCTACTGTCTTTTTGCAATTTGCAATTTGCAACTTGCCTCCCGCCTACTGGAAATTCCTCGCCATCAACACGTTCTTTTTCATCGGCAACAGCAGCGATGTTTTTCTCATTTTGCGCGCGCAAGAGATTGGTCTTTCGGCACAATTAGCCATTCTCGCCTACGTGGTTTACAATCTTGCCTACGCGTTGCTGGCGACGCCGGCCGGCATGCTCTCGGATCGTCTCGGCCGCCGTCGCGTCATGCAAATCGGCTTTCTCGTGTTCGCCATTGTTTACCTTGGCTTCGCATTCGTGAAATCAACCTCGTTTATCTGGCCGCTCTTTGCGCTATACGGCTTTTACGCCGCGATGACCGAAGGCGTCAGCAAAGCCGCGATCGCCGATCTCGCCGCGCCGGAACATCGCGGCAGCGCGATTGGCGTTTTTTATATGAGCACCGGCGTCGCGTCGCTCGTTGCCAGCAGCTTGGCGGGTTGGCTGTGGACAGAATTCGACGCGTCTATTGCTTTGGGCTTTTCGGCAGGAATGGCTGTTCTATCCTCGATTATACTTTTGGACTGGAAAGAAAATAAGATGCCATCCTAAAATTATGGCTTGTCATTTTGGTTCTTGCCTACGGCGCGTTTAACTTTTTCAAAAAAGATTGTCGCCCCAAGATTTTGTAATGCCTCAGTTACGGGTGGACGGACCTCCGCGCCGGGACAAAAGATGGTCTTGAATGCTGTCCCTCCCTGGTTGTGAACGGTGAATTTTATGAAGTGTTTGACGAAAAGAGTAGTTGAGAGGG
>Ga0247727_10015591_pt1 | contig 12431 bp, 17 predicted proteins | sample WisWelCaveWW1625_FD_202498 | JGI IMG/M metagenome (GOLD analysis project Ga0247727, IMG submission 202498) | Biofilm microbial communities from Wishing Well Cave, Virginia, United States - WW16-25 | ecosystem: Environmental > Aquatic > Deep subsurface > Groundwater > Cave microbial mat | place... | reverse complement strand
GATATTCTCGTAATGATGATCGGTAAATTCTTCTCCAACAACATACATTACAATTTTATACAAATCTGTTGGAACAATAGTTTTTTTGCACTTTATACAGTACTTTAATACCGTTTTTACCATTTTATTGAGGAAGATCAGAGCCTTGTATAAGGATCAGCGATCAGCTGGATTTGATAAAAAATGATTTCAGGTTGACATGTTCATATATGTAACACACAAGCCACTCACGGAAAAGTGAAATAAGGGCTACAAAGACGATGCGTATGTGGAATGTTGATGCAAAGAAGATGCTTGAGTATTACATGTTCAACTTAGATATGATAAACCCTTCATTTGCATTTCCAAGGCTTCCGCCTAACGTCAACCATTCTGTTGGCATATCAAAAACAGGTAAGCTTAAAGACGAAATAATTCGTGATAATGCTACAATGTTTGCAAGACTCTATGATTTTCAAACAATGTTTCAAAAACATGCAGAAGGCCTTTTTGATTTGGCGCCAAACCAGTTTGGTCCTGGTCATCCGTTATATTTGAAAACAAATCACAGCAATTCATTACAACTAGAAAACGAACAACTAAAAAAAGAAAACGCAGTGCTAAAGCGTGATTTGGAAAAACGCAAACAAAAGTAAACCTGACTAAGTATGTTCCCATTGATAAATTTCAAAGCCTTTAGCTAGCAGTTAGACAGTAAAAATGATTCCTCACGCCGATTTTATGACGCTTTTTCACGTAATGATTTAGGTTGTGATTTGTATGAATTACAAGAAGTAATTATCAAACCTGACTCTTTCCAAGTTCTACGGTCAAAATGTTTTTGACATCTTGTATGACTTGGACTATATTCATATTGACAGTATTTGGCACTATTGTAACCAAAATGTTTTCTTCTCTTGCAGTAGATACGGTTATGTGGTCTCTGAAAATATCTATAGTCATTTTAAGACCACCTGACATTTTATCATAACCTATAATGCCATAACGCAGAGAAATTATACTTGCAATTTCCACCAAGTCCGTAAGCGTAACTATGGTTTTTGTTGGATCAGCTATTACATATTCTATAATATCGCCCTTTTTTTCTATAAGCATTACTGCACAACTTGTTACATGACATGTTTCCAAAATTTTGTTTCTTAGCTCTTTAATTTCCATATTTATGATAGATTTAATTCCATATAATAGAGATGTAGTGTAATTTCGTAAACTAACTCCAACTCACGTCTTCATAAAGTAATTCAATGAGAGAGGCGCATATTCATTCATGACTTTCGCCAATCATCCTAACTTTATTAACTCTGATTTCTTATCGGTTTTGTGGCAAAAACCCCAATTCAAAAATGGAAGGCCAACATAGAAGTTTATAGGAAAAAATGCCAGAAAATTCTTCTAATCTCTAAAGATATACGATATGTTGGTCTCATAAATGAATATGGAAGAACCATGACTGGCATAGTAAAAAAGGGAACAAGCCCACTACTCAAATCTGATCAGGTAAGAAATGAATTCTTTCTTATCTCTACACTGCTATCTATGAGGCGTGTGCATTATTCTGCAATTGGCGATTTCGATTTTGCCATCTTTAAACACCATAAGGTTACCTTGCTTTTATTTCAAAAAGAAGAGGGCACTTACTACATTTCTGTAGATAAAAGAACCACGCTTGATTCATTAACGAAAATAATTGATAAAATTAAAAAATTGATCTAAAGCGGAGCAAAACCATGGAATCCAGCTGCTTGCTTTGCGCTGTCAGGTAATACTGGTTCAAACAAAGATATCATATATTTATCAGGATCCAAAATTATGGCGTTTTTTCCTGCGTTTTGAGAAACAATATCTCGGTATACTGTCACATTTTGCGATTTGAGTTCTTGCAAGGCGTCTTTTATGTCGCCTACTACAAGGCCAATTACAATTCCGTTCTCAATTGAGGTGCCTGTGTTAATTGGGCGTGTTGCTGGATGTAATATTACAGTAGCTCCTTGTTTTGCAAGTTCAACCCAATTCTCTCTTCTATTTTTTATAGCCATGCCTATTACTTCATTATAGAATTTAACGGATTTTTCCAAATTCGATACCGCAATTATTACACTGCCAAGATGTCTTATGTTCACAACAAAATTTAATGCTCCCGTGTTAAAATCCTTCTGTTACACTACTTGTACCATTGTTTCTGTTCTCTCAACACCTTTTATATTTTGAATTTCTGTTGTAACATCTTTAATCTGAGACAACGATTTAACTTCTATTAGGGCAACCGCATCGAATTGCCCACTTACCGCAAATGAATCATAGACTGATTTAACCATGCGCAATCTTGCTGCGATTAGTTTTTTTGGAGATTTTACGAGTACTACTGCTTTTACCATCCAAGATTTACCTCCACTTCTATTAGAGTTTCAGTTGTTACAATTTCTCTTATTTTTTTAAAATCAATTACAATATTGTTTATTTCATCAATTGTTCCCTGAAGGACAACTGCTATATCAGTTCGGCCTGTCACAATCATAACCTCACGAATTATTTTTCTTGTTTTTGACAATGTTTGTACTACGTTGTCAACTTTTCCCGGTTTGACTGTAATTAGGCAAAGTGCTCTCATATGTATAATATCAATCACGTATGGATAAGTGTTTACTATCGGTTTTGCAAAAAATATAAACAAGAGATGATGTCAAGGATGTCTTGTATACATATTCAATGGTATTTTATTATGGAATAAAGATTTAACAACTAATTGAACTAGTCTTCAGCAGCTTCTTGGGAACGTGCTTCCTCAAGATATGCTCTTCTTGCTTCCATCTCAGCTTCTTTATCCATGTTTGAATCATCTTCTACAACTATAATCCCAGAATCATCTCCTGAAACTAAATCCTGTTTTAGTTTTGATTTTTGTTTAGCCTTTGCTACAGCTTTTTTCTTTGGCTTTTTTTCATCAACAACCTTTGTCTTCTTGTCTTTTTTCTTGCCCTTTTTCATTATGACGACTTTTTTCAGAATTGTATGCGATATTATTAAACTTGTCTTAGAATTTGTGCCTAGATTCCGTTCTTTTGTTCGTTATTAAAACAAATTGGTGCCACCGGCGGGACTTGAACGCGCGACAGCTCGGTCTTCAGCCGAGTGCTCTCCCGGGCTGAGCTACGGTGGCACATCGAAATATCCAATTTGTGGGGAATTAAAGTGTGTCTGTTCTACTTTTGCCAAGCAGTATCATTGATCATTTTTCTTTTATTGATCACACGGGCTATGACAAAAAGCAGATCTGAAAGCCGGTTTATGTAAATCTGACCTGTTTTGTTTATCTGTTCTTTTTCAGACAAGGATACTATGCACGTCTCTGCGCGTCTTGAGATTGCACGGGCCAGATGCACCTGCGATGCAACTGGATCTCCCCCAGGGAGGATGAAATAGGTTATTGATGACAGCTCTTTTTCTAGTCTGTCTATCTGCTCCTCAAGAAAATGTACCATATCCTGTGTAATTCTGTTTGAAGTGTTTTTCAAATCCAAATTGGCAAGATCTGCTCCTAAAACAAAAAGATCATTTTGAATTTTTACTAACAAATCACGAATATCTTTGTCTGGATTTAATGAAAGGACAACTCCCAATGCCGAATTTATCTCGTCAACAGCACCATATGCTATAATTCTTAGATTGGATTTTGATACACGCTTGTTGCCTATAAGTCCAGTAGAACCATCATCGCCTGTCTTTGTATAAATTTTTGTCAATAAGGAATTGATGGTTTTGGCATTTTTATCTTGTTCGAATTATTTAATAATAGTGCATATAGTCGATTAGAGCATGTCAGAACTGCCATGCCCATATTGTCAATCAAAGTTTGCTGACAAAAAAGAGATATCAAAGCACATTGACCGAATACATGGCAATCTGGACTTCTTGAAGGCGATAAAAGGCAATTCTAATGTTACTTGATTTTTTTAATACTGTTGCTGATCTAAAAAAAATACCTCGTAAAGGTTGGAAAGAAAAAGTCGGTTTGCTGACCCCCGAATCTGTTGCTGACCACTCTTACAATACAGCCGTTATGGCTATGGTGCTTTCTGATCTAAAAGAATTTGATACTGAAAAAATACTAAGGATGGCCTTGTTACATGACGTGGCTGAATCTGTAACTGGAGATTTTACACCAGAAGAGATTTCTAAAAAAGACAAAAGGAAGCTGGAAAATAATGCTATGCTAGACATACTTTCAAAACTGCCATCAAAACTTGCAAACAGTTATACAAAAATATGGAAGGAATATCAAAATGGAAATTCAAAAGAAGCCATTTTAGTGCATGAGATTGATCGCCTAGAGATGGCACTTCAGGCTCAGAAATATCGTAGCGAGGGATATCCAAAAGAGAATTTTGAAACGTTTTTTTCTGCAGAAAAAAAAGAAATTAAAAGTAAAGAAGTTTTGGCAATCCTTGACAAGATCCTATAAATAACAAAATCTCCTTGTTTTAATTATGCAGTATTTTATGGCACTCAAAGTAGGAGAAAAACGAGTAAAGCAAGCAAGGGAATATCTAAATAAATATACAAATGGCACTGCTATGCCTGCACTTGCATTAAAAGACAATAAAACAAATGTTTGGGAGCCGGTAGGTGAAGAAAACTTGTATGCAGTTCTAAATGACGCTGGCGGATATGTGCTAACTGATGTAAGTGGGTACATGGTTGTATTATGTGATAAAAACGGAATCTCAAAAGCTATTGCTCGAGGTCTTGATGCAGAACGTAAGGATGCCATAGTAAAGATGCTACAGGCAGACAATATTCAAGAGTACAAGGGACAAGTTTCTCTTCCAATATGATGCAACAGTAGACCATGAATCGGTGATTTCGAAAATATTAGAGATTTACAAACTTAAAACATTAAATTAGCACAGCTACTCAATCCTAGGAATGACAAAGAAATTCGAGCATGAGGTGGAAGTACATGGCCATCTAATAGATTCGATGATACTTACAAAAATTTTTGATGTCATCATGGATCTAAATGGAGAATTCCAAGTACAGGAATTTAAAGTTGGGAAGAGAAAAAAAGATGAAAGTTATGCAAAGCTACTCATACAAGCTAGTTCACAAAAACACCTTGATGATATTCTAGAGTCTGTATACAGAGAAGGTGCGACATCAAAAATTCAACAACATGTGATGTTAAAGCAGGCACCAAAAGACATGGTTATGCCAGACAATTTTTACAGTACCACAAACAACCGTACAGACATTTTCCATAAAGGAAAGTGGATAAAAGTGGAAAACATGATGATGGACAAATGCATGGTTGTTAAGACAAATCAGGTTTGGTGTATGCCTATCAGGGAAATTAAAAAGGGCGACATGGTTGTCGTAGGTGAAAAAGGAATTCGAGTCACACCGCCTGAGAGACCAAGAGAAGGAGTAAACCTTTTCCAATTCATGGGAAGCGGCAGCTCAAGTGAACGACCAACACAACACATAGCACGAAAAGTAGCATCTGACATTTACAAGACAAAGAAGGAGGGAGGTAAGATCGTTCTAGTAGGAGGTCCAGCCATAATTCATACTGGAGCGTCTGATTCTGTTGCAACCCTGATAAGAATGGGATTCATCGATTGTGTACTTGCAGGAAATGCACTTGCTGTGCACGACATTGAATATGCTACACTTGGAACATCACTTGGCATGAATGTTCGTGATGGCACACTGGCAGTAAGAGGGCACAGAAACCACATGCAGGCAATAAACTCGGTCTTTAAGGAAGGTTCCATAGCCAAGATGGTTGCAAACAAAACTCTAAAAAAAGGCATCATGTATGAATGCGTTAAAAGAAAAGTTCCCTTTGTCCTAGCAGGTTCATTAAGAGACGATGGTCCTCTTCCCGATGTCATAACTGATATGATAGCAGCACAGAAAAAATACAAAGAGATTCTAAAAGATGCTAAGATGGTCATAATGATCTCAACCATGCTTCATTCTATTGCTACAGGCAACATGTTGCCGGCAGATGTAAAGGTAATAGTAGTGGACATAAACCAGCCAACTGTTACTAAATTAATGGACCGCGGGACATGGCAGGCACTTGGTATAGTCTCTGATGTTGGAGCATTCTTACCACTTGTAACACAAGAGATTCAAAAGATTGCCAAGTGATATCTTAATACAAAAAGTGGCCTTTTAGCCTCTTATTCCATATCCAACAAGTACCGAATAACACCCTAGACCACAATCTTCGCATATTGGCGCCATAGAATTTTTTTCTGCACTACCAATGCAGCATGGCTTTTTTTCTCTACCCATATGATCAACTGATAGTATTGCCCAAGTAGGACAATCAATGGGGGTAGTTCCTTTTCCTCCCCAGTTTTTTTTCATTAATTCTAGCTGGCTTTTTGGGTTTATGATGTATTGGTCATCATACTTGTCTATCTTTGAAATTATATCATCAACAACCTTTGTTCTTTCTGGGCCAAAAGGAAGCCAGAGTGGATCACCTTTTGTAAACGGAGTGTGAAACTGGAATCCTATTTTGTTTGCATAGTCATACCATTCTTCAATCACATCTGGTACAGTTTTGTAGTTCAAGGAGTTTATTGTCATGCTAATCCATATATCCTTCCACGCATAATCGCCATTTTTTTCAACATAATCTAGGATATTTTTTCTTGTTGAAGCATAGGCACCCTTACCACGAATGGTATCATGAACCTCTTGGGTACCATCGACTGAAATCCAGTAAAAGTAGAGGTCTTTGTACTTTTTGAGCGGATAAGTTCCATTTGATACGATGGAAACTCGTTTTGGGAACTCCTTTACAAATAGCTCTATAACATCCGGTCTTAAGGTTGGTTCTCCACCAACTAGCGTTATGATAAAAACATGGTTATTTTTGAATTTAGTATTGATGATTTCTTTCCACTGTTCTACTGTGAGCTCTTCGTTTTCTTTTCTGTTTAACCACCAGTAACAATGTGTGCAATGCAAATTACAGACATTGATTATATCTGCAGAACCATAGAATGGACTGCGCTTGTCAAATAGTTTGTATTGAGCATACTTGAGAAAAAGATGAAAATAGCATGGGGTTTCCTGCATGATTTGGCGAAAGCCTCTTCCCATTATTTCCATGCAATATTATCTACAGGATATAAGATAAGCGTTGTTAAGTACAAATCCATTTGTAAAAACTAGTGGTTAATCTCAATCTGATGACTGTTCTCTGCCATACATCATGATCTCGTATCCATACCTACTCATGATTTCTTGCACTTCATAATCATCAACTTGATTAAATTCTTTATAAAATTCCCCAACAGCGTTAAACAAGTATGGCGAATGTAGAACAACTACTTTGTCTGCAACCTCACTTAGCATGTTAATGGTTTCTTTTGGTCCCACTGGCAGCGCAATGATGATCTTTTTTGGTTTCTGTTTTTTTACCCATAATGCAGCTACAAGCATCGTTGCTCCGGTGGCAATTCCGTCATCTACCAAGACTACAGTCCTACCTTCCAAGTGGTATTCTTTGCTTCCTCTAAATCTAACCAGTCTACGGTCTATTTCTTTCATCTGTACGGCAATTTCTTGATTTATGTAATTTTGTGGAACATTCAACATTATTATATTATGTTCGTTTGGAAAATAGCTTCCATCATGCATCACTGCTCCTATTGCAAATTCTGGATTATCAGGAGCACCAATTTTTCTTGAAACAATGATATCAAGTTTAGCACCCAATTCAGAAGCTATGACATTGCCAGTAACTACACCACCACGTGGGATGGCAAGAACCATTGGATCTTCTTTTTTTAGCCAGTCTAAGTTCTTTACAAGCTTCTTTGCGGCGTCTTCTCTATTTTTGAACATCATAAAACTCACCTTTGATTTTAATAGTTAGTCTTATGTTACTTTTATTGGAATCGGAATTATTAACGTAGGAATACCATTTTACACACTTTACTGTAGGCGATCAACATTAACGTAGTTTGTAATATCATTATTTTTAGAAATCGAGTGTTTTACTATATTATTGATATACCAGCATTGTAATAATTGATGACATGAGACTGAAAGATAAGGTTGCAATAGTTACAGGAGCCTCAAGCGATATTGGAGCAACAATCGTCAAAAAATTTGTTGAGGAAGGAGCGCATGTTGTTTTAGTTGGAAGAAGAATTGATGCACTCAAAAAAACTAGTTCGGCAATAAAAAATGGTGACAAGCAAACAGTAACGATTCCATGTGATATTACAGATGAAGCACAAGTGATTCAGACAGTGGATCAGGTCTTTGCTCATTATGGAAGGATAGACATACTAGTAAATAATGCGGCCACAATAAACGATCCTATTCACTTTCATGAAATGTCTGATTCGACTTGGACAAATTTGATTGACATAAACATGATTGGAACTTTTAAAATGACAAAAGCCGTTTTAAATAAAATGCTTGAGAAAAAAGGTGGTTCTATCATCAACATTGGCTCCATATCTAGTGAACGCGCCATACCAAAGGTTCACTTGACTGTTTATTGCGCAACCAAGGCAGCAATTAACATGTTTACCAAAGGCATCGCTGTAGAATATGCAAGAAAGAATATTCGCTGTAATTGTATAAATCCTGGAATTATTAATGCTGGAATGATAAAGCCATACCTTGAGTATCCAGAAGCAAAGAAAGTTCTTGAGGACAAACAGCCCCTAAACAGGATTGGAGAGCCAGAAGATGTTGCAAATGCAGCAGTTTATCTTGCATCAGATGAGGCAAATTGGATTTCCGGTATAATCTTAAACGTTGATGGTGGGAAATCAGCATCAGAGGGTTAAGTAATTAATTAGGCTCGTCTACTTTACGACAAGGACAGGCATCTTTGATTTATGAACTACACCATTTGATGTACTTCCAAGAAAGATTCCTTTTACAGCACCCAATCCACGTGCGCTAATGACAATAAGATCAAACTTCTTTTCTCTAGCAAAATCGAGTATTTTGTCTACCGCATGTCCATTGGTTATTTTTTCATTGAAAACAATGCCATTTTGAGCTGAACGTTTTTTGGCCTTTGCCATAAACTCTTTAGCTATTCTAGTGAGTTCCCTTTCATAATCTATTGGTGTTAAAAGTAACGCCTGAGGATAATATGGTATTACGGTTATTCCTGTTATTATAGAACCACATTGTCTAGCAAGGTAAATAGCATAATCCAGTCCTCGAAATGAATTTTTTGAACCATCCATTGGTACAAGTATTTTCTTTATTGCAGGCAATTTTGCCATAAATGCGTTGATTAACTATCATTTTATTAATGTAACCAAAGTATTGGTTTTAGATACTGCAGATAGCAAAACAATTATTTTATTTGGCATCTAATCTTTTCTTGATTAAATCTAGTGTAAGTGTAGGGTTAGCTTTTCCCTTTGTCTTTTTCATGACTTTGCCAACAAGGTAGTTTATCGTATCAGGATTATTTTTTGCTTCAGATACTGCTTTTTGTTCTTCAACAAAAACATCATCAATTACTTTTGAAAGTGAAGATTCATCGTCCACGTGACCCAAGTCAAGACTTGAAATGATTTCTGATAGCGGTTTGCCTGTTTTTACAATTTCTTGTAGAGCAATTTTCCCAGAATTTCTTGTGATTTTGTTGTTCATTATAGCATCAGTCAGATCAGAAAGATGTTTTGGTGTAAGCTTTAGCTGCTCGCGCTGCTCTTTTGTATCTGCAAATCCCTTCAGATCGGTTGTTATTAGGTTAGCAATCTCTTTGGCGTTTTTTTCGTTGTGAGATTGCTCAAACAAGTCTGAATAAAACTTGTCAGATGAAAGTATCTCGGCAACCTGCAATGGAATTCCATATTTTTTGATGTATCTCTCCTTTTTTGATATGATACTTTCTGGCATGTTCCTGTTTAGTTTTTCTATTATCATTTTATCAATCAGAATTACTGGTATGTCTGCTTCTGGGAAATATCGATAGTCTTGTTCTTCTTCTTTTGATCTGGCAGAGACTGTTATTTTACGCGCCTCATCCCAATGCCTTGTCTCTGAAGGAATGGGTATGTTTCTTTCAGCTAAGCTTTGCTGTCTTGTTATCTCAAAGTGCAGTGCCTTTTCTATATCTCTAAACGAGCCAACATTTTTGATTTCTACTCGGTTGCCTTTATCGATTGAAATGTTTCCATCAACTCTTAATGCACCTTCAAGTGAAGGATCTGATACTCCCAAGTTTTCAACAAGATCTGCAAGAAGATTTAGAAATAGTCTGACTTGTTTTGGGGTTTCAAAGTCAGGCTCTGTTACTATCTCTACCAATGGAGTACCTGCTCTATTGTAATCAACCAAGGTAACTTGGGTTTTTTCTGAGCTTCCTTCATAGACTAATCTGCCAGGATCTTCTTCCAGCTGGATTCTTCTGATTCTTATCTCCTTGTCTTCAATCCGAACTTTGCCATCATATCCTATGCTTGTTGGGCCGTACGCATTGTACTGCGTTATCTGGAAACTTTTTGGAAGATCGGGATAAAAATAATTTTTCCTAAAAAATCCAATTTTTTGTGGAACCTTACAGCCAAGTGCCATTGATATCATTGCGGCCTTTTCAACAGCCTTTTGGTTTAGAACAGGAAGCGAGCCTGGAAGTCCTATACATACAGGACAAATGTTAGCATTTGGTTCAAAGCCACGATAATCTGCCTTGCAGGAACAAAACAGTTTACTCTCAAGTTTTGTAAGCTGACAGTGAATCTCAAGACCTATCTTAGTCAAATCGGAACCTCTGGAAGATTTGTTGTTTTGTGTAAGGCATAAGCTGCCTGTAAAAGCAGTTTTTCCTGCATGGTATTTGCAAAAAATTGGATTCCAATAGGAAGCCCATGTGCAAGCTCGTATGGAACAGAAATGGCTGGTATCCCAGCTAGATTTGCAATTATGGTGTTTATGTCAAGAAGATAAAGCGTGAGCGGATCGTCTATTTTTTCACCAATTTTAAATGGCAAAATTGGCATTGTTGGTGCAACAAGTAGATCTACTTTTTTGAAAGATTCATCAAGTTGTGATTTTATCAGGCTTCTTACTTTTTGGGCCTTCAAGTAGTATTTTCCATAATATCCCGAGGAGAGTACAAATGCACCAAGTAACATTCTTCTTGTTACTTCAGGACCAAAACTACCTCTTGCTTTTGATATGTAGGCATTGAATTCGTATCCTTCAAGATCAAAATTAAATCCATATCGTATATTGTCATACCGTGCAAGATTACTGCTTGCTTCTGCAGAAGCAATGGTATAATATGCCGCAACAGAATGCATGGCTGAATCAATTGATATGGGAATGCATTCGGCTCCAAGTCTTTGGAGTTTTGACACCGCTCTGTTTGTAGCTGCTACTACATCTTTGTCAACTCCATCTCCTATCATTTCTGAAATTATTCCAATTTTTTTCCCAGAAATTCCTGCATCTAGATCTTTTGTGTAATTTGGTTTGCCATTGTCTAAAGTAGTATTGTCATGCAGATCACGGCCTGAAATAATATTCAAAATAAAAGCTGCGTCTTCCACGGTTCTTGCAAGTGGACCTATTTGCTCTATGCTGTTAGCGTATGAGACAAGACCATATCTGCTTACCAAACCATATGTAGGCTTGAGACCAACTACTGAGCAAAAGCTTGCTGGGCTTCTCACAGAGCCCCCGGTATCTGACCCAAGAGAGGCTAGGCACTCAAGTGCACTAACTGAGACTCCGCTTCCACCTGATGAGCCACCAGGTACATAGTCAGTGTTCCATGGATTCCTGGTTGGTCCAAAATAGCTAAACTCTGTAGTAGAACCCATTGCAAATTCGTCAAGGTTTGCTTTTCCGATAATTATGGCGTCTTGTGATTTTAGCCTAGATACAACGGTTGCGTCATATGGTGCAACAAAATCTTCTAAAATCTTTGACGCGCACGTGGTTTTCATTCCTTTAGTACAGATGTTGTCTTTTATTGAAATTGGCATGCCAAGACATGAACCAATTTTTTCTTTGGCCTTTAATTTTTTGTCTACTTGTTTTGCTTGTGTCAATGCATTTTCATTTACTGAAATAAATGCATGCACCTTCTTCTCTACTTTTTCTATTCTTTCTAATGTTTTTGCAACATATTCTTCAACAGATGTTGAACCATCCTTTATCTGTTGAAGATATTGAGTCGCCGAAATTCCAAGACTCATATTAAATCATCTTTGGTGCCTTGACAAAGTTTTCTTTTGTATGTTTTAATTTTTCAACGAGCTCTTCGTCATATGGGATATACTTGTCTTCTCTGAGCTTCTCAAGTGTTAATTCCTGAGTCAGTATTTTGTCAGAATTGATCTCTAGTTTGTCCAATCTTTCAAAATAATTTATGATTTGTTCTACTTGTTTTACGTATTTTCCTGGATTCTTTAGCTCGATTT
>Ga0247727_10015590_pt1 | contig 12434 bp, 13 predicted proteins | sample WisWelCaveWW1625_FD_202498 | JGI IMG/M metagenome (GOLD analysis project Ga0247727, IMG submission 202498) | Biofilm microbial communities from Wishing Well Cave, Virginia, United States - WW16-25 | ecosystem: Environmental > Aquatic > Deep subsurface > Groundwater > Cave microbial mat | place... | reverse complement strand
AGCGGCCCTCCCGAAGCTCCTGACGGGGAAGAACGACTTTGTACCAGGGTTCCATCGGTGTTGTTGCATACCTGAGACGAAAACGGGCCGCGAGGTCAAAATTCTGGCCTCCGGCCTGCTTTTTCTGCGTTTTGACGTTTGACCGACGTGTGGGAATTTGTGTACAGACGTGAACGGGCGTCATCGTGAAAACAATCAAGTTCAGCTTCAACGAGCGCAAAGCCGCTCAGGCAGCCGGTCGGCTCATCCAACACAGCGGCGGGGAGATGAACTACCTCGCCTTGATGAAGCTGCTTTACCTGATTGACCGCGAGGCTCTCATCCGGTTCGGCAAAACGGTCACGGGTGACAAGTTCGCCGCGATGAAGGAAGGCATGGTTTTGAGTTGCGTCCTCGACCTCATCTCGCAAAAGAAGCAGCACCTCCCCCAAAGCCAGTGGCATCAGTTCATTCCTCGTCCAGCCCCGTACGTTTATACGGTGCGGTTCAGCGGTCTGCCGGACGCGTCTCAACTCTCCGAAGCCGAGATCGCGTTGATTGATGAAGTCTTCGCGCGACACCGAAAGAAGTCAGAGTGGCAACTCCGGGATTTCACTCATGCGCTCCCCGAATGGCGCGATCCGGGGAACTCCTCAGTAAGTGTGCCCTACGAAGAAGTCCTGAAGGCGGCGAAGGTGCCACAATCCGAGATTGAAGCCATCGCGCGTGAAGCCGCAGCGGACAAGTTCATGGATGACGCTCTGGCTTCGGTGCGATGATCCGTGGTCAACCTCGGCGATACATTCTTGGGCGGTTCAGAAGTTCACGGCGAGGATCACCTGTGGATCGTCATCAATGATCCGCAGGCCCATGACGGCCTCGCGCTCATGGTGAATGTCAGCACGCTACGCCCGGACGCCGAGCGCACCTGCATCCTGCAATCAGGCGAGCACCCTTTCATTCTGCACGACAGTCACGTGCGCTTCATGTCCGCTCGTGGCCCGAAGACGAGTGACTTGGCCAAGCTGTTCAAAGCGGGAAAACTCAAGCCGCACGAGTCGGCAAGTCAAAACCTCCTCGCCAAAATCAGGGCTGCCGCCGCCGCGTCACCAATGCTTGCGACGGAGTTGAAGGCGCTCCTTTGATGCGGACGCTTCGTGAAGCGGCGCGATGGCGAAAGCATTTGCTCCTTTCGGATTTCAGGCTTCCCTCTTTGGACTTCAACGGACTCCCCTCATCGCCGCCTGCACGCCTTCGAGCATCCGGCGCTCGTCGCTGCCGTCGGGGTAGAGCGCGTTCAAAGCGAGGGCCAGCCTTTCAAAGCGTTTGCTTTCACGCAACTCCTTCTCCAACACCTGACGCAGCAGCGTGCTGCGGCCGAGGGCGAACAGCAGCATCGCCCGGTGCAGGCGGTCGAGCGCGGTGAAGGCGGCTTCCCCGGCGGGCTGGCCGGGGGCGGGCGCGGGCTTCCTGCCGCGCCTGCCTTTGGCGGGCAGGGCGGCTTCCTCGCGGCGCTTCGTCAGCAGGCCGAGTTCGAGTTGGTGGACATCTTCGAGGCTGATTTCCGCGCCGGGGCGCGTGGCGGCCTCGCCGAGCAACTGTTCGCTCCGCTCGCGCACGGGCAGGAGACGCACGATGCCCTTGTCGATTTCGATGACGCGCCGTTCGAGCGCGGCGTAGTGAATCCCCATCGGGCGCGTGATGCGGATGAACGTGTCGAACGGCATCGAGAATCCGGCCTTCGCCTTCTTCGGCTTCGCATCGTCCTCGTCGGAGTCGGACGAACCGGACGAAGCGGACTCATCGTCTTCCACTTCAGCCTTGAGCCTTCAGCCTTTGTCGTTTGCAGCGTCCAGAGGAACAGCGCGGTCAGGCGCGAATCTTCCTCGAATCCGTCCGTCTCGGCGTCGCCGAGGACTTGGCGCAGGGCTTCCTTGGAAAGCGTCTCGAAGACGTAGGCGAGGAAACCGCGCTCGTGCGGTTCGATGGCGTCGGGGTCGCCGCCGAGCGGCACTTCGCGGTCGGCCGCCGTGAGCACCTTGTCGAACTTGCTGTAGCTTTCGAGCGCGGGACCGAGGCAGGAGAAGATGGCGTCCGCGCCGCGAACGCCGTGCTTGACCAGCGTGGGCAGCCATTCCCGAATCCGCTTCTCCATCGCCGTCTTCACCGCGCTCCAATCGCCGATGCCCGCGTCGGCGGTGCGCGGGCGGCAGACAAGGTGGACGCTTCCGGCCAGAGCGGCCGTGTTACGCGCCACCATCCGCGTCGCCATCTCAGTCGTGATGGGCCACGAAGCCGTGATGACAAAGCCCGCCTTCAACATGCCGGTAAGCAAAGATTCCCATCCCTCTGTCGTCTTGTGCGCGAAAACAACGCAGCCAACTCCGTCCTGACGAAGAACACGCCTTCCTTCGCGCATCGCGTCGGCCATCTTTTGCTCGTAATAGTGTGGCGTCTTGACGGATTTGCTCTGCGAGTGAGGTCGATCAACAACGCACTCAGCCTCTTTGTCGGTAAGCTCGTTCGCGAACCAATCTTTTTTTGGATTCGGCAACGAACGTTTAAGCCAAACGTAAAAGAAGTCGGACAGGTGCGCATACGGAACACTGTCGTAGTAGGGCGGGTCTGTCATCCACACCGAGCAACCCATGTCGGAAAGCGGCAGGTGGCAAGCGTCGGAGCGTTCAACGAACGCCGCCGCTGCTGACCACTGCTTGCAAGTTTCGATGACATTGGCTACCCACTCGAGCGCCCCAGCGAAGCTGCCGGTCGAGTCAGAGAACGGGTTCGCCTCGCAGAAGTCCCACACCATTCCAAGCGCCTGCCTTCCGTAAGCACCTTCGATTTTTTCCCCGGTGAGATGCCAACGGGAAAGCGACGTGGCCGTCCCCGCGATTCGATTGATTGACAGGCTGAGAGCGGATTGCAGTCCTTGCCCTCCGTCTCTCCCGATGAACTGGTGCGCCCATTTTATCAGCGTTGCGACGGCAAGTTTTTGGCGGGCAGTCATCATGTCTCCCCACGACTTGATGCCGTAAAGAGGGACTGAAATTCGGCGCAATTCAGTGTTGGGTATCGCCTCGCTTGGTGTGGCTGCGCTCTCCAACTTGGCGAACGCAACGCGGCTCTTGAACACGGATGCGTAATCACTCGGCTGTGGGTCGCGGTATTGCCGCCCAAGTAAGTTGTCATGCACGCTTACTACAGCCATCAAGGTAGCTCCCGCTGAACGCTTACTGTTGCCGTCCAAGATGGCGTCACCACCCCCACGCAGTTCGGTGAGTTGTGCCCTGACTCGTTCTGCTGGCAGCACGGTATTGCAGCACGCGCACGTTGCGTTTGCGCGCGCCACCGTGCCAAGCGGGATTTCTTTCTCGTTCCTCGGCTCAAAGATTTCAAATGCCAGATGAGGCGGCTTGCCTTTTGGTTTTTCCACTCGATACCGCAGCGCCTTCTTACGGCCCGGTTTCTTGCACAACCAAAACGAGCGCACCAACGGAATCTCCGCGCCGCAGCCGATGCCTTCGCAGCGCACCGTCCGCGCCCAGAGGTAGGCGATGGGGCGGCTGCCGTCCGGGTCGGGCGGATAGAATTGCGCGAGTTCCTTCTCCGCCGCTTCCTTCACCTGCCTGCCGACGTGACGCATCGGCGAGGCCGTGAACCGTTACGAAATCCTCCTCACTCGTAGCAGCCGAGGTAACGAGGCTCTGATTTTTCTTCCCTCTCCACGCGCCAGGAGAAGTTTGAGCCTCCTCACGTCGGCTGCTACGAGGGAGACGAAACTCCGCGTTGCCGTAGCGCGGGATGTCTTCGAGCAGTGTCTTGAGAATGAGGCAGGCGACGGGGTTGAGGTCGCTGGCAAAGGCTTCGCAGCCGAGCCGCAGGGCTTCGAGCGGAATCGAGCCGCCGCCGGAAAACGGGTCAACGACCACGGGCGTTTCTTCGGGATGCGCGGCTTTGACGAGTCCCCGGCCAATTTCCAGATAGAGGGCATTGGCCGCGTGATCCCAATTGGCGAACTCGCCGATGAATTTCAGCAGCAGTTCGCGAAGTTCCTCGTTGGATTTGCTCGCGCTGCCGTAACGCCTGGCGAGAAGTTCGCGCGCCGTGGTTTTGAAATCCGCCGGACAATCCTGGTCGCATGGATCAGGCAGGAGCAATCCGAGCAACACCGACCGGCACGCCGCCAGCGGTCGCCGCGCCCACCACAAATGCAGCGTGGACGGATGCCCATGCCGGATGGATTTCTCCCGCGCGGAGTGCGCGCTCACCGCCGCGATGGGAAAATCCACTTCGATGAGGCGTTTGCAGGAGGCGGGGATCATGCAGATTGACCCGACAAGATTGTTGAAAGAAACGTCTGCCCCGAAACAGGACTGGGGCGATGGTTGCCAAGTTGGTCGAAGAAGCGTGAAGCGATGGTGCGAGCCAAGAGTTGGTTGCCGCCTTGAGCAACCTTGGCCCTCATCTTGTGGGCTTGGTCGCGTGACAGGTAATTGACGTTGGATAGCACCAGGGTTTGTCGGCACCGCGTGATGGCCACGTAGAACAACCGCCGCTGCTCCTCCAAAGCCTTTTCCTGATCCGCCAGGGGTTGATCCTGATCGACATGCGGCATCAGACCTTCAAGGCACCCCGCCACAACAACCAGATCGGCGGTCAGCCCCTTGGACTTGTGAAGACTCATCACGCGCACATAGTCCACGTCAGTCGGTAGTTCCGGCTGAGCGATTGCTGAACGCAAGTGCTGAACCAGAGCCAGGGCATCGTAGTCTGGCTGGTCAATGGAACCGGCCAGGGCGCGAAACGGCTCTGCCCAGTCGTGGCCGTCAGGATAGAGCATATCCACCAGCGCCTGGCCACGCAGTCCGTCCAACGTCGCCAACCTCTGTGTGAGCTGGTTGAACCTTTCAACGAGCTGCGCTGAATATGGGAGTGTTTCGGTTCCGGCAACGAGCCGTTCCAAATGCTCCCTTGGGGCTTGACCGGTTTCACTGCAACGCTTCACGAGCTTGGCCCAGGGGACTTGGCGCAACGAATCGCTGCCAAAACCACACCAGCAGCGGAGGGCCACCCGGTCGTCTGGATTGGCCAGCAGGCAGAGCAAAGTGAACATCTCCTGCGCGAAACATTCAGAAAGCTCCTTGGGGTTGCCGTCGAGTTCTTCTTCGTTGAAGAAGCTGTGAGCCGGAACCTGCAAGGCTCGAAGGGCATTGCGGATGGCGTAGCCGAACTGCCTGCGGGGAGCCAGGACAAGAATGCTGCCGGCAGACACGGAGCCATTCGCCACGCGAGATTGGATGAAACACGCAAGCCCGGTCGCCTCCTGACCCATGTCTTGCCACTGGATGATGCGGACTTCGCCTTCGGGATTATCTGGAAACGGCGCGAGTTGGCGGCGTGAGTGACCGGTCGAGTTCATGATGAGAGCATTTGCCATCTGCACCACTTTCTTGGGGCAGCGGCGGCATTGGGTCAGGCTCTCGTCCAGGGTGTTGGCGTGGTAAGCGCCAAATTCCACGATGCCTTCAGGGTGAGCATACTTGAATGCGTAAATGGATTGGTTCTCGTCTCCGATCACCGCGAGGGAGCCGTTGCTGGCCAGGAGGTCTAGCAAAACCTGCTCGGCACGGTTCAAGTCCTGATACTCATCAACGAGGACATGCTGGAACTGCGTCCTCTCCTGGCAATTCGGGTTGTTTCGCAGGTAACTCAGCGTCACGGGAATCAGCTCACCGATGAGCATCGCCTTGTGGAAATGGAGCCATCGCATCAGCGCCTGGCTAAACCTGCGGTCGGTGTCGTCCTGTAACCAACCTGGATCGTCTGATTGCAGTCTCGCCCAAGCTGCGTTGAAGGCCAGAAGGCGCTTACTGCAAGCCCGGACGCCGCCGAATACGCCTCCCGATAAATCTTGGAGCAGAAACCGTGTCTCAAAATCCATTAACGGGCGTGGCGTCCGGTTGGTGATGGCGAGAACGGCAGCCTGGTTCAAAATGCTGAAACATAGGGCGTGAAGCGTCCCCACACGCACGTCCTCAATCTCCGCCGCACCGAGCTTCTCAAGCTCTCGTTCCAAGTCCTTGGCAGCAGTGCGGGTGAACGTGGAGACTAGGATGTGATCGGGGGCCACGCCGGTTTGGATCAGCCGCAGAATCCGACGCATCAACGCGAACGTCTTGCCCGTGCCTGGGCCAGCCAGCACCCGCAAGGGGGAATGATCCGTCTCGGCGATCCGAAGGGTCGCGCCTTCGATGCCCTCGCGCCAATTCTGTGATCCCCCGGTCGTCATGGCGCATTTCCTCCGTAAGGCGGTGCGTTCTCTTTCATTACCATCGGCTGCGTCATGGCGTTCACGTCGAGCCGATAATGTTCGACCTTCTTAATTTCGTGCCACGGGAAGCGCGCCGGGTCTTTGATCGGGTCTTCAAGTTTCGGCTCGGTGTCGCAGTGCGTGACGACATAGAGCCAGTAAAGGTCGCGGCGGTCTTCGGCCATGCGCTTCTCGTTCGGTGAAAGAAAAATACTGCCTGTGGCCGCGCCGATGCCCTTCACTTCGATGAGCCGGAGTTCACCCGTGACCGGGTGCAAACTGCGAAGGTCGAAGCCGATGTTCTGATCCTGCACGTCCTCGATCTTGCAGCCTCGCGCTTCCTCGAAAGCGATGACGGCGGCGACGGCTTTGCGCTCGGTTTCGCGGTCGGTCTTGAGATTCGTCGTGGAGGGCGAGTTGCGCTCCGGGTGTGGCAGTGCCAAGGCAACGCCGATGCGTTCAACGCCCTGAAGCGAGAGCGACCGTTGCCGCGCAAGCTGGCCGAGGCGCAAATCGCGACGGCGTTGGAGTTCTTGAAGTTTCTGCGCCTCCATTTCGGCCAAACCGATTGCCGTAGGGTCGCCTTTTTCCTGCGCGAGCAGGTGTTTCGCGAGCACCGCGTCGCGCCTGGCGATGAGTTCCTCAAAGCACGTCCGCACACTCCGCTCGATGAGGCCAAGTTCATGCTCGCGTTCGCCCGCGACTTCTTTCAGGAACGGTTGGAGCGCCTTCTCGAACAGGAACGTCTGGCTGCGGGTGTCGTCGGCGGGCACGGTTGGCAAAACCTGCGGCTGTTTCTCCGGCACGATGAGGTCGAGCAAGTAAGAGGGGTCACGCAAGCGGCGGGTGCCATCGGAGTTGGTTTCAACGAGAAACAGACGCCGATGAAGGGTGTTGCCGATCCCGTCGGCGACGCCCGCGATAAAGAGTTCCAGCAGGGCGGGCTGCTCCCGTTCCAGTTCGTAGAAGACCGCGCCCTGCCGAAGCTCAGGTTGTGTTTGCTCCCAGATTTGGCGGCGAACAGCTTCAAACAACGAATGTCCGGGCGTGACCCATTCGAGCCTAGCGTCGGCGCCGAGCGTGGTCCGGTCAAAGCAGATGCGGTCGTAGCTGCGGGCAAGCGGCAGGAGCCGCCAATCCTTGGCCCGGCATTGATCGTAGAGAAGGGTCGGGATTTTCCCCACCCGGAAGCTGCGCTCGATCCCGGTGATGGCCGAGAGCGAAAGCCCGACCTCCTTCGCGCCTGACTCGAAGAAGCGCGCGACTGTTTCGGGCACGATGCGCCGTTCCTGCGCCATCGCACGGCGCTCGACCAGCATCGGCAGATTGAGGCTCTTCTTGGCCAGACCTTCGAGGGCCGATTGGCAGATTTTTCGGAAGTCGTCTTCGCGCACTTCGACTTCGAGCCGGGCCTCGATGTCGTCGGCGCTCAACTTTCCCGCATAGAAGTCGCGCAAAAGGCGTTCGATTTGGTTCGAGGGCAGAACCTCGCCGACGACGTTGAACACGGCATCGTCGTCGAGGGCGTCGCGGATTTTCTTCAACTTTTCGAGCAACGCGTGCAGGACTTTTCCCTCGACCGTGTTCTGCGCGAAGAAATTGAAGATCAGGCAGTCCTTCGTCTGGCCGTAGCGGTGGATGCGCCCCATGCGCTGCTCAAGCCGGTTTGGGTTCCACGGGATGTCGTAGTTGAAGAGAACGTGACAGCATTGGAGGTTGATGCCCTCGCCGGCAGCTTCCGTGGCCACCAGCACTTGAGTCTTCAAGTCCCAGAAATTGCGCTCGGCCCAAATGCGTGTGCCCTCCTCATCGCGGCGTCCGGGCTTCATGCTGCCGTGAATCTGGCCGACCGTAAGACCCCATGATTTTAACTTCGCCACGAGGTAGTCGAGTGTGTCTTTGTATTCGGTGAAGAGGAGCAAGCGGAGATTGGGGTCGGCGAAGACGCCGCGCTCGGTAAGTTGATCCTTGAGTGTGCGGAGTTTGATTTCGTGACCGCCATCTTCGACGCGCTGCGCCTGTGCTATGAGTTCGGCGATTTCTTTGAGTTCAAGTTCCAGGTCCGGTTTGCGCCGGGCAAGCGTGGCGCGTTCCAGTTCGCGCTCCTTCATCTCACGCTCGGCGTCGTCCATTTCCTCCCATTCTTCTTCGGTGGGAACTTCGGGCATCGGGATTTCGCCAAGCTGGTTGGCACTTTCCAGCAGTTGCTTGAGGCCCTTCTGACGGCGAATGAGCGACTGTTTCAGCGAATAGGTGGAACTGGCCATCCGGCGCTGATACATCGCCATGATGAAACCCACGGCGCGAGCACGACGATCATCACCCGCTTCAGCGGCGCGGGCTGACTGGCGTTGGACGTAGTGCGTAACGGCCTTGTAAAGTTCCATCTCGTCGCCTTCGAGACTGAAGGCGACGGTGTGCGGAATGCGCCGCGTGAAGAGTTTCTCCGCCTTCCATGTGCCGTCGGGTTGCGGGCGCGGGAAGTTCAACATCACTTCCTTGGTGCGGCGGATGTAGCAGGCGGCTTCACGGCGCTCCATCGCGTCGTGGATGGACTTCACGTCGGCGTAAGCTTCCTGGTCGAGCAGTTGCAGGAAGAGGCTGAAATTGACCGGATCGCCTTTATGGGGCGTGGCGGTCAGCAGCAGATAATGCGCGGTCTTCTCGCGCAGAAGCTCGCCGAGTTTGTAGCGTTCGCTCTTGTGCTCGGAGTCGCGGGCGGACATGCGGTGCGCCTCGTCCACGATGACCAAATCCCAGTCGTCGGCCTGTTTGACGCTGGGAAGGATTTCGTCGCGCTTCGCCAGGTCCATCGACGTGATGATTTGCGGTTTCTCGTTCCACAGGTTCACGCCGTATTGAACCCGCAGGTCTCCGCCGCGGAGGATGTGAAAAGTCTCTTGGAAGCGATCAGCCAACTCGCGCTGCCACTGGAAAGCGAGGTTCGCGGGGCACACGATGAGCACGCGCTCCACGAGGCCACGTAGCTTGAGTTCCTTGAGCAGCAGGCCCGCCATGATGGTTTTGCCCGCGCCCGCGTCGTCCGCAAGAAGAAAGCGGACGCGCGCGGACTTCAGCAGGTGGTTGTAAACGGCGTCGAGTTGGTGCGGCAGGGGATCAACACGTGAGATGGAGAGACCGAAGAAGGGGTCGTATTCCTGTGCGAGCGAGATGCGCAACGCTTCGAGGCCGAGTTTGACGAGACGCGGTTTCGCAGCGAAGCGCGCTGCGGACTGTTCGATTTGAAGCGATGCGAGGTCTTGCCTGGTGAGCGTGACGCCGCCTTTGAACGTGTTCGTGCGGGTGCCGACCAGGTTGACGATCACGAATCCGTCCCCGGCGACGGGGTTGCCAAGCACGCGCATCGGCTCACCGAACTGTGAACCGTTCAGCACGACACCGTCAGCGAAGTCGTTGGCGGAAATGCTCATGTTTGGATTTTCTTCCGATGGGGTATTCGTTCTCCGGTTCACCGGCAATCAAATATGCGGGCTGGCGGCAGGGCGTGGCGGCCTTTTTTGCGAGCCAGTCCGAACATCTGGACGGAAGACGCGGGAAGCAGTCAGAGCGCGGAGCTGGCGTATTTTTTCGTGTACGCCACGATGACCGCACGGGAAGCAGGAACGGGCGCCGCGCCGCACGGTCGGTTGACGTTGGCACACTGAGATTGCAGGGAAGGCGGGCCGTGATGCCGGGCAATTGAGCAGGCGGGGGAAAGGTGGCGGGCTGTTCAAAGAGCCTTGGGCGCGCGGATACCAGCATCAGAGGTGATGGGAAAACTGGAGCTACTTCAATAAAGAGCCATGCCCGTGGTGTTTCACCAAGCTGGCGCAGGCTGCCGGACGGATCTGGGCGAATGAATAACCGCAGTGAAAGGGGGATGGGAGAAAGTGCCATCCGCGAAACGAGTCGGGAGAATGCCGCCTGGTCTGAACAGCGGGGTCGTTCACGCAGCGCGGAAGAACTGACGACGAAAAAGAAGTCCGGGGGCTGGGCTTCGCGCCAAGACACCGCTGTAATCCATTGGCGCGGGTCTGGTCCGTATCAGGCCGGCGCGTGGGTTAGGTTGCGCTCGGTTGCGAGTGGCCCGCGCTGCGCCGTGAATGGCCCGTGGCGCGTTCAACCCCTCAGTCCGCCAACTTCGTCACGCGGACGCGCAGGCCGCGTGCTGGCGCTCCGCCGCGGCGCGGCCAGCGTGCGTTACAAGATCACTCGCCGACGCCAGCAAGCTTGGAGTTGACGTGCCGAAGCTCGGCATTCAGTTTTCGCAAGCGCTGCTCCTCGGCGGGAGTGTGAAAGTCGAATTCTGTCTCGGTGCCCAATTCTTTGATGAGGTCTTGGAGTGCCTTCTTGCGCTCGACGAGTTCGTAAGTGGTTGGCGCTCGCTGCGGTGGTGGATTGACGGCGATTGAACGGCGGGGTTTCGCGCGCGGCTTGGGCTGGTCCGGGGCGGCGTGGGGAGTCGCCTCCGCTGGCGCGGGAGAGCTGGTTTCAACGGCAGCAGCGGACTCTGGCAGGTTGAAGCGGAATCGAGTTGCACGCTTGCGCGTGCCCTTTTCAACTTCGATCAGGATTCCGTCGCGCACGAGTCCGGCCAACATGGCGTTTGCCCGGTGGAAATTCTTAGTGTCCATGATGCGAGCGGCGTCGCGGACGCCCAGGAAGAAGGGGCTGTTGCCTTGCAGACGGCGACCAGGCGCTTGAGTTTGGGGCTGGTGTAGCGTGCGGCCTGCGGCGGCATCGGGCTGGCAGCGGCGCGGCGGGTGGCTTCTTCAAGGGGATTCGCGCCCAGCGCGGCTTTAGTCTTGGCGAACGTGGCCATGAATTCAAACTGCCACTCGTCGAACTCGGCATCGGCCGGGAGTTGAGGTTTGGCGGTGCGCCACCATTCCGCGAAGGCGGCCTGCAACTCCACCTGCGGCAGGCGGCGATTGTTCGTGAGTTCAAAAGCCTTGAGCGCGCGGGCAAATTTGAACAGGCAGTCCTTGTTCAACGCATCCTTGAGAGAGAGTTGAACCGCCTCTGGCAGCGTCTTCACGCACGCTGCCAGAGGCGGAACATCCTCCGTTTCCTCCGTTCCGTCTGTATCTCCGTGTCTCTGCATCTCTGTCTCTCTGTTACTCATTCCCGCCGTATCCGCTTTGGCGTTGAACTTGGTTTCATTTTCGGAGGGCGGTTCTCCCTGCTCCCCTCCCACCTCCCATCTCCCTCCTCCCCCCTCCCGTCCCGGTTCGATTGGTGCGTGAGGAGATTTCGTGGCTCATGCAGCGCGGGCGATACGGCCCTCGGCCTCGATGCGCTCGACCTCAGCAAGCGGGACGAGCCGGCGACGGGAAATGATGACGGATTCAATTCGGCGCTGGCGGATGGCGCGGCGAACGGATTCGACGTGCCACGCCCAGCGGTCGGCGACCTGGTGCGACGTGAAGAATTTTGTGCCGTCAGTTCGGTGGGCCTTCCCGGTGGTCCCGCCGGCCGCTGGTTGTGTGCCCGTGTCAATCATGCTTCTGCCTTTCCCCGTCGGCGCAACAACGTGCTGCGCTGTTCAGCCTCAAGCTGACGTGAGCAGCATTGGACAGCGGGGCGTGACTTGCAAAAAACCAAGGGTAACGATTCGAGGGTGCGAAAGGCGACGAATCGGAGGCTAGTCGGAAGGGGATTTTAGAACGTCACCGAAGACTGGCGCGGGAGACAACAACGGCTTGCAGCGCGCGACAGGGCTGCCGTCACTCGTGGCCGGTCCACGCTTTAAGTGCAGACCGAGGCGGTTGCTAAATGCCCACTGCTTGAGGCTCGTGCGCGGGCAATCAATTCCCCTCTCGTCTGCTGCCCCCCAGAATGTCACCCCATTGCCAACCAAATTGCTCGTGCTCGAAGATGGGGCGGTTTTCCAGGAGCCACACGCGCAGCGCCGCATAGGGTTCTTTGCCGTGTCGCGGTTTGAGACTCATGCGGTAGAAGTGATGCCGCTTTTCCCGGCTGAGATTGGGAAGCTCATCGCGCATGAATTCCTTCAGGGCACCTCCGGAAACTGGTTGAAAAGTTTGGAACAGCTGAAAAAGAAATTGCCGGGGAAGAAAATGATGTTGACGATGCGAGCCATGAAACCTTACCAGTCGGCACAGGCTCTTGGATTTTTTGA
>Ga0247727_10015589_pt1 | contig 12434 bp, 9 predicted proteins | sample WisWelCaveWW1625_FD_202498 | JGI IMG/M metagenome (GOLD analysis project Ga0247727, IMG submission 202498) | Biofilm microbial communities from Wishing Well Cave, Virginia, United States - WW16-25 | ecosystem: Environmental > Aquatic > Deep subsurface > Groundwater > Cave microbial mat | place... | reverse complement strand
AGCCTGGGGCCGGATAGCACGTCCCAATCGCGGCCGCGAGCACCGCCGTATCCAGCGGGGTCACTTTGCGATCGCCATTCACGTCGTAGCTGCGATACGGCAACAGCGGGCCGATCGCAATCCCCTGCGCGACGACTCGCAGTCCCCCACAGCAGCCTCCCGCACGTGAGACCCTGAAGCGCGTTTGTCCCAGCGCATTGGTCGGTCCCCCGGCGCAGTACGGAGCCGCAGGACCACAGGGACTCGTCGGTGTGAACAGGTTGCAGCCATTCGAAACCAGCAGGACGTTGCAGGCGGGAATGCCGGCGATCGGCGCCCCGGTACAGTCCAGCACGGTAACCAACACGGTGGCCCACACGTCGCCGGCGGGACAGAACACCGGGATCGGACAGGGACTCACGGCGCAAGCCGTCGCCGGACCATTGAACCAGGTCGCGGTGGACTGGAGCGGATCTGGAACGCCGGGAACGCACTGGGCGTGCACCGGCGCGGCAGCGACGAGGAGAGCGAGAACGAGGAAGGTCGACGAGCGGCGCATGACGACACCTCCGGAAAACCAGAGAGCGAACGCGCACCTTTCAGGGGATGGGTGACGCACACCCGCTTGGGCAGGCGACGAAAGGTTACGCCTCGGCACGCTGCGGCGTCCATCGAGAAATGCGATGCGACGTGCGTGCAACCACGGCACACATCTTCACGAGGCAGTGAGCAAGCGACCAGCGTAGGATGTCGGCATGCACGAGCCGCTTCCAGCATCGAAACCGATCGTGATCGTGGGCGGCGGTTTGAGTGCGCTCGCGGTCGCCGAAGCCTTGGGCGACGCGGCGCGCGATACCGTGCTGTTGACCGAAACCGTGGCACCGCACGCCGGTACGTCGCTCGGCATCGTGCGGTGCGGGCCGGCGATGCATCCGGCGCGCCTCGCCGCCGGCCATGGCACCGAGGTCGTCGCGACCTTGCTCGCTGCTTGCCGGCACAACACGGCGCAGTTGCGGACGCTTCCCGCGATCGAACTGCAATCCGTTGCTTCGTTTCGCTGCACCGACGATCCCGGCGAATGGGAGGAGATGCAGCGCTCGCAGCGCCTGTGGGAGGCGGCGGGCATCACGGTAACGGAAGGCGAAGCACCACGGTTCCTGCCGATGGCGCGCGCCCGCTTCCACCGCGCGATGCAACATCACGAGGACTTGGTCGTGGATGCGGCGGCACTCGCACGCAGCTTGCTTGCACGTGCGCGGCAACGAGGCCTGACGTTGCACGAGGGATTGCGCGTGACCGACGTCCGCGAGGCGGGCGATGTCGCCGTCACCACGACGCGTGGTGTCGTCCGCGGCGAGATCGTGATCGTCGCCACCGAAGCCGAACTGCCGGCGTTGATTCCCTTCTGCCGTTTCAAGATCGTGCCGATGCGCGCACAAGCGTTGGCGGCGACAGTGGACGCAACCTTGCAACCGGGAATCTGGAGCACCGCCCACGGCTACGAAATGGGACGCGTGCACGCGGACGGCGGCGTGTGGTTGTGCGGCAGTCGCGATCTGCCGGTGCGCGACGAACTCGGCGCGCGTCGTGAAACGACACCCGCGGTGCAAGCGCTGCTCGAACGCGAGTTGCGGGCCGCATTCGCATCGCATCATGTCGTACGGCGTTGGGCCGGCGTGCAAGCCGTGTCCTGCGATGGGCTGGCGCTCGCGGGCCCGGTTCCGGGCCGCCCGCGCCTGTTGATTCTTGGCGGGTTCGGAATGGATGGACTCGGCATGACGTTGGCCGCCGCCGACGTCATCGCGGAATTGATTCGAACGGGACGCGCGGCGCACGCCGCCGCCTTCACCCCACGCCGCTTTCTGTGAGCGAAGCGCGCTACTCGCGCCGGCCCGTAGCCGAGCGGACCACGACGATCTTGCGCTGTTCGATCCCGTGCGTCGTGCGCAGTTGCACGAAGTACACGCCCGGTGCGACGCGCTGCCCGCCGCGATCGAGCCCGTCCCAGAACAACGTGGTGGCACCGACTGCAGCGCCAGGTGCGAGCGCACGCACGCAACGCCCGCGTACATCGAAGAGTGCGAGCGAAGTCGCACTGGAAATCGGCAACCAGAGATCGATCTGCACGGAACCTGAAGTCGGATTCGGCCAGGCCTGCAAACGCGCCCGAGACACGCGCGGCACATCGAATCCCGCAATCGTGCACCGAACGTCGGCCGCACCGATGCGACCGCAGTCGAAACCTTGCGGGTGGTTTCCGGGTGCGCAGGGCGAATCGGCGCGCAGGGTGAAATCGACCGCTGCAATTGGATCGGAGCTGCAGAGCTCGGGATCGAGCGCGAAGTTCCCACCCGCATCCGTGCCGCAGAGCGAGTCGGGGCCGTTCTCGAAGAGGTCGTTGCAGTCCCAGGTGACTCGCGTCCCAACACAGAATGGGCCGGTATTCTGCGCCACGATGCATGCCGTGATCGTCACGATCGAATCGGTCGCGAACCGGAAGAGCCCCGGCACGACGCCGTTGCCATCGTTGCCGTAGATGGTGCAGCGCGTCATCGAGAGCCTACTGGCCGCCGGGATCATGGAAAGCACTCCGCCCTGGTTGCCAGCGACGATGCAATCCTCCACGGTTCCCGAGGTTGCCCGGATGGCACCGCCTTCGTCTGAAGCGAAGTTGTTGAGCAGCACGCAACGCCGCAGGATCGATTTCGACCACAGCATCACGCCGCCACCCTTCGAGTAGCACCAGTTCCCTTCGATCAGGCAGTCAGAGATCGTCGCGCGGACGGCTTCGATGCCGCCGCCCCGCCGGGCTCCACCCTTCGTAGGGGGAATCGTGTTGGCTCGCACCGTGCAGCGTTCCACCCTTCCATCGGTGATCACAATGCCGCCTCCACCGTAGGGGAAGGTACCGCTCGTCACGACGTTACTGTCCACCAGACAATCGGCGATCACGGTTCCCGAATCGACACAGGCGATGCCGGCGCCGCCCCCACTGCTCGTTCGGTTGTGGCGGACGATGCAGTCGGAGACGCGGAGATGTCGCGACCCCACCGAGACCAGGCCGCCTCCATATCGTCTGTTGTTGATGTTCGCATTGCCGTTCGTGATCGACAGCCCCTCGACGACCGCCGAGATGGTGTTCGAAGCATCGATCACATGTCCTTGGCTTTCGGCGTCGAGGATGGTGAAGGCAGCTCCCGCGCCACCGCGCAAGGTCACGCCGCTCTTGTGTCGGAGCATTGTCGAGTCGGTAGCCGCCTGTCCGGTCCACGTGTAGAGACCCGGCGCGAGTTCGACGCTGTCGCCCGCGACGGCGGAGTCGATGGCAGCTTGGACTGTCGGCGCGTCGCCGCCGCCCGGAAGCACGTGCCACACGCGAGCGAAGCAGGGAGAGGCCGCCGCCAAGAACACTGCGCATATCGACAGCAGACGCGATGCTGTGTGCATGGGATCACCGTTTGGTGATCCTACTCCTGCTTGGAGATCGTGGTCCAGCCGCGCCCGCCGTCGTCGCGGCGTGACTACGGTTGTACGACGGTCGTTGCGGCGATGCGACCGCCGCTGGCATCCGTGCCGCGCGCGCTGATGACGAATCGCGACGTGGCCGGCGTGCCGGCCGGCACGGGAAACTTCACGCGACGATCGGTACCCGCGCCGAGGCCGCCGGTCCACGCGGTGTCGGATGCCGCCGCCTGCGGTGCGGTCGGACCGTCGAAGCGCTGCACGACGACGCTCACCTGCGAGAGCGCCGCGCGCGACGTCATTTCGATCTCGAGGCCCTGATCGCGCCGCTCGGCCTTGATGCGAAGCGGCGGCTCCTCACGGACCACGCTCGAAGAACCGTGCGGATCGATCTGCACGCGTCCTTCGCTGTCGGTGCTGCGATCGAACCCGCCGCCCTTGCCCGCCGGGCGGCGCTGCAACTGCGTGATGAAGATCGCCGCGATCGCGACCGCCAATGCGAGGAACAACATGCGTCGTTTCGCCATGCGAATCTCCCTTCACAAGCCGAGTGCCGTGCGCCAGCCTTCAGCGTATTTGTACCAGCCACCGGTGTTGAACAACACCACGGAATCGCGCTCTCGAATCCAGCCATCCGTGTGGAGACGGCGCAACGCCGCCCACGTCGCCGCGCCCTCGGGTGATGCGAACACGCCTTCCTGCTGCGCCAGCTCGCGCCCGGCGGCGGCGATTTCCGTCTCCTCCACCGCCACCGCCGTGCCATGGCTCGAACGCAGCGCGCGCAACATCAGGAAGTCGCCGACCGCGACCGGCACCCGCAAACCCAACGCGAACGTGTGCGCGTTCTCCCACAAGGGCGCGCGATCGAGTCCGGCGTGGAAAGCGCGCACGATGGGCGCGCATCCCGCCGCTTGCACCACGACGAGACGCGGGCGCTCGGGCCCGATCCAGCCGAGCGCGGTCATTTCGTCGAAGGCCTTCCACATGCCCACGAGTCCGGTGCCGCCACCGGTGGGATACAGGATGACGTCGGGTAAGTGCCAGCCAAATTGCTCCGCCAATTCGTAGCCCAGCGTCTTCTTGCCCTCGAGACGGTACGGCTCCTTCAACGTCGAGAGATCGAACCAGCCGTGTTCGGCGGCGCCGTCGCGCACGCGGGCGCCGCAATCATGGATGAGCCCATCCACCAGGGTCACGTCGGCACCCAAGGCGCGACATTCATCGACGAAGGCGCGTTCGGTGTCGCGCGGCACGAAGATGCTGGCGCGGATGCCGGCGCGCGCCGCGTAGGCGGCCAGCGCGCAGCCCGCGTTCCCCGCCGACGGCAACGCCAAATGATTCAGACCCAACTCCACCGCGCGCGCGACCGCGACCGCCATGCCGCGCGCCTTGAACGAGTTGGTGGGGTTCAGGCTTTCATCTTTGAGCCACAGGCGGCCGCAAGCGATTTGCGATTCGAGCCGCGGCAGGTGCAGGAGCGGCGTCATGCCTTCGCCGAGGGTCGGACACGCGGCGGGATTCTGCACCGGCAGCAGTTCGCGATAGCGCCACAAGTTCGTCTCGCGCGTCGCGAGGGTCGCGGGCGCGAGCAAATCACGTGCGCGTTCGAGGTCGTAGCGCACCGCCAGCGGCGCACCGCAGGTGCACAGATTGTGCGGTCGATCGAGCGGGCGCGGCGGCGCATCGCAACGCGTGCACACGATGTCCGTCGCCGTACTGCACCACGCGGTCACGCGCGACCTCCCGAGAAGCTTGGGCGGCCGCATTCTACGAGGTTGGGCCGCATGGCGGGCTAGGCTAGGAGCACGTAAACCAGAGCCGATAGCGGTGCCGAGGAGGTTGGACGGCACACGGCTCGTACAAGCGGCAGGCGGCCCGCTGGCGCCGGCGATGAAGGCCTTTCGTCACGGACTGCGCTCGGGCCACTTCGTCGTGAGCTGCCTCTCGACCCCCGTCCGCACATCGACCGTCCAGAGGACGCCGTTTTCTGGAGTGTTACAGACCGCGTTTTCGCGTGTGTAGACGATCGTCGTTCCATCTGGAGACCAAGAAGGGTGGTACCCGCCAAGCGCGGTGAGCTGTCGAGCGCCGGATCCGTCGGCGTTCATGACCCACACCTGCGGTAAACGATCCACCCATGAGTCGCCGCTGAGCATCTGACCGCAATAGGCAATCTGGTTTCCGTCCGGTGAAAATACTGGGTGTCGATCGTCGGTCTGGTTGGTAGTCAACCGCACGACACTAGCCCCCGAAACATCCATCAGAAAGACCTCTGTACGTGACGTGGGGAATGTTGCGTCGACAGCCCCAACGTAGACGATCCTAGTTCCATCCGGGTTCCAGCTTGGCATGCGCGACCCCTGGGGCTGCTCAACTTCTCCGATGTTCCGAGGCTCGCTGCCATCTGCTCGCATGACCCACACATGGAGCGCGTTGTCGTAGGCGATCCAGTCCGCGGAGGGACTCCAAGAGGGGAAGTGGTGCGCACCGGCAAACGTGATCTGCGTGAGCCCGCTCCCATCCGCATTCACGGTGTAGATCTGCCCCACCGAGAATGCGATCGTGGTCCCGTCCGGCGACCACGTGGGCGTCCGACCGAATGGCACGACGCGCTGCCGATCTCCGCTCGTCCGATCGAGAACCCAAAGTCCAGCGAGCGACGAATCGATCTCGAAAAGCCCCGACGAGTCGACTCTGACGACTCCGACATCCTCGTAGCAGATGAGACCTTGGCAAGACCATGTGGGGTGTTGATGGTGCATAGGGAAGTCGAAGGGGTTACTTCCGGGAACGCAGTCCTCGTGACCGTTCCCAGGCGGGTTAGGTCCCGTGCTGTCGCTACAGGCGAGGAGTGCACTCGCAAGCACGCACGGCGGCACTCCCCATCGTTTCATCCGTGACGATCGCATCTTGCCTTCCCTGCGGCTCGGGGGAGACTGAAAGCCTTCGCCCTCCCCCGAGCCTCTGGCTCGCTACTGGAGCATCAGCAATTTCCGCGTGATCGTCCGCAGCGGCGTCTCGAGCTTCGCCAGGTACATCCCGGAAGGCAGAGGGCCTCCCAGATTATTACGTCCACTCCAGCGAATCTCGTGTCGGCCGGCGCCGAGTTCTCCCTGCTGTAACGTCGCGACGTGCGCACCCGCCACGTTGTAGATCCGAAGCGCGGTCACCATGTCGTGCGGCAGCGACACGAACAGCGCGCCTTCACGTCGCAGAGGGTTCTCGACGGAGAACCGCACGCCAGAAGCAGCGACCTCGTCCTCGTCGCCAGCGTCTGTCGGACGCAGTTGCCCGAGTGCCGTGTACGCAAACTGCACGCTGCTCGGCTGCACCGGGAACCAGCCGAGTGTGGATCCGCCGCTGACTTCCGTATACCGATAAACGAACGTCCGAAGCGTGCAGCCGGTCGGTGTCACCGTGCCCGGCACGGCCTCACAAAACCCGATCGCATACTGGGCCGCATCCTGATTGTACCCGACTGTCCCTTTGCCGCGGCCCCAGACGTACGGTGAGTTCTGGAACGGAATCGAAAACGTCACCGACTTCCGAACTTCGATCTTCTCGGTGTAGTAGTAGCCGGGGTTGAATCCAGGAGCGGGCGAAACCACAAAGAGCCGGAAATCCGCACCCAGTCCGATGGTTGTGCTGCTGCCGGAGGCGGTCAGATGGTACAAGCGGTTCGGCAGCTGCACGAGTGCGAGTGCCGCGTTCGCGTTGATCCGTCCCGTCCCGGTATCAACGTCCCAGCCTGTTGGGAAGATATCCGCTGCCGTAATGCGAATGATCTGTTCGATGTCGTCGTTCGCCAAATGAGACTTCTCGGCCAGCAGCAGGCTGGCGAGTCCAGCTGCATGCGGTGCAGCGATTGCAGTACCGATTGCCAGCGCGTAGGGGCCGAACATCTGCGACGTGCATCGAATCTTGTCACCTGGGGCAACAACGTCGATGTGGCTACCGGAGTTCGACGTGCTCAAGCGTTCGTCGATTTGCGTCGAGGCTCCAACCGCGATGATTCCCTGACCAAACGCCGCCGGATACTGAAGCCCACCGGGTGTGCTCGTCGATCCCATCATCGTGACCATCACACGGTTGTCCATGTACAGGTCACGAAAAGCGATCCGCACTGTTGGCGAGAACCGGCTGTTGAACGTTGGCGGCCCATCCCACAGGTACCAACTGTTGTTGAATACGACGGCTCCAAGACTTACCGCACCATGCAGAGCTTGGCAGATGCCGACGTCATCGGTCTGATCGATTCGCTTCGAGACGACCTTTGCCTGCCAGTCCATCCCGACGATGCCCTCGGCATTGTTATTGTTGGCAGCGATGACTCCCGCCTCCAACGTGCTCCAGTTCGACCCGCCCTCGTCGCCGCTGACGCGACCGGCGAGGTCCGGATGCGACCGCCACACGCCGCCCCCGATCACCGCGACCGTGCTCCCGATCGCACCCTTCTGGATGCCCCACGCCTCGTCGAGGTCGATATCAGCATCGCAGTTGCCGCGCACCCCGCCGACGTCCTGTCCGACGTTCACGTGCGCCCACTGGCTGCTGAAGAGCGGGTCGTTCGGGCAGTCCAGGACCGTGTAGGTGCAGAGAGCAAGCGGCGGCGAGTACGTGCATGGCGCGTCGATCTCGAGGCTACCCCCGCCGCCCGCAATCCCGTGGTCCGATTTCGACTGCACGATGGTGATATCGCCCAGCGCTGCACCACCGTTCCGATGTGCGTAAACCACTCCCGCAACGCCCTGCAGTGCGGCCTCGAGCTGCGCGGCATTGCCGCTCGCCGGCAGCACAAGCCGGTAGATCTCCGAAAGGTCCGCCGACTGAATGATCCCGTCTTCGCCGAACTGACCCGCCTTGGCCGGGACATCGGGGAACGCCTTCGCGATGGCTTCTACGCCGTTGGCCTGAAGGACGGACGTCACGCCGCTCGACGTAATGACCGTGTTTTGAAACGTCGCCGCATTCTGTCCGACCGGCATCGCAATAACGCCATTTGCGAACATCGCGAGCACCTGACGTTCGGGCGTGCCGAGATCGACGCTCTCCGATGGGTCACTGACGTTGAGCGTCGCCGTAAACACGGCCCCAGCGGACGGCCGGTGTTCGGGACCGGTTTTCCCGAGCGAGCACGGCTGTTCGGTGCTAGGTGTCATGCACGATTTCGTGTACGTCGGAGCATCGCAGACGGTGAACAGCGGACACTGGTAGCCGGCATTGCTCGGCTCGTTGTGCTGCTTCACGAGCATGTTTGTCGCCGAACCGCTGGCGTTGTAGACGGTGATGGTCCCGAGCGCGATGTTGCCGCCCGCCGGCGTCACGCAGCTGGCGAAGCTCACGTTCAAGCCGGAGGTGTCGTTAGGATCGGAACTCGTGTCGAGCACGTTCCCCAGGACGAGGCTGGCCGTCGCCGGAGCGGTGTAGGAGAAAAACCACCCCGTGGGATTCGTGACCTCGATGCGGAACTCCGCACCGGTGATGCCGTTGGCAGATGCTCCTGCGGTCTTCGCGATGACGTACAGGGTCGTGCCCGACTGCTGCGGGACTGTCGCGCACGGCAACAGCCCAGCCGCGTCTCGGTAGATGCCAACGTAGCCGTCGTTCGTTTGTGCCTTTGCGTTACTGGCGAGAATAGCCAGCAGTGCGCTCTGGAGAGCGAGTATGCGGCGTGCCATAGGAAACCCCCCTCACGAGTTCTCCGACAAAGAACTCGGGCATGGAACCACTTCGACGTCAGCATCTGCGGTTGCAGGGCCGACGCCTGTACAGCACATGGTAAACAGGCAACTGCACAGCCTGAACGAGGGGCGAACGACGCCACCATACGCGCGCCGATGTCTGGATTCAAGTGCGGAAATCTGGACAGCGGCTTGGCAGAGGATGCCCCGTCCGCCTACACTGCCGCCGTCCTGCAACCGCGGAACTGCATGTTCGAACTTTTCTTCGCACACCTCGGCATCGGGCTCTTGGCCTGCTTGTTGTTCGTGCCGTTGCGGCGATTGGGGCCGCAGTTCTTCGCCTCCAACACCGGCATCGCGCTCGCGTTCTTGGTTTTGGCCGCGGCGACCCGCGCCAGCCGCGACCATCCAACCAACCTGGCGCTGTGGATCTGCATCGGGTTCGCCGCCGCGCACGTGGCCAGCTTGCGATTCCGGGCGCGCGCGTTGTCGATGGTCCTGTTGGCTTCGGCCGTCGCCGCCGGTGCCGTGGCCCTGTGGCGCGATGCGATCACGTTGGCGGCGCACCCGGCGGCGCATGCATCCGCATCCCTCCTCGCCGCGCACTTCGCGACCTCGGCGCTGGTGACCGGTGCGGTGACCCTCGACATGATCCTCGGGCACTTCTATCTCATGATCCCGAACCTGAGCTTCGGACCGCTGCGGCGATCGACGCTGGTGTTCGCGGTGGCGCTCGCGCTTCGCATTGCGGTCATCGCGTGGACGTTGGTCGGATCGTGGGACGTGTGGGCCGCGGCCTGGCACACCGATGCGACGCGCTTCCTGCTCGAGTACGGTTTCTTCCTCACCTTGCGCGTCATGTTCGGCATTCTGGGGCCGGCGGTGCTGGCATATCTGGTGTGGGAGTGCGTCCGCATCCGGTCGAATCAGTCGGCGACCGGAATTCTGTACGTCGCGACCGCGATCGTGTTGATCGGCGAAATCGCCGCCAAGTACTTTTTGACCACCGAGGCGTTGCTGCTATGAGCGCGACGCGCTGGAAGCTGAAGTCCGAGGTCGTGTGCGGCTGCAGCACGTGCGGCGACGGCTCGGCGCTGCCGCTCGACGGCACCGAAGCGGCGACCGCGTGTGCGCATTGCGGCGCGGCGGTTCGGGTCGCGTTCCCGGATGGCACCGGCACTCGCACACGTTGCGCGGTGTGCGGTTGCGATGCACTCTACGTGCAGCGCGATTTCAATCGAATGGTGGGGCTCGCGATCGTGGTCGTGGGAGCCGGGCTCGCGCCGTGGACGCACTACATCTCGCTCGCGGTCGCGACCTTGGCGGACGTCGCTCTCTACCGGATGCTGCCGCGCATCACGGTGTGCTACAGGTGCGAGGCGATCCATCGCGGCGTGCCGGTGAATCCGGCCCACGCCGCCTTCGACCATCACGTCGAGGATCACCATAAAGTGGAGAAGTCGAAGCGGCAGGTCGCGATCCAGGCGTGGCGGCGCGAGCACCCGCGGGGCCGCGGCAAGGTGTGAGGTGACGCCGCGGTGACGCGTGGTGGCGCCGCGACGGACGCGGCGCCCAGCCTCTCTCAATGATTCAGGCGGGTCTCGGAGTCGGGTGGAACGTGACCCACGTACTCGCGGATCATGGCCAGCTCTTCCGTCTTCTCTTCCAGATCCACGTTGAGGAGGTCGCGCAGCGACAGGAATCCCAACAAATGTCCGTCGTGCATCACCGGCAGGTGACGGCAGCCCCGCGCCGCCATCTTGGCGATCCCGGCCGCATGCGAATCCTCCGAATCGGCCACGATCACGTCGCGCGTCATGACGTCGTGGATGCGCGTTTGCCGCGGATCCAAACCCAGCACGACGACCCGCGTCATGAGATCGCGTTCCGAGAACACACCCACCAAGCACTCGCCCGACAGCACCGGAACGGCGCCGATGCGCTGTTGGGCCATGAACTCCGCGGCTTCGAAGGCGCTCGCCTCGTCGGACACGAACAGAAGCCGCCTGTCGCGCACGATGTCGCCGACTCGCTTCACGTGAAACCTCCAACGGGGGCTCGAACCTCGACCACATTGATTCTACACCCGAGCCCGCGGTGATGTCGTACTTGATTTGCAGGTCCGTACAGACCACGATGCGCTTGTGAAATTTGTCACATGAGGGTTCACCCCCTCGGGAAGGATCATGCACCGCAACCGAGAAACATCCGTGCGCAAGGTCTGGGTTCCGGTCGCCGCCTGCATCCTGCTGCTGCCGGTCGTGGTGGTGTTCGGGGTCAAGCGCGCGCTGCCGCCCGAACGCGTCCGCGCACTGATCCTCCCTCGGCTCGAGAAAGCGTTGGGGCGGCCGGTTGCGGTGGACCGGGTGCACGTCGGTGCCCTGCCTCCGGTGGCGCGACTCGAGGGTGTCCGCGTCGCGGCATCCGCGGGCTTCGAACAGCCGACGCTTCTCGCTCTCGATGCGATCGAGATCCGACCGCGGCTCCTGCCGCTTCTGCGCCGGCGCCTCGTGGCGCGATCGATCACGCTGCGGCGGCCCGAGGTATGGCTCGAGCAACGCGCCGACAGCACGTGGAACTTCGCACCACCGGTTGCCGTGCACGCGCCCGCGACTTCGAGCCAGGCTGCACCCGTTTTCGACATCGGCGTCGAGTCGCTGCACCTCGAGGGCGGCGTGCTGCACTTCTGGAGCGCGCCGGCCGCGATCGAATTGCGTTCGCCGATCGCGGCCGAACTGCGTGCGTCCGCGGACCGGTCGCTGCGTGATGTGCGCCTTTCAGGTTGGATCGCCGCCGACTCGGTCGCCGGCGGACCGCGCGGCATGTTGCGCGGCGTACGCGGCGTGCGCCTGCGGCTCGAACCGCGCATCGCGGCGAACGTTCCCGATTCTTCCGCCACGATCGAGGCGCTGCGCATCGGGTTGAATGCCGCCGTCTTCGAGTTGGAAGGCACGGCACGGCGCACACGCGGCAAGCCCGAGGTGCACCTGCGCACTCGCAGCGGCGACGTCGACTTGGCGCAATTGCTCGCGGTGGTGCCCAGAGGCACCGTCCCGGTGCGTGCGCTCGAGGCCAGCGGCACCCTGCGACTCGACCTGCAGGTGGATGCGGAAGGCGGCAACCCGCCGGTCACGCGTGGCTCGGTGCAAGTACGCGATGGCGCGGTGCAATTCGAAGGCTTGCCGGAGCGCATCGCGGGCATCGCGCTCGACGTGCAGTTGGCCGGCGATTCGCTGCACCTGCGCGATGCGCGCGCCACCTTGGGCGGTGCGCCATTCCAGGCCCGCGGCTTCATTCTCGAACCGAGCGTGC
>Ga0247727_10015588_pt1 | contig 12435 bp, 9 predicted proteins | sample WisWelCaveWW1625_FD_202498 | JGI IMG/M metagenome (GOLD analysis project Ga0247727, IMG submission 202498) | Biofilm microbial communities from Wishing Well Cave, Virginia, United States - WW16-25 | ecosystem: Environmental > Aquatic > Deep subsurface > Groundwater > Cave microbial mat | place... | reverse complement strand
GGATGAGGGCCCGCTCGATGGCGTTCTCGAGCTCGCGGACGTTTCCCGGCCAGTGGTAGCGCGCGAGCGCATCGAGGGCGGCTGCGGTCAGGGTCACCGGCCGGCGGCGCTTCTGCTCGGCGGCGAAGCGGGCGGCGAAATGCCGCGCCAGCAGGGGGACGTCCTCGGGCCGCTCGCGCAGCGGCGGCACGGTGATCGGGAAGACCGACAGGCGGAAGAAGAGATCCTGGCGGAAGGTCCCCGCCGCCACCAGCCCCCGGAGGTCCCTGTTGGTCGCCGCCACCAGGCGGATGTCCACGGTGCGCGTCTCGTTTCCGCCGACGCGCTCGAACTGCTTCTGCTCGATGACCCTCAGGACCTTGCCCTGGAGCCCCGGCGACAGGTCGCCGATCTCGTCGAGGAACAAGGTGCCGCGGTCGGCGATCTCGAACTTGCCGCGCCGGCCGGCGACCGCCCCGGTGAACGCCCCCTTCTCGTGGCCGAACAGCTCGCTCTCGAGCAGGTTCTCCGGGATGGCCGCGCAGTTCAGCGCCAGGAAGGCCTGCCGGCGGCGCCCGCTCTGGTGATGCACGGCGCGCGCGAACAGCTCCTTGCCGGTGCCGCTCTCACCGCCCAGGAGGACCGTCGCGTCGGTCGGGGCCACGCGCCGGACCTGGTCGAGGGCCGCGCGCAGGGCGGCGCTGTCGCCGATGATCTCCGGCCCCTCGAGCTCGCGCGAGAAGCGCTCGCGCAGCTGCACGTTCTCGCGCAGGACGCTGCGGTGCGTCAGGGCGCGCCGGACCAGGGCGATGAGGTGATCCCCGTCGACCGGCTTCTCGAGGTAGTCGTAGGCCCCCTCGCGCATCGCGTCGACGGCGTCGCGGATCGTGCCGTACGCGGTCATCAAGATGACCGGCATCTCCGGGTCGGCCGCGACGGCGGCTCGCAGGACCTCGTGCCCGTCCCCCTTCGGCAGGCGGAGGTCGGTCAGGACCATCGCGAAGCGGTCGCGGCGCAGCCGCGCGAGGGCGCCGCGCCCGTCGCCCGCCTCCTCGACGGCGAACCCCTCCGCCTCGAGGGTCTGGCGCAGCACCTCCCTGAGGGCTTCCTTGTCCTCGACCACGAGGATCGGCTCGGGTCCCTTCAAGGCAGGCCGCTCTCCCGGGCGAAGCGGGTCTCGATGGCGATCAGGTCCTCCTTTGCCTCCTTGAGATCGGACTCCGCCGTCTCGATCTGCCTGTCGACGTCGGCGAGCAGGTCGCGCGAGCCCTTCCCATGGTCGGCGGTGCGATCCTCGTCGGTCTGCGGCATCGGCATGATCCGCGTCGGGTCGAGGATCGACAGGCGCTTCAGGTTCAGGTATTCGAGGCGCGATTCGAGCCCGGAGATGCGCGCGCGCAGCGTCCGCAGCTGCTCCGCGCGGAAGGTCTCGAGCTCCTCGCGGTCCTTCCATGGCTTGAGCGGGTCATCGGCGGGCGGTTTCGCCCGCCCCTGCGCCGCGGCGGCGGGGAGGGGGGCGGTGGCCGCAGCCGGACGCAGCGGGGCGGCGGGTGGCGCCAAGGTGGTCGGGGTCGCGCCGGGAGCCGGCCTGGGGACGGGCGCCAGGGTCGCGGGCGGCGCCGGCTTCGGGCCGGGCGCGCCTTTCCCCGCGGCCGGGACCGCCGCCGGCTTCGGCGCCGGCGCGTCGCCGGTCGGCGCGGGGCCCTCGGCCTCGGGGGCCGCGGGCGCCGGCTTGCGGAATCTCTCGAGGTCCTCGTCCGTGAACCGCAGCGGCTTGCCGGCGGCCGCGGGCTTCGTGCCGTCATCGGCAGGCGCCGGATCGGCCGCCATCACCCCCGGCAGGGAGACGGCGACCAGAACCGCGCCGAGCATGGCGGCGCCCAGCCAGGCGGTCAGCGCCGGCCCGGCGATGCCGCACGCCACGCCGCCGCCGTGGTGAAGACGGGATCGGAATCGGAACATCGGCCCCTCCCCCGCGCGCGACCGGATCGGTCCCGGCGCGGTAACGGAAATGTAGGTTCCGGGGCGCTGCCAGGCAACCGCCGGACCGGCCGCCGCCCCCGCGCGGGGTGCGGCGACCGCTCACAGGTCGGTCTGCCAGGAGGTGATCACGACGCGCGGGATGGCCATCCCCTTCGGCGGCCACTGCCCCTTGATCAGGCGCTCGTCGAACCAGAAGGCCGGGTTGCCCGCGCCGTCGATGACGCCGCGCTGCGCCACCACCGAGCCGAAGTAGTCGGCGTTCCCCTGCGTCTCGAAGGTGCCGGCGATATACATGACCCCGTCGACGATCACATCGTCCGCGAACGGCAGGCCGTAGTTGTCCTTGACCGGGGTCCCGGCGGGCGTCCGCGAGGCGCTCGTGCAGGTGGCGGCGTCGGTGCAGTACCAGTCGCCGGTGACGGGGTCCTGGAAGGTCTCGAAGTTCACCGTGCCCTGGCGGATCGTGTAGGCGCCGCCGAGCGCGCCGGGGTAGTCGATGTTGACGAAGCCGGATCCGTCCCCGGGCTCCCCCGGCGGAAGGATCGTGCGCACCCTGCCCGAGACGCCGGTGGTGCGGAAGTTCGCGACGTTCAGGTACAGGAACCCCTGCGTGCCGTAAGTGCCGCCGTTGATGTCGATCTGCGGCGTCAGGTTGGTCCCGGCGACGTCCGGGACGAGGCCGTCCTTCGTGTCGAAGAAGAAGATGCCGGCCTTGTTGTCGGTGATCGCCGCGTAGTCCGTCGACGGTCCGGTGCCGTCGAGCGAGAAGTTCGTGCCGCTCACCCACTTGTAGTAGTAGTTGTTCCTGAGGCCGCTCTGGGCGATCCACTTCCACTGGTTGTAGTCGAACGTCGGGCAGTTCACAACCGTGTTCTGGAAGATGTTGCTGTGCTCCGCATCCAGGGCGGTCGCGGCGTTCCACGGCCACGGTTGCACGTTCGTGTTCGGGGCCTCGTCGACGGTGCCGCCCGCGACGTACTTGAACCACGGGTCCTCGAGCGTCTGATTGTTGTGCGCCGTGGCCCAGGAGGCCAGGGTCGTGCCGCCGTTGATGTAGGTGAACGGGTCGTTGAGGGCGTATGGCAGGCCGCTGGGGACCTTTACATCCAGGTTGCTGGGAATGTCGGCGCTGCTCATCGAGGTCCCCTGGCCCCAGTGGATCTCGAAGGCGCCGTTGTAGCCCATGGTGTTGCACGACTGCAGCGGTCCGACCGGCCCCGGCACCGGCACCTCGTTCACGACCACCTTGGCGATCCGTGTAGCGACCTGGCGCTCCGACGCGGTTCCCGGATAGATGAAGAGGCCGGCGCTCACCTTGACGGTCGCGACCCCCATCCGGGTCAGCGTGGCGCCGATGGTCAGCATCGGCGGGCCGTAGACTTCGATCCGCGTGATCCGCGCCCGCAGGGCCGGCGACGGGAAGTTCGGGAAGAGGGCGTTGTTGAGCGTGTCGAGGTGCGACTGGTTGACGATCAGATCGGGCCCCTTGTCGGCGAACGACGCGTCCGGGTCGGTGCCGGTCTCGATCCCCATGAACGTCTCGGCCAGCGCCGATCGGTACGGGCGGTCGAACAGGCCGGTCGTGGTGAACGACCCGTCCTTGTAGATCGGCTTGGTCGAATCCGACGCCGCCGCGAGGACCCTGGCGGTGGCGGTGTTGAGGTCGTGATCGTAGACGCGCTTCGCCCGGTCGACGGCGCCGGTGCCGGGGACCAGGTAGCCGGTCGCGGTCGGGTCGTTGAACCAGCCGACCACGAGCCGCGCCCCGGCCTCGGCCGTGTACAGCGCCGTGGCGGAGTTGCGCTCGTTCTCGGCGATGGTGTTCTCGGTCTGGGCCATCATGGTGTAGGACAGCCCCAGCAGGCTCAGGATCACCGTCACCAGGGCGGCCAGGATCAGCGCCGACCCTTCCTCCTGTTTCGTCCTCATCTCGATCCCCCTGGCGCGCATGTTATGGCCCCGCCACGATGGTCAGGTCCGGGTAGACCGTGAACTGGCAGGTGCCGCTGGCCCCGGACACGTCCGTGAAGCGGTACTGGATGGTGATGAGCTCCCCGGCGCCGCTCCCCGGGTCGACCATCTGGGTGTTGAAGCCGAGGGTCATGCTGACGAGGCAGGTCCCGCACGAGCCGTCGGCCGTGAGCGGCAGGACCAGCGGGAAGAGCGAGTAGTCCGCCGTGGCCGTCGACGCCGCGCCGGCGCCGAAGCTGGTCACCGTCGTGCCGGTCGGGAACTCCACCGTCTGCAGGAGGTGCGTGCCGATGTTCGCTCCCCACGAGACGCTCATCTGGTCGATCTCCAGGTCCTTGCCCGAGTTGTTGATGATGTCCCACCCCAGGTTCCGGTTCTGGTTGCTCGGCTTGCCATTGGTCGGCGACAGGTTCGGGTTGGTCGGCGTGATCTGGCAGGCCAGGTTGGCGACGACATCGAACGTGGTGTAGGTGATCTGGCTGCAGCCCGAAGAGTTCTCGACTTCCCAGGCGATGGTGTACCTGCCGGCACCCGAGGCCGCGGCGTTCCAGGCCGGGAAGGTCCAGGGCTGGTTCATGTTCTGGTGGTCGTAGGCGTCTCCGGTGCCGCTCAGGTTCGGGATGCGCACCCGGGCCCGGGTGTAGGTGTCGGGGCCGGAGACCGAGAGGCTGAGGCCGACCATGCCGGCCCCCGAGTCGCCGTCGGCGGGCGACACGACGAAGGTGCCCGTGAAGACGCACTGAATCGACGCCGGGTCCGCCCTGACGCTCTCGTTGCCGCACAGGTCGGCCGCGGACGCGGTGTAGAAAAAGGCGTAGCCGGGCTGCAGCTGCGCCATGTCCGACGAGGTCAGGTTGTCGGTGTACGAGTTGGTGGTCGAGGTGCCGCGGAGCGAGTAGGCTCCCGGCGAGATCGACGCCGGGTCTGTGCTCGCCGGCAGGGTGACGCGGTAGATGCGGTAGAGATTGATGTAGGTCGCCGTGCTGTCGACTTTGGTGGTGACCGGCTGCCAGGTGAGGTTGACCACGGTGGCCGACGGCCGGCCGGCGGTGAAGCCCAGCGGCTTGCTCGGGGCCACGTTCGTCTGCGCCTGGCCCGACACGCTCGCCGCGGTGCCGCCGAGGTCGCAGGTGTCGATGGTCACGAGCTTGTAGTAGTAGGTCTGGCAGTTGGCGACCGCGGTGTCGGTGTAGGTGGTCACCCCGGAACCGATCAGCGACACGCCGGCGATCAGGTTGGTGGCGTCGTTCGGGGTGAAGCCCGACGTGACGTCACGGTAGAGCTTGTAGCCGGCGGCGTCGCGCAGGATGGTGTTGCCGCCGATGGCGTCGGGGTCGCCGGTCACGGTGCCGGTGTTGGTCTTCACCTGCGTCCAGTTCAGGATGACCTGGCTGTCGGCCGCGGCGGTCGTGCCGTCGCCGGTGGCGGTCAGACCCTGGGGTTGCGCCGGGGTCGACGAGTTGCTCACCGTGGCGCAGGGCGGTGACGACGACGGCGCCCAGCCGCTCTGATTGCCCACGAGGTCGCGCGCCTGCACCTGGAAACAGTACGACGAGCCCGAGGTCAGCCCGGCGACGAAGCCGTGCCCGTCATAGTCGATGACGCCATACTCCTGGTGCGGGTAGGTGACCGCGGTCGTCATGAAGGACGACGGGGCGCCGTTGGGCCAGTACTTGACCGTGTAACTCGCGATGCCCGATTCGGCGGTGGGGGTGTCCCACTTGACCAGGATCCCCTGGCAGTGCCCGGGGACGACCGCCACGTTGGTGGGCGCCGGCGGCGGGGTGATGTCGATGTCCTTGACCCCGCTGCGTCCGAGGTTCTCGGCGTTGACGTCGGAGGCCAGGTCGAGCTTGCGGTAGTGGGTCGTCGCGGTGGCGTCGCTGGCGTCGGTGTAGTCGAGGTCCTCGTCGGGCGTCATGCCGACGAGGTTGACGGTGATCCGCCGGATCTTCGAGCGGTTGAGGCTCTGCGCGTCGGCGCCGCCGATGTCGTCGGCGGCCGTCGCCGGCGTGTTGGCGCCGAGCATGGCGCCGGAATCGGGCCAGTACTGGAACTGCATGCTGCGGATGTTGTCGGCCACCGGCTCGAAGACGAACGCCGACGAGGCCTGCGGCGAGGAGGGGTAGGCGCCGCTGACGTCCGCCAGGCTCACCCGGTACAGGGTGTAGGGCGGGTTGTCCTGCACCACCGCCACATTCGGGATGGTCACGGTCTTCACCGTGCGGGTGCGCGGCCGGTCGGTGTCGACCTCCAGCGTCAGCGTGTCGGGGCCGGACGGGCCCGGCCTGGCGAGGACGTAGGTGACGATCTCGTCGTTGCCGGTCGGGACGACGTTGTAGACGGTGCCCGGGAGCGACGACTCGGGGGTGACCCGGGCCGTGGCGTCCTCGAAGTCGAAGTCGGCGCGCACCGTCACCGCCGTGTCCCAGGCCCCCTCGACCTGCTCGTCGACGCGCGCGGCGTCGCCGTCGGGGTTGGTGTTGTAGCCCGCCAACCGCAAATCTGCGATCATGCGGTCGAACGCCACCCGCGTCGCCTGCTGCTGGTCGCTGAAGTTCTCGCCCGCCTTGAACGACTTCTGGGCCGCGGTGTAGAAGATGAAGACCACCGCCGCCACGATCGCGAAGATCGCCGACGCCAGCAGCATCTCGATGAGCGTGTAGCCCGCCGTGCTTCCCTGACTGCCGTTCCGTCCGTTGCCCACGACTGCCTCCGATCCGCCGCGGCGCGAGGCCGCGGCTGGTCCTTTCCTCAGAATCTCACCGTCGACAGCTTCACCGATTGTGGCCGGCCGATCTCGCTCCAGGCGATGTCGACCGTAAGCCGGATGCCCGCCGCGGTGCCGAAATTGGGCGTCCCCGCCCCGACCGCGTCGATCGTGACGCTGGCCGAGCCGTTCGCCAGCTTGCGGGCGATCTCGGTCTGCCACCCGGCGATGGGGCTGCCGGTGGTCGTGCTCAGGACCGTGCGCGTCGTGTCGGTCGCCACCGCCCCGAGGGTCGTGTAGAGCGAGGTGAACGACGCGCGGTCGAATTCCTCCATCATGTCCTGGGCCAGTGTCGTCGCTTCGGTGATCGTCTTCCCCGCCTTCACCTGGCGCCCGCCGAGGATGAACATCGACGCGATCGACAGCAGCAGCCCGGCCATGACGCCGATGGCGATGATCACCTCGACAAGGCTGAAGCCGCCGTCGCGCTCCGCCAAAGCACCCGGCCGGCCGCCCGCGCTCAAGATCGTCATGACCGTTCTCCTCCGCATTCCGGCGCCATTCATGGCGTGTAGGTGCTGTAGGCGGCCGACACGGTCCCGCTCGGGGTCACCGAGATGGTGTACCGATCGCCGCGCGTGTCGTTGACCGGCATGCTGACGACGAGCGTCTGGCTCGACGACTGGCCGGTCGATCCCATGGAGCTGAATGTGATCGACGCCGCGCTCGAGGTCTCGAGGTTCACACCCGACTCGAGGCGCCGCGTCACCGTGTCGCCCTTGAAGTTCGTGAAGGTGTACTGGTTCGGCGCCGTCGAGTCATCCTGGTCGTTCAGCGTCATGGTGAGGCTGGCGCGCCCCGCGACCGCCGCGTAGCGCAGCGCGCGCACGTCGGTCGCCAGGATGTCGGCCGCCGACCGCACCTTGTACGACCGGAAGGCGTCGGCCATCGCCGGGCCGCCGAACAGGATCAGCAGGCCCATGAGGGCGAGGACCGTCAGCAGCTCGGAGATCGAGAAGCCGGCGATCCGTTTCCGTTGCCGTGCGGCCTGCTGTCTCGTCATCGGCTCTCCTCCGCTCACGCCGGACCATCGAGCAAGCCGGGTGCCACGGGGGGCGGACGCCGCGTGTGTCGCGGAAACGCCTGCCGGACAGGCATTTGCGCGGGAATGCCGATAGCGTGATCGATCACGCGATGGTGATCGGGGGGCGTGCGGGTTACGAAAGGTAACGCGGGCGGATCAGGCGACCAGGTCGATGGCCGGTGGCGACCCCGGTCGCACCGGGAGGAGGAGCGCGATGCGCGTCCGATTCCCCGGGGCGCTTTCCGCCTCGACCTGGCCGTCGTGCAGCGCCGCCACCTTCCGCACCAGCGCCAGGCCCAGACCCGTGCCGCCCTCCTTGGTCGTGTAGAAGGGGGTGAAGATGTGCGGCAGGCTGTCCACCGGGATCCCGGGGCCGTTGTCCTCGACCTCGAGGCGGACCATCCCCTTCTGGGCGGCGCTCGCGAACGCACGGAGGACGACCACCCGCGCCGTGGCCGGCGCCGCCGCATCGGCGCCGCCCGAGGCACCTGCATCGCCGGCATTACATGCCCCGCCCGGCCCTGCGAACGACTCGGCGGCATTGCGCATCAGATTATGCAGGGCCTGCCGCAGCAGCGCCTCGTCGGCGACGAGGGCGGGCATGTCGCCCTCGATCGCGACGGCGATCCCCTCGTGGCGCGGATCGGCGCGGAACGCGGCGGCCAGATCGGCGGCCAGAGCCCCGAGGTCGACGTCCTGGAAATAGGGGGTTTCATGGCGCGCGAAGCGCAGGAAGTCGTTAACCACAGCCTGAAGCCGGCCGACCTCGCGCTGGATCGCGGCGCCGTGAGCCGCGGTCGCAGCGGCTTTTCCCGCGGCATGGATCGCCAGCCGTGCGTACCCCTGGATGACCGCCAGCGAGTTCCGGAACTCGTGGGCGATCCCGGCCGACAACTCCCCGAGCGCCGCCAGGCTCTCCTTGAGCCGGGCGCGCTCCCGGAGGGCGCGGATCTCGGTGAGATCGGTCAGCAGGCAGACCACGCCGTCGATGACGGCTCCGTCCGGCGCGGCCACGGCGGCATCGCCGCGAAAGGGAGAAATCATCGCCCCGATGTGGCACACGCGGCCGTCGCGCCCGGCGAGGGTGATCACCTCGCGCGATCGGCCCTCGCCGCTCCGGAGCGCCGAGCGCACCAGCGCCGCGAGCTGCGGGTGCGGCGCCAGGATTTCGTCGCCGGAGCGGCCCGGGACCGTCCGGCGGTCGATGCCGAGGAGCGCCTCGGCCGCGGCGTTGATGGTCACCAGGCGGCCATCGGCGGCCAGCACCAGGGCGGCGCTCGACATCCCCGCGAGCAGGCGCTCCCCTTCCACCGGCGCCGTCCCCGCCGCCCCGGCCGCGCGGCGCTTGAGCCCGGCGAGCTCGGTCTCCTGGGCCCTGATCTTGTCGATGACGCCGCGGAAGGCGCCGACGAGCGCCTCGGCGTCGTCGGCCGCCGCGGCCACTGCCGGATCCGTCCCGGCCGCCTCCACCGCGGCCCGCTGCAGTGTGCGATACGGCCGCAGCAGCCAGCGGGCGAACAGGATCACCAGCGCCAGGACGAAGGCCAGGCCGCCGGCCTGGATCGCCGCGATGGTGCGCAGGTTGAAGTCGACCGCCGCCAGCGCCGGCACCTCGCGCTCGACCCTGATGAACCCGGCCGTCGCCCGGCTGCGGTCGCGTATCGGCCGGTAGGCCGCGAGCGTGGCGTGGCGTGCCGCCGCCGGGCGATCGAGCGGTGTCACCACGGTGAACCCCGCCAGCAGGCGGCGTCTCCTGTGCCCCCCGTCGGCGGCCAGGTCCGCATCACCGCCGCCGACACGCGCCGGGTCGGACGACGAGACCACCCTGCCTTCGAGGGCGATGATGTCGAGACGCTCGAGTCCCCGGCGGCGCGCCATCCGCTCGAGGTAGGTCGGCGGGATGTAGGGCGCGCCGCCGGCGGGCGCCGCCAGGCCGCGCAGCATCTGGTCGCGCTCGATCTCCGCCCGCGCCAGGTCGGCCTCGACCCCGAGCCGCTCACCGGTCTCGTCGAGGATGGCATTGCGCGCCAGCGCCAGCAGATGGACGTTGAAATAGATCGCCACCGCCAGGAAGACGACCAGCAGGACGAGGAAGATCTTGATCTGCCCCGCGTAGCCGCCGAGGACGGCCCGCCTCACGGCGCCACCCCCACCGCGCGCAGGTAGGACTCGACGAGCCGTTCGCCCGCCAACAGCGCGACGAGGGCGGCGCCGCCGAGAAAAACGCCGAACGGCAGCTTCGATTTCCAGCCGTAGCCGCGCGTCGCCATGAGCGTCAGCCCCCAGGCGGCGCCGCTCACCGCGCCTGCGAACAGCGTGAAGAGCAGGAGACGCACGCCGAGAAAGGCGCCGATCATGGCCAGCAGCTTGTAGTCACCCCGGCCGATGCCGTCCTCGCGGTCCGGACCCGCCACGCCGCGCAGCGCCTGCCAGCCGTGGTAGGCGCCGTTGAGCGCCCACGGGATCGCGTACCCGAGCGCCGCGGCGGCGATCGCATGAACGAGCGCCGCGGCCGGTCGCTCGGCGGCCACGGGCGCCACGGCGGCCCGCAACGGGCTCAGCGCGATGCCGGCGGCGATCGCCGGGAGCGTGATGGCGTCCGGCAGGATCTGGTGCCCGGCATCGATCAGGATGAGAGCCAGGAGCGCGGCGCCGAGGAGGGCCGTCACCGCCGCCTCGAGGGTCGGCCCGGCGACGACGAGCGCCGCCACGAAGAGCATCCCCGTCGCGGCCTCGACCAGCGGGTAGCGGACGGCGATCGGGGCACCGCACGAACGGCAGCGCCCGCGGAGCATCAGCCAGGAAGCGAGCGGGATGTTGTCATGCCAGGCGATCGGCTTCCCGCACCGCGGGCAGGCCGACCGTGGCCGGACGACCGACAGGCCGCGCGGGAGGCGGTGGATGCAGACATTGAGGAACGACCCGATGCACAGGCCTGTCCCCGCCGCCAGCAGGTACGGGACGATCCCCATCCCCGCGGCCATGGGTCAGCGCCCGAGGACCCGGCTGCCGCGGTAAGCGACCGTGCCGCGCGCGGGGTCGTAGGCGTAGGCGCCGCCGTCCGGATCGGCGGGCAGCGCGTCGATCGTTCCGGCGGCGACCAGGTCCTCGAGGCGCGCAGGCCGGCGGCCGCGCGCCGCGACGAACCGCGCGATCGCCTCGCGCAGCGTGGTGATGTCCACCTCGACCCGGAGATCGTGCACGTGGTTCCAGGCCACCGCGCGGACGTACGGGTCGCCGGTGGTTTCCCAGATGGAGGCCCATTCCCTCAGCGACGTGCGCGGATCGCCGGCGCGGTTGTACATCTCGGCGTGGAACCGGCGCACCGCCGGGTGGACGTCGGGCGAGCGCAGCGCGATCTCGAAGTAGCGCGCCGCGCGCGCGTAGTCCCTGATCTCGTTGTAGCAGACGTAGCCCGCCTCGAACGGCAGGATCCAGTCGGCGGGATTGTGCTCGATCCCCTTGTCGAGGAGGCGCAGCGCCATCTCCGGCTGGCGCGCCTCGGCGGTCATGATCAGCGCGCCGACGAGGTAGGGATCGATGTAGCGCGGGTCGAGCTCGGTGATCACGTCGCGGTAGATGTGCTCGAGGTAGCGGTAGCGGTCCTCGATGCGGTAGTTCGAGTAGTACTGGATCGACCACAGATACAGGACGTCGGCGAGGATCGCGTCGAAACCCATGGCGGCGGCCTTCAGGTAGCGGCCGGTGGGCAGGTACAGGAGCGGCGCGACCCGCTCGTCCGCCTGTCGCGCCGCCGCCGCGCCCGCCGAGGCGAGCCCCGCCGCCGCGAGCAGCCCCACGGCCGCCGCCAGGAGCGGCAGCCGCCGCGGCCGGCGGTACGCGGCCGCGCTCACTGCATCTCCCGGCGCTGGAAGGCGGCGCAGGCCATGAGGAGCACCGCCGTGCCGTACAGGGCGAGGTAGCCGAGCGCGAACCCCATGTCGCAGGCGGTCACAGGAAGGCCGTGCACCGCCCGCCCCTTGACGTCGAAGTGCGACAGGTCCGGGAGGACCGCCTCCAGGACCGTGCAGAGCCGGCGGGCGCCGACGGAGGTCAGCCGGGCCTTCAGCAGATCGAACGACCACAGCAGGTGGCCGACGACGTAGAGCGCCAGTGTCAGAACGCAGGAGACGATCGGGTTGCTCAGGCAGGAGAACAGGATCGCCAGGGCGGTGATCAGCAGGAACTGCATGAAGAGCAGGACGATCGCCCTGGCCAGGCCGGCATCGGCAATCCCCTTGGCGACCAGGACCCCGAAGAACCAGGCCGTCATGACCGCGGTGTTCACCAGGAGGGTCAGCGCCAGCCCGAAGTACTTGCCGAGAACGAACTCGGCGCGGTGGATCGGCTTGGCGAGCAGAACGTACACCGTGCGGCGCTCGATCTCGCGGCTCACCAGCCCGATCCCCAGCAGGACCGACGTCAGCACGCCGAAGATGTCGATGGTGGCCAGGCCGAAGTCCTTGATGATCTTGTCCTCGCTCCCGACGGTCATCAGCGAGACCGCCTGGGCGCACAGGATCAGCGCCGCCGCGAACACGAGCAGTAAGTAAAGGACGCGGTTGCGGATCGCCTCGCGGAAGGTGTTGAGAGCGATGGCCAGGATCCTACCGGGCATCGGCCGCCCTCTCAGCGCCCGGCGTGTCGGCACCCGCCGCGCCGCGCGGCGCGCCGTCGGTGCCGTCCGCGTCGTCGGTCCCGGCCGCGC
>Ga0247727_10015587_pt1 | contig 12435 bp, 7 predicted proteins | sample WisWelCaveWW1625_FD_202498 | JGI IMG/M metagenome (GOLD analysis project Ga0247727, IMG submission 202498) | Biofilm microbial communities from Wishing Well Cave, Virginia, United States - WW16-25 | ecosystem: Environmental > Aquatic > Deep subsurface > Groundwater > Cave microbial mat | place... | reverse complement strand
GAATGCGCACCGACGGCTTCACATGCTCGCGCAGCATGTTGAGGCCATGCGTAAAAAGTTCGAGGCCGTCCACCGCGCTACGCCCATTCCACGGATCGAATGCCGCGTGCGCGGCTTTGCCGTGAAACTCGACGATGAAATCAACCAGTGCTTGCGAGCTTTGCACATCCGCGCGCGTTTTCTCATCCGGATGCCACGCGAGACAGACGTCAAGATCGTTGAACAAGCCATCGCGCGCCATATAAATTTTGCCGCCGACGGATTCCTCCGCCGGTGTGCCGTAAAATCGAATCGTGCCTTTGAGCTTTCCTGCGGTAATCAACTCTTTAATGGCAATCGCCGCGCCGAGGCTTCCGGCGCCGAAAAGATTGTGCCCACAACCATGGCCTGCCGCGCCCGCTTCGTAAGCTTCTTTCGCGGGCGAAGTCTTTTGCGAAATACCGGGCAACGCATCAAACTCGCCGAGAATACCGATGATCGGTTTGCCTTCGCCATACGTTGCGACAAACGCGGTCGGCATGCCCGCTACGCCGCGCTCGACTTTGAAGCCTTGTTGCTCGGCGTAATCGGCGAGGAGTTTCGATGATTTGGTTTCTTTTAACGCGGTTTCGGCGAGTGCCCAGATTTGGTCGCTGAGGTTGATCAGCTCGGTTCTGTGTTTCTCGACAGAAGCAACGGCTTCGGATTTTTTCTTTAGGTCGCCAGCTGCCGAGGGTAAAAAAGATAAAAGGATGAAAATGAAAAATAGACGGGTGAGGTGACAATGACATCGGTTCATGAACTCCTCCGCTCCAAATTGGTGAAAATTATTTTGCTTCAACGCGGAGTCATGGTAGAAAATTTTGCGTTAAAAGTCAATTGAAAAAATTTTTGGGCATATACTGTTGCAATGGCGAGTGGGTAGCGCAGACATCTTGTCTGCAGTCAGGATGACTGCGCTACGATTTTCCACCTGAAAAGCAAACGGCACAGGGCGATTGCCCCATGCCGTTGTCAGGTGTTTCATCCAGATCAAATTCATTTGACCAAAGTGAGCCGGCGTGTTTGGGAAAATTCATTGGCCTGCATGCGATAGAAATACACGCCGCTGGAAAATGAAGTCGCATCGAACACGACTTGATGCCTACCCGCCGAAAATTTTCCTTCTGCCAGCGTTGCAAGCTCGCGGCCAAACATATCGAACAGTTTTAGCGTCACCGTCGAAGGTTTGGGAAGAGCAAATGCAATCGTTGTGCTGGGGTTGAAAGGATTGGGGTAGTTTTGCTTGAGCTCATAATCAGAAGGGAGTTCCAGAATATCTTCATCATCAATGATATTTTCCCAATTGATGCGGACATACGTATCGCGATCCGGCCTGGACTGTTCATGCCAATAACCGAGGCAATGAGCCAATTCATGACACATGATCCATCGGTTATTCCAATTAAAAATCATGATTTCCTGTCTTCCGCCAACTCGCCCTACGGCAGAAGCATTCAGCGTATCATCTCGAATTTCAACCCAATCGCCCTCATTTATCCGTAGGGTGAAGTCGATGTTGGCCACTCTTTCCCATTCAGCCATTGCAGCGCGCATCGCGTTCTGGTTTGCCGGGGTTACATTCGGATGAAATCGAAATGGGACTTGGCCGCCGGGCCATTGCCTGAGCTGTCGCCAAGCCGCTTGTATCTGAGGATCGAAAAAATTCTCCGGCACGATAATGTCGCCTTCAATGATCTTGTAACCCTTCAGGTCGCTTGAGGTTTGAGAGTCGGTTTCTTGCGCGAGGAGCATTTCCGATCCAATTGTCAATGCGCAGCACATGACAAGCAATCTCTGTGCAGGAGAGAATTTTCGGTTCATTTTTAATTCCTTAAGAATGCCGCAATCGGAGAGTGTCTAGTGAAGTCCGACTTGCGCAACAAGCGCGAGCTAAATTAAAAAAGTCGTTGTGCGCAAGTCGGACTTCGCCCTTTTCGTCGTTATTGTAAATTCACCAACACCAGCACCAACCCTTCGCCGGTTTCGAGCGACGACATGGCCTTGCCAATTACCGCGCCGTCGCAGAGCGAGGAGTCTGTGGCTTTCATGCAATGGCCGGGAACAGCGGAAGTCGTCAGCCGGTCGCCGGGTTTTATGTGGCCGTTGGCGGCGGTGGCGAGCGCATAGACTTTGCCGGTAAGCGCCACAAGCTGTCCGGCTTCCATCACACCTTCTTGCCGCAAAGTTAAACCAGGATTGATACCGCCCGCGCCGCTCACGATGCCGGCCACGCCTTTGTCATAAGGCTGGCGGCTGAGCTTGAGATGGCCGGAATTGTTTTCATCGATCACGACGACTGCGCCAAGCGGCAAGCTCTCTGCTTCGGAGGTGGGGAAAGGCTCGGCGAGATCCATACCGCCCGTGATCTCGAGAACGTTGGTCTTGGTGCGGCCATTAAAAGACATGATTCCGTTGGTGCCGTCAATGGAGAAGCTGTGCCACGAGGTTTGTGCATTGTTCGAAGTGTAGATCCCAAAGTAGTCTGAGTTGAACTCGAAATATGTTCGACCTCCTCCACTGCCTCCGAGAAAATTGATATAACCTGGTCCACTTTCAGCTTTCGTGAAGCCTGCCACATAAGTGCCACCACTCTGATTATTTGCAACGTGGAGCGGAAATGCAGGCGCGCCACTGCCAACGCCAATACCAACATAGCCATTGAGTATTTTCAGCGCTTGTCCGCCACTTGAGAAAACTATGGGTCTGCTTGGGTGTCCAGTTCTCAGGCCGATGCCGTTCGATGTTCCTCCAGCGTTAAGAACCAGCATGCCGGCCCCGCCACCAGGCAAATCCGAAAGCTGCGAATAGGCACTTCCTGCCTGAAAGAGTCCACCATTGAGGGAGTTGTCAGCATACAAGAAAACGCCAGCTCCTGCACTTGTGCCGGTGTGAGAGTTTCTTAACTTCAATATGTCGGGCTGGTCATTATCAGAAACCGCCTCAAGTCTTGCTGAAGGATTCATAGTTCCCACACCGACGTTTCCATTAAGCCAGTAAATATCAGAACCCTTATGCCGCCATGTCGTATCCGCGCTTGTTGCCATTGCCACCATCGCCGTATCAGCGCGCAGCGAACTCATGCTGTAGCCCACACTTGTCAATGCAATGCGTGGCGAAAGCTCCGGCTCATTGCCAACTTGAATGCCCAGCCAATACTGGCGGTCAAATTTCACCGCAGCGCCAAACGCAACTTGATCGCCGAGTGCGGTGGCAAACAAACCATTGTTGACCGGCAACGTTTTCTGCTCCGTCCACAACGCAGTGCCGCCGGTCGCAACATCGTAAAGCCGAAAGGTGAATTCATAGCTGTTGTTCGGCCGCGGCTTGCCCGCCGCATCGGTGAGCACGCCTTGATAAGAAAGTGTGCGCGGGATTTGGGCGGCAGCATGAAATGCCAATGCCAGCAGAAGAAGCGCAGCGAGAATGCAAAAAGTTTTTTTCATAAAACCTCCAATGCTGAAAGTGTTGTTCAACAGCCCCAGCGGGGCGAAATGTTTATAGCCAAAAAATGTTATTTTCGTTTTTAGCTCCTTTCGGAGCGGCATGTTGAAGGCTTTTACATGTCGCTCCTCTGGAGCTTAAAAAAAGAGGGCTGGTCATTTTCTATAAACATGTCGCACCTACGGTGCTGAAGGGATTCGTCGTTATACTCGTTTAATGCGGCTGAATCAGCACCAGCACCAAGCCTTCCCCCTTTTCTAAGCCCGACATCGCCTTGCCGATCACCGCGCCGTATGATCGAACAACGTCCGTCGCCTTCATCGCATGGCCTGGAATTTGAGAAGTCGTCAAGAGGTCACCGGGTTTGATGGTGCCATTTACTGCGGAGGCGAGCGCGTACACTTTACCTGAAAGCGCAACGAGTTGTCCGGCGTCGAGCACGCCTTCTTGCTTCAAAGTAATACCGGGATTGATGCCGCCCGCGCCGCTAATCACACCGGCAACGCGCTTGTCGTACGGTTCGGTGGCTTGCGTCATTTTGCCGGGAGTATCGGAGTCGATAACGACGAGCGCACCAGCAAGAAGCGGCTCGGAGTGCGACATTTCAAATGGCTCGGCGAGGTCAGCGCCGCCGCGAATCTCAAGAACAGGGACACTGACCATTCCTCCTTGTTCTTGGAATGTAATCGTGCCACCGGGAGTCGTAGATAATTTCATGGATGGTCCGGTGTAGCCCATTTTCATACCAAATTCCGTTTGGGTATCGACATCAACATAAAAGTGATGCAGTGCATTTATATCAGCGCGAATGACCTTGAGGCCTCCGAAACCAGGGTTGATATGAAGGGTTGATAAGGGATTGTCAGTTTTAATTCCGACATTACCATTGCCTTGCACGACCAATTCGGGTTGTTGAGCACCCTCAACGTACAGATGATAGGAATCCGGATTTTGATTTATTGATTTTATCAATGCTAATTTTGCACTGCCACCATAACCTGAATTAATGTTTTCAACAAGTACGCCATATCCTCCTCCAATTGTAATTTTCATAGCGTTCGATGTTGCGGTATTGAGGATATGAAACTTACTCTCAGGCGTTTCTATGCCAATGCCAACATTTCCATTAAGTCGAAAGATGTTTTCACCGTCATGCTTCCACGTCGAGTCTGTGAGCGAAGCAACCGCCACCCTCGCCGTATCGGCGCGCAGCGAGTTCATGCTGTATCCCACGCTCGTCAGCGCAATGCGCGGGGCAAGCTCCGGCTCGTTGCCAACTTGAATGCCCAGCCAATACTGGCGATCAAATTTTACCGCAGCGCCAAACGCAACTTGATCACCGAGCGCAGTGGCAAACAAGCCATTCGTGACCGGCAACGTTTTCTCCTCTGTCCACAACGCAGTGCCGCCGGTTGCAACGTCATAAAGACGAAAGGTGAATTGATAGCTGGGATTTGGCCGAGGCTTGCCCGCAGCATTGGTGAGTACGCCTTGATACGACAGCGTGCGCGGGATTTGGGCGTGTGATGGCAATGACAAAAAAATGAAAAAGCAAAATGCAGCAAGAATGGAGACCTTGGTTTTCATGATTACCTCCCTGAATTGATTGATCATCTCGGAAACAATTAAATCAGATTGCTCGAACTCAGCGGCGATAGGACTAAAATACAAAAATGGGAGGCGTTTTGTCTAACACGGTGGGAACAACCTTTAGCACCCAGGAAACATCTTCAACTATACCAGCGCAACTCTAAAAAATCAACTTTGGGCATAATCGGAGGGCAATTTCCCATATTGCGCTTTGAAGCAGCGGGCAAAGTAGGAAAGATGGTTGAAGCCAACCTGGAAGGCAATTTCGGAAACCGTGCCGCTTTCGGCTTTGAGCAATTCCGCGGCGCGTTTGAGGCGCATGTTACGGATAAAGTCTCTGGTTGGCAAACCCAAAAGTCCTTGCAGTTTGCGGTTTAAATGAACCCGGCTCATCGCCAGCGCTTGCGCGAAGGCTTCCGGGGTAAAATCAGAATCGGTCAAATTCTTTTCCAGCACTTCAGTGGCGCGCTGCAAAAATCTCTCGTCCGCCGAAGTGACCCCGAGTGTGGCAAGCTTCATCTCCGGGTTGGCAATTTCCCGACGAATTCGTTGGCGCAATTTGCGCTGCTGATTGATGAGATTTTTGACCCGCAAACGCAGCTCGCGAGCCACTAGCGGCTTGGTGAGATATTCATCCGCACCCAGTTCCAAACCCTCGAGCTTGCTTTCTCCGGAGCCGCGCGCCGTGAGCAGAATCAATGGAATATGGCTGGTCAGTTCATTCGTCTTGAGTTTCCGGCACAGCTCAAAGCCGTCCATCTTCGGCATCATCACGTCGCTGATAATCAAATCCGGAATCTCGGTCAAAGCCTGTTGCAAGCCCGCTTCACCGTCGGTGGCCTCCAGCAAATGCCATTGCGTTTGCAAATGTTCGCGCAGGTAACGCCGCATATCGACATTGTCTTCCACCAACAGAATTTTGGGCAATTTAGTCTGCGTATCATCATCAGGCGTGACCGGCTCTTGTTCATCATCCACAAACGCGTCAAGCTTCAACGGTGTGCGCGAAGCGCCATTGCTTTCATCCAAAGTATCGCTGGCAATTTCTTCCGGCTTCAAATGGGCTTTGCCCAGCGGCAGGCTGATAACAAATTCACTCCCCACGTCCTCTTGACTGCTGGCGGTAATTTTGCCGTGGTGCAATTCCACCAGTTCTTTCGCCAGCGCCAAGCCTATGCCGGAGCCGGCTTCCTGGCGATGATCGTTTCGTTGATAACGATAGAAATAATCGAAGACGTGCGGCAGGATATGAGCCGGAATGCCTGCGCCGGTGTCACGAACGCTAATTTTGGCACAGTTTTCAACCTGCCGATCAGATGCGCCATCTGCATTGTTATCGCATCTCGAAGCAATGACTTCAACTGCACCGCCCGAAGCGGTATATTTCAAAGCATTGGCGACAAGATTGATGATGACTTTTTCCATCTTGTCGGCATCAAGATAGACCATTTCGCCAGCCAGTGCCTCATCCACATACAGAGCCAGCTTGATACTTTTCTGCTGGGCGTGTGATTCAAAAGCCGCAACGAGACCTTGCAGGAAAAGCGCCAACTCTACTGGCCGCGCTTGCAGAATCATTTTACCGCTGTCAAGTTGAGCCAGATCGAGCAGTTGATCCACGAGTCTTTGTAAGCGCTGGGTGTTGCGCAGCATCATCTCGATTTGGGGTTTTTCCTGACCATCGTGTGATTTTTCCAGCATATCGTGCAGCGGCCCGCCGATGAGCGTGAGCGGGGTGCGAAATTCGTGCGAGATGCCGGCAAAGAAGCGCGATTTTAGATGATCCAACTCCTGCAGGCGCTCGGAACGGACGTGTTCGAGCTTCAACTCGTTGCGGAGACGGACGCGTTTCATCTCATAGCGCCGAAGACCGTAGAGCAACAAGCCAAATGCCAACACATAGAGCGAATACGCCCACCAGGTTTCCCACCAAAACGGCGCGATGCTAAACTGCACAACTGCGCCATCTTCGCTCCATTTGCCATCATTGTTGCAGGCCTTTACACGGAAAGTATAATTCCCTTTCGATAAGTTGGTGTAGAAGGCGGTACGCCGTGTGCCAGCATCAATCCAGTCCTGATCATAACCTTCGAGCTTATATTTGAAGTACACGCGCTCGGGAATCGCAAAGCTCAGCGCGGTGTAACGAATCGCCAGCTCGCGTTCACGCGCTTCGAGCGGGATCGGTGCAGAGTCTGGCGAAAATGTGCGTTGTTGATTGGCCGTTATCTCTTCGATATAAACCGGCGGGATGCTATCGTTCTTCACCATATTTTGGGGATCAACACAAACCACACCGGCAGTGGAGACAAACCACAACCGGCCATCGCGGCTTTTCCAGGCCACTGGCTGCCGGCGGCCATTGCATTCGGTTTCGCGCATGCCATCGAGATGGTTGAAATACTGGCAGGTGATTGAATCGATCTTGCCATCAGCGCAATCATTGAGCTGTTGTTTGCTGGTTCGAAAAATGCCGCGATTGCCGCTGAACCACAGGTTTTGTTGATCATCTTCCAAAATCGAAAACAGGCGATCAAAAGAAGGGCCTCGGTTGGAATTGATATTGGCGAACTGGCCATCCTTGTAGCGATACAATCCATGGCCATCAGTCGCTATCCACAAAACCTTTTCATTATCTTCGTACAGCGCGTTTACACCGTCGGCGGTAAAGCCATCTGCTGCGCTGAAATGATAAACGTTGTCATTGATGAGGCGGTACAACCCCTTTTTCCACGTGCCAGCCCAGACTTCGCCATTGGATGTTTCAAGCACGCAGTTTATGTTACCGGACTCGCCAGATTCAGAGTTTATCAAAAGTTGTGTCTCAAAATGCTTGCCATCAAACTTTGTCAAAAAGCCACCAGCAGAACCCAGCCAAAGCTCCCCTCGGTTATTTTCAAATAATGATATAATATGCATGAGTCTTCCAAGCCCTTTGCGCTGTTGATCAAATAAAGGCTTTGAGAGCCTTCCATCGCTCAAATAATTCAGACCCAAGTACGTGCCGATCCACAATCCACCTTTCTTAGCAGGGTAAAGTGTTATAACTTCATTGCTCAAAAGCCCATTCTCAGTAGTCCATAACTGTGTCGTATCACTATTGAACTTTGCCAGACCACCCTGCCTCAGTCCCGCCCAGAGATTGCCTGAGTTATCTTGGCAAACAGCTTGGCCAAAGCTTGTCAAAAAGCCTTCCTTTCGACCGAAAGCGGTAAATTTGTTGTCCTTCAGTTGCACAAGTCCGCCATCTCCCACGAACCATAGGTTTTTTTCACGATCCTCGATACCTCGTAAAAAAAAGTCATGTCCCTCCGGCAAACCGTTTTCAGCTTTCAAGGAATCATATTTACCATTTGCATAACGAACAATGCCATCGCCCTCGGTAGAAAACCATATGTTACCATCTCGATCTTTAAGAATATTCCTCACAGTGTGTTTCGACAGTAAAGGAAAATGTTGAATCTCATCAAGGCGGCCATTTTGATAAGAATATGTTCTCGCTACACCCGTCCCAACAATAATCTTTCTCTGATCATCTCTACGTAGAACAATTACTGAACCATTTCCCGTTGGCAAATGGCGAATGGATCTGCCAATTAGAACATCAAGCCCGGCGTTGTGTCTTCCCACAAGAATATTGCCGGCATCATCGTCCAAAAGTGCGTAAATTTCTTGATTAAGCTGAGAACCACTTAACCTTAATGTTGTAAATGCCCCATCCTTTAGGTATGTCAATCCACCTTCCGTACCAAACCAGATGGCTCGATCTCGAGCTATCAAAATACATTTTACAACGTTGTGAGCCAAACCATCGCTGGTGTCAAACGTGGCGAAAGTCTTGCCATCGAAGCGGCTAACGCCACCGCCGTTGGTGGCAAGCCATAGGTTGCCTTCCCAGTCTTCTTTGATGTCCCAAATAAAATTTTCGCTTAATCCTGGATACTTGCTTTTGTCGAATAGAACAAAGCGCACGCCGTCAAACCGCACCAAACCCTCCTGGCAGCCGAGCCAGATATAGCCTTTCGAATCCTGAAACACGACTTTCAGATCATTCATCGGCAGGCCGTGCTCGGCTTGGTACAGGCGAATGTCGTATTGCGTGATGCGTTTTTTCGGATCGAGGGCAAAGGCAGAAGAAGAGAATGTGGCAATGCTAAAGAGCGAGACCGAAAATACAAATACTGCTTTTTGCAAGCTTTTCCGCTTGAAGGGTACCATAGCTCTCCACTCACTCCGCTTAAGAATGATCGCCGGCTCGTTTACAATACACAAACCAAATCGAAAAGTCAAGTCGCTTGCTATTCCGGTTTCCTCCGCAAAAACTCCCGAGCCGGCATGCCCGCAATAAACAACTCTTCCACCACGGCATCGCCTTCTTTCACGCGCACCTCCCTCCTGTTGTGCTCGCGATAGGTGGCTTCGGCGGCGGGAGCGGCGTGTTCGTCCATGTAGTAGCGATCAAGCGGAGATGGCGGAGATTTTGGCAAAGCATCAAACTTTTTCACAAGTTTTTAAAAAATATCGACAGTCCCACAACGATATGATGCTCGGAAAAATTCGCTACCGGATCGTGGAGGATGCGGCGAAATTTGTATTCGACGCGAATCGCGGCTTGCGGCGCGAGTAACGCGCGGATGCCGAAATTCAACCCAAGCGGATAACGCGCTTGGCTAAAGCTACCGAGATGTTCCTGCCGCAGTCCGCCGCCGAGCGCAATGAAAGGATAAACCGAAGTTTTTTTCAGCGCGCGCTGCCATGAGAGCAAACCTTCCCAATCCAGCCAGTTGAGTGCATTGACATGAGAATAAGCCAGTTCGGTTTCAAATCCCCACAAGTCGCGGCGTGCGGATTTAAAAACGCCGGTTCGTGCAGCAAGCGTTGTTCGTGAGTTGCCTTCGACAACCATCAACGATCCGGCGAGGCCGACTTCGATGGCGCCGGATTTGAGTGTGACGACGGCACCGCTGCCGCTGCTTTGTGCGTAGCCAACAACCGAATACAATAATATGTAAATTGTCATTGCGAGTCCCGCGCTTTTCAGCGGGGCGAAGCAATCTCGCGCGAATGAAGATTGCTTCGTCGCAAAAAGCGCTCCTCGCAATGACCTTACCCATGTTGGGATAAACTGTTTAGTCATGAACTTGTGGTATTATCGTTTCCATGCTTTCAACAATTCTTTTTCAGCCAATTTTCCGCTCGGCGTGTAATCCGTATTGCCCTTTCCTCCTGCTCCGTTCGCGAGCCAGTTCCACCAATACAATCCGGCGATCCACGATTCTTCGGACGTGGCTTGCAACGCGGCCCAATAGAGATCGGCTTGTTCTTGCAAATCGAGTGCGGTGTTGTCGCCAAATTCATAGGGCCGCATGCCTGCGCCGTCGACGCTACGATAGCCGATTTCGGTGAGCAGAATCGGGCGCTGCGTTTGTTGATGCAACAAATGCAATCGTTCCAGCCACGGCTGCCAACCGGCGAGAATTTCAAAACGGCTGGGGTTGTTGCGTGTCGTCACGGGAAAATAAAAATCAACGCCGGCGAAATCGAGATCTCGCCAAAACGAAACCTTGTGTGCCTCGTCCCAAGAGGCGGCGTAAATGAGTTTGCCGGAGAAAGTCTCTCGAACTTGCTGAATGGTTTCGCGCCAAAGTTGCGCGTGTTGAATCGTCCCGGCCAATTCGGTTCCAATGATAAATTGGACGGCGCCCACTGATTTCGCCAATTCCGCCCACGGTCGAATGAAATCCTGATACGATTTAAACCACATGTTTGGATCAGACGGCGCAATGTTGCCGCGCCACGCACCGTCCTCTAAATCAACATGCGGCTTGATTGCGACTTTCATGCCGAGCGATTGCGCGCGTTCTAATGCGTGCCGCGTCGCAGCCAAAGTCGGCGTGCGCGCGCCGGTGCGGACATTGAGGAAGCGAAGCTCATTCGCTTGCGGATCGGCTTGATAGGCCGTTGCGATAATCACAAGATGCGTCGTGCCTACGTCAGCAATGGCTTTGAGGCCGCGATCAGACGAAGTTTCACCATAACCATTCGCCGTCCAATCCGCGAAGGTGATGCCATGAATTTGGGCCGGATTGGATGGAGCCGGTTCCGTGGGCAAACGTTGACAATTCATCATGGCGAGGCCAATTCCCAAAATAACACAGTAAAATGAATCGGCGTGATGCCAGAGAAGCTTCATACCAAATAAAATATAAATTGGTTGAGTGAAAGCAACAGGCTTTTAATACAAAGATTCAATTCTAAAAGCGCGATAGGCAAACACTTGCGAGCCGAGTATCGCCAGTTCCCATTGTTTCGTTCCCAAGCGATCGACTTCGATAATGCGTTGCGCCGTGCCGAAGCAAATAAGCGTGTTGCCATTGGCGAGCCGTTGCGCAAATCCCAACGCAAATCCGTACAGCGCCGGTTCATGGCGGTATTCCCACACCAACTCGGCGATTTTGGCCCGCTCATCCAGCTTATATTCGACGGCGCGGCTCTCCGGCGGCGAATGCAAATTGCCGTTGTCAAAAAGAATGAGGTTGCCATTCGGCAAGCGGCGAATGCCATGTTGGTGTGAAAAGCCGTTCAAGCGATCATTGACAAAGGTGAACTGATTTTTCTTGCCGCCCAGCCGCCAGATGATTTGTCCGGTGCGCGAATTGATTTTCGTAATCTCATCACAGTTGCGGAATGAAAGGAGAAGATTATTGTCCGTATCAATATCGATGGCATTGCCGTGCCACGGGTTGATATTCGGCGCCGTCAAAGAGACATCCGGCGCGGTGTCGATGACTTCAAAGTGATCAAAGGGATTCCATAATAAAGATTGAGCATTATCGCGATGATATTCGACGACCGTGCCTCTGACGTTTGCATTTTGCGCGCCGCCAATGCCGGTAAAATCCATGGTGCGAAACTGAATGCCAAACAGACAGTACCCGTCGTTGAGCAGCCGCAATTCGTGCGGGCCGGTATCGCGCCCGTTGCTGGCGCGAAATTCCCGCACGATATTTCCCAAATTGTCAAATTCATAGAAATGCGGCAGCGCTCCAGCGAGCGAAGCAAAAGCCGTATAATTCCCATTCGCCTGTTTTTGAAAATCAACGACGCCGCTGTCAAATCCTCGGTACCAGACAATCTTGCCGTCGTTATCGACCATGAGCGCATAAAATTTGGTCGGAGTTTCTGAAGAAGCAAAGCCCAACATGACGAAGCCCGCGGCGGGTGCTTGGCGGCTCACCACCGAAACGCGCGGCAGGTCATCCGGAAGTTTTAGCGTGCTGAAAGAAAATGGCTTGCTCGTCGTTTTATCGCCGCTAACCGAAACGGCGACGACTCGCATCGCATAAGAGCGGCTCGCCTCCAATCCGAGAACCGGAATGCGCG